>Ga0056135_10000001_pt1 | contig 111695 bp, 98 predicted proteins | sample WorMetG1aBELIZE1_FD_67481 | JGI IMG/M metagenome (GOLD analysis project Ga0056135, IMG submission 67481) | Marine gutless worms symbiont microbial communities from Max Planck institute for Marine Microbiology, Germany - Inanidrilus... ...
CCGGTCAGGCGTTGGAAGCGCGGTTGTTCATCGACCGGTTGTTCGACGCCGAACCGAACGCGCGGATCGTCGTCTGTGGCGACTTCAATGCCGACGACCACGAAACACCGGTGCGCACAATTCGGGGTGACGAGGAGGACGCGGGAAATCCGCACCTCACGTTGCGCACGCTGGTTCCCTTGGATCGGAGCGTTGCCGATTCGCGGCGTTTTTCTGTGGTCCACCACGGCCGGCCGCAGATGCTCGACCATCTGCTGGTGTCGCGTCCGCTGCTCGGTTGGTATCGGGGAATCGAGATCCACAACGAGGCCCTCGGCGACGAGCTGATCACGTCGCACGCCGTTCACGGATCGCCGGAATCGTTCCATGCGCCGGTCGTTGCCGAGTTCGCATTCGCCGGATCGGATGATGGGTCGCCCCCTTGAGTCCCGCTACGTCGGCTGCCTGATCGGGCAATGCGTCGGCGATGCTGTCGGGTTCATGGTCGAAGGCTACCCGCCGGACCCGTGCCGCCGATACGCCGACGGCGTGCTGCTCCAAGAGTTGGAGTTCGAAGGCCGGCGGGGACCATTCGCGCTGGGACAGTATTCCGACGATTCACAGCTCGCCCGCGAGTTGACGGCGAGCTTCGTCGAGCGGCGAGGCTTCGATCCCGCCGACTATGCCCGCCGAATTGCCGCGATCTTCGCCGAGAACCGCATCGTCGGCTACGGCCGCGCGACCGCGGAAGCGGCCCAACGCCTGATCGCCGGAGTGCCTTGGCACGCGGCGGGTACACCCCCGCCCAACGCGGGCAACGGCAGCGCCATGCGTGCCGGGCCCGTTGGGCTGATGTTCCGCGACGACGCCGGCCGTCGCATCGCCGCCGCCCACGACCAGGGCCGCATCACCCACGCCGATCCGCGCTGTTCGGCGGGCGCTGTCGCGATCGCCGGCGCTGTTGCACTGGCGCTCAGTTCTGAGGCCGTTGAGCCATCGGTGTTCCTCGATCGTCTTGCCGGATGGACATCCGAGATCGAGCCGGTCCTCGCCGGTGTGCTGCGGGACCTCGCCGGCTGGCTGGAATTACCGCCCGAACGGGCCGCGCCGGTGATCGCTGCCGCCGGGCGGCCGGATTTCCGCGACATTGACGAGGGGATCTCGCCCTACGTCGTCCCCAGTGTCGCTTGGAGTCTCTATGCTTTTCTGCGCCATCCCGAGGATTTCGTCCGCGCCATCCACACGGCCGTAGCGGTCGGCGGTGACGTTGACACCATGGCGGCGATGACCGGCGCCATCGCCGGTGCCCGATGCGGGATCGAGTCGATCCCGGCGCTTCTTGTCGGCCGCCTGACCGACCGTGGCACTTGGGAGGCCGGCATGCTCGCCGGGTTGGCCCGCGCGCTTTGGCAGATCGCTCGAGAGGATTGACCCACAGGCACAACATTGCCCGGCGCTAGGCCATGGTTTAGGTTCGGCGCATCATGAAGACGAGTGCTGAAACTGCCGCATTCGCCATTGCACTGACGTTCCTGACTTCGGCGTGTTCACCATCCGCGCGATGGGAGCACCCCGTACTTAACGAGCGCTACTGGTCTTATGACGTCGATGCTTGCGAGGGCAAGGCATGGTCCGAGGCCGAACGCAACCTCGCCTTCCGCCAACCTATCATCAATTCGCCCGGCAAGTGGCCCGATCGGAGTCTGGCCCGGAACATGGCGCGCTACTCCGTGCAGAAAGAGGCCGAGGGCTTGTTCGCCACATGCATGAAGAGCCGGGGCTACCGGCTCGTCAAAACAAATAAAGAAGAGTAAGGCGCGTCAGGCGGCCAGCCGTGGCTCCGATTCGTCGCCTTCCCGGTGCGGGGGCTCGTCCTCGTTTGAGGCGTTCGTGTCGGCGACGTCTTCATCGACAGGTGCATTTCGGACGAAATACGGGATATCGAACCGCGAGACACCGATATCAGCGAGGACCCGATCATCCAAATCTACCAATTCGCGGTACAGTTCATTGCGCCGATGCCACCGAACCACTGGCGCCACCAACCAGGCTTGAAGGAGGCGGGTTATCCGGTGCCCCAGGGTCATCCGGCGCGGTCCAATCTGCGAAGCCGTGGTCATTTCCAACCTCTTGAACCCAATCCGACGCGCCGGCTCACAACACGATGATGGCCGGCCATTTCCACGGACGCCCTCGTTCGCTCCATCCGATTTCGCGCTCGGTTTCGGCCTTAGCGGCCGATACCTGATTAATGTAGCCTGAAACGGACGTCTTTCGACGTGAAAATGTTGCAGTGCAGCATGGCGTTCCGTGCATGGCCCCTTGCGAGGTTCAGCGGCGCCGCCTAGCTTGTAGAAAGGCGGCAACCGCCTGTTTCGAGGAAGCCCAGCAGTGAATCGCATCGATTCGAATGACGAGAGCCTTGGCCGGCTGCTGGCGCAGGCGGGTGCGTCGATTGATTCCCGCGCGGCCTGCGAACTCGTTGCCGGCGTCGCCGCCGCACCGCCCGGTTTTTCGCCCGAAGCCTGGATGGACCTTGTCGTTGTCGACGCGGACACGGCCCTCCGCCAGCACTTGCGCTCGCTACTCGATGATGCCCGGGCGGCACTGGACGTGCCCCAGCCCGACCCCGACGTTCGCCTCGAAGATCTCAGAAGAGAGCTCAAGCGCCGCCGCCTTTCCGCGTTTGTCGTACCGCGAGCCGATGAGCACCAAGGCGAATACGTTGCCCGTCAGGCAGAGCGCCTCGCCTGGCTCACTGGGTTTGCGGGTTCGGCCGGTGCCGCCATCGTGGCTGCCGATAGGGCCGCATTGTTCGTTGACGGCCGCTACACCGTGCAAGCCCGTGAACAGGCCGATTGCGACCTCTTCGAAGTCCGTCACCTGACCGAGGAGCCGGCCGAGGATTGGATCGCCGATGCGGTGCCCGATGGCGGTCGTCTCGGATACGACCCCTGGCTGCACACGCCGGCCCAGCTGGCGACCCTTCGCAAGGGGTGCAAACGCGCGGGCGCCCGGCTGGTGCCAGTTCGAGACAATCCCATCGATGCCGTCTGGGTGGCCCGCCCGCCAGCTCCGATCGCTCCCGTGGTCGCCTACGCCGAAGGCCTCAGCGGGGTGTCGAGCACAGAAAAAAGACGACGCATGGCTGAAACGCTGGAACGGGACGGGGACGATGCCGCGGTGATCTCGGCTCCGGATTCCATTGCGTGGCTATTAAATCTCCGCGGCGGCGATATCCCGTTCACGCCCATCTTCCTGGCGTTCGCCATCGTCCACGCGGATGCCTCGGTCGAGGTGTTCGTCGATTCGCGCAAACTGCTTCCGGGCGTATCCGAAGGTCTTGGCGACGAAGTCTGTTTTTTGTCGCCCGAGGGTTTTGAAGTCGCCTTGGCACGGCTCGGTGAGGCGGGGCTGGCGGTTCGCGTCGATCCTCAGGCGACACCGGTGGCGATCATCGAACGGCTGAAGAAAGCGGGTGCCGATGTGACCCATGGCGCCGACCCATGCGCGATACCGAAGTCAATCAAGAGTGCGGCCGAACTCGATGGCGTTCGGTCCGCCCACCTTCGCGATGGCGCTGCCGTGGTGCGGTTCCTCGCTTGGCTCGCCGACGAAGCGCCGAAAAGTGAGCTGACCGAAACCGCCGCTGCCGCTCGGTTGGAAGCCTTTCGCAGTGAGGGTGAGCGTTTTCGAGGACTCAGTTTCGAAACCATCTCCGCCGCAGGACCCCACGGTGCCATCGTCCACTATCGGGTACGGCCGGATACCGACCGGCCGCTGGAGCCCGGTAGCCTGTATCTCGTTGATTCCGGCGCTCAATACCTCGACGGCACGACGGACGTGACCCGAACGATCGCCATCGGCGATCCATCCATCGAGATGCGACAGAACTTCACGAGGGTGCTCAAGGGACACATTGCCATCGCGACGGCACGGTTTCCGAAAGGAACAACCGGATCGCAGCTCGACACCCTGGCACGAGTCGCGCTGTGGGACGCCGGCCTCGATTACGACCATGGGACCGGCCATGGCGTCGGCGCCTATCTCGGCGTTCACGAGGGGCCGCAGCGCATTTCCAAGATATCCAATCGGGTCGCCCTGGAACCGGGCATGGTCGTCTCCAACGAGCCGGGTTACTACCGGGAGGACGCCTACGGAATCCGCATCGAAAATCTGGTCGCGGTTGTTGCCGTCGATTCGGTGGAGGGCGCCGAGAAAGACCTCTTCGGGTTCGAAACGTTGACCCTCGCTCCCGTCGACCGGAGCCTCGTCGATGTAGCGATGCTGACCACCAAGGAAGTCGAATGGCTGGACGCCTATCACGACCGGGTGCGAGGAGCATTGGCGTCGATGGTGCCGGCGGAGGCGCGAGACTGGCTCGTTGGTGCGACGCGGCCGGTCGGCATGGTCTGAGGTAAACCAAGCGCGCCAATATCATATCCCCGATCTGGACATGGTTTTTTCCCGATCCTATGGTTTGGCAGCACAAACCCGATTGGATCAGGGCCCTTGCCGAAAAAGCGCAGGCAGCAGCCGCCATCCCGGCTGCTGCAGACCTCCGACGACATCGATTTCGACCTGCTGCCCGATCTGATCGGCTACCACCTCCGCCGCGCCGAGCTGACGGTGTTCAGCGAGTATGGCCGAAAGACCGCCGGCCTGCAGACGACGCCGGGACAGTTTGGCGTGCTGACCCTTATCGGTGCCAATCCCGGCCTCACCCAGTCCGCCCTGGCGGCCGCCGTCGGTATCGAACGCTCAACCATGGTCGCGGTCATCAACCGCCTCGAGGAACGCGGCCTCGTGGAGCGGCGGCCGTCTAAGGTCGACCGACGGTCCTACGCGCTGGTGCTCAGCGGCCAGGGCCGCAAGCTGCTCGACCGGCTCAAGGTACTGGTCCGCGAGCACGAAAGGTTGTTGTTCGCCGGATTCAGTGACAACGAACGGGCGACACTGATGACCTTCCTTAAACGCATCTGGCGGCCAACGGGCTAACCGTCCTCCACTCCTTGACATCGCTGCCGCCGGCTTCCACGATCATTCAGTGATCCCCGGGGATTGGGCCAGCCGCCGGGACTCGCACGTGGGGGAGGAACGAACGTGGCGGCAGGCACCACCGAGACGGCTCCGGGCGGGCCGACCAAAACTCCTGTCCAGCTTCTGAATGCCGCGGAAACACTGTTGCGGCCGGCACTCGACGCGGGCCTCGGCGACCATCCGGCGATACTTGTTGACGACCAAGTCGTGACTTACGCGGAGCTGGACGCCGACGCCTGCCGCTTCGGCAACGCTTGCCTCGACCTTGGCCTTCGCCCGCAGGATCGGGTGCTGATGGTTCTGCACGACCGTCCGTACTTCTTCTCCGTATATCTCGGCGCAATGAAAGTCGGTGCCGTGCCCATCGCGTTTACCCTTCGGGCGTCGGCCCACGATCTCGAATTCGCCATCGTCGATAGCGGCTGCCGGATGCTGATGATCGACCGCGAGCACGTCCCCCTCTATGAACAGATCGCTGGCGGGATCGACAATCCTCCACAAGTGATCGTCTGTGACGCCGAAGTTCCCGCTTACGCCAGCCTCGAGGCGGTCATGGCGGACCAGCCCGGCACCCTTGAACCGCACCCAATGGATGGGGATGCCATGGCGTTCTGGATGTACACGTCTGGCACCACCGGCACGCCGAAGGGTGCCGTGCACGTCCAGTCCGGTGTCGCCGCAGGACAGCGATTTCTTGCCGATGTCCTTGGTTTGGGCGCCGGCGACCGCATTTTCTGCTCGTCGAAACTATTCTTCGCGTTCTCCATCGGTCACTGCCTGTTCGGCGCGTTGCCGTTGGGCATGACGACGATCCTCTTCGATGGCTGGCCGAACGCTGAGGCGGTGGCTGGCGTTGTCGAGCGCCACCGTCCCGACGCTCTGTTCAGCGTGCCGACGCTATTCCGCAGCCTGCTCGCCGAGGGTCTCGCCGAAGGAGCGGCATTCAAGTCCGTGCGCTATTTCGTCGCCGCCGGCGAGAAGCTGCCGGAAGTTGTGTTCGACCGATGGCGCCAAGCCACCGGAAGGCCGATCACCGAGGGCATTGGCGCCACCGAGAACGCGTTCCTGTTTCTTGCCAACCGCCCCGGCGACGAGATCGCGGGTTCCTGTGGCTGGCCGATTCCGGGAACCGACGTGCGGCTCGTCGCCGATACCGGTGAGCCCGTCGCCGAGGCCGATGCACCCGGGGTCTTGTGGGTCCGCTCGCCCAGCGTTGCCGCCGGGTATTGGCATCAGGAGGACAAGACCCGCGCCGCGTTCCAAGAAGGCTGGTATCGCACCGGCGATGTGTTCACCCGGGACGCCGACGGGCGTTTCCGCCACCAGGGCCGTGCCGACGACATGCTCAAGGTTTCCGGCCAGTGGGTCAGTCCCGGCGAGATCGAGGAATGCGTGCTGGCCTGTCCGGGCGTCGCCGAGGCGGTCGTCGTCGGTGCCGCGAACCGTGACGGGCTGGTGAGGTTGATGCTGTTCGTGCAGGCCACCGAAGATGCCGACACGGATGTCGCGGAAGCCGGAATCCGCGAGCACATGCTATCGACTCTAGCTGTCTACAAGTGCCCGCGCCGTATCGCCTTTGTCGACGAGATGCCGCGAACGCCGACGGGCAAAGTCCAAAGGTTCCGGCTGCGGGAAACGGCGGCGGAAATCGTCGGCCGAGAGTGAGGCGCGGGCGGTATCGGGGGCGGTCCTCAAGCCGACCCGACAGCGCGAGCGGGGATCGCCAGACTACCGCCGTCGAATGATGCGGACGATCGCCGGGCGACGGCCGGGCAGAATTAGTTTGGACGCCAGAATAGGAGTGGACAAAACGGTCTCTCCATCGTTTTTCGTCGTTGTCGAACACGCAGCCCGACGACCCGATGATAGGCAACCGGCGGATCAAGGGTCGTGAAACTTTGGTTGCGTTCCCGAGTCACCCAAAAGACTGGGGGTGACGCCTTAACAAAGCGTGAAGGCCTGTGAACGACAAGATTTCGCCCGAAAGCGCCAATACGATCACGGCGGCCGCAGGGGTGGCGGCCGAACCAAGAACGATCTGTCTACCGTCTGTCCGCGGCGGCAGTCGGTTGGCCGCCGGCGAACCGAATCTGACCTACGCGGCCTCGGCCCGGGTTGCTTCGACGATGTCGACGATCTCGCCGACGATGGCGTTGAGGTCGAAGTCCTTCGGCGTGTAGACCCGGGATACACCCGCGCCCTTCAACGTCTCGGCGTCCTCCGGCGGGATGATGCCGCCGACGACAACGGGCACGTCGGCGAGGTCGGCGGCACGCATGCGATCCATGATCTCGGTCACCAGGGGCACGTGCGAGCCCGAGAGGATCGACAGGCCGACGACGTGAACACCTTCCTCGAGAGCCGCCTGCACGATCTGCTCCGGAGTCAGGCGGATGCCCTCGTAGACGACCTCGAACCCGGCATCCCGGGCGCGGACGGCGATCTGCTCGGCACCGTTGGAGTGTCCGTCCAGGCCCGGCTTGCCGACCAGCATCTTGATCCGCCGTCCGAGCTTGTCGGTCAGCACCTCGGCGCGCGAGCGGACCGGCGCCAGCCCGTCGCCGCCGGTGCCGATGGCGGCTTGGCCGACCCCGGTCGGCGCCCTGTACTCGCCGAAGATGCCGCGCAATGTCTCGCCCCACTCGCCGGAGGTGACGCCGGCATGGGCGCAGGCGATGGACGGCTCCATGATATTGCGGTCCTCGCGCGCCGCCGCGGCCAGCGCCGCAAGCGCCTCCTCGACGGCCGCCCCGTCGCGCTCGCTGCGCCAGGCTTCGAGGTTGGCGGTCTGCGTCGCCTCGACGCCGGGATCGACGGTCATGATGCCGCCCTCGCCGGTGGTCAGCGGCGACTCCTCGCCGGTGGTGAACTTGTTGACGCCGATGACGACCTGGTCACCGCTCTCGATGGCGGAGAGACGGGCGGCGTTCGACTCGACTAGGCGTTGCTTCATATAGCTCGACTCGACCGCGGCGACGGCGCCACCCATGTCGCCGATGCGGGCGAGCTCTTCGCGGGCCTGGAACTTGAGCTGTTCCACCTTCTCGGCGATCACCGTCGAGCCGTCGAAGATGTCGGCGTATTCCAGCAGATCCGTCTCGTAGGCGACGATCTGCTGGAGCCGCAGCGACCACTGCTGGTCCCAGGGCCGCGGCAGGCCGAGCGCCTCGTTCCATGCCGGCAGCTGCACGGCGCGGGCGCGGGACTTCTTCGACAGCACCACGGCCAGCATCTCGAGAAGGATGCGATAGACGTTGTTCTCCGGCTGCTGCTCCGTCAGGCCCAGCGAATTGACCTGAACGCCGTAGCGGAACCGGCGATGACGTTCGTCCTCGACGCCGTAGCGTTCGAGGGTGATCTCGTCCCACAGCTCGGTGAACGCCCGCATCTTGCTCAGCTCGGTGACAAAGCGGATGCCGGCGTTGACGAAGAAACTGATGCGTCCGACGACGGTGGGAAAATCCTCGTCGGGAACCTGGCCCGAGGCCTTGACCGCGTCGAGCACCGCGATGCCGGTGGCCAGCGCGAAGGCCAGTTCCTGCACCGGCGTCGCTCCAGCCTCCTGCAGGTGGTACGAGCACACGTTCATCGGGTTCCACTTGGGAATCTCGCGATAGGTGAAGGCGATCGTGTCGGCGGTCAGCCGCATCGAGGGCGCCGGCGGGAAGATGTAGGTGCCGCGCGACAGGTATTCCTTGATGATGTCGTTCTGGGTCGTTCCGGACAGCGCGTTTCGGGCGACGCCCTGGCGTTCGGCGGCGGCGATGTACAGGGAAAGGAGCCATGCCGCCGGCGCGTTGATGGTCATCGACGTGTTCATCCGGTCGAGCGGAATGCCGTCGAGCAGCGTCATCATGTCGCCGAGATGGCAAATGGGCACGCCGACCTTGCCGACCTCGCCGCGGGCCAGCACATGGTCAGAGTCGTATCCGGTCTGGGTGGGCAGATCGAAGGCGATCGACAGTCCCGTCTGGCCGCGTTCCAGGTTCTTGCGATAGAGCGCGTTGGACTCCTTGGCGGTGGCGTATCCGGAATACGTGCGGATCAGCCAGGGCTTGTCGCGCTGGACCACGGACTCTTCTGCTGCGGGTGCTAAAGTCTTTCCCATGTCCTCCCTCCCGCGCCCTCGACCGGGCGCCGTACACGGCACGAAACCGCTAGGAAACGTTGAAGTTCGCTGCTTGTTGCCGCCCCCACTCTACCAAATTGTGCATTGCAAAAAAAGGTTCGAACGGCTAAAAAGGGCACTTGCGCATCGGTGAAGGCGTTCAAGCAGTTTTTGCCGCTGTGACATCACCACGGCGCGGCGTGGGCGATCATTCTACGCCGTCAATTGGCGTGGCGACAGCGCGGCGCTCGGTCGACGCACCAGCATCGTGAAGGGTGCTCGGAAACGGATGGAGGGGACATGACCACCAAGGAACTCTATGACATCGGCGACGCACCCCCGGTTGGTGTGGTTCCGAAGAAAATGCACGCGTGGTTGATCCGGGCCGAACGGTTCGGCCAACCGACGACAGCGTTCCAGAAGGAGGTCGTCGAAATCCCGCCGATCGCCGACGACGAAGTGCTGGTCTACGTCATGGCCGCCGGCGTCAACTACAACAACGTCTGGGCGGGACTGGGTATTCCGATCAACGTCATCGCCGCGCGCAATAAGGCGGGCGAGCCCGAGGAATTCCACATCGGCGGTTCCGACGCGTCCGGCATCGTCTACGCGGCTGGCAAGGACGTCACCAACGTCAAGGTCGGCGACGAGGTGGTGATCCACTGCGGCATGTGGAGCCGCGATTGCCCGATGGTCAAGGCCGGCGAGGACCCGATGTATTCGCCGACGTTCCGCATCTGGGGCTACGAGACCAACTGGGGCAGCTTCGCGCAATTCACCAAGGTCCAGGGTCATCAATGCATGCCGCGGCCGCAGCACATGACTTGGGAAGAGTCGGCCGCCTACACGCTGGTCGGCGCGACAGCCTATCGGATGCTGCACGGCTGGCCGGAGCACGCCATGCGCCCCGACGACGCGGTCCTGGTGTGGGGCGGAGCCGGCGGCTTGGGCTCCATGGCGATTCAGATCGTCCGCGCAGCCGGGGCAATTCCGGTCGCCGTGATCTCCGGCGAAGACAAGGTGGACTACTGCAAGCAGCTCGGCGCTCAGGGCTGCATCGACCGCCGCACCTTCGATCATTGGGGCATGCTTCCGCACTGGAAGGACAGCGTCGGCTACAAGAACTGGCTGACCGGCGTACGCGGATTCGGCGCCGCGTTCTGGGAGGCTCTTGGCGAAAAGCGTTCGCCACGGATCGTCTTCGAGCATCCGGGCGAGTCGACCATCCCGACCTCGATGTTCGTCTGTGATACCGGGGGTATCGTTACCATCTGCGCCGGCACTACCGGCTACAACGCCACTGTCGACCTGCGTTATCTGTGGATGCGCCAGAAGCGTGTTCAGGGATCGCATTTCGCCAACGACGACCAGTCCTACGCGATGAACGAGCTGGCGTTGAACGGCCAGCTCGATGCCTGTATGTCGCGGGCCTTCACCTATGAGGAACTGCCGGTGTCGCACCAGCTGATGCACGACAACCAGCATCCTCACGGGAATATGGCGATCCTAGTCGGTGCGACAGACTTCGGCCTCGGCAAGAACGCCGAAGCACCGATCCCGCGCGAGCATCCGACGCTGCCCGCGGGCGACGTCCACACCACGCCGCACCCGTATCCGCTGTCGGCACCACTGCCCGACCTCGAGCCGTCGCCCGACACCGAGTCTGTGGTCATCGACGAGGGCTTCAAGGTGCGCGACCGTATGCACGCGGGCCTGATTTCGTGCGCTCCGTCGGACAGCCTGGGTAGCGCGGCAAAGGTGATGATCGACAACGACATCCATGCGCTCGTCGTCATCGAAGACGGCAAGGCCGTCGGCGTGCTGTCGCAGACCGACCTCGTTCTCGCCCGTCAGGGCCGCAAGATCGAAGAAGCCAAGGCGATGACCGTCGGCGAATTCATGAGCGAAGGCTGCGTGACCTGCGATGCCGATGCCCCGGTGCCCGAAGCGATCAGCACCATGCTCAAGCTTCGCATCCACCGGCTTGTCGTCACCGAGAGGGGGCTGCCTGTCGGTGTCCTGTCGATGACCGACATCGTCCGCAAGGCGATCGCGGCCGACTGACCGGCGTACCTGAACGTCCGGCCGCCCTTTCCGCTCTGTCGCGGAGAGGGCGGTCCGGCGCCGGTGCGTGCGCCGGCTTCTGATCGAACCAACCCCGCCGGGGCTGGCCCCGTCGACCCCGGCCGCCGATAAGAGGGAAAGACCATGGCCGGCCCCGCCGACAGCGAAAATCTCGTTCTCGAAAACCTGACTGCCACCTGCCTGGACGCCTACAACGCCGCCCAGCACCTGCTGGTCGAGGCGCGTAAGGGCGTCGCTGCCCTCGTCATCCACGGCGGACGGATGGACTCGGACCTCGTCGACCGCCACCAGTTCGCGGTGCACGGCTTTGCCTGGCTGACGACCTACGTCTCCGGACTCCAGCAGATGCTCGTCTGGGCCGAGCGGCTCCAGGAAGCCGGCCAGTTCACCGAACTCGAGCAACTCATGCTCCAGGCGGCTTACGGCGAATACCTGGGCCAGATCGCCGGCGGCATCCCGATGACCCAGGTCGAGATGGTCCGCCCCGCCGACATGGGTGTTTCCGACGAGGCCCTGCACGCCTTCTACACGGCGTCCGTCTCCGCGCTGATCCAGGGCGGCAACACCGACGCCGTGCGCATGCGCATCGCCACGCTGATCGCCGACGGCAACTTCGGCAACCTCGGCCTCGACGAGATGGAAGAGATGATCTGCGACCAGTTCCGCCGCTTCTGCGAGGAACAAGTCGTTCCGCATGCTCACGGCTGGCACCTCAGCGACGAATTGATCCCCCTCGAGATTATCGACCAGATGTCCGAGCTCGGTGTCTTCGGCCTCACCATCCCCGAGGAATTCGGCGGCCTCGGCATGGGCAAGACGGCGATGTGCGTGGTCACCGAAGAGTTGAGCCGCGCCTACATCGGCGTTGGCTCGCTGGGCACCCGCTCGGAGATCGCCGCCGAACTGATCCGCCTCGGCGGTACCGACGAACAGAAGCAGACGTACCTTCCGAAGCTGGCCTCGGGCGAGATCCTGCCGACGGCGGTGTTCACCGAGCCCAACACGGGGTCTGACCTGGGCTCGCTACGCACCCGCGCGGTCAAGGACGGCGACACCTACAAGGTCACCGGTAACAAGACCTGGATCACCCATGCGTCCCGCACCGACATGATGACGCTCCTGGCGCGGACCGATCCGGACGAGAAGGGCTACAAAGGCCTCAGCATGTTCCTCGCCGAGAAGCCGCGCGGCACCGAGGACAACCCGTTCCCCGCCGACAACATGACCGGCGGCGAGATCGAGGTGCTCGGCTACCGCGGCATGAAGGAGTACGAGCTCGGCTTCGACGGTTTCGAGGTGCCGGCGACGCACCTGCTCGGCCAGTCCGAAGGCAACGGCTTCAAGCAGCTCATGGCGACCTTCGAAAGCGCCCGTATTCAGACCGCGGCGCGCGCCGTCGGCGTCGCCCAGAACGCCATGGAACTGGGCATGCAGTACGCCCAGGAGCGTATCCAGTTCGGCCGTCCGATCTTCGAGTTCCCACGGGTCGCCGGCAAGATCGCCTGGATGGCGGTGGAAACGATGATCGCCCGCCAGCTCACCTACGACTCGGCGCGCGAGAAGGATTCCGACCGGCGCTGCGACATCGAGGCCGGCATGGCCAAGCTGCTTGCCGCCCGCGTCGCCTGGTCCAACGCCGACAACGCCCTGCAGATCCACGGCGGCAACGGCTACGCGCTGGAATACGCCATCTCCCGCGTGCTCTGCGACGCCCGCATCCTCAACATCTTCGAGGGCGCCGCCGAGATCCAGGCCCAGGTCATCGCCCGCGGATTGCTGTCGCAGCGGAACTGAGGGCTCGGCAATCCGTCCGAATACCGCGCAGTCTTTGGGATTTTCCGTGACCTCGGCGGTGGCCGAGACTATATCTGGGGGATGACGGGCATCGTTTCCTTCCTGCTGGCCGGGGCGCTGATCGCGACGCTGGGGGTGCTGTTCATCGGCATCATCTCGTTCGCCGTCGGTGGCCAGTTCAGTGCCCGCCACACCACCAAGTTGATGGCGGCGCGTGTGGCGTTGCAGGCGATCGCCGTGGCGCTGTTCGCCATTCTGGTCGTGGCGTCGTTGAGCTGAGCCGGACGCAAGAGGGGGGGAGTGCGGCGATGGTGACGCTCACGCGGATCTACACACGTGGTGGCGATGGCGGCGAGACCTCGCTCGGCGACGGCCGTCGGGTTGCCAAGCACGATCTGCGTGTTGCGGCCTACGGAACCACTGACGAAACCAACGCTGTCATCGGCCTCGCGCGGCTCTATACCAGCGGCGATACGGACGCCATGCTGGCGCGCATCCAGAACGACCTCTTCGATCTCGGCGCGGACCTGTGTACGCCGGAGGACGGACGCAAGTCCGAAGGTGCATTGCGCATTGTCGACGCTCAGGTGGACCGGCTGGAGCGCGAGATCGACGAAATGAACGCCGAACTGAAACCGCTGACCTCGTTTATCCTGCCGGGCGGATCGGCGGCGGCGTCCCATCTCCACCATGCCCGCACCGTCTGCCGCCGGGCCGAGCGCCTGATCACCGAACTCGCGGGGCTCGAAGAGGTCAATGCGGCGGCCGTGCGCTACGTCAACCGCCTTTCGGACCATCTGTTCGTGCTCGCCCGCTCCCTCAACGACAAGGGGGCGAACGACGTGCTCTGGGTCCCCGGCGGCGAGCGCTGAGGACAAGCGGCGGCGGGAACGGGCGAGCGGCCGAACGATGCAGCCTTCCCCAACCGTGTTCGCCGTGGCGCCGGACCTACCGGAAGAGGAACAAGCCCGCCTCGCCGCCCTCGAGGAGCGGCTCCACGCGCTCTGGGCTTTTGGCCGCAATCTGCTGCTGACCTGGACGCCGAGCGCCGACGGAATCGATGTCCTTGTGATCCCCCACTACGTCATCGCCGAATTCGCTGCCGCCGGCGACGACAACACCGAGGCGCGGCAGTTCATCGAAAGCGTCATCGCCGGGCCGAAGCTGGTCACCGGCGACGGCATGGAGCAGGCGTCCAGTTATCTCGGGCGTGCCCCGGTTCACGTCTCCCTGGACTTTGTGCCCGGTGATGGTCTCTCGCTGCGCGCCATCGACGCGGCGATCCAACGCTACAGCCTGTCCTACGTCGAGGGCCGGGCCGTGGCACTGTTCGACGTCGTCGGGTTTTCCAAGCACCTGCCGCTCGAACAGGTGACCCAGCTCAACAGCCTCGCCTATTCCGTCAACGCCGCGTATTCGAAGATGCTCGACAAGAGCATCGACCTGCAGTTCGCCCGCACCACCACCGGCGACGGCTTTTACATCTGGAACAGGGAACGCAGCGTCGAGGCCAACGTCTTCCTCTACCACCTGATGCATCTGGTGATGGCCGACAATGCCGTCGCCCGGACCAAGGCCAAGGGCAACACGACGCCGTTGCTGCGCACCTGCTTCCACATCGGCGGACACTACGAGTTCTATCAATCAGAAGGGTTGAGCCCGACCATCTACAGCTACATCGTTGGTGACGTCACCATCGAGCTGGCGCGGATGTGCGAACGCGCCCTGCCGGGACAGGTCATCGTGGGGGATTTCGACGCACCGATCCGCGTCCCGCAAGGCGACGATATCGACAGCATCCACCGCATCAACGCCGTCGAGTTCATCGAGCGCACGCAGGCGACGCTTTCGAGCCTGGAGGGGCTGGTGCTGTCCGGCGACGGCATTGAGTCCATCAAGTGCTACCTGACTGGAACGCGCCAGTCCGATGGCTCGTTCAGCATCAAACGCTATCGCATCCGCGACAAGCACGGGTTTTCGCGGCTGGCCTACAACGCCAAGATCAATATCTATCGCCGTAACGCCGACCCGATCTTCCTTGGCATCCAGGACAACGAACTGGACGCATTCGAGGTCGTCGAGGATCGGGCACCGGACTCTGGTGGAGTTGGATGACCGCTGTGCGACGGCTGCCTTGACCTTGGCATGCCGGGACCGTACTGTGCGGCTGCAAAAGAATTGGCCGAACGGGGGAGCGGAAAATCCTGCAAATTCCGTCGTTTGGTGGGGTGCCGCGACGCGGTCTGGGATGGGCGCGGCTGGGAAGAACGGTCCAACGCAGGTGATCGATGAAAGTTCTCGTCGCTGTTAAGCGGGTCATCGACTACAACGTCAAGATCCGCGTCAAATCCGATAACACGGGCGTCGAAACGGCCAACGTCAAGATGTCCATGAATCCCTTCGACGAAATCGGTGTCGAAGAAGGGGTACGACTTCGCGAAGCCGGCACGGCGTCCGAACTGGTCGCCGTTTCCGTCGGTCTGAGCCAGTGCCAGGAGACGATCCGCACCGCCTTGGCGATGGGTGCAGATCGCGGGATCCTGGTGGAGGCCGGCGACGACCTTCAGCCGCTGGCCGTGGCCAAGGTGATGAAAGCGCTGGTCGAACGCGAGAACCCCGACATGGTGATCGTCGGCAAGCAGGCCATCGACGACGATTCCAACCAGACCGGCCAAATGCTGGCAGCCCAGCTCGGGTGGCCCCAGGCGACCTTCGCTTCGGGGATCACTTTGGCCGACGGCAAAATGACCGTGGTCCGCGAAATCGATGGCGGTCTCGAGACGGTCTCCGTTGCCATGCCGACTGTGGTGACCGCCGACCTGCGGCTCAACACGCCCCGGTATGCATCTCTGCCGAACATCATGAAGGCGAAGAAAAAGCCGATCGAAACCGTGCCCGTGGCCGACCTCGGTGTCGACATTGCGCCCAGGCTTACCGTACTCAAGGTCGTCGAGCCGCCGAAGCGCGAGGCCGGCATCAAGGTCGAGGACGTCGCCCAGCTGGTCGACAAACTGAAGAACGAAGCAAAGGTGATCTGATGAGCGTTCTGGTTCTTGCCGATCACGATAATTCCACCCTCAAGCCGGCGACGTTGAATGCCGTCACCGCCGGCGCGGCCCTTGGCGACGTGACCGTCCTGGTGGCCGGCGAGGGATGTCGCGCCGTCGCTGATGAAGCGGCGAAGATCGCCGGGGTTTCGAAGGTTCTGCTGGCCGATGCGGCGCCTTATGCGCATCCACTGGCCGAGAACCTGGCACCGCTGGTTGCTGGTCTGGCGTCCGGCTACACGCACCTCCTGGCACCGGCGACGACCACCGGCAAGAACGTGATGCCGCGGGTCGCCGGATTGCTCGATGTGGCGATGCTGTCGGATATCAGTGCCGTCGAGGGACCGGATACCTTCGTCCGGCCGATCTATGCGGGCAACGCCATGGCCACGGTGCAAAGTGCCGACTCCATCAAGGTCGTCACCGTACGCGGTACCGCGTTCGAGGCCGCTGCCGCCGAGGGCGGCAGTGCGGCTGTCGAGGAGGTTTCCGCCGCCGAGGATGCGGGGCTATCGAGCTTCGTCGGCCAGGAGTTGACCAAGTCGGAGCGTCCGGAACTGACCAGCGCGCGGGTCGTGGTGTCGGGCGGCCGGGGTGTCGGCAGCGGCGAGAATTTCTCGCTCATCGACGCTCTCGCCGACAAGCTTGGCGCCGGTGTCGGCGCGTCTCGGGCCGCCGTTGATGCCGGGTACGTGCCCAACGACTACCAGGTCGGCCAGACAGGCAAGGTTGTGGCCCCCGAGCTTTACATTGCGGTGGGCATCTCCGGCGCGATCCAGCATCTCGCCGGAATGAAGGACAGCAAGGTGATCGTCGCCATCAACAAGGACGAGGAAGCGCCGATTTTCCAGGTTGCCGACTACGGCCTCGTCGCCGACCTGTTCCAGGCGGTGCCGGAACTGACGACGGCCTTGGACGAATAGCGCCGGCCGGAGCCGCATCCGCTGGGGAAGACGGGCGAGCAAATGGACATTCGCAAGGTGGGGATCGTCGGTGCCGGCCAGATGGGTGTCGGAATCGCCGAGGTCTGTGCCGCCGCCGGTTTCGACGTCTACTTGATGGATGTCGACGCGGACATCCTCGCTTGCGGGGTCGCGCATATCGGCGCCGAGCTGCGAGACGCTGCCGCCAAGGGGCGTCTCACCGATGCCGATGCCGAGGCCGCCATCGCGCGCATCACGTCGGGTGGCGATTACGATGGGTTCCGCGACTGCCAGATTGCCATCGACGCCGCTGTAGAAGACGCCGACGTCAAACGCGAGGTGCTGGGCAAGCTGTGCGAAGTCGTGCCCGACGACACGATCATCACTACCAACACGTCGTCGTTCCCGGTGACGCGGCTCGCCGCGCAGACGGACCGTCCCGAGCGGTTCCTCGGCACGCATTTCATGAATCCGGTGCCGAAGATGGAGCTCGTCGAACTGATCCGCGGCATCGCCACGGATGAAGCGATCTTCCGCACGGTCCACGAGTTCGCGGTCAGGCTCGGCAAAACCCCGGTCAGCGCCGAGGACTTCCCGGCCTTTGTGGTCAACCGCATACTGATGCCGATGATCAACGAGGCCATCTACACGCTGTACGAGGGCGTCGGCTCGGTGGACAGCATCGACACTGCGATGAAGCTGGGAACCCATCATCCGATGGGACCGTTGGAACTCGCCGACTTCATTGGCCTCGACACATGCCTCGGCGTCATGCACACGCTGCACGAAGGGCTAGCGGACACCAAGTACCGACCGTGCCCGCTGCTGGTGAAGTACATCGAGGCAGGCTGGTTGGGACGCAAGACCGGACGCGGCTTCTACGATTACTCGGGCGACGAGCCGGTCCCCACTCGATAGCCGCGGCACGACCCGTATTCCGGCGTCCGATGAGCGAAGAGAATTCGCCCGGGGCATTCTTCCGCCCCGGCGTCACGGCCGCTTCCAATGAGTCCTCTCGCCGGTGCTGGCACGGATTCCGATCCCGGGCTAGAGTTTGGTTCGAACCGACGAGGGGGGAACACGATGGATCTGACGGCCGAGCAACGGGCCGAAATCGACGAACAACGGGCGGCCCGCGCCGAGACGCGCCGACCCTGCGCCGCCGCCCTTGAAGACGTCCTCTACGAACCGATCCCGGTCCTCGACCACGGATTCGTCCGGGTGGTCGATTACATGGGCGACGATGCCGCCATCGTGCAGGCCGCACGGGTGTCGTATGGCAAAGGGACCCGGAAGGTCCAGGACGACGCCGGCCTCATCAACTACCTGATGCGCCACCGCCATACGACGCCGTTCGAGATGTGCGAGATCAAGTACCACGTGAAGCTGCCCATCTTCGTCGCCCGGCAGTGGATCCGCCACCGCACCGCAAACGTCAACGAGTACTCGGCGCGCTATTCGATCCTCGACAAGGAGTATTACGTTCCGGCGCCGGACCAGCTTGCCGCCCAGTCGCAGGCCAACCGCCAAGGGCGGGGCGATGTGCTGTCGGGAGACGAAGCCGCGCAGGTTCTCGAATTGCTGAACGCTGACGCCGAACGCTGCTACGCCAACTACGAGACGATGCTGAACGAAGACGCGCGGGGCAATCCCATTGATCCCGGACGCGACGGTCTGGCGCGGGAACTGGCGCGGATCAACCTGACTCTCGCGACCTATACCCAGTGGTACTGGAAAATCGATCTCCACAACCTCCTGCATTTCCTCTCTCTGCGGGCCGACGACCACGCCCAGTACGAGATCCGGGTCTATGCCGATGCGATGCTGGAAACGGTGCGGCGCTGGGTCCCGATCACCCATGCGGCGTTTGTCGACTACCGGCTCGGCGGTGCCCATCTTTCTGCCAAAGGACTTGCCGTGGTGAAGCGAATGCTTGCCGGAGACTCCGTCGATCGCGCCGAGAGCGGATTGAGCGTTCGGGAATGGCGGGAACTGATGGCGACACTGGGGCGCGACGGGTGAGCCCTGGACCCTTTCCGGTCCCTGGACAGCGAAGGTGACCGGCTGCCACTGCTGATCGTCAGTTTGATCCAATCTTTCTCGATAATGCGGTAGGATTCTGCGTCGGGTTTGAGCCCCGAATACCGACGGTGGACAGGGAGAACCGAAAATGACCGGAGTACGCATGTCGACATGGTTGGGTGTGCCAGCCGACAAGGTCTGGGATCTGGTCGGCGGGTTCAATGCGCTCGCGGATTGGCATCCAGCGATCGAGAAGAGCGAGCTGGAAGGCGGAGGCGAGGTCCGCAAGCTAAGCCTTGCGGGCGGCGGAACGATCGTCGAAAAACTCGAACATCACAGCGATACCGAACGCACTTACACCTACACGATCACCGACAGCCCGCTGCCGGTTGCCGACTACACGGCGACGCTAACGGTCCGGGACGAGGGTCAGGGGTCGACCGTGGAGTGGTCGAGCGACTTTGCACCTTCGGGTGCCGCCTCGGGTCAGGCGGCCGAAGTTATCCAAGGGATCTATCAGACCGGATTCGACAATCTCAAGAAACTGCTCGGCGGTTGACGCCGCCGCGGATTCGAACGGTAGAACTGTCGACCGGCCGGGCGGTCTCAATAGCGCAACCGGGATCCCGCGGCCGGCGGCGGGTTATACTTAGCGCCCCCCGGACTCAGCGCCGATGCGGAATCGGCTGATTGCGCGCGAAGTTCGCGTTCGACGACGGAGTGCGTGGTTGCTAGGAGGATGAAGATCGCCAAGTAAACGTCGAAGTATGCTTTGTTAATAAAACTGCCGCCAACGATGAACCCCACGATGCTGACCTGCAATATCGCAGCCAAGTCCCGTGCCCACGTCATTTGCGGATGATTCCGAGTATTTCGGATAATCCACCCTGCGCTCGTCAATCCGGCCAGCATCAGCCCCAGGAAAAGGATCAGTCCTGGGAAACCGTGTTCGCCCAGCACTTCAAAATAGCTACTGTGGACAGACCGTACCCGAGGCACGGGCGAATTGTGGCGCTCGTAAAGATGCCACGCATCGAAGACGCCAAACCCTCCGCCCGTCAGGGGGCGGTCGACCGCAATATCCCAGCTTAGTTTCCACATGTAGATGCGGGTCATAGCCGAGTCGTCTTCTTCATGCGTCTCGATCGTGTCAAAACGCTCGAACATCTTCTCGGGGGCCAACGCGAGGATGGCGCCGACTGCGGCGACGAAGACAAAGCCGAGGAGGACACGTTTGCGCGACCGCAGCCATAGGACGACCAACATCGCTCCACAAGCCAGCCAAGCGCCGCGGGAGTAGGACGCGGCAATTCCGGCGAGGAACAGGACCATGGTCAGCAGCATCCCCCATCTCACCCACTTGATCGGGGATGTGAGCTGCAGATACCGCAAAATGGGCAACGTCATGACCATCGCAACCGCGAGGGAGTTGTTCGCCTCGAGGAACGTGCCCGGGGGCCCCCACATCAGGTAATTGCCGCCGGTCGCTATGGCGAAAAGGCCGCCCTTGAAGCCGAAATAGCCGATGCACAGCACGATCATCCAAATCAGTGCGTGGATCCTCTCGCGGGATTGCATCACGCACATGGCAATGAGCGTCATCAGCATGATCTTCATCGTCTCGACGAACTTCGTCCACGCTTCGTCGGGCATCTCCGCGAACGGCGTGGTGAATATCAACCAGACAACGAACATCGCAAAGACGATGCTGACGCGATTCATCGGTAACGTTTTTGGCTCTCGCGAGAAAAGCCAAGCGACAATGGTCACCAGTCCGACGATTAGGGAAAGCCTTATATCCGAGGCGATTCCCCAAGAGATCCGATGAGGGTTCATGAAGGCCAACCAGGTCCACAACAGGACCCCGACGTGCGGCCATCGAAATACGACCGGCAAACACCCGACCAGCGTCACGAGAACAAGAATGCTGCGCATGCAAAGGTGGCTTTCGTTGGACCGGTCGTGCAGCATATTCTAAAGCAGAACCCCATATCGTCCAATCTCGAGACAAGAGCCCAGATGTTCGCAGGACGACAATGGTCGCTACGGGACGTGTGACGCCACCTGCGCCGGGCCGGTCACCGGTCCGTTTTGCGGATCCGGTGGCAGACGATAGCCGGCGGGACCCCCCATGACATGCCCACGCAGGACATCGGTACGGTAGTTGCCGTGCCGACTTTCCGCGCAGCACGAAGCACTATGGTTGTCGAACGGAGTAATCGGCGCACATCGGGCCGGGCATATTGGCGCGTGGCTATCACGCTGGGTGCTGCGATAGGTGCTTACGGAGTCGCGTGTCAGCTCGCTTGGGCGGACGGACCCGCGGTAACGTGCAACCTGGAAAAGCTGCGCACCTTGGTCCAAACAGTTCGCCCCGGGCAGTGGCTCGAGATTCCCAACACAAGAATGAGGAGCGTTCTCCTCGCCAAAGACGATCCTCTCATGCCGGCCGGGGCCTGGGGCTGGCGCGGTAGCAAATCCGTCATCGAAGAGTTTGGCGGCGGCGCATTCGACGGTTGCAGTTGGTACTTCACGGGCGGCGGTGGGTCGGCTTATGGCGGCAACGAGGTATATCGCTTCAATCTGGAAACGCTGAATTGGTCGCGTCTGACCGACCCGACACACTACCGACCCGGATCAAAAGAGAACGTCTGCCCGGGTCCGATCGATGGCCGGGCCCCGGTGCCTGGACGTGTGTACGACGGTCTCATTTACAGTCCCCGGTCGGCGACTGTTTTCATGTGGGCGCATCGAACCTATTGCGGCAAACGGTTCGGGCGGCGAGGTGGTCGCGGAGGCTCGCCTGAAAGGGGAACCAGCCTGATTTGGGAGTTCGACCCAAGGACCGCGTCCTGGACATGGCGAGGTGGACTACCGAAAAAGCACTGGACCGGGCCGTGGAAGGGCGACGTCGATCCCAAGAGCGGGAATCCCGTGATCTGCGGTCGATCGCGCTGCGGTGAGTACGACATCTCAGACCATGCTCTCGTGAGGGTATCGGAACGGCAGGACAAACTCGGATCGGGAAGCGCGGCGATCGATCCCAAGCGCCGTCGCATGGTGGTGCTCAAAGGGTTCCATATTTTCGCTGTACCGCTCGACGGCAAGCGCATCGGCAAGGCGGATGTCGTTCGCAAGACCGCCCGGCTCGGCGATATGCAGCGTTACGGAATCGCCTATCATTCGGATCGGGATACGTTTTTCCTTTGGGATGGCGGTCGTGACGTGTTCACCGTCGATCCGGAGACATGGACCCTGGGCGTCCCTCAGGTTTCAGACGGCGCCGTTCCGACACCGAAATCGAAAGGCGTTTACGGCCGCTGGGCACGGATTCCGGGAATGGACGTGCTCATCGGCATGAACAATATCGATCAGGGGTTCTGGCTCTATCGGCCGCCCAGCGAACGTGCGACGGCGGTCGAGAAACTGTCCATTCGGACCTGTGTACCCGACGGATCTTGCGAGAGCTTCGTTTTGCTTGCAGATGCGTTGAACGCCCTAAGACCGGGCGGAGAGGTCGTTCTGCCCCCGGGGATCCATCGCCAAGGCGGCGTGGTTCGAGTGCCGAACACCACGATACGGGGTGAAATCGGTCCCAACGGCGAGCGAGCGCATCTGATGGGCGTTGCCGTCGGGGGCAAGGCGGCATTAATTGTCGCGCCGAAAGCCGACAACGTTCAGGTCGTCGGCCTCGAGTGTTCCCGGATCCGGGTAGCGGACCGAAACGGGGCCTGCATCCGTCTCGAATCGTCCAATCTCGTGGTTCGCGACGTCCATTTTCACGACAATCAGCAGGGCATCCTCGGGGGTGGGCGAGGCGGGCGCGTCGTTATCGAGGAGTCTCTGTTCCAGCGAAACGGACATGGCGGGCAAGCTCATCAAATCTACATCTCCAAACGTGTCGACGAACTGATCGTTCGCAACAACCGTATCCTCTCGACCAAAGGGAGCGGACACGCGGTCAAGTCGCGTGCGGCCCGTACGCTTATCGAAGGCAACTTGATCGCTGGCCTCGACGGCGTGGAAAGCCGCTCGCTCGACGTCCCGAACGGCGGCGAACTCGTCGTACGCAATAACGTGCTTGTAAAAGGTGCAGCCAGCGAGAATTGGGACGTCATTTCGATCGCCAAGGAGGCCAAGCGCTATGGCCTGCACGAGAAGAACTCCATTCTTGTCGAGCGCAACACCATCGTGTTCGAGAAGGAGGGCGTCGTGTTCACGAGCGACTCGCCGGCGAAAATCGTTTTTCGCGACAATGTGGTCATGGGTGACGCGAGGATCATGCCAGCGCGAAACCGCTGGGATCATATCTTCCGCGGCGATCGCAAGATCGGCTCCTTGGGCCAGCGCGAGAACGTCGACGAGAGCGAGAACCGCTGGCAGAGCCGGATTCCATCGGACCGGAACTACCAACGCTTGTGGGATAATCGCGATTAGAAATACCGCCGACCCGGTACTATGATGATGACCTTGCGATTTGGCGGAGTTGCCACCTGTTCGAGGTACTCGATGCAAGGCCGCATGCCATACTGGCTGACGACGGGGTGACGCCGTGACGGCTTTCTATTTCTTGGCTGGCTTGATCGGCGTGGTCTACATCATCTGGTGGTCGATCAAGAACGACAATGTCGAATCGTTGGACCAGCAGACAGGGCTGTTGCGGATGAACGTGCCTGAGGGGAATAAGGAACGTGGTTCCCCCATAACTTACGGTTCGGCACCGCCGACCGACCAAGATCCGTCCGAACACAACCACGAGGAACCACAACCCCCGGGTCCATGACCGGGGACAGGTGTTTCCCTTCTCCGTTTCGGCAGACCTTGCGCGACGCTTCGCGGAAAAAGCCCTAGCTGGCTGCCAGCCGTTCGCGCAACGCTGTCGGCGTCGACGGCTCGCCTCCGACGTCCTCGATAAAATAGCGGAAGTAAGCGTCCATCGTTGAGAGAAACGCCGCCAAATCGTCCCTGTCACGGACATAGGGCGTATGGCCCGGTTCCGACGACGGACTGTGGTAAGTGAAACAGAACACCTTGCACCCTTGGGCGAGAAGACTGCGTGTCAGCCGCCGATGAGCGGCATGATCGATGCCTTCCGGGGTCAGCGTGATCCGTTCGATCAGGCCTAGTCGGGCGAAAATCCCGGGAACGTGGAACCGCATGCCCATTGGGCCGGCCAGCACCGGATAGGCCGCCGGACCATTTGCCGCGAGCGCGCCGGCGAACCCGCAGGAGAGCGGGACCTCAAGGAGATCCCTATCGCTCCCGAACCAGAAGGGTCGCGAATCGTACGTACGAAAGTCGGGTCCGCCATCATCGGTGTACCAGGTTCGGGGAACAACGCTGACATCGATTTCATAGCCCAACGCTTCCAGGATCGATGCCGTTGCCGGCCCTACACCGTAGCGGCCGGCCTTGTACACTACCGGCCGGATTCCGAACGCGCTCTCGATCGCCGCCGTCAGCCGTTCCAGCTTCTCCCGCTCCAGCGCCGCCGGAAGATTTCCCGGGTACGAATTCCGGGCATTGACCTCCTCATCGAACGGCGGATTGACCCATGGGTGGAGGTGTGCGCCGATCTCACACTCGCCCGCGTCGAGGAACGCCTTCAACACGCGTGACGACGACTCCGTCGCGGCGACCGGATAGTCGACGACATAGGTCGGAACCACCCCAAAACGCCCGAAGATCTCTTGTGCACGGTGCTGGACCTGGATCGTCTGGACGCCCGTGTTTTTTCGGGCCACCGGCCGCCCCCAATCGAATTCCTCCTCGGTGTCGATGATGACGAGGAGCTGGGGCGGCATGTCGGGCGGAAGGTCCGCGACACGCTCGCTCGTTGATCCGATCACGGGACCCTATCTGCCGCTGTCTGCTCGAACGGCTGGCGCTCGCGGGCCTGGAACCAAAGCTCGAGCATCATGATGTCCCACGTGGTCCCGTCGTATCCGGTCTTTTCCGATCGGGTCCGTCCGTCGACCAGGCCTTCGAGGAAGTCCTTTCGCAAGTACCCGCGACTGCCGAATGCCAGAAGGCTGTCGCAGACCAGCGTCCGGAGCGTGGGATCGGTCTTCGGCCATTCCCCGAAGGGCATGCCGAATCCGTGCTTCTTCTTGACCAGGATTTCCGAGGGAAGGAACCCTTTCACCGCCTCCTTGAAGAAATGCCGGAGCTGGTAGTCCTTGGTCATGAGGGCAGGCGGCACGCGCGCCGAGAACGCGACGACATCGTCATCGAGAAACGGATAGCAAACCTCGACACCGGCAAGTGCGCACATACGGCCGACCTTGCGCAGATCGTTGTCGGCGAGGGTGATTTTGAGATCGAGGTGCATCATCCGCTGAAGATCGGAGTCGGATTGGGTGGCCTCGAAGACCTCACGCATATCCTCCAGAGGGGCGCCCACGGTGATGTCGCCGAGGGCGTCGTCGCTGAATGCAACCGCCGCCCGCTCGCCGTGATACGGATTGGTCGCTTCCCATCGGTCGGGCAGGGGGGGCCTTGAGCAAACGCAGGAACCGGCGGCCCGATCGCACGATGCCGATGCCGTCGACGCCGGGAAATCCGAAGACAATCGGTTCAAACACGCCTTCCCGCAGCAACCGCGGCAAACGGCGGTACCGGCCGAGTTTCAAGTGTTCGATGTACCTCTTGTTTCCGGTGAAGATCTCGTCGCCGCCGTCGCCAGCGAACATCCGATCGATGCCGCGTTGCTTGGCCATGCGCGCGCAATAGTACGCTGGTACCGCCGAGGAATTTCCGAACGGCTCGTCGAACACCATTGCCATACGCGGCGCAAGGTCGGAAACGTCGCGCGGCGTCAGCATGTAGTCGAATTGCCGGGTCGAGAAGTGACGAGATGCGATGTGGGCGTAATGCATTTCGTCGAGGGCGTTCTCATCGAACCCGATGGTGAACGTTTGCGCGGGCGACGGGCCGATTTCCGCCAGCAGCCCGGCGACCGTCGAGCTGTCGAGACCGCCGCTAAGGAAGGCGCCATAGGACGACGGATCGAAGCCGCCCGCCGAACGCGCCACTGCCTGCCTCAGCAGGTCCATCAGCTCTTCAGCCAACTCATCGTGGCTTTTCGATGACCGTTCTTCGTACGGCATCCGCCAATAGAAACCGGTCCGCGCCGCGCCGTTCTCATAAACGAGATATTGCGCCGGCAGCAGTTTTTGTTGCTCGGCGTAGATGGTGTGAGGGGCCGGCACCACGGTCATATAGAGGTAGTTGAACACGGACTGGGGCGGCACGGTCGCCCCGACCGCCGGATGAGCCCGGACACAGTCGGTTGTCGTGCCAAACACCAAACCGCCGCCGGTGACAGACGCGTAGCAGAGCGTGTGAACGCCGGTCCGGTCGATCGCCAGAAGAAGCCGCTTCGCCTGTCCGTCGAGAACGCTCAGAGAGAATGCGCCGGCCAGATGATCGAACAGGTTCTCTCCGTGTTCGCGATACGCTTCGGCCAGCGCGGCGGCATGGCCGCGCGCTCGCGCCTGCTCGGCGAGCTCAGGCGTACGCCATCGCGGATCACCCTCGATCGCCGCGATCAGGCCGTCACGGTCGCAAACGTCCGCCACCTTCCCCGTACCCCGGACGAGGACGGCCCCTTCGGTGAGCACTTGAGACAACGATTGCGTCGCGGCGCAGGGGGAGAAGCCCGGCCGCCATCGAATTCAGCAACGGCTCCGCGTCACCGTTTGCGGCGTGCCGCCCGATCCAGCCGCAGAGCCCGCTCAACGCCAGTCGCTCCTCAGACCAGCACTTCGGACGGCGCGGGATGGCTGAGAAATGCCGTGGGACTCGCGGTCAGCCCGTAGGCTCCCGACTGGAAGACGACGACCAAATCACCGATATCGGCGCGCGGCAGCTCGACCTTGTCGGCGAGCAGGTCGAAGGGCGTACACAGGCAGCCGACCACATTGACCACGTCGGTTGAGCGCTGATCCATGCGGTTGCCGATCGCCACCGGATAGTTCCGCCGAATGACCTGGCCGAAATTTCCCGAGGCCGCCAGCTGATGGTTCAGGCCGCCGTCGGTAATCAGGAAAACCTGGCCCCGCGATTCCTTGCGGTCGACGATCCAGCTGACATAGATCCCGCACTCGCCAACGATATAGCGGCCCAGTTCGACGATCACCCGCGCTTCCGGCAGCTCCGCTTCCAGGCGCGGCATCTGGGTTGCGAGATGATCGCCCACCCGCGCCAGATCGAGAGGGACGTCCTTCGGGAAATACGGGATGCCGAACCCGCCGCCGATGTTCAGGTGGGTAACCGGGGCAGGCGCGTGCTGGGCGAGTGAGATGCCGAGGTCGATGATCTTCTCCTGCGTCGACAACAGGATGTCCGCGTTCAGGTTCTGTGACCCGGCGAAGATGTGAAATCCGACGAAATCGAGGTCGAGCTTGTCGAGTTCGCCGAGCATCTGTGGAACCCGTTCGGCATCGACGCCGAACTGCTGGGCGCCGCCGCCCATGCGCATGCCCGAAGCCTTGAGTTCGAAGTCGGGATTGACCCGGATGGCGACCCGTGGCCGGATGCCTTGCCGCTCCGCCAGCTCGGCGACAGTCCGCATTTCCGTTTCGCTTTCGAGATGGAGAACGACGCCCGCCGCGATTGCCTGATCCAGTTCGGCGCGCGTCTTGCCCGGGCCGGCGAAGCTGATCCGCTCGGGCGACATCCCGGTGTCGAGCGCCGTCATCATTTCCAGCGCCGAGGCGACATCGAACCCATCGACCAAACCGTTCAAGTGCTGAACCACGGCCGGCATGGGGTTGGCCTTGATCGCGTAATGAAGATGGATCGCCGAGGGCAGATGCCTCCGCAGTTCGGTGATCTGCTCGCTCAACAGCTGCCGGTCATAGGCGAAAAACGGCGTCGATCCGACCCGGTCGGCGAGTCGTGTCAGCGACACTCCGCCGATCTGCAAACACCCGTCGACGGCCGGAAACTGGCGAAGGGCCGGATGTATCGCTGGCGAGTCGTCGGTCACTGTCCCTCCTCGTCGAACGTCCCGGCGAGCTCGGTCGCCAGTCGCGAACGGTCGATCTTGCCGTTGGGATTGCGGGGCAGGGCGTCGCGCTCGATGATCCGTCCCGGAACCATGTAGAGCGGCATCTCACGCCGGCAATGCAAGGAAACGGCCTCCGTATCCAGGGTTCCGTCCTGGGGGGCGGTCACGACGACGACGATCCCCTGACCGAGCGTGGGGTGCGGAACGCCAACGGCCGCCACCTCGCCGATCAGGCCCGAAGCATAGAGCACGTCCTCCAGTTCCGTCGGGCTGACCCGATAGCCGGATGTCTTGATCATCTCGTCGTTGCGGCCGACGAAATAGATGAACCCGTCTTCATCGATGCGCACGACGTCGCCTGACCACACCGCCATCTCGGGAATCACGATGCCCCGGGTTGGCCCGGGGCGGGCTTGAACCTGACCGCCGTCCGCTCCGGGTCGTTCCAATACCCCATGGAGACAAGCGCCCCGCGGTGAACGAGCTCGCCTTGCTCGCCGGGTTGGCACACCTCGCCATCGGGACGGACGACGAGGATCTCGGCATTGGGGATGGCCTTGCAAATGGACTCGGGGCGCCGGTCGACTTCGGCGGGATCGAGATAGGTCGATCGGAAGGCCTCGGTCAGGCCGTACATCAGGTACGGTTTCGCCACCGGCATTCTCTCCCGCAGCAGGTCGAGGGTCGGCCTGGGCATATGGCCGCCGGTGTTGGCGAAATACCGCATCGCCGCCAAAGCCTCGGGTGGCCACTCCAACTGGGAGAGCTGAATCCACAGGGGCGGGACACCGGTCAGTCCGGTGATCTTGTGGTCCGCGCACGCCCGGACAACGTCCTTGGCCAGGAGGTAGTTGAGCAGGATGACTTCGGCGCCGACATTGAACGCCGTGGTCAGCTGGCTGAATCCGGCGTCGAAGCTGAGCGGCAGGACCGAGAGGATCCGGTCGTCGGCGTTGTTTTCCAGGTACTGACCGACGCTCTTCGCGCCGGCCACCATGTTGCGGTGGGACAAAACGACGCCTTTCGGCATTCCCGTGCTGCCGGACGTGTAGAGGATGGCAGCCATGTCGGTGTCGATCGTCCGGTGCGGAACCGCGCCGTCCACGTTGCTGGCCGAAACGATGGTCTCCCAGCCGGCGAGAACCAGGCCGGCCGACTGGTCGCCATCCTGCAGGCCATCGAACAACACCACGCAGCGCAGGTCCGGACAATCGGCGAGGGCATCCGCCAAACCGGTGAAGCGGTCTCGCGTCGTGACCAGCACCCTCACATTGCAGTCCCGCAGGATGTGGACCACCTGACGATGACGGAGCAGCGGGTTGACGGGTACGAACACGCCGCCGGCCGCCGCCGCACCGAACATGGCAACCACGGATTCGATCCGCTTTTCGGCGTAGACGGCGATGCGGTCCCGCGGCTGCAGGTGCAGCCCGGAAAAACCACGCGCAGCGGACCTCACTTGGCGGTCGAGGTCGTCATAGCTGACCATGTCTTGCTTGAACGTCAGAGCGGGTGCCTGCGGCCGCCGCGTGGCAGAGTCGAAGATCAGTTCGTGGAGCAGTTGGCTCATGGGAGACCCGGATTTGCTGACTGGCGGGCAGATGATACCCGAGTCTGATCCGCGGTAAACAGCCGACTCTCAACGCGAGGGGCGCAGGGTTCCGGTCCTGCGACGCGCTAGCGGGACGACGGCACCTCGGTCGGGGCATAAAGGGTCATGTGGGGGAACCGCGCAGGGTCCGTGGAGGCATGCAGGTAGGGCGCCATCCGCGACGCCATGAGCTGCCAACGCCGCCACCGGACGAACACGGCACCGCCGAGCCGGACGATCCCCAAACGCTTGTGCGACGCCATTGACGCCGAGTTGAACGGCGAGATCCGGCTCAGCGACCAGCGGACGCCGCGGTCCCGCAAGAATCCGTTCGCCGTATCCCAGAGACGGGCGAAGCCGAACCCGCTGCGCTTTTCCGGAAGCACGTAGATACCGTAGTCCCAACACGTTGCCCCGTGCGGTAGGTGCGTGAACCGGCACCTTACCTCGTCTTCGTCGTAGGGACCCAGGCACAGCCACAGGCAGCCGATAATCTCGCCGTCCTCGAACGCGGCGAAACAGACCGAATCCAGGTTCGCCCGGTAGTCCAGAACCTCGGATGTGAGCTCCAGCTTCAATAGCACCGGATTACGCGCATCGACGATGCGAACGTCGATCGATCGGCCGCGCCGCGGCGGCAGCAGCGGGCCGTCGGGCACCGGCTGGGCGACGAACGCGTAACGATACAGCCGCGCCGATCCTCCGGACGCCACCAAGCCCCGCTCGATCGCATACAGAACGGCGTCCAGGAAGCCGAGTTCCTTGATGGCACGGGAAATGCGGGTCAGCACGATGGCAATTGATCCGACGATCCGAGAGAGGGCCGCACTATACCACCGATTCCCAACCATCGCCAGACCATCGCGCGCCGCGGCGCCAGTTCACGGTTTATGCGCCCGAAATATTTGGTATAAAGCCGCTCGGACCGCGGAGCCGACGGATCGGACTGAAACCATGGCAGTGATCGACGACGTAAAGACCGTTCTGGGCGACACCCTTCAGTTGGGCGATCGCGTCAAGTCCATGGAAGCGTCGACTCCTTTGTTCGGGAGCATCCCCGAGTTCGACTCGATGGCCGTCGTTACGGTGATCACGGCCCTGGAAGACCAGTTCGATTTCGTCGTCGACGACGAGGAGATTACCGCCGAAGTCTTCGAAACCGTTGGCGCACTCTCGACCTTCGTGGAGCAGAAGCTCGCCCCGTGACCGCGGTGGCTGGCGCGCCCCCTCCCGAACCCTTCTTTTTCGACGGGCCGGCCGGCCGCCTGTTTGCGGTTAACTACCCGCCGACGTCGACTGGCGATACCGGGCTTGGCGTCGTTTTCGTTCCGGCCTTCGCCGAAGAGATGAACCAGAGCTGCCGGATGGTCGCTCTGCAGGCGCGCGCCTTGGCCGGCGCCGGCATTGGCGCATTGGTCGTCGATCTGTACGGCACGGGCGACAGTGCCGGCGATTTCCGTGATGCCCGCTGGGAGACTTGGCGAGACGACGTTTCGGCGGCGGTTGCGTGGCTGGAGACATGGGGCCGCGACCGGATCGGCCTGCTCGGAGTGCGGCTCGGTGGGTTATTGGCGATGGAGGTCGCCGCAGCGAACCAGGGACGTGTGGACCGGGCCATCCTTTGGCAGCCGGTGGCGCGGGGCGAGCGGATGCTGACCCAGTTTCTGAGGTTGCGTGTCGCCGCGTCCATGGGCGGCTCGGCAGCCCAGGAAACGACGACCTCTTTGCGCGAAACGTTCGCCAGCGGACAATCAACACAAATCGCCGGCTACGAGGTTGCGCCGGAGCTGGCGGCGGCCCTGGATTCAGCGGACATCGCGGCGCACGGCCCGGCGGCGGGGGTGCCGGTGGACTGGATCGAGGTGGTCGCCGATGCGGGTCGTCCGATATCGCCGGCGAGCCGCAGGGTGGTCGACCAATGGACCGATGCCGGCGTTCCGGTCGCTGCCGCGACCGTGCCCGGCGACGCGTTCTGGTCGATCCAGGAAACGACACTCGTCCCGGAGCTGCTCGAAGCGACCACCGAATGCCTGCGGGCGGCCCGCCCATGACAGGCGAGGAGGCGATCCGCTTTTCCTGTGACGACGATGACCTGATCGGGGTTCTGCATCGTCCCGAACGTCCTGGGAGCCGAGGGATCGTGGTCGTCGTCGGCGGTCCCCAATACCGGATCGGCAGCCACCGCCAATTCGTTCATCTCGCCCGCGGCCTCGCCGCCGAGGGAACCGCGGTGCTGCGCTTCGACTATCGGGGTATGGGGGACAGCGACGGCACCTATCTGGGATTCGAGCATGTCCACGACGATATCGCGGCAGCCGTGGATGCACTGACGGCGGCTGCTCCCGAAGTGACCGAAGTCATCCTGTGGGGTCTCTGCGACGCCGCCTCGGCGATCCTGTTCTACGCCGCGCGGGATTCCCGGATCGGCGGTGTCGTTGTCGTCAATCCTTGGGTTCGCACCGTCGCGGGCGAGGCGCGCACCTACCTCCGGCACTACTATGTCCGCCGCCTGATGGACCGGGAGTTCTGGGGCAAGGTCGCGCGGGGCGAATTCAACCCCATCGCCGCCGCGCGCTCGTTCGCAAGGTTGATCCGAAAGTCGATGGCCGGCAGCCCCGCCGCAGAAGGCACTGCGGACGCGGCCGAGACACCCGTCACGACGACCAAAACCAGCAACGAATTGCCCCGGCTGCTCGTTGCCGCACCACCCGACGATCCGAGACCGCTGCCTGAGCGCATGGCCGACGGGCTGCAACGCTTCGATGGTCGGGTGCTGGTGATCACCAGCGGCAAGGACCTGACGGCCCAGGAATTCCTGGATGCCGCGGCGTCCTCCCCGAAGTGGGGGCAGTTGCTGGCTGACGGCCGCGTGACGCGGCGCCGGCTCGACCCGTCGGACCATACCTTCTCGCGGAGAGAATGGCGTGACCAGGTCACCGCCTGGACGGCGGAGTGGCTACGCGGCTAAGGGCTCGTCCCTAAGGATCCACCCACCGCCGAGGACGCGCTCGCCGTCATAGAAGACGCATGCCTGCCCCGGTGCGATTCCGGTTTCAGGATCGTCGAAGGCCACGCCGACAGTGCCGTCGTCCCGCGCCTGCAGTGCCGCCGCCGCCGGTGGCCGGGTCGAGCGGACCCGGGCCTGGATCCGCTGGCTCTCCGCCGGGCCTTCGCCGTCGCCCAGCCAATTGACGCCGCCGACGCGCAGGTGCCGCTGCATCAGGGCGTTGCGCGGTCCAACGACCACGCGGCGGGTTTGGGGCTCGATTCGAGTGACATAGAGCGGCTGATCCGAGGCGATTCCGAGGCCCCGCCGCTGCCCGACGGTGAATCGGCCAATGCCTCCGTGACCACCCAGCACCGTGCCGTGGATGTCAACGATATCGCCCGGCTCGAACGCGTCCGGGCGTAGGGACTCGACGACGCGGGCATAGCGGCCGCCGGGAACGAAACAGATGTCCTGGCTGTCGGGCTTGTCGGCGACGGCAAGGCCGAGGCGGCTGGCGGTGCCGCGGGTTTCGGTCTTGGCCAGTTCACCCAAGGGAAAACGGAGATAGTCGAGCTGCTCGGGTGTCGTTGCGAACAGGAAGTAGCTCTGATCCCGGGTGTCGTCGGCAGCGCGGTGAAGCTCGGGGCCACCGGCCCCCCGGCGGCGGCGGACATAGTGACCGGTGACCAACGCATCGGCGCCGAGATCGCGGGCCGTGCCGAGAAGGTCTGCGAACTTGACCGTCTGGTTGCAGAGAATGCACGGCACCGGCGTTTCGCCTGACGCGTAGGAATCTGCGAAGGCATCGATAACCTGAGTACGGAACTTCTGCTCGTAGTCGAGGACATAGTGCGGGATGCCGAGACGATCGGCGACGCGGCGGGCGTCGTGGATGTCCTCGCCGGCACAGCAGCTTCCGGGCCGGCCACGCGCCCGTCCGTGGTCGTAGAGCTGCAATGTCACGCCGATGACATCGTAGCCGTCCTCGACCAGCATGGCTGCGACGGTAGAACTATCGACACCACCGGACATGGCGACAACGACGCGCGTCGCCGACGGGGCCTTGTCGATCTCAAGCGAGTTCATGGACGGGAATATAGGTGCCGGCCGGCCCTGGATCAAAAGCGGTAGCGCGTACCGAACAACAGGTTGTGGGTCGCGACCTGTGAGTCGAACGGATTCCCCGCGGCGTCATCCAGCTCGGGCTCGAGGGTCGAGAAGAACCGATAACCCAGCTCCAGGGACCAGTTGTCGGTTAAGGCGTAATTGACGCCGAGCCCGGCCTGGAACGCCATGACGAAGGCCTCGTCGTCGACGATGGCGCCGGCTGCGGTGACATCGTTCAGCGACACCTGGGCAACGCCGGCGCCGGCGAGCACATAGGGGCGCCAAGATATCCCGAGATCGAAGTCGTAGGCGCCGTTGGCCATCAGCGCCAAAACAGACAGGTCGCCCTCGGCGTCACGCGAGCCGGCGGCGACGCCGAGTCCGGTCGCGCGGGTCACGGACACCTAGTCCAGGCTGTACGTGGCGTACAGAAGTTCGGCATCGGCGCGGAAACCGTTGCGCCACGCATATCCACCGCCGCCCGTGAACAGGAACCCGAAGTCATAGGATGATTCGATGTCGATCGTGCTGCTCGAATTGTCGGCATCCATTGGGAATCCGCCACCCGCGGCCGCGGTGATGTACCAGCCATCGCCGCGCCGTCCGCTTCGAGTTCCGCGCACCGGTCGTGCTCGCCGTTGCGCCGTGGTGACGGGCCGACGCGGCGGCGGCTTCGGTGCGGCGGCGGGTTGGCGCGCTGCCGGCGGAGCGGCCTCGGGTGCAGTGGCCGGAGCTGGGGTGGTTTTCGCCCCCGCAGTGGGCCCGGCGGGCGGAATCGCCGTTCCTGGAGCCGGCATCGCGGAAGCTGTGGATGGGGGCGCCTTGGCTCGCGCCGGGGCCTGGGGAGATGGCGTCGGCATGGGCGGCTTGGCGGCCGATTTCGGCTCGGGCATGGCGGTGGGCGCAGAGGGTGCGCGGGCCGTCGGCATCGGTCTGACAGGCGCCACTGCCGGCCGGGCGGGCGCGCGGGTCGTCGGCATGCGCGACGCGCCGAACTTGGGGCGGACGTCGAGCGGATAGGGTTCGGCGAGGGCCGCCTCCATGTCGTGGAGGCGGAACGATCGGGCCTCGGCCTCGCCGGCCAAACCAAAACCCCACGCCAATAGCGTGCCGGCGACGGCAAAGATGCGGACCGATGATGACATATCCCGTCCCCCCGGGGTCAGGTGTGTGCCAATTGGTAACAGGTGTGTGCCAATTGGTAACACGTTCCCGCGGGTCGTCCAATCATCCTCGGTCTTCGGCCGACAAGCCCATGTCCCAGAATTCGGCTTCGAGTTGGGTTGCCTCGCCGAACGTCCGGACGAGGGCGTCTAGACGGCCGTCCGAACCCCGCCGCCGCATCAACGTATCCATCTGTTGGACATGGTCGAAGGCAACGTTCTGATAGTCCTCGGACGCGTACATGGCGATCCAGTCGTCATAGGGGTTCCCTTGGCGGACTGTGGCCGGGTCGCCGGCGAGGGCGCGGCCGATCTCGGCATATCCGACGATGCACGGCGCGAGGGCGACCTGCAGGTCGAGCAGATCGCCGGCAAGCCCGCGTTCGAGGACATAGCGCGTATAGGCCATCGTTGCCGGGGCCTCGGGCGCCGCCGCCATGTCTTCTTCGGCGAGCCCCCAGCGGGCGCAATAACCGACGTGCAGGTCCATTTCGGTGTCGACGATGGCGCTCAACCCGCCCGCCGCGCGGCGGATGTCGTCGAGGGTCTCAGATTTGAACGCGGCGAGCCCATAGGCCCGGGCGAAATGGATCAGGAACAGGTAGTCCTGGATCAGATAGTGCCGGAAGCAGACTTCGGGCAGTGTGCCGTCGGCCAACTGAAGAACGAAGGAATGTTGGGTGTAGGCAGCCCATTCGGACGCGCAGGCGTCGCGCAGTCGGGCGTACAGGGTCGCGGCGGAGCCTGAGCGGGTCAATCGCGTTCGTCGAGCCAGGCCATCTGGATGGCTTCGAGGATTTTTTCGTTGAACCTCTGCGGATCGTCGTCGAACTCGTCGAGCTCCTGGACCCACTTCCACAGGTCGGTGAAGCGGAGGTTGACGACATCAACGTCGGGATGTGCCTCCTCCAGTTGGATGGCGATTTCGGTGACGTCGGTCCAACGAATGCCCATCGGCGGTCTCCTAGAAAGTGGGCACTAACGGTCGACCATCATGTTTCGGGTCGCCGCCGGCAACGTGACGGTGAGCCCGTCCAGCTCCTCGGTCATCTTGATCTGACAGCCAAGCCGAGACGTGTGGGTAAGGCCGAAGGCGAGATCGAGCATGTCCTCCTCTTCCTCGGTGGATTCGTCGAGGCGGTCATACCAGTCGGGATCGACAACGACGTGGCACGTCGAGCACGCCAGCGAGCCCTCGCACGCGCCTTCCAGGTCGATGTCGTTACGGTGCGCGATCTCGAGCACCGAAAGCCCCAGCGGGGCTTCGACTTCCAGACGAGACTGGCCATCGGCGGTAATGAACGTCATCTTGGGCATTGCAGCCGGTTCCCTTTGTATCCCTTCAGGTTTCTTCTTTCTGCGGTCCGTCGTCTTCCGGCGGTGGCGCGAATTCGTCGACGCTGTGTCCGCTGAGCGCGGAGCGGATTCCCCGGTCCATGCGCCGCTCGGCGAATGGCCGGGTCGCGACCTCCAGTTCGGCGACGGCGGCGTCGATGGCCGTACGGTCGTCGCCGGCGCAGGCCGCCTCGATGCTGGCGGCGACGGCGCCGATGGCCGCGCGCTCGGCGTCATCGAGCAGATCGCCGTCGGCGGCGATGGCGGCATCGAGGGCAGTGAGCACGCGGCGCGCCTCGACCCGCGATTCCGTCAGCACCCGGAGCGCCATGTCGTCGGCGGCGTGTTCCATGCTTTCGTACAGCATCGTCGCCATCTCGTCTTCGCTGAGACCGTAGGACGGTTTGACCGCGACGCTCTGTTCCGTGCCCGTGGTCTGCTCGCGGGCGCTGACCGTCAGCAGTCCGTCGGCATCGACGGCGAACATGACCTGGATTCGCGCCGCGCCAGCGGTCATTGCAGGGATTTCATGCAGCTCGAAACGCGCCAGCGATCGGCACTGATCGACCATCTCGCGTTCTCCCTGGACCACATGAATCGCCATGGCCGTCTGGCCGTCCTGGAAGGTGGTGAATTCCTGGGCCTTGGCGACCGGCACCGGCGTGTTGCGCTGGATCACCTTCTCCACCAACCCGCCCATGGTTTCGAGCCCGAGGCTCAGCGGCGTGACGTCGAGCAGCAGCGTGTCGGAACCCACGGTCAGCGCCTCGGCTTGGCGGGCGGCGCCGATAGCGACGACCTCATCGGGGTTGATGTGGGCGAGCGGTTCGCTTCCGAACAGCTCAGCGATGCGGCGGCGGACCAGCGGAACACGTGTCGATCCGCCGACCAGCACGACACCCGCCACCTCGTCGGGGGTGATACCGGCATCGGCGAGGACGTCGCCGCAGATACGGACAGTGCGATCGACCAGTGGCGCGATGAGGGATTCGAGGGTGTCGCGGTCCAGGTTGTGGCTGCTGTTTTCGCCGCCGGCATCGACGACCCAGGTGCCGTCGTCGCGGGCCGTCAGGCACTCCTTGGCAAGTCTTGCCGCCATCAATGCCATCTTCGCCTCGGCGCTGGTCAGCGCCGGCGCATCCGCCGCCGTCGACCGTTGGGCGAGGAAATACTCGGCGACCGCATGGTCGAAATCGTCGCCGCCGAGCGCCGAATCGCCGCCCGTGGAGAGGACCTGGAACACGCCTTTCTCCATGCGCAGCAGCGAGACGTCGAACGTTCCGCCGCCGAGGTCGTAGACCGCGTAGAGTCCCTCGGCACCCTCGTCGAAACCGTAGGCCAGCGCCGCCGCCGCCGGTTCATTGACCAAGCGCAGCACATCAAGCCCGGCCAGCCGCGCGGCGTCCTTCGTCGCCGTGCGCGCGGCGTCGTCGAAATAGGCCGGCACCGTCACCACCGCCTTGTCGACCGGTCGGGCCATGTGCTCCTCTGCGCGGATTTTCAACGCCTTGAGGATCTCCGCCGAGATCTCGACCGGCGTCAGACGGAGGCCGGAGACGGAAAGCCGCACCATCCCGCCGGCACCGTCTTCCGCCGGCGCGATGTCGTAGGGCAGGGTCCCGGTGAGGCTTTTGAGATCTTCCACGCCACGGCCCATCAGCCGTTTGACCGAACCCACGACCATCTCCGGTCGGTCGAGCATCAGCGTGCGGGCAAGCCCGCCGACAATCGCCGAACCGTCGGGGGCGTAGGCGACGACCGACGGCACCAGCGCGTTGCCGTCTTCGTCGCGCAGCACGTCGGCCGTGCCGTCGCCGCTGATCGCCACCACCGAGTTGGTGGTGCCGAGGTCGATGCCGACGGCGACCGCCTCGTCATCCGCGTGCGGAGCCGGGGTTTCGCCCGGTTCATGGATCTGCAGAAGCTGGTTCATGCGTTCGCGGTCTGCGCCAGTTGGGCGCGGCGCACCCGGGTCTCTTCATCCAGCTTGCGAAGGTACTTGAGCCGAGTCGTCAACAACGATGCCTGCTCCAGATCGGCGCTGGCAAAGGCGTCGGACAGTCCGGAGACGCAATCGCGGATGTCGTCCAACGCCCGTCGGTGCAGCGAGTCGACGTCGGCAAGAGTTTCTGCTTCGGCCAAGGCCTCGCGCAATTCGAGGCTTTCGAGCAGCAGCTCCTGGTCGTTGACCAGATTGCAGCCTTCGGGCAGCGCTTCGGTGCCGCGAAGATGGATCAGATAGTCGGCCCGCCGCAGCGGGTCCTTGAGCGTTTCATACGCTTCGTTGACGCACGTGGCCTGTTGCTGAGACAGCGCTCGCTCGCGTGCGCCCCGGCTGGCGAAGCGGTCGGGATGAAGCCGGCGCTGACAGTCGAAATACCGGCGGTCAAGGATTGTGGCGTCGATGTCGAATCTGGCATCCAGATCCAAACGGGTGAAATGATCGAGCTGTCCCGGAGGCTGAATTACACCGCAGGTGTCGCAGAACAACACGCCGGCCGACACCGGTCCTTGGCACGACCAGCAGGCCACCAAACCGGCGGACGGTCGCCCGGTGTCCTCATGATGTGCATCGAGGTCGCGCATATTCGACTAGTGACTTGAGCTGGTCCGTCTCCGCCGACACCGGCCCGATGCTGCGACGGACTCGGGCACGATCGTGCCAGGGTTTTGGGCGCGAAAATGCGCCCCTAGACGTGGAATGACTCGCCGCAGCCGCACCGCCCCTTTTCGTTGGGATTTCGGAACACGAACCCCGCCTCAAGCTTGTCCTCGACGTAGTCCATTTCGGTGCCGAGAACGAACATGGTCGCCTTTGGATCGATCAGGATCGTCACGCCATTGGCTTCGACAATTTCGTCGAATGGATTCTTCTCGTCGGCGAACTCCAGCGTGTACGACATCCCGGAACACCCCTTGGTCCGGATGCCTACTCGCACGCCGATTGAGGGTTTGGCGCGGCCGGCGAGCAGCGCCTTTACGCGCTCGGCAGCCGCCTCAGTGACGGTGATCGGTTGAGGGCGCTCGGCCATCGATCCGTGTTCCCATGCCTGCCCGCACGATAGCGGCGTCGAAGCGGCGCTATTCCGCCGCCTCAGCCTCGGAGGCGCCGTGCCGCTTGCGGTAATCCGTGATCGCCGCCTTGATAGCATCCTCGGCGAGCACCGAGCAATGAATCTTCACCGGCGGCAACGCCAGATGCTCGGCGATTTCGGTGTTCTTGATGGTCTCCGCTTCGTCGAGGGTCTTGCCCTTGACCCACTCGGTGACCAGCGAGCTGGATGCGATCGCCGAACCGCAGCCGAAGGTCTTGAACTTGGCATCCTCGATCAGGCCCTGTTCGTTGACCTTGATTTGCAGCTTCATGACATCCCCGCAGGCCGGTGCCCCGACCAGCCCGGTACCCACGGACCCGTCAGACTTGTCGAATGCGCCGACGTTCCGGGGATGCTCGTAGTGGTCGATAACCTTGTCGCTGTATGCCACGGTTGCTCTCCTTCTTCTTTCCGATCCTGGGGTCGGATTAATTGATCAGTGTTCGGCCCACTCGATGGATTTCAAATCGATGCCTTCCTGTGCCATCTCCCACAACGGGCTCATCTCGCGCAGGCGCCGTACCTCGCCGACGATCCGCTCGACGGCGAAATCGACCTCGGTCTCGGTGGTGAACCGGCCGAGCCCGATGCGCAGGCTGGTATGCGCCAGCTCCTCATCGACACCCAAGGCGCGGAGCACGTAAGACGGTTCCAGCGAGGCCGACGTGCAGGCCGATCCCGATGACACCGCGAGTTCCTTGATCCCCATCATCAGGCCTTCCCCTTCGACGTAGGCGAAGCTGATGTTCAGGTTGCCAGGGATGCGTTGCTCCAGGTCGCCGTTGAGATAGACCTCCGGCAACGCCTCGGTGATGCCGTTGTAGAAGCGGTCGCGCAGCATGTGCAGCCGCTCGGTTTCGGCCCCCATCTCCGCTTCGGCGATGGCGCAAGCCTCGCCCAGGCCGACGCACAGCGGTGTCGGCAATGTCCCGGAGCGCATGCCGCGTTCCTGTCCGCCGCCATTGATCAGTGCCTCCAGGCGAACCCGTGGCCGGCGCCGGACGTAGAGCGCGCCGATGCCCTTGGGACCGTAGAGCTTGTGCCCCGAGATGCTCATCAAATCGATGTTCATGGCCTCGACGTCGAGGGGGATCTTGCCTGCCGCCTGCGCTGCATCGGTGTGAAAGTGGACCTTGCGCTCCCTACAGATGGCGCCGATTTCAGCGAGCGGCTGAATGACTCCGATCTCGTTGTTGACCGCCATGATCGAAACCAGGACCGTACGTTCCGAAATGGCATCGCGCAGCCGATCCAGATCGATCAGGCCATTGGCCTGCACGGGCAGGTAGGTGATGTCGAACCCCTCCTGCTCGAGATGACGGCAACTGTCCAGCACGCACTTGTGCTCGGTCACGCAGGTGATGACGTGGTTCTTGCGGTCGCGGTGGAAGCGCGCCACGCCCTTGATTGCCAGGTTGTTGGACTCGGTTGCGCCGGAGGTAAAAATGATCTCCTTGGAATTGGCACCAATCAGATGGGCGATCTGTTCGCGGGCCTTCTCGACGGCGGCCTCGGAGTCCCAGCCATATTTGTGGTTGCGCGAGTGCGGATTGCCGAAGACTTCGGTGAAGTACGGGAGCATCGCCTCGACAACGCGCCGATCCGTCGGCGTCGTCGCCTGGTAGTCCAGATAGACCGGCGCGTTCTCGTTCGACGGAATCGCCGTTTCGACACGTGTCTCGCCGAAGTCGTTCATTGGGTCACCTTGCCTTTCGTCTTCGTTCGGATCACGCAACCAATGCCGCGGGGGTCTCGGACACGGGTTCACCGTGCAGCGCCGACCACGTCGCGACAAAACGCTCGACGTCCGAGACGGAACTCGACCGGCCGAGGCTCACGCGGATCGCCTTGTTGGCGGTATCCTCGTCGGCGCCCATTGCCCGCAAAACGTGGCTCGGAGCTACCTTGCCGGATGAGCAGGCAGCTCCGGCGCTGACGGCGATGCCCGCGAGATCGAGCGCCATGACCTGGGTTTCGGCGCCGATCGAGGGCGATGCGAAACAGCTCGTGTTGGCGAGGCGCTCAGTTTCAATGCCGTAGAACCGCGTTTCCGGAACGCGCTGGCGGAGCGCCGCTTCCATATCATCGCGCAATGCCGCCAACTCGGCGAATGGGCCCAGCTCGTCGACGGCTTCCTTCGCCGCTACGGCAAACCCGGCAATGCCCGGAAGGTTCTCTGTTCCCGCTCGGCGGCCGCGTTCCTGGCCACCGCCGCGGAGCATCGGTGCGATGAGGCTGTCGTCCGCGACGATCAGCGCGCCTACTCCTGTCGGACCACCCAGCTTGTGAGCCGAAAGCGAAACCGCGTCGACACCGAGCGCGGCAACATCGACGGCAATCTTTCCGGCCGCCTGAACGGCATCGCAGTGCACATTGGCGCCGTACCGGTGCGCGATCTCGGCGACTTCGGCCACCGGCTGGATGACCCCGGTTTCGTTATTGGCCAACATCACCGAAACCAGCGCCGGTTCGTCGCTCGCGGCGAGCAGCGCATCAAGGGCATCGACATCGACGACGCCGTCGCTGTCAACGCGAATGCGTTGGACGTCGGTGCGGACCCCTAGGACGGACGCGTGCTCGACATCCGAAACCAGAACCCGCCGACGGCTGCCGGTCAGGGCAAGGGTATTGGCTTCCGTGCCGCCACTGGTGAACACGATCGACGCCGCGCCGGCGCCGAACAGACCTGCGATGCAGTCACGCGCGTCCTCGACCATGCGCCGCGCGGCACGGCCGGCACCGTGGACCGACGATGGATTCCCGGTGACGTCCAACGCCGCAACGACCGCCGCGGCCGCCGTCGGCCGGACCGGGGTCGTCGCGTTATGGTCGAGATACGTGGTTTCATTCATCGCCGGGACTTTCGCAGCTGGATCCTGCCTATTGCGCCGCCACGACGGGTTCGGGCCGGGCGTCGTGCGCGATGATGCCGCTCGTGCCGAGCACGCGGCGTTCGCAGACATCGGCCAGCGTCACCGAACTCAGATAGAGGTAGATCTGGTTGCCGAGTTCTTCCCAAAGGTCGTGCGTCAAGCAGCGGCCTTTGTGGAGATGGCAGCCCTTGGGCGATCCGGGTTTGCAGCGGGTCGCCTTGATGCGTTCGTCCACAGCAAGGATGATGTCCGAGACCCGCATGTCTGCCGTGTTACGGGCCAGCAGATAACCACCGCCCGGGCCACGGACGCTGGATACCAACCCACCCCGGCGCAACCACCCGAACAGCTGTTCGAGGTACGACAGCGAAATCTCTTGTCGCTCCGCAACCTCGGCCAGCGCGACTGGTTTGCCGTTGCTGTGGTGGGCCAAGTCCGCCATCGCCATCACGGCGTATCGACCTTTGGTACTGAGCTTCACCGCATTTCTCCTGTTTCGCCGCCCGACGCCACGCGTCAGCCGTGCTCGCCGCCAGATGCGACCGCTGGTTGCGCATCATCTTCATTGTCGCCGGGTACGTGATGCACTGGCGTCGGTTTGTCCGCTTCCGCCTCGACGAGGCTTTCCTCTAATTCGGAGACCCTGCCGACCAGCGTTGCCAATTGTCCGCGCAGGCTCTCGATCGTCGCGAGCACCGGGTCGGGGCATCCCTCGGCCGGTGTACCGTAGGCGACGAACTCGCCAACGCGGCTGCGATCCCGGGGCATCACAACGTGAGCCGGGATGCCGATCGCGGTGACGCCGGGAGGGATATCCTTGCTGACGACGGCATTGGCGCCCACCCGCGCGCCCTTGCCGACTGTAATGGGCCCCAGAACCTGGGCGCCGGACCCGATAATGGCGCCATCCTTGAGCGTGGGATGCCTCTTGACGTTGATTTGACTCGCCGAGTCCACCGATGGTGCGATGCCGCCGAGCGTTACGCCCTGATAGAGCGTGACATCGTCCCCGATCTCGGAGGTTTCGCCGATTACGACGCCATGGCCGTGGTCGATAAACAACCGACGACCGATGCGGGCTCCGGGATGGATCTCGATGCTGGTCAAAAACCGGCCGATGTGCGCGAGAAAGCGCCCGAGAAGGTGCCAATCGCGATCCCACAGGGTATGGGATACACGGTAGAACATCACCGCATGAAACCCCGGATAGCACAACGCGACCTCAAGGCGCGACCGGGCCGCCGGGTCACGCGCCATATAGGAATCGATATCCTCTTGAATTCTCTTGAAAAGCATGGGTCTCAGACTATTGTATAAGGTCTTTCCGGTGCGCCTTCGCCAGCTTTTTGGGGCCCCGAAGGCACTCGGAAATATAGGGTGTTCGACTATACCGGTCAAGAATATCCGACCGTAATTTTGTGCGTTCAGGCGTTATATCCGAGTGCCAGAGTCGGATATAACGCTGTCAGTGCCGTGTCTGTTGCAGGAGCCTCGCCGAACCCATGCCCGAAGTGATCTTCAACGGCACCGAAGGGCGTCTCGAAGGACGTTACCACCATTCCCGCGAGCCCGGAGCGCCCATCGCCCTGATCCTGCATCCTCATCCGTTGCACGGGGGGACGATGAACAACCGAATCGTCTTCACGCTGTTTCAGGCGTTCCAGCAGAGGGGATTCTCCGTCCTGCGGTTCAACTTCCGCGGCGTCGGGCGGTCGCAGGGCGAGTTCGACAATGGACAGGGCGAACTCAGCGACGCCGCCTCGGCCTTGGACTGGATGCAGAACTTCAACCCCAATGCGTCGAACTGCTGGGTGGCAGGCTATTCCTTCGGCGCGTGGATCGGCATGCAGCTATTGATGCGCCGGCCCGAGATCAGCGGCTTCGTTTCCGTCGCCCCGCCCGCGGGCGTCAACGACTTTTCATTCCTGGCACCGTGTCCGGCGTCGGGATTGATCGTTCACGGATGCGATGACGACCTGGTCCCGGCGTCGGCGGTCGCAAAGCTGGCGCAGAAGCTGTCGGCGCAAAAGAACATCTCGATCGACTACCGCGAGGTCGCAGGTGCCGATCACCTGTTCGCGGATCACGTCGACGAGATTACGGCGGCGGTCGACGACTATCTGAGTCAGGCCCTTACCGAAGCGGCGTGAGCGTCGTTTACCCGCCGCGGCTCGACCCGGCAGATCAACCGAAAATGCTCTAGGCGAGGACTCCTTCGCCGCTGATCGGATTGCCGACCATGGCAAGGAACTCGCGCCGCGTCGACGGGTCCTCGCGAAAGGCGCCGAGCATCCTGCTGGTGACCATCACCACGCCGGGCTTGTGGACGCCGCGCGTGGTCATGCATTGATGCGCCGCCTCGATCACCACGGCCACGCCTTTGGGCTCAAGGATGTCGCTGATGGTGTTGGCGATCTGCGCTGTCATCTTCTCCTGGATCTGCAGCCGGCGGGCATAGACCTCGACAAGCCGCGCCAGCTTCGAGATGCCGACCACCCGGCGGTGTGGCAGATAGGCGACATGGGCGCGGCCGATGATCGGTGCCATGTGATGCTCGCAATGGGATTCGAACCGAATATCGCGCAACAGCACCATCTCGTCGTAGCCGTCGGTCTCCTCGAAGGTCCGCCGTAGGATGTCCTCCGGATCGGCCTTATAACCGCTGAAGAACTCGGCGTAGGAATCGACCACGCGCCGAGGGGTGTCCTTCAAGCCCTCGCGGCCAGGGTCGTCGCCTGCCCACCGGAGGAGAGTGCGGACGGCGTCCTCCGCTTCCTCGCGGTTCGGCCGGGTCGACGGCGCGGGAAGCTCCGACGTGACGTCGGTTTCGACGACGCTCAAAGGGTTGCGGTCGGTCACGGCTGCGGCACCTTGGTTGCTGAACTCAAAGAGAGCGCTGACGATGTACGGTCGTCACCGCTCAGTGGATTTGGGTGGTTGCGAAAGGACTGTCCAGCGAAAACGCCGGAATATCGACGTCGAACTGTTCGCCGGACTCGGCCTGCATATGGTATTCGCCAACCATGATTCCGGAGGGCGTCGTAAGCGGCGTACCGCTCGTGTATTCGAATGATTGCCCTGGCTCCAGCACCGGCTGCTCACCGACAACGCCGTCACCGCGCACCTCTTGGATATTGCCGATCGAATCGGTAATCACCCAGTGACGGGTCAGCAACGTCACCATTTCGCCGCCGTTGTTCTCGATGCGGACGTGATAGGCCCAGACGAAATGCCGCTCCTCCGGCGCCGATTGGTCGGCGAGATAGAACGGCTGCACCACGACGGTAATATCGCGCGTTGTCCGAACGTAGGCGCCCGAACTTGTCTCCGATTCCCGTTCCACGGGTGCCCCGCGCCTCAACAGTTACTGCTGCCGGCAACGGTCGCCGGATCGCCCCATAACATATGCGGCGGGGCGGATTTGTCCAGCGTGCGTCCCGCCCCCTTCGCAGCCCGTGCGCTCCTCTAGGTTCCCTCAGGTACCCGGAGCGGGACCGACGGTAATCTCGACGCGGCGGTTCTCCGGGTGGCGCATGCCGTCGGCGGTGACAACGCGGGGACGGGTCTCACCGTAGGCGCGGATGGCGATCCGGTCCGAGCCAATTCCTGCGGCGATCAGCGCGTCGCGCACCGAGTCTGCCCGACGCTGGGACAGCGACTGGTTATAGGTTCTCGTGCCGGCACGATCGGCATGACCGCCGACAAGGACGCGCACCGGGTCGCCGGCACCGGCCGCACGGGCGATCCGCGCCACAACGGCCCGGGCTTCGGCGTCGAGGTCGTCGCTGTCGAAGGCAAAAAACAGCGAAAATGCACGAGGAGCGGTTTCGGGCTCACCGGTATCGAGCGTGGCCGGCTTTAGGAGGGAGGCATCTTTGGCGGTCGGCGACTGGGCGAGATCGGTCTCAAGCGACCCCAACATGGCGAAGAATGCGTCGCGACACCGTGCGATGTGTCCAATCTGCCAGTTTTCTTCCTGTTGCTCGAGCCAGCAGTCGTACCGGGCCTGGGCGACGGCTGCCGTGAGTGGAAAGCGGCTTCGGGCGCCGCTCTCGAGAACGGATGTCAGGCGCGCATAGGCGGCGGTGATCGGACCGACGGTGGTCGACGGAAGGCGCCAGTCGGCGGGGTTCTCTGGGTCGACAGGGCCGTGGGCGGCGGCGAGGGCTTTGGCACCGAAATGCGCCGCGTCGGGCCAGTCGTACATGTCGTCGGCTTCGTAGAGGGCGAGGTCTTTGTATTCCCGGCTCAAGGCGGCACCAAAGCTGTCCCCTTGGGCGCGGTAGGCCCTGAGGCCATCGTAGTCGAAGGTGGCGCCGCAGCCCGCCAGAACGAGCATTGGCAGGGCGGCGAAAACAGTCGTCGTGGGGCGCATCGGCGCAATCCTCTCTTGGCGGCTCTTCTCACCCGGGGGCAGGTGATGCCGAGCAGATTGGAGAATGCGGATGGCGCGACGATGGCGCTTTGCGGCGAGGAGGGGGTGATTCGAAGGTGTTTTTGTGGCTGACGGTCAGAACAGGTCAGCCCACCGAGCAGGATCCGCCGCCCAGGACACAGAACTTCGCGCAATGGGGATGGTTGAGCGCTACGGTGGATTGCGATTCGCCCAGCCGGGTGCCGAGCTCGAACTGCGGATCATATGGGAGCAACGTGCAGGGAACGACAACCGGCCATTCTCCGTCCCGTCGTTTGATGACCATGCGGGAGGTGGCGCACATCATCTGTTCGGGAGCAACGCCGAGAATGTCCCAGCAGTGCACGGTGATCTCTGGGACGTCGACACCGGCATCCATCTCGGGAAACAGAACCAGTTGAGCCGGATCGTTCACATCGACCGGGATTCCCTCAGCGTTGAACAGCGTGCGATAGCCCTCGCGCGCGACATCGTCGGTCTCGCCCCAGATGGTGCGCCCGGCAATGTCAACCGAGAACCCGTTTTCGACAAGCCACCGCAGGCCGGCGATCATCGGTTCCCAGCTTCCGCTCCCGCGGACAGATTCGTGTTTTTCGCGGGTGTAGTGGTCGATGGAGACTCGAAGGGTCAGCGCTGCGCCGTGCACCGCCTTTATGGCGAGCAGGCGTTCCTTGCGGTGATGCATCGGTTTCATCGCGTTGGTCAGCACCAGCACGCGGAACCCGCGGGCGAGCGATTCCTCGATCATGTCGGGGAGATCGCGGTTCATGAACGGCTCGCCGCCGGTAAAGCCGATCTCTTCGACCGGCATTCCCTCGGCGGCGACCTCGTCGAGGTAGGTCCGGACTTCGTTGGTGGTGAGGTAGGCGAGCGCGTCGTTGGTCGGACTCGACTCCATAAAGCAGTTGTCGCAGATGATGTTGCACAGACTGCCGGTGTTGAACCATAGCGTCCGCAGCCGGGTCAGCGCGACGACCGCCCGGCGTTCGCCCTTGAGGGTCACGTCGGGGTCGCGGAACTTGCCGGGATCGAGATCGGTCCGGAGAGCGACGTTCGGTTCAGCCATCATGGTCCTCGGGCGGTTGCGCGGGCGGCACGTTGCCGCTGCGCCACCGCACCGACGTCCTGCCGACGGATCTACCTATACCCGCGCGCGCGACTCACGTCCAAATGACAAAACCGTCAACGACCGTAAGACAGTTGTCGCGGATCGAACGGCGGGGTGCGCTTGCGGCGGTGCCGTTTCCGTATACAATCTTTGGGCTTCGGCGGGCGTAGTTCAATGGTAGAATGAAAGCTTCCCAAGCTTTAGACGTGGGTTCGATTCCCATCGCCCGCTCCATCCGGCGAAGCACCTGAGACTGATCTACGCCGCCTTCCGCTCGGTGTCGGCTTCGTCGTTTCGACTGCGATCGTCGCCCGTACGCGTCGACGCTTCGAGAACCTCAGCTTCTTCGTGGTTGGGCCGTCCGCGAGCGATGCCGCGCTGCTCGGTACGATAAACGGCATCGACGATCTGGCTCCGGTGCAAACCGATGTCCTTCAACATCGCGTCATCGAGCGCGTAGAGCGCATTGATCGCCGCGTGACGCCGCCGCCACTGGACGAATCCCTGAACAGCCGCGCCGACCGCGGCAACGATCCCCGTCAATACCCGCCGCCAGCGCCGATCGAAAGTGTTCTCCCGGGTTTCGAAATCCCGTTCGTAAACCATCACGTGCCACTCCTGTCGTATGCAGTTCGCCGAATGCCGTCCGTTGTTCCAAGGCGGCCTGTTCGGCGCCGCAATGTGACAAATACGTGAAGCATGTTTCGCGAGCATGTCGCCGCTGGAGGTTTCGTGTTTCAGTTGTTTCGGGTTCAGAACTGCGCGCCGGGTCGTTCGTCGCTGTGCGAATGGACCATCGACTTGCCGCCGGCATCGTCGTATAGAGTCGCCCGGTTAGGGAGGTTTCACGGGCGAACGGTTTTTCTCGATGACGGAGAACGTGCACATCGTCGTCGTCGATGACGAAGCCGACGTGCGCGAGATGGTTGAAGAATACCTCGGCTCGCAGGGTTTCGCGGTCAGTGCCGCCGCGGACGGTGCTGGACTGAGGGAAGTCCTCGCGAAGCGGCGTGCGGATCTCGTCATTCTCGATGTCATGATGCCGGGCGAGGATGGTCTGTCGCTGGCCCGCTACGTGCGCGAGAACTACTCAACCGGAATCATCATGCTTACCGCGGTCGACGGCGTCGTCGATTGTGTTGTCGGCCTGGAAATCGGCGCCGATGACTACGTGACCAAGCCCTTCAATCCGCGCGAGCTTCTGGCGCGGGTCCGCAGCGTATTGCGCCGGGTGCCGGCCGAAAAACCGGCCGCCACGACCGAAGGAGAAAAGCCGGCGAACGCCATGCCGTTCGGTCGCTGCACCCTCAATCTGGAATCCCATAGCCTGTACGACGCGGACGGCGCCGACGTTGCGATCACCAGTATGGAGTTCGATCTTCTCAAGGCTTTCGCGACCCATCCGAACCGTGTGCTGTCCCGTGATCAGTTGCTTGACCTCGCCCACAACCGCGATTGGGAACCGTTCGACCGCTCGATCGACATTCGCATCAATCGTGTCCGCCGCAAGATCGAACCCAATCCTGCCAAGCCCCAGTTCATCAAGACGGTTCGAGGGGCCGGCTACATCTTCGTCCCCGATGGCGGCGCCTCCAGCGCGGATTGATTGAGTCGCCACATCTCGCCCAGTGCGAGGAAACCGGTGCGTTGCCGGTACGGTTGGACTACTCTTTTCGCCCCATGGGATGTGCACCGCGGCGGCAGGGACGATCGCGGACCTCAGGGTACGGGCGTAAATCGCCGAACGAGCGAAGGGACAGACAATGTCCGGTTGGCGCGGTCTTGCCCTTGCCGCTGCTTTTTGGGCTGCGATGCCGGGAACGGCGGCGACCGCCGACGAATGCCATTTGCGGGTCGGATGGGAGCCATACGGCGTCTACACGTTCCGGAATCCAGACGGCGACCTCGTTGGCGCCGACATCGATCTGGTCAAGGCCATCGCCGAGGAGGCGGGGTGCAAGGTCTCGTTCCATGAGATGCCGTGGGTGAGAATCCTGCTGGCGCTTCAAAAGGGTACATTGGAAGTGGCCACAAGCGCGAGCTGGACCGAGGAGCGGAATCGATTCGCTTATTACTCGAAAACCTATCGGTATGCGGAGATGGCGGTATTCGTCCGCCGCGGCGAAGTGGACCGCTATCCCATCAACAGCCTCGCCGACATCAGGGGGATCGACTTCACCCTCGGTGTGATCGTCGGCTACCACTACAACGACGAGGTCGACGAGCTGATGAAGGACCCCGCGTTTGCCGCTCGTATCGACGGCGCCGTGGACTATCGGACAAACATCCGCAAGCTGGTTCACGGCCGTCTCGACGGGTATCTCGCCGAGGACGTCAACGTCATGATCGCGGAAGCCAATATCCTGGGCCTCGGCGAAAAGGTCGAGCGCCATCCAATGCCGGTGAGCGGGGATCAACTGCACCTGATGTTCTCCCGCAAGACAGTTGATCCGGCGATCGTCTCGAAGATGGACGCGGCGATCGTGGAAATGCGAGGCGATGGCCGCCTGCAGGAAGTACCTCAAGTAAACCGATATGGCGTCCGCCGCCGTGTAAACGCCGGAGGCGGGCGCCGGGGCGTGGTGGACGATGACTGCTCTCACTTCACGGCTTGGGACGATTCTCGGGGCTTTTGCGTTGCGCCCGACGATCGCAGTCGCTCTGGTGATCGGATTGTCGGTTCCCGTCGGACTGGCCGTCTGGCGTGGTCTGGAGGAGCGCCGCGAAACGCTGCTCGACCATCTCATTGACGAGCACGAACGGATCGCCGAAGTCCTCGCCATCGGCATGCAGACGCCGATTTGGGAGGTCCGCCCCGATACCGGCCAGCCGTTGATCGACGCGCTGATGCGCAACGACCAGGTGGTCGCGATTACCGTGGCGTCGCCGCTTTTGGACCGGTTCCTCGAGGCTTCGGCGCCGGATCGTCGCGGCGGCGAACCTCTGGTTCGTGAACGCGACGTCGTCCGCGCCGGCAAGTCCATCGGCACCGTTACCGTCGAAATGAGTACGGCGAGTCTGGAGGCCGATATCAGCCGCCAATGGAAACAGGTCTTGGTGACGGGAGCGCTTCAGCTCGTTTTCGGCATGCTTCTTTTGTTTCCGCTGCTCCGCCACAAGGTGCTTGAACCGGTCGACCGTCTGGTCGAGCAATCGGCGGCGCTTGCGGCCGGTGTCCTCGACCGACCGTTCGTTTGGCGGCGGGGCGACGAACTCGGTGAACTCGGCAGAAGCTTCGAGGATACGCGCCGCGCGCTCGCCGCGCTGGTCCACGACCTCGAACACCGCAACGCCGAACTGAAGGCACGGGAAGCCGATATCAACGAACGCCGCGCCCTGCTGCGCGCCATTCTCGACAACATGACCGATGGCGTAACGCTGTTCGACGCCGATCTGCGGTTGGTGCGCTGGAACGACCGGTTCCTCGAAACGATGCGGCTCTCTGAAGCCAACATACGACCGGGTTTGCGGGTCGAGGAAATGGTCGAGCATGACCTCGAACGCGGCCGGCTCGTTACCGACGATCGCAATGCTATCCTTGAGGCTGTCCGTGATTCGTTCCGCGTCGGTGGCCCGATGCAATCCGAATATACGATGACCGACGGCCAGCACATCCTGATTCGCCGCCGGCCCATGCCGGGCGGCGGCTTCGTCAGCACGTACTCCGATATCACCGAGAGGATCGAGGCGCGGAACAAGGTCGAAGACGCCTTGAAACTCCTTGAATCGGTTATGAACGCCGTGCCGGCGGTCATCCACGTCAAGGATCGCGACCTTCGCTACGAAATGGTCAACAAGCAGTTCCCGCACTGGTGGGGTGTCGAATCCAAGGACGTGATCGGGCGCACCAACGCCGAGGTCTTCGACGCGTCGATGTTCGCGGAGAGTGGACCCTTCGCCGAGACGGAGAACCGCGATCGTCGGGTTCTCGAAACCGGTCGGCGGTTGCCCTTCTATGAGGGTCATTGCCCACGGGAAGTCGGCGACAAAATCGTCACTTGGACAACGAAAGTGCCCCTGTTCGATGCAGACAACAATGTCGCACACATTCTGACCGTCGATTTCGATATCACCGATCGGCGCAATATGGAGCTGGAGCGCCAAAGATGGCTGAACCTGTTCCAGGATGCGGTGGAGAGCCTGCGCCTTGGCTTCGCGGTCTACGACTCTTCACGGCATCTGGTGATCTGCAACAGCGCCTATTCGGCCCTGTTCGACACGACGCCGTCGGGGATGGGCGGCATCGACGTCAACGAAGTCGTTCCCCGCTTCTTGAGTAAGGTCCGTACCTACGACGGCTGCGCGGGCGATGCAGCGGAAGCCGCGTTGCGGCGGACGATCGAAGACGCCTGGGCCGGCAACATGTCTCCCCTCGAAGTAGAACTCCGCGACGGCCGCTGGCTGCTGGTTTCGGGGCACGCCACGGGCGAGGGCGGCATGGTTTGGCTGCGCACCGACATCACCGACCTCAAACGCATGGAAAACGCTCTTCGCGAGAGCGAACAGCGTTTCCGCGGCATCGTCGAGGCCGCGGCCGACGCCATCGTCACTGCCGGCGAAGACGGCCGCATCATCGAGTTCAACCCTGCAGCCGAACGGACCTTTGGCATTCCGAGGGCGGATGCCGTCGGCAAGCTGATCTCCGAGGCCATCGTCCCGCCCCGGTGGCGAGAGCGTCACGACGCCGCCCTCACCCGTCTCGGTGCCGGCGGCGAAATGCGCGTTGGCGGCCAGGTGGTGGAAGTGGAGGGTTTGCGGGCGAACGGAGAAGTGTTCCCGATCGAGCTTATCGTCACCGAAGTACCGCATGAAGGTCGTCGGAGGTTCACGGCCTTCATCCGCGACATCACCGAGCGCAAGCGGATGGAAAGCGAGCGCCAGCGCTGGGTGCAACTTGTGCAGGACGCAATCGACAGTATCGAGGGCGGATTTGCCATCTACGACTCGTCTAAGTGCCTCGTCGTCTGCAATGCGGCGTACTCGGCGCCATACGGACAGGCACCCGAGGACATGGTCGGCGTTTGCATGGACGATCTTGTCCCGTCGTTTCTTGAGCGGATCAAGACCTTCGACGGAATCCCCTCAGAACGGGCCGAGGCCACGGTCAAGCGAACCCTCGATCCCGCCCTTGCGCGTGGCGCGCGGCCGGTGGAAATGGAGCTGCGAAACGGGCAATGGATGCTGATCACCCGCCACCCGACGTCGGAGGACGGGATGGTTTGGATGCGTACCGACGTCACCGAATTGAAGCACATGCAAAAGGAACTGGAAGACAGCGAGGAACGGTTCCGTATCATCGCCGAAACCCACCCGGTGCCATCGGTGATCTTCTCATCCGACCATCAGATGATCTACGCAAGCCCCGGTTTCTCGAACCTGGTGGGCGGTGCGCCGCGCGGAATGACCACGAAGGACCTGTGCGTCGGATCTCCGGACTGCGACGATCTGATTGCCGAGGTGGATGCCAGCGGCTTCGCCGACCGGTTCGAAATGTCGATCCGCCGGCTTGACGGAGCGCCGATCGACGTCTCCATCAGTGCCCGGCCGATCACCTACGGCGGTGAGCAAGCAGTGCTCGCCAGTGTCTTCGATCTCACCGAATGGAAGCAGGCCGAGGCCGAACTGCGACGCCACCGGGAAGCGCTGCACCAGAGCGAAAAACTAGGAGCGCTCGGAGCGCTCCTCGCCGGTGTGGCCCACGAGCTGAACAACCCGCTCTCGGTCGTCGTCGGCCGCTCCATCATGCTGGAAGATCTGTTCGGCGAGTCCAAGCATGCCGAGAGCGTGCGCAAGCTGCGCGGCGCGGCCGAGCGGTGCGCCCGCATCGTCAAGGCCTTCCTCGCGCTGGCACGCCAGCAGCAGCCGGTCCGCACGCGCGTCGCACTGAGTGATGTCGTCGAAGCGGCGCTCGATCTCACCGAGTACGGGCTTCGGACCAGTGGCATCGAAGTGGTACTGGACCTCCCGGACAGTCTTCCCGAGCTCTATGCCGACCCCGACCAGTTGACCCAGGTTTTTGTCAATCTGTTCGTCAACGCTCAGCAGGCGTGCACCGATCAGCCCGGCCCTCACCGGCTCGAGGTTTCCGCCCGTTTCGATGCTGCCGCTGGAGCCGTCTGCGTGGCCGTCGCAGACAACGGACCCGGCATCCCGTCGGAGATCCTGCCGCGCATTTTCGATCCCTTCTTCACGACCAAGCCGGTGGGCGAGGGAACCGGACTGGGCCTGTCGGTCAGTGATGGCATCATCAAATCTCATGGCGGCACCATCGCTGCGGCTCGTCCCGACGCTGGCGGAACGCGGTTCGACATCGTCCTACCGGTGGACGAACACGCCAGCGATGACGACTCTTTTCTGGGGCCTGCGGCTGGGGCGGATGGAACCCGCCGGATCCTGGTCGTCGACGATGAACCCGAAGTCGCCGAGACCCTCGGCGAGATCCTCAAGGCCGAAGGACATTCGGTGGCCTACGCCGAAAGCGGCCGCGTCGCACTGCAGCACCTTACCGACGACGATTTCGATCTGGTGATCAGCGATCTGCGGATGCCCGACCTGGATGGGCCGGGGTTGTACAAAGCTTTGCGAGAGCAGAACGCCCCGCTTGCCGAGCGTATGGTTTTCGTCACCGGCGACACCCTCAGCCCAGCCGCGCGGCGGTTCCTCGATGGCGCCAACCGTCCGGTGATCGAAAAGCCGTTCGTGCCCGAGGACGTGCGCCGGGCCCTCGCCCGGGCCTCCGGACAAACGGGTGAGTGACCGGAGAGGCCTGAGTCAGTCCTTGTTTTCTCCCGACTCGGGATCGTCGTCCTTGAGCCGCGATTTGGTGCCAAGCGAAAGGATGTAGAGGCCGGCGAAGATGAACACCGAGCCGGCGATCCATATGGGGGCGCGGGCGTTGATGTCCTGGTACTGTTCAGCAAACGCGTTGGCGAGGAACGCACCGGTGCAGGCAACACCTGCCCCGACGACCCAGTAGAGCCATCGGGGCAGCCGCAACCAGACCGGTTTGCCGGCGCCGCTGGCGGGCAAGCTCAGAACGCCGACGCGCCGGAAGCACGGACGACGGTGATCAGAACCGCAGCGAACACCGCCGAGGTGATCACGCCCGAGATCGAGGCGCCGAGCGCGTGCGGCATGATGATTGCGCCCGGGTTGACCTCGGAGACGGTCTTCTGTGCCACCTTGGCGCATGTCGGCACGCAACTCACGCCTGCGATGCCGATCACCGGATTGTAGTTGATGCCCTTCCGCTTGTGCCAGAAGTACAGCACGTAGCCGCCCATCAGCCCGCCGAAGCCCGAGACCGCCAAAGCCAGGATACCGATCACGAGAAGGATCAGCACCTCGGGCTTGAGGATCGTCGACGCCTCGCACAGCACGCCGAGCAAGAGCCCGAGGAAGAACGTCGCGCCATAGAGGACGGGGCCCGAGAACGTTTCCTGATAGTGGTTCAGGCCGGCCTCGCGGACGATGACGCCGGTAAACAACGCCAGGAACAACGGCGCCGCGACCGGGAACAGCAGGCACAGAGCGGTGCAGGCGATCACGGCGAAGACGATCTTCTCGCCGGCAGTGATCGTGTGCGTGTGCTCCATCGGCATCTGGAGGCCGCGTATGCGTTTCGGAACCAGCGCCTTGATCATGAACGGATAGCCGCCATAGGTCAGGCCAAGGTAGAGGTATGCGACCACGGTGATCGGGACGAACAGGTCCTCGGACAGGATCAACGCCGCGAACAAGATCATCGGCCCGTCGGCGCCGCCGATGGTCGCCGTCGCGGCGGCGTCGGCCAGCGGCAGGCCGAACCAGACGGCGAGCGGGAACGCGACGACGGTGCCGAACTCGGCGCAGAGCGCGATGAACATGCTCTTGAACGGCCGGGCCATGACGAAGCCGACGTCGAGCAACGAGCCGATGCCGAAGAACACGAGGCAAGCGATCAGGCCATTGGAGAACATGAAGGAATAGACCGGCTGCAGCCACTGGATCTGCAACAGGTTGATGAACTGCGCGCCCTCCGAAACGAGCGGATTGAGGTGCAGCGTGCCCTTGCCGAGGCCGGTGACGGCGTCGATCTGATCCGGTAGCACCATCTTCGCCGGCACGAACATGACCGCCGCGTTGACGACGCACATGCCGATGCCCATCGGCACCATGATCAACGCCTCGAGGACGCCTTTCTTGCCAAGGTAGATCAGCGCGAAGCCGACGAGGATCAGCGCGACCCGGCCGATCATCACTTTCGGCTCGGATTCCGTCAGGGTGGCGACACCCTGGAAGATCTGCAAGAAGTCTATTTCGCCCATGGCGCCCTCCAGCGCCTAGGCGATCGTCATCAGCGGCTGGCCGGAGTCTACAGTATCCCCCGCCGCGACGTGGATCTTGGTCACCGTGCCGTCGTGGTCGGCGGCGATGACCTGTTTCATCTTCATCGCCTCGATGATCGCAACTTGGTCACCGGCCTTCACCGCGTCGCCTACATTGACCGAGATCTCAATGATGACGCCGCCCATCGGCGCGGTCTTGTCGCCGGCGCCGGCGGCGGCCGGTGCTGATGGCGGCGGTGCGGCGGGCGCGGCAGGAGCCGCGGCAGTCATGCCCGGCGTGGGATAGAAAGTGCTGCCGGCGTCCTCGGTGACGTCTTCGACGATGACGTCGTAGACCTTTCCCTCGACGGTGATTTTCAGTTGCTTGGCCATAGGTCCTTCCCCTGAGGTCTGCGGCGGTCAGCCCTGCGGCGACCGCTTCGGCATGTGAGAGGTTTGGTGAAGCACGCGTCCGGTCGAAGCCCAGGCCGCGCCGGTCCGGGCCTCGCCGATGTAGACGAGGCGATGCGCTCCGATCGCGGTGTAGACGGCCGCGGCGATTGCGGCGACGTGGCGGGCGGTGTCGTCCTCCGGCTCGGGCTCGGGCTCGACCGAAACCGCGACGGCGGTCGGCGCCGCCGGTGCGGCGTCTTTCTTCTTCCTCTGCATCGACTCGAGCGTCATGACGACGCCCCAGATGACGCAGGCGGTCAACAGCGCAACCGTGATCGTCAGTCCGTAGCCCATCAGGCCCTGAACCACCGCCTCGGGTACACCAAATTCTGAGGTCGCTTCCATCGGCGTTCCCTCTTCCTTCCTTCGGTCCGGCCGCTCAGAGCGGGATGTTGCCGTGCTTCTTCGGCGGCCGCGTCTCGCGCTTGTGCAGGAGCTTGCGGAGCGTCATCGACAGCACCGAGCGCGTCTTCGCCGGCTCGATGATGTCGGTGACGTAACCACGCGCCGCCGCGAGATAGGGCGAGGCGAACTCGGCGCGGTAATCGGAAATGAGCTCGGCGCGTCGCGCCGCGGCGTCCTCGGCCTCCTTCAACTCCTTGCGGTAGAGGATGTTGACGGCGCCCTCGGCGCCCATCACCGCCACCTCTGCGGTCGGCCAGGCGTAGACGACGTCGGCGCCGAGGTCCTGGCTGCACATGGCGAGGTAGGCGCCGCCGTACGACTTGCGAAGAAGCATCGTGATCTTGGGCACCGTCGCGCCCGAGTACGCGAACAGCATCTTGGCGCCGTGGCGGATGATGCCGCCGCGCTCCTGCTCGATGCCGGGCAGGAAGCCTGGGACATCGACGAGCGTCGTGATCGGGATATTGAAGGCATTGCAGAAGCGAATGAAGCGCGCACCCTTGTCCGACGAATCGATGTCGAGGCAGCCTGCCTTCTCCATCGAGTTGTTGGCGAGGAAGCCGACGACAACGCCTTCGACCCGGCCGAAGCCGACAATCATGTTCTTGGCAAAGCCGGCGTGAACCTCGAGGAACTCGCCATTGTCGACGAGGCGAAGCAGGATCGCCCGCATGTCCATGGCCATCGACGGGTCGGACTGCACGAGCTTCTCCATGTCCGTGTCCTCGGCGACCGTGACCACCGGCGTTGACTGGTGCGGTGGGTCTTCGGAGTTGTTCGACGGCAGGTAGCTCAGGAGCCGCTTGGTGATGTCGAGCGCCTCTTGGTCGTTCTCGGCGACGAAGTGGACGTTGCCGGAGACGGTGGCGTGCATAATCGCGCCGCCGATGTCCTCCATCGAGACTTCCCGGCCGCTTACCGCCTTCAGCACCTGTGGGCCGGTGATGAACAGCTGGGCGTTGTCCTTCGTCATGATGATGAAGTCCATCAGCGCCGGCGAGTACGAGGCACCGCCCGCGCAGGGCCCGGCGATGATGGCGATCTGCGGCACGACGCCCGACAACACGACGTTTCGGTAGAACACCTCGCCGTAGCCCGACAGCGCGTCGACGCCTTCCTGGATACGCGCGCCACCCGAGTCGGCGATGCCGACGAGGGGCGTTCCGTTCTTCAGCGCGTAGTCCATGCCCTGGGTCATGCGCTGGGCGTGCATTTTGCCGAGCGAGCCGCCGAGGACGGTGAAGTCCTGGCTGAACGCAGTCACCTGCCGGCCGTCGACGTAGCCCGAGCCGGCGACGATGCCGTCGCCCGGGAAGTCCTCTTTCTCCATTCCGAAGGAGGTGCACTGGTGCTTAATGAAGGCGCCGAGCTCCGAGAACGTGTCCGGCTGAAACAGATAGTTCAGGCGCTCGCGCGCGGTCATCAGCCCCTTGTCGTGGCGCTTCTTGATCTTGTCCTCGCCGCCGGCCGCCATGACCTGCTTGCGTCGTTCCCTGAAGCTTTCGAGCTGTTTTGCGTCGAGAGGCATGTTTCCTCACCCTTCCCCATGGGACGCAGCGCGGCGCGGGCCCCGCTGTACGCCGTCTCCAAAGGTCCTGCCGCCGGCAAATGGCCATGTCGGCGCTGCTCGCGACACCGCGATATGCCGCAGTGCACAACCCAGCGCGGCACTGCTTGGTTATCGCGTCGCCCCTGTCCCAGGAAGCAATGGACCCCCGTGAGACCGCCGAAAATAAGCCGTTGCCACGAACGAGTCAAAAAAAATCGGGCACCGGTGATCGCGATGCTGCCATGCACGATATGTGGCGACTTCGCATTTGCAACAATCCACCGAGGGTTTCGATCGCCGACGCCAGCAGCGACCCGCGGATCGTTTGGGCGCGACCCTTTCTGCTTGACTTCGATCGGCGTTCGGACGCTCATGAATCCAGTCCGACACATGCGTTGGCGTACCCTGTTGCGTGGACCTCAATCCTCGGCAAGGTGCCTACCAGCGATTGTGGTCGCGGAAGGTCGAAGCGGCGTCCAAGGGGGGGCGCTTCGGCGAGTTGTTATGAGGAAGGGTATGGCTACCGGTACCGTTAAGTGGTTCAACACCACCAAGGGTTACGGCTTCATCACGCCGGATGAGGGCGGGAAGGATGCGTTCGTTCACATTACCGAGGTCGAACGCTCCGGCATGGGTCGGTTGAACGAGGGGCAACGCGTCTCGTTCGAACTGTCGAGCGAACCAAAGGGGCTCAAGGCCGTCAATCTGGCGCCGGCGGACTGAACCGTCCGACCGGCCCACGCGGCCCTGAAGTTCTAAAGCGTCAGTCGCACTTCGACCACACCCGGATCATCCGGGTTCGGGTGGCGGGTAAACGCGAACCTATCGCAGACCTTAAGCATCGGTGCGTTGGCGCGCAGCACTTCGCCGAAAATTTCTTTCAGCCCACGCGCTTTTCCATAGGCGATAATCCGGTCCATCAGTAGCGGACCCATCCCGCGTCCTGACATGTCGCTACGCACCATGATTGCGTACTCCGCCCGGATGCCATCGGGATCGGCGGCGATATGGACGGCGGCATGGACCGCCGCTCTACCGGCTGTTCCCGGCTCGGCGAGCACGAGCGCCATCTCCCGATCGTAGTCGATCTGTGTCATCCGCGCGGCGAACGGATGGGTCAGCGCTTTCTTGGGGCCGAAGAACCGCAATCGCACGGCGTCGGCCGAGAGATGGGCGAACAGATCTTGGAAGGCCGGCTCGTCTTCGGGCCGCACCGGTCGCAAGATCAGTTCGGTGCCGTCCTCGAGGCGGATGTTTTCCTCCAGTTCCTTCGGGTAGGGTCGGATGGCAAGCCGCGCCGCCGACGGTCCCTGGGCACGGCGGACGCGTATCCGGGCGTCCAACGCCATCACCCCGAACTCGTCGGCGAGCAGGGGGTTGATGTCCAACTCGACGATCTCGCCGAAGTCGATGACCATCTGCGCAACCTTGATCAGGGTCAGCGCGACATCGTCGAGGGCCACGGCGGGGCGGTCGCGATAGCCCTTGAGGAGTTGGTGTATGCGCGTTCGAGCGATGGCCTGACGCGCCAGATGCATGTTGAGGGGCGGCAACGCCAAGGCGAAATCGTCGATGACCTCGACGCCGGTGCCGCCATGACCGAACAGCACCAGGGGGCCGAATTGCTGGTCCTCGACGACTCCGACAATCAATTCGAACGCACCAGGACGATCGACCATCGGCTGCACGGTGGAGCCGCTCAGGTCGGCCTCGGGGTGCGTTTCACGGACGCGGGCCAGCATGCCTTCCGCCGCGTCGCGCACGGCGGCCGGGGCACGGAGATCGAGGGCAACACCGCCGACGTCCGACTTGTGGGTGATGTCCTTGGAGAGAATCTTCAAGGCCACGGGCGTTGCCAGGTTCGCCGCCAACCGCGCCGCCATTTCCGGATCGGGGGCGGTGTGCGTGGGAACGACCGGAATGGCATAGGCCGCCATGACCGCCTTGGCTTCGGGTTCGGTCAGCCATTCGCGTCCGTCGTCGAGGGCGGCCTCGATGGCCCGCCGGGCCGCATCGGTATCGGGGGTGAAGTCCTCGGGAACCGAGGGAGGGGTTTCGGTCAGGCTCTCCTGGTTCCGGCGGTAGTTCACCATGTGCATGAACGCCCGCACTGCCCGGTCGGGCGTGTCATAGCTGGGCAGGCCATGCTCGGCGAACATCCGCCGAGCCTCGCGCGCGCCCTCGTCACCAAGCCAACTCGTCAAAACGCAGTCGCGACGATCGCCAACGGTATCAACAACAGCCCGCGCGGCGTCGGTCCCGGAGGCGATGGCGGTGGGGCAGTTCAGAACCAGGATGGCGTCGGAACCGGGGTCTTCCAGCAGGGCGCCCAGGGCATCCGCGTAGCGCGCGCCGGGAGCATCACCGATGATGTCGACGGGGTTGGCGTGCGACCATGTCGGCGGCAGTACCCCGTTGAGGCGCTCGACCATGGCCGGCGCCAGTTCGGCGAGGGTTCCGCCCTGGTCCATCAGTGCGTCGGTGGCCAGCACCCCGAAACCGCCGCCATTTGTCAGGATCGCCAGCCGGTCGCCGTGAACCGGACGCGCCATGGCGAGGGTCTCGACGGCGTCGAACAGTTCGCCGGTCTCGACCACGCGCAGCATGCCGGCGCGGCGGAAGGCGGCATCGTAAGCGGCATCGAGTCCGGCGAGTGCGCCGGTATGCGACGCGGCGGCGCGGGCTCCGGCGGTGTGGCGACCGGACTTGACGACGATCACCGGCTTGATGCGTGCGGCGGCGCGGGCCGCCGACATGAACTTGCGGGCATGCGTCACCGATTCGATGTAGAGCAGCACGGCCCGCACCTCGACCTCGGTCGCCAGGTAGTCGAGCATGTCGCCGAAATCCACGTCGCACATGTCACCGAGCGAGACGAAGTGCGAGAACCCGATCCCCCGCGTCGTCGCCCAGTCGAGCACCGAGGCCAGCACCGCTCCCGACTGCGCGACGATGGCGAGTTGGCCCTTGCGTGGCGCGCGATGCGCGAAGCTGGCATTGAGGCCGATGCCCGGGACCATCACGCCGAGACAGTTGGGTCCGACGATCCGCATCGTATGCGGCTTGGCCGCGTCCAGGATCTCTTGGCGCAGGGTTGGACCGTCGGCGTCGTGTTCGCCGAACCCGGCGGTAATCACCACGGCCGCTTTCGTCCCGCGCTCGGCAAAGGCGGCGATGAGGCCGGGGACGGTCTTCGGCGGCGTGGCGATGACGGCGAGGTCGGGGACCATCGGCAATGCGGCGGCGTCGGGGTAGGTGAGGACGCCTTCGACCGCGCTGTGGCGCGGGTTGACCGGCATGATCGGGCCGTCGAAGCCGAAATTGAACAGGTTGTGGGCAAGCACGGCGCCCAGCGAGCCCGGCTCCTTGCTGGCACCGACCAGGGCGACGGACTTGGCTTCGAACACGGATTCGAGATTGCGGATGGTCATCCCGGCAGTTCCTTGTGCAGGTGCGAAAGACCAGCCAGCGGTTCATAGCCCAGGACGGTCCGTCGAGGAAAGGGGCATGGCTCCGCCGCGCGTGAAGGCTTTCCGCCGCGCGTGAAGGCTTGATGACGCCCGCTTCGAATGCTCCAGCTCCGTGAAGTGCGAACTGGGCGATCACAACGGTTCCGTATGATCGGAAAACGCTCTAGTGTCGCCTTGGGCCACGCGAACATTCCCTTCGAGATGATCGCTCTCGGAGCGCGTGCGCCTGTTGGACGTGGGGCGCGGGCCGGCATTGCTATGGACGGCTCGGAAGGGGGACGCTATGGAGAAAGTTACGCGCGAGGCGGTGCTCCGCTATCACTCGCAGGGGCGCAAGGGCAAGATCGAGGTCGTCCCTTCGAAGCCGTCGCTGACCCAATACGATCTCAGCCTGGCCTACTCACCCGGTGTCGCCATCCCCGTGCAGGAGATCGCCGACGACCCGGAGACGGCTTACGAGTACACGGCGAAGAGCAACCTCGTCGGCGTCATCTCCAACGGCACCGCCATCCTTGGCCTCGGCGACCGCGGGCCGCTGGCGTCCAAACCGGTCATGGAAGGCAAGGGGCTGCTGTTCAAGCGCTTCGCCGATATCGACGTGTTCGACATCGAGATCGATGCCCATGCGCCCGACGAGGTTGTCGGCATCGTCAGCGCCCTGGCGCCGACCTTTGGCGGCATCAACCTCGAGGATATCAAGGCGCCCGAGTGTTTCGAGATCGAAGAACGGTTGCGCGAAAAGCTCGACATCCCGGTGTTCCACGACGACCAGCACGGCACCGCGATCATTGCCATCGCCGGCATCCTCAATGCCGTCGAGCTGACCGGACGCAAGCTGCACGAGCTCAGGATCGTCTTTTCGGGCGCCGGCGCCGCCGGCATCGGCTGCGCCGAGCTTGTTGTCCGCGCTGGGGTTCCGCGCGAGAACGTCACGCTCTGCGACAAGGACGGCGTCGTGTTCAAGGGTCGGACCACGAACATGAACCCGTACATGGAGCGCTTCGCCCAGGACACCGACGCCCGCACGCTTGCCGACGTGATCCCCGGTGCCGACGTGTTCTTTGGTGTCTCGGTTGGCGGCGTGCTGACCCAGGACATGGTCCGCGCCATGGCCGACCAGCCGATCATCTTCGCGATGGCCAATCCCGACCCGGAGATTTCCTACGAAGACGCCAAGGCCGCCCGGCCCGACGCCATCGTCGCTACGGGACGCAGCGACTACCCGAACCAGGTCAACAATGTGCTCTGCTTCCCGTTCGTGTTTCGCGGCGCCCTCGACGTCCGTGCCCGGCAGATCACCGACGGCATGAAGTTGGCGGCGGCGCGGGCATTGGCCGCGTTGGCCCACGCCGACGTGCCGGATTCGGTATTGAAGGCCTACGGCACCGACAGCTTGCTGTTCGGGCCCGACTACATCATTCCCAAGCCGGTCGATCCGCGGGTGCTGTTGTGGGTCGCGCCCGCCGTTGCCCAGGCCGCCATCTCCGAAGGCGTCGCCCGGCAGACCGTCGACACAACGGTCTATCGCGAAGAGCTTGAAAGCCGCCTCGGCAAGGACTGGGCGTTGATGCGGACCATCTTCAACAAGGCCAAGAGCGCGCCCAAGCGCATCGTCTTCGCCGAAGGCGACGAGGCCAAGATCATCCGCGCCGCGGCCGAGATCGCCGATCAGGGTCTGGGCGAGCCGATCCTGCTTGGCCACGAGGACCGGATTCTGGCGACGATCCGCGAACTCGGCCTCGACTACGAGCCGCGGGTGATCAATCCGCGGGAATCGAAGCGCGGTGAGATCTATGCCAAGGTCCTGTTCAAGCACCGCCAGCGCAAGGGCATCACGCTGCCGGAAGCGCGCGAGATGGCCCGGAGGCCCAATTACTTCGGGCTGCTGATGGTACAGAGCGGTGACGCCGATGCCTTCATTTCGGGCCTGACCACCAACTACGTCGAAGCCCTTCACCCGGCGTTCCAGGTCATCGGCACGCGGCCGGAGGTGCGCCGCGCGGCGGCGCTCTACATCATGATCATCCGCGACCGGGTGTTCTTCTTCGCCGACTGCGCCGTCAATATCTCGCCGTCGGCCGAGGACCTTGCCGACATCGCTGAGCTGTCGGCAGAGGTGGCGACCAACTTCGATGTCCAGACCCGCGTGGCGATGCTGTCGTTCTCCAATTTTGGCTCGGTGGCTCACGCCAGTCCGCAGACGGTGGCCAAGGCGGTGCAGATCCTCAAGAAACGACAGCCCCACCTTCAGGTCGACGGCGAAATGACCGCCGACGCGGCAGTGGTTTCGGAACTGATCGACCGGCTCTATTCCTTCAGCGGCGTACGCGAGGCCAATGTGTTGATCTTCCCCGACCTCAACGCCGCCAATACGTCGTATCAGCTGATGCAGCGGCTCGGCGGTGCCGAGGCCATCGGTCCGGTGTTGATGGGGATGAACCGGGCCGTCCATATCCTTCTGCCGTCGGACGACGTCCGCGACATCGTCAACATGGCGGCGATCGCCGTCGTCGACGCCCAGATGCGCGCGCTGGCGTAGATCGGGACTTCGAGATCGGATTCGCTGGCTGGGGCGCCAGGATTCGAACCTGGGATCGCGGGACCAAAACCCGCTGCCTTACCACTTGGCTACGCCCCATCAGCCGGGATGCAAACCTAGTCGGAACGCGGCGGCCCTGCAACGCAGGTGCGGGACGCACGAACATCTCCCAATGTTCATGCAAACGATAGCCAATCTTAATGGCGGAGACATGGTTGCCGGCTACCTATCGATCAGCAACCCGCCAGATCATTCTCCGAACCCTTGGGAGAGGTAGTCATGAAACACACATTGTTGACAGGCAGTTCCCTGTCCCGCCGGTCGTTCGTCGCCGGCGCGGGCGCCACCGGCCTCGCCGTTAGCACTCTTGGATTCCCGGCGATTGTCCGCGCCGCGTCGCGGCCCATGGTGACCCACTGCGTCCAGTCGGGCGACGTGACCATGTCGAGCGGTGTCGTCTGGGCACGGACCGATCGGCCGGCGCGCATGCTGGTCGACGTCGCGACGACCGATTCCTTTTCCAATGCCCGCTCCCTCCGCGGTCCGGCGGCCCTCGATGTCAATGATTTCTGCGGCAAGGTCGATCTTCGTGGCCTGCCGTCGGGACAGGACATCTTTTTTCGGGTGCAGTTCCAGGACCTCGCCGATCTGAAGAGCGTCGGCGAGCCGGTCGTCGGCCACTTCCGCACCGGGCCGGCTGACCGGCGCGACGTCAGCTTCGTCTGGTCGGGCGACACCGCCGGCCAGGGCTGGGGCATCAATACCGACTGGGGCGGTATGAGGATTTACGAGGTCATGCGTCGCCACCGCCCGGACTTCTTCATCCATTCCGGCGACATGGTCTACGCCGACGGCCCGATCCAGTCCGAGGCCAAGCTGCCGGACGGCGGCATCTGGAAGAACGTCGTCATCGAGGAAAAGTCGAAGGTCGCCGAGACGCTGCACGAATTCCGCGGTCAGTGGAAATACAACCTGCTCGACGAGAATGTCCGGCGGTTCAACGCCGACGTGCCGATGTTCGCGCAGTGGGACGACCACGAGACAGTCAACAACTGGTTCCCCAACGAGATCCTCGACCAGGACCGTTACACGGTGAAGAACGTCGCGCTGCTGGCGGCGCGGGCCAATCAGGCGTTTCACGAGATGAACCCGACGCGCCAGCACGCCTCCGATCGCGAGCGCGTCTACCGGTCGATCCCGTACGGGCCGCTGCTCGACGTCTTCTTCCTCGACATGCGCACTTTCCGTGGCGACAACTCGGCCAACCGCCAGCCGACGCGCGGCCCGGAAACGGATTTCCTCGGGGCCGACCAGATCCGCTGGCTCAAGCGCGAGCTGCTGGCCAGCCGCGCCACATGGAAGGTGATCGCCGCCGACATGCCGATCGGCATCATCGTCCGCGACGGCAAGCAGCACTTCGAGAACGGCGCCAACGGTGACGGCCCGGTGCTCGGCCGCGAGCACGACATCGCCGACGTGCTGCGGTTCATCAAGCACAACGACATCAAGAACGTTGTCTGGCTGACCGCCGACGTGCACTACACGGCGGCGCACTTCTATGACCCGAACGCGGCCCAGTTCCAGGACTTCAAGCCGTTCTGGGAGTTCGTTTCGGGTCCGCTCAATGCCGGCTCGTTCGGCCCCGGCGACATGGACAACACCTTCGGGCCGCAGGTGGTCTACGTGAAGTCACCGGAAGGCCGGCCCAACTTGCCGCCGACGGAAGGCTTGCAGTTCTTCGGCCACGTCAAAATCGACGGGGCGAGCGAGGCGATGACGGTGACGCTCCGCGACATTGCCGATCAGCAGCTGTACACCGTTGACCTGCAGCCGGAGGCTTGAGGCCCCGGGCACGGTCGCTTCGATCATTCGAAGGGGCGGGTGCCAAACCGCCCCTTCTGCGATCACTGGTTTTTCGGATTTGCGCCTACGAGCGGCGCAGCTTCGATCCACCACTCCGGATGTTCCGCAGCGACGCTCCGGGCGGCGGCGGTTGCCTGTGCTTCTTCGGCGAACAGCCCGAAACAGGTGGCACCGCTGCCCGACATGCGGGCGATCAGCGCTCCAACCTGACCTCGGAGAGCGTCGAGCACGTCGCCGATGACCGGCGCGATCGACCGCGCCGGCACCTCCAGATCGTTGCCCCGGTCGGCGAGCAGTGCCGCAAGGTCCCGCGCGCCGCTCCCAGCATCATCAAACCGGCGCGGCCGGGAGAAGGCGCCGTCGCGACGCGCGAACACGGCGGGTGTCGGCACTTCGATGCCGGGATTGGCGAGGACCAGCCAGCAGTGCGGCAGCGGCGGTGCCGCGTCGATCCGCTCGCCGATACCGCCGACGAACGCCGGCAAACCGGAGAGGCAGACAGGCACGTCCGCGCCGAGCGCCAGACCGATCCGGGCGAGGTCATCGTTTGTGGACCGAGTGCCCCACAACCGGTCAAGGGCCCGAAGCACCGCCGCCGCGTCGGCCGAGCCGCCGCCGATACCGGCGGCGATCGGCAGCCGCTTATCGAGCCGGATCGCGGATAGTGGGCGGATTCCGGCGGCGTCGGCCAGCGCCCGTGCTGCCCGAAGGACGAGGTTGTCTTCGTCTGCGGGGACCGCTGCCGCGAACGGTCCGGTCAGTTGCAGGGTCAGATCTTCGGCCGGTTCGACCGTGATCCGGTCGCCGGCACCGGCGAACACGATCAGGCTGTCGAGTTCATGATAGCCGTCGTCCCACCGGCCGACGACATGCAGATAAAGGTTGACCTTGGCCGGGGCGGTGACAGTGACGCCGGAGCTGCGGTCAGTCATCGGCGCCGGCTCTGGCCTCCTTGACCAGGCCGCTTTCGATTTTCTTCTCGATCTTCTCCCGAAGGTCGTCTGGCGGTCCGAGCGCGAGGGCGCGGTGCCACTGGAAACGCGCTTCACGGCGGCGCTCCACCCTCCACAGCGCGTCGCCGAGATGGTCGTTGATCACCGGGTCCTCCGGACGCAACTCGACGGCGCGTTCCAGCTCCCGTACGCCTTCCTCGTAGCGGCCTAGGCGGTAATAGACCCAGCCCAGACTATCGACGATATATCCGTCGTTGGGTCGTAGTGACACTGCCTTGCGGATCATGTTCAGCGCTTCGTCGAGGTTCTTGCCCAACTCCACCCAGGAATAACCCAGGTAATTCAGCACGTACGGCTGATCGGGTTCGAACTCCAGCGCCTTGAGAAAATCGGCCTCGGCCCGGTCCCACTGCTTGGAGCGTTCGAGCGCGATACCGCGCACGTACAGCAGGGACCAGTAACAGCGCTCCGGCTCGCCCACTCGCGCCACCGCCCCGTCGTAGGCGTCGACGGCTTCGGCGAAGCGTTCATGTCCGCGCAGGATGTTGCCAAGTTCGATGAGCGGACCGGCATCGTTCGGCTGCTCTTTGGCGAGCGCCCGCAGTTCGGCGACCGCCTCGTCGACCCTGTTCATCTGGTTTAGGTTGGCGGCAATGTTCAGCCGCGCCCTTTTCGAGAGCACCGAGCCGCGATCGATCGTGGCATAGATCGCGTTGGCGCTGTCCAGCCGCTCGAGGGACTCGAGCACGTCTCCGGCGAGAATCTGCAGGATCGGGAAATTCGGCCGCACGTGCAGACCGAGGCGTGCCACGATCAGCGACGTTTCGCGGACATTCTGACGCGCCAGGGCGCCGGCGATATCGAACATCGCTTCGGCGGCGCCATCGGCTGCCGAAGCGACATCGAGCGGCGGTTTCGTCCCGGCATCAATACGCGCCAGGGCCGCGTCGAACAGGCGCGTGTCCCGATTCTCGCTGATGAAGGCGCGATAGAGAGCGGCTGCCTTGTCGCCGTTGCCGGTGCGCTCGAGCGCCTCGCCCGCGTGAGACGTCAGCCGCATCGGCTTGCCGGTCTGCGTATCGAGCGCCGCTTCGAACAGGGTCACTGCCTTTTCGGATCGGCCGGCGGCATCGTTGATCAGGGCAGCATGGATGTCATGTACCTGCTTTGTGCGGCGGTTCTTCGCCATCGGAGCGAGGGCGGACAAGGCATCGTCCGTCCGCGCTTGGCCCGTCATCACCCACGCCGACAACAGCGGTACGAGAAGTCGACCGAGAGCGCTGTCGGGAACATTCGCCAGTTCGGTCTCGGCGTCGTCGAAGCGGCCGGTGGCGATAGCATCCGCGGTCAGGGTCATTCGGGTGATAAACGTGTTTTCTTCGGTCCCGGCGATCTGCCGGGCGAACGGCAGAGCTTCCGAGATGCGGCCGTCGAGCAGCAGCGCGGTCATTGCGCGCTGCATGAGCATGCGGTCGCCGGGCGCCTTCTCCAACGCCGAAAGCAGGAAATCCGCCGCCGCCTCCGTGTCCCGCGTCGCCCGGGCATGGCGCCCGGCAAGGTAATTGCCGACCAGCGTCGATCCCGGCGTGATTGCGGGCGCGACCGCTGCCCCGTCGCCCGTGTCGACGCGACCCGAAGCACACGCCGCCGGCAGCAGCGTCACCAGAGCGGCGATGGCGACGCGGCGAAGGCCGCGAGGTCGGCCGAAGGCAAGCCGCGAAATCACGTATGAAACCTCCTCACATGTTCGGGTAGTTGGGACCGCCTCCACCCTCGGGAACCACCCAATTGATGTTCTGCCCCGGGTCCTTGATGTCACAGGTCTTGCAGTGCACGCAGTTGGACGCATTGATTTGCAGGGCCGGTTTCCCGTCTTCCTCGACGAACTCGTAGACGCCGGCGGGGCAGAACCGCGCCTCGGGGCCATCGTAGAGAGCAAGATTGACGTTTACCGGCACCGAGTCGTCGACAAGCGTGAGATGAATCGGCTGGTTTTCCTCGTGGGCGGCGTTGGACAGGTACACCGATGAAAGCTTGTCGAATGTGAGCTCGCCGTCCGGCTTCGGGTAGGCGATCTTGGGGCATTCGTCTGCCTTCTTGAGGGCCGCGTGGTCCTCATGGTGATGGAAGGTCCACGGCACCTTGCCCCGGAACAGATAGGTGTCGAGCGCCGAGTAAACGAGCCCGAACCACATGCCCCGATGAAAAGACGGGCGGATGTTGCGCACCTTGTGCAGTTCGCTCCACACCCACGACGCCTTGAGCGCCTCGGGGTAGCTCTCGACCACCGCCGGTGGGGAATCGGACGCCAACGCTGCGAACACGGCATCGGCACAGACGATCCCGGATTTCATCGCCGTGTGGGTGCCCTTGATCTTGGGCACGTTTAGGAACCCGGCGGTATCGCCGATAAGGCAACCGCCGGGGAAAACCAGCTTCGGGATCGACTGATGACCACCTTCGGCCAGCGCTCGCGCACCGTAGGCCAGCCGGTGGCCGCCTTCGAACGTGGGGCGGATCGCCGGATGGGTTTTGAACCGCTGCATCTCGTCGAAGGGGCTGAGGTGCGGGTTTTCGTAGTCCAGTGCGATGACGAACCCGACGGCGACCTGATTGTCCTCCAGGTGATAGAGGAACGAGCCGCCATAGGTCTTGGTGTCCATCGGCCAGCCGATCGTGTGAACCACCTTTCCCGGCGTATGCTTCGCCGGGTCGACTTCCCAAAGCTCCTTGATGCCGATGCCGTAGGCTTGTGGATCGACGCCGTCGCGGAGCGCAAACTTCTCCATCAGCCCCTTGGTCAGTGAGCCCCGACAGCCTTCGGCGAAGATCGTATAAGTGGCATGGAGCTCGACTCCGGGCTCGAAGTTCTCGGTCGGCTGGCCGTCGCGGCCGACCCCCATGTTGCCCGTGGCGATGCCTTTGACCCGGCCGTCGTCGTGGTACAGCACCTCGGCGGCGGCAAAGCCGGGATAGACCTCGACGCCCAGTTCCTCGGCCTGGGCGCCGAGCCAGCGGCAGACGTTGCCGAGGCTGACGACATAGTTGCCATGGTTGTGCATCTGTGGCGGTGTCGGCAGCTTGAAGGCCTTGGTTTCGGTCAGAAACAGGAACGAATCGTCGCCTGCCGGTGTCAGCAGCGGCGCCTCTTTGTCCTTCCAGTCGGGAATCAGCTCGTCGAGTGCGCGCGTCTCGATGACCGCACCGGAAAGTATATGCGCGCCAACCTCCGAACCCTTCTCGACGACGCAGACAGTGGTCTCGCGTCCCGCTTCTTGAGCCTTCTGCATGATCCGGATCGCCGCCGACAATCCAGAGGGTCCGCCGCCGACGATGACTACGTCGAATTCCATCGATTCCCGTTCCATCGCGCCTTTGATCTCCTGCCCTTTCGCCCGGCCCACACCTAACATAGGCCGGCAATTGCGGACGGGAAAGGGAAAGCCGCCCGCGGCCCGCGGTCGACGCTTCGGCCACCGTGAGCGGCGGGCTATACTCCAGCCCATGAACTCCGAACCGCCCCTGTCGGCCGAAGGCGTGCTGCGTTTCCACCTCGAAAGTGGCGTCGACGAATGTATCGGCGAACAGGCCGTCGACCGCTACCGTCAGCCGCAGACGGAACCCCAGCGGGTGCCGGACCCTGAGGACGTTGCAGGGACGGCGGCAAGCGTCCGACCCTCGGCGCCGGACGTCGAGGCGGCGCCCGCGAAGGCGCCGGTGGCGGGTGAGGGCGCGGTGCGGAGCGCCGTCGCGTTGGCCCGGGAGGCAACGTCTCTCGAAGAGGTTCGGGCCGCGTTATCCACTTTCGACGGTTGTCCGCTCAGCAAAACGGCAACCAACCTGGTGTTCGGCGACGGCAATCCGGAAGCGCGGCTGGTGTTCATCGGCGAGGCGCCCGGTGCCGAGGAGGACCGCCGCGGTTTGCCGTTCGTGGGGCCGAGCGGCCGCTTGCTGGACCGCATGCTGGGATCGATCGGCCTGGATCGTTCGCACGTGTTTATCTCCAACACGGTGTTCTGGCGGCCGCCGGGCAACCGCAGTCCGACGACGGGCGAGATCGCCACGTGCATGCCGTTCCTGGAGCGCATGCTCGAGCTGATCGATCCCCAGGTGCTGGTCGCGGTCGGCGGTCCGGCGGCGACGGCATTGTTGGGCATGGGCGAGGGCGTCGGAAAGCTGCGCGGACGCTGGTTCCCCTACCAGACGCCGAGAATGTCGCGTCCGGTGCAGGCAACGGCGATTTTCCATCCAGCCTATCTGCTGCGGACGCCAGGACAGAAGTGTCTGGCATGGCGGGATCTGTTGGCGATCCAGGAAAAACTCGCCGCGTTTTGATTTCTTTTCCTGACCTCGAAACCGGAAACGGTTGCCGGCCCCGGCGTTCCGTTTTATAGGTTTACCGTGGACGATGTGGGTTGGGATTCAATACTTGCCTAGGTTTGCAGCACTGCCGGTTTTTCTTTGCGCTGTCTTGTGTTTCGTGGTCGTCGGCGGTCCGGTGGCTTTCGCGACGCTTGAATCGGCGCCTGTGGCCGACGAATCTGAGGCGGTTCCGCGCGTGCTGTCCACTGCGGATGCGGAGACATACCGCCGAATCTTCGCGCTCGGCGAATCCGGCGATTGGAAAGCCGTCGACACTCTGATTGCCCGACTCGAAAACCCGGTGCTCGTCGGCCACGCGCTGGCGCAACGCTATCTTCACCCGACAAAGTACCGGTCGCGCTACAAGGAGCTGAAGGCGTGGATGGCGGCGTATGCCGATCATCCCGACGCGCGTCGGATCTACAAGCTTGCCCTCAGGCGCAAGCCGCGGAACTGGCGGTCGCCGCAACCCCCAGAGTCGGCCGGGAATACCCTCCTTCAGCGCGAAGTCGCGGCGCGCCAATCCCTGGCCATTCCGGGAAAGAGGCGGAGTGCCGAAGACCGATCCGCGGCCCGGCAGATCCGGCGCCAAGTTCGCCGCCACCTTCGCAACGGCTGGACGAAGGCCGCCAAGCAACTGATCCGCGCCGAGCGGACGCAGCGGGTGCTCAGCCGTGCCGAACTCGACGAAGCACGCGCCCGGCTCTCCTTCGGTTATTTCGTCGACGGCCGGGACGAGTGGGCCATCGACTGGGCCGCCAAGGCGTTGAAACGGTCGGCCCGGTATCTGCCGGAAGCGCACTGGACGTCCGGGCTCGCCGCATGGCGCCTCGGTCGATACACGGACGCCGCAGCCCATTTCGGGGCGGTCGCCGAACGGGACGACATTTCATCTTGGATGGTCTCGGCAGCGGCGTTTTGGGCCGCACGCGCCAACCTGGTCGCCCGCCGTCCCGAGCGTGTGAACACCTGGCTCGCCAGTGCCGCGGCTCACCCACGAACCTTTTACGGTCTTCTCGCGCGTCGGATCCTCGGATTGCCGACCGCGATGCGATGGGAGGCGCCGCCCCCCGAACGCGCAGCGATGGCGTCGTTGACCGCGTCGCCGACCGGGCGGAGGGCGCTGGCCTTGGTCGAGGTCGGGCAGTACCGCCGCGCCGAACGCGAACTGACACGGCTGGCCGGTGGCGCCGGACCCGTGCTTGCCCGCGGCATCATGGCTTTTGCCGGTCGCGTCGGTCTGCCGGAACTGGCGATCCGCCTGGACGCCCTGTTCTATCCCGACGCCGGCGGCTTCGATGGCGCCGCCTATCCGTTGCCCCGCTGGCAGCCCGCGGGTGGATTCGGCGTCGACCGTGCCTTGATCTATGCCCTCGTCCGCCAGGAATCCCGTTTCAACCCGAAGGCCAAAAGCCCGGCGGGAGCGCGCGGACTGATGCAATTGATGCCGAGAACGGCGAGCTTCGTCGCCCGCGACCGCCGGCTTCACAGGACCGAGCGCCACCGGTTGTTCGATCCTTCGACCAACCTGGACTTGGGTCAAAGATATATCCGAATGTTGCTATCCGACGCGGCCATCGGCGGAAACCTGTTCATGCTGGCCGCGGCTTGGAACGGAGGCCCCGGCAATCTCAGCAAATGGCGCCGCCGCTCCGACCACCTCAACGACCCGCTGTTTTTTATCGAGTGCTTGCCGTCGCGCGAGACCCGCATTTTCATCGAGCGGGTGCTCGCCAACTTGTGGATCTATCGCGATCGCCTCGATCAGCCTTCGCCGTCGCTGGACGCCCTGGCCACTGGCGCATGGCCCATCTACACGGGGTTGGACGCCGACACCATCGAGGTTGCACGCCATGGCGAAGATTGACGGCGAACGCGCGTTCTTGCCCGTCAACATCGCCGTGATGACGGTTTCGGATACGCGCACGTTGGATGATGACAACTCGGGCCGCGTTCTCGTCGAACGCATCGAAGCGGCGGGGCACCGGGTCGCCGACCGGTGCATCGTCAAGGACGAGAACGACGCGATAACGTATCAGCTCCGCGCGTGGATCGCCGATCCGGAGGTCGACGCCGTGATTGCCACGGGCGGCACCGGCGTCACTGGGCGCGACGTCACGCCTGAAGCGTTCGCGGCAGTCATGGAGAAGGAAATCCCTGGCTTCGGCGAGCTTTTTCGCTGGATCAGCTACCAGAAGATCAAGACCTCGACGATCCAGTCACGGGCGATGGGTGCGGTCGCCGGCGGGACCTACCTGTTCGCCGTGCCCGGTTCGACTGGAGCCTGCAAGGACGCCTGGGATGAGATCCTTGTCCACCAGCTCGATGCCCGGCACAAGCCCTGCAACTTCGTCGAATTGATGCCGAGGTTGAAGGAGCACTTGGACTAGAGTGCCACGCCGGCGCGGCTGATCGCTTCGTCCCACAAGGAGTCGAGATCGTCGCTGAAGATCAGCGAGGCATCGGCGGGCGCGGTGACCCAGTCGTCGCGGGCGAGCTCTCCCTCGAGCTGACCCGGCCCCCATCCGGCGTATCCGAGGATGAACAGGCGCCGCTCCGGTCCGGTGCCGTCGGCCAGGGCTTCGAGAACGTCGGCACCGGTGCTCAGAGCGACACCGGCGGCGACCTCGCGGGTACCCGGTCCGGAATAGTCATCCGAATGAAGGACGAACCCTCGGCTCGGTTCGACCGGGCCACCATAGTGCAGCCGCACGGTTTCGCGGACGTGAACGGCGTCGATGCCGAATCCCTCGAGCAATTCGTTTAGCGGGCCGGTGCCGTAGGCGCGGTTGACGACCAGCCCCATGGCGCCATCGGCGTCATGGTCGATCATGTAGATCACCGTATGGGAGAAGCGGGGATCGCCAATCCGTGCCGTGGCGACGAGCAGTTTGCCTTGCAGGAAACCGTCGTCGGCCGGCAGCGAGCCGTCCTCAGCGTCGGCCAGGGGCGCCAAAAGCGCGATGGCGACAATCGCCACCATCGCAATTCGCAGGTGACGTCGAACCATTCGCCATCGTACCAGAAATCGATACCGAGAATCACGCTCAAGCAGGTGTTACGGGGCAGTCGTCCAGGATATTGGCGGGATCTCGAACAACGGCACGGGGCCGGCATAGAGAAGCCGGTCCTGAAGCGTCAACGGTATGCTCAGGGTCGGCCGCTCACCATTGCTGCCTTTTCGCGCCAACGCACCGAGCACGAGTTTGGCGGTGATCGCGGCGCGGTCATCGACCAGTCGGCGTCGGCGAAGCGCGTCCACGGCCTGAAAGAACCCTTGAATACGCGTGGTAAACGCGCCGATCGGCTGGTTGTCGCCGTCGAGCGCGAGGGTGCCATTGGCGTTGAGCTCGAGGGGACCATAATCGATGTCGAGGCGCGCGATCTCGACGGTCCCTCCGGCGTCGCGCCATCGCGTAAGCGCCTCCGGCAGCGGTCCCGGTTCGAGAGTCCCCAATAGCTTGGCTTCGATGGCGGCAGACGTGATGCGCTGGCCCAGAGGAAGTGCCAGGTGCCTCGGCAGTTGGACACTGGCGAGGGAGACACCGATCTCGAAGGTCGGCGCTCCCGCGGTGTCCGGGTTCGCCGCATACCCCTTCGCGTCGGCGTCGAGTTGGCCGACGGCAATTGCTTCCGATCCGCCGACTTCGTTCATCCTGAGGTCGCGGACGGAAAGAGCGCCCGATGGCTCGGTATCGTCATCGACCATTTCGGCGGTGAACGATTGCACCGTCCCCGCATAGGCGACGCGGCCCGACTCGGTGCGCAAGGCAACGACCTGTCCTCCGGTGATGGTGGCCGTGAAGTGCTTCGGAGCCAACGGGTTGAGGGAGAGCTCGGCGCGGTCAGCCGACCATGACCAGGTTCCGTTGGACGACCCTGCCGTCAGGCGGTCGATGACGGCTCGGACCGAAATGGGGTAGCCGACGACATCGAGATTGGCGAAACCGACATCGAAGCCCTCGGCACGACGTTGCTCCGCCCAAGCCATCACTCCGTCGCGCAGGCCGGTCGCAAGGACGAGCCAGTAGGCGGGCCACATTCCGGCGGCGACGGCGAGAACGACGGCGATGATCGTGGCCCGGCGAAGGGTCGCGAGCGTCGGGGGCAGACGGTAATCCATCGCGGGGTGCGAGCCGGCGTCCCGTTGGACGCGGCGCGGGCGGGGAAATCGCATGATGACGGGTGTGCTGCGTCTCGGCTTCCAGATTCGGCGCTCTTTATAGGACGTCGATGCCGGCCAATCGAGGGGCGTGTTCGGAATCTGTTCAATCCCAACGGAGAATCCTCTAGTACCTAGGCTCCCAGGGACGAACAGACCGCATGACTTCGCCACCCGATCCGCAACCGACCGCTGGAACCGATCGGACGTCGCCGCTGATCGCCGTCATGCCCGCCGTATTCGTCCTCCTGTGGAGCACGGGGTTCATCGGCGCCAAGCTCGGCTTGCCGCACGCGGAGCCGTTTACCTTTCTCTGTCTTCGCTACGGCGTGCTCGTCGTCATCCTCACCGCCGTTGCCCTGCTGACCCGAGCGCCGTGGCCGGGCAACTGGACCGAAACCGGCCATATCGCCGTCGTCGGACTGTTGGTCCACGGCGTCTACCTTGGCGGCGTGTTCGCGGCCATCGCCAAGGGTGTGCCGGCAGGTGTGGCCGCGTTGATTGTCGGCGTACAGCCCGTGCTGACTGCGGTGGCGGCCGGACCGTATCTCGGAGAACGGGTGACCGCCCGCCAATGGATTGGCCTGCTCATCGGTCTCGGCGGCGTGGCCTTGGTGGTCAGCGACAAGTTGAGCTTCGAAAGCCACCATCTGTTGGGGGTCGTTTTCGCGTTGGCGGCGCTGATTGGGATCACGGTCGGCACCCTCTATCAAAAGCGTCACGGCGGCGGGATGGACCTGCGCACCGGCTCGGCCATTCAGTTCCTCGCCGCGCTGGCGCCAACGCTCGCGGTGGCGTTGGTTTTCGAGACCATGGAGGTCGAATGGGTCGGCGAGTTCATCTTCGCGCTCGCCTGGCTGGTCGTCGTGCTGTCGCTCGGCGCGATTACCCTGCTGTTCATGTTGATCCGCCGGGGCGCGGCGGCAAAGGTGGCGAGCCTTTTTTATCTGGTACCGCCGGTGACGGTGCTGACGGCGTTTTTCCTGTTCGGAGAGACGCTGGGTCCGTGGGCGATCGCCGGCATGGCGGTCGCGGTGGTCGGGGTCGCGCTGGTGACGAAGGCGTAGCCGATGTCGGCGGGGACGACCGATCTCTGGGTGTTCGGCTACGGCTCACTGATGTGGGATCCGGGATTCCAATACGCCGAGGTTCGGCCAGCTGTTGTCCACGGCTGGCACCGCGCGCTGTGTGTGTTTTCGATCCGGTACCGGGGAACCCAAGAGCGGCCGGGACTGGTGCTTGGCCTCGATCGAGGCGGGTGCTGTCATGGCCGCGCTTTTCGGGTCGTGGCTGCCGATGTCGAGGCTGTCCGCGACTACCTTTGGGAACGCGAGATGGTCAGCGCCGCATACCGGCCGACGATGGGCTTGGCCCGACTAGACGGCGGAGAACAAGTGCGGGCACTGACATTCGTCGCCCGCCACGACCATCCCCAGTATGCCGGCAAAAAGGACCCGGAAAGTGCTGCGGCGCTCGTCGCCCAAGGCCGGGGGCCGAAAGGTTCGGCGCTGGACTACCTGCGCAATGTCGTCGGCCACCTCGACGAACTCGGTATCCGCGACGGCACGCTGCACCGGACATTGCGGCTGGCGGAGCAAATGGCGGTTCGGAATTGACGGGCCGCGATCGGTCCTGATTTCACGGTTGCGAGTTCGCCGCCACGCGCCGGTCAGGCGGCTCAGGCGACGCTGTGCGCTGCGTACGCACCCTACCGCGGGCTGGCGATGATGTCCCAGGTCTCGACCGTCTTGCCGGTCAGCCAGGGCTTCACCGCCGCATCGAAGATCTTGAAATGGTCGCTGGCCAGGTGTTCCCGAAAGGCGGCTGCATCGTCGTAGATCTCGTAGAGGAAGACGACGTCTGGGCGGCCGGGATCGGCGCAGACGTCGAATTGGCGGCACTTCTCTTCTTTCTTTACCGAGTTCTCGGCCTGCTTCACGACGGCTTCGCGGAACGCTTCCGCATGCTCCGGCATTATCTCGAATGTGACGGTGACGGCGTACATCAAGCCTTCCTCTCTACGGGTCAACCGAACCGGCGGCGGAGTTCCGCCACCTGCTCGGGCGTGAGCAGCCGTGTCGCCATGCCGCGCAGCATCAGGAACAGCTTGGCCGTCTCCTCCAGCTCCTCGGTGGCCTGGACCGCGTTGTCGAGGCTGGTGCCGGAAACGACGGGCCCGTGATTGGCCAGCAGCACGGCGTGGTGCCTGCCCGCGAGCTTGCCAACGGCATTGGCCAGGTCTTTGTCGCCGGGAGGGAAGTAGGGCACCAGCGGCAGCGTGCCGACCCGCATGATGTAGTAGGCGGTGATCGGCGGCAGCACGTCCGCGGGATCGATGCCGTCGAGGCAACTTACCGCGACCGAATGTGTCGAATGCAGGTGGACGACGGCGCGGTCCTTAGGGCGCTCGCGGTACATGGCGATGTGCAGCACCGACTCCTTGGTCGGTTTGTCGCCGGAAACATGATTGCCCTGATCGTCGAGGTGCGACAGGCGTTCCGGGTCGAGCGCGCCCATGGTCGTGCCGGTGGGGGTCATCAGCCAACCGCCGCCGTCGAGCCGGATGCTGATGTTGCCGGCCGCAGCGAAGGTGAAGCCGCGCTCGAACAGCGAGCGCCCGGCGGCACAGACGGCGTCCCGCGCCTTCGTCTCCGGGCTCATGAAAGAATTTCCCAGGCCTTGAGGAAGAAGTCGGGTGCGCCGAAGTTGCCGGACTTGAGCGCCAACGCCAGCGGCGGACCGCTCATCGTGCGCGTCCACGGTACGCCGGGATCGATTTCCGGACCGATCGCCAGGGCGCCGACACCGAACGCCGCGACGACGGCACCCGAGGTCTCGCCACCGGCGACGATCAACCGGGTGACGCCGTCGGCGACGAGGCGGCGGGCGACCTCCGCAAATGTGTCTTCGACGATCGTGCCGGCCTCGTCGCGCCCGAACCGCGCCTGAACGGCCTCGATGACGCCGGGGTCGGCGCTGGAAGCGACGACGGCGGGGCGGTCCGCTGTTTGCTGCCGCGTCCAGGCGATGATGTCTGCAGCTGTTAACGGTCCTTCGGCCAACTCGACCGCGTCCACGGCGAGCACAGGCAACCCAGCGGCCGCCGCTCGGGCCAACTGCTCACGCGTCGCTGCCGAGCAGCTTCCAGCGATGATCGCGCGCGCCTGCGGGAGCATTGAAATCGGCGGTGGCGTCTGTTGTTGTCAGCAAGCCCTGGTCCCGGAAGTTGTCGGGGAGACCGAGGGCGACGCCGGAGCCGCCGGTGATCAGCGGGAACGATGCGGCGGCCGTTCCGATGTCACGGAGATGACCGTCCGTCAGTGCGTCGACGATGGCGATGCGCATGCCGTCCTGCCCCGCCGCCGCCAACGCCTTGGCGATCGCGTCCGGTCCACGGTCGACATCGGCGAAGGTAACCAGGCCGACCGGCAGCCGGGTCTGCTTCTGCAAGACGCGCACGAGATTGGCGTCGCGCATGGGCGTCAGCGGGTGGTTGCGGAGCGGGCTTTCGTCGAGCGGAACGGTGCCGACGAACAGATGGCCCTGATAGACCGTTCGGGCGTTCTCGGGGAACGCCGGACAAGCCAACGTCATCGGTGCGTTCAGGTGGTCCAACAGGGCTTCGGTGACCGGTCCGATGTTTCCCTCGTCGGTGGAGTCGAATGTCGAGCAGTACTTGAAGAACAGCTGGCGCGCACCTTCCGCCACCAGCGCCTTGGCGCAGGCCACCGAGTCGCCGACCGCCTCGGCCGCCGGGTTGGTGCGGGACTTCAGCGAAATGACGATGGCGTCGGCCTCGGGGAGCGGCGCGTCCAGCGCCGGCACGCCGATCACCTGCACCGTGCGCATGCCGCCGCGCACCAATGTCAGAGCGAGGTCCGTGCCGCCGGTGAAATCGTCGGCGATGCAGCCGAGTAATAGCGGCATCTCAGTTTCCTCCACTCGCGTGCGCGTTGGGAGGCGACGCGTGCTCGATGATGTCGACGATGGCCCGCGTCACGGCGCACATGCCGTGCGGTCCGCCGAACTCCATCGGCTGGACCTGACCCGTCGCGAAGCCTTCACGGACCGCAGCCTCGAGAACAAGGCTGGCCTCCGTCATGGCGTCTATGCCATGCCGGTCCCCGAGCCAGTCGAGCATCATTGCTGCCGAGAGGAACATCGCGGTCGGGTTCGCCTTGTCTTGACCGGCGATATCGGGGGCGCTGCCGTGTGCTGGTTGGAACATGGCATGGTTTCGGCCGAGCTCGCCGCACGGAGCCATGCCCATTCCGCCGACCAAAGCGGCCGACAGATCGGAGAGAATGTCTCCGAACATGTTCTCCATGACGAGGACATCGAACTCCCAGGGACGGCGGATGAAGTCGAGAGCCTGGGCGTCGACGTAGCTGTAGCCGACGTTGATGTCCGGGTTCTTGGCGGCGCGTTCGTCGAAGATCTTTCGGAAGAACGCCATCGCCTTGAACACGTTGGCCTTGTCAACGCAGGTGACCTTCCCCTTGCCGCCCCGGGACTTCCGCCGGCGAGCGAGCGCGAACGTCTCGTCGAACAGCTGTTCGCAGACAGGGCGGGTGATCATCATGGTTTCGGTGGCGGCGTGGTCGTCGATGACGTCACCCGTCAGAGCGGTATGGAAGAGGCCTTCGGTCGACTCGCGAACGACGACCAAGTCGATCTCGGCGGCGCGCGGGTCCGAAAGCCGCTGCGGGGTGTTGGGAAATGCTTTCGCAGGTCGGAGGCCCGCACGCAATTCGAACTGCGTGCGGATTCTGAGGTGCGGAGAGATCTCCGTGCCATCAGCGTGACGGATCGCCGGGTCACCAATGGCGCCGAGCAAAATCGCTTCGGCTTCTCCCATCGCCTCGAAGTCCTCGTCGGTCATGTCGACGCCAGTTTCCTTGTAGAACGCGGCGCCGATCCGGTACGGCCGATAGGACAGCGTATAGCCGCCGACCCTTTTCTGGACGGCGTGAAGAACCTGCAGGCAGCCATCCATGATCTCGAGGCCGATCCCGTCTCCCGGGACGACGGCGATGCGAAGGTCGGAACTCGATGCCATTTCCTGTTTCCTCCACTGGAGGGCATTGGCCCTGTTGATCGATGGGACGCATCGACGTGTCGTCCCTCGGGATGACCTCGGCGCTAGCCGGCGCGCGTGAACTGGTTCTCTGACGCCCTCACCAGTTGGTCGATCTGGTCGTCCGTGCAGTCCGCCACATCGTGCACGGCCCGAACCCAATCCTCCAGGGCCGCCCAGTCGTGCCGATAGAGGATCGCGCCCAAGCGCTCCGAGCTCGAAGGCGTCGGGCACTCTCGGTTCGTGGGGGGGGCACGGTGTGCCGCCGCAAAGCTCGGGACATGGTCGACACGCCTCCTCGCCGTCTCCTGCGCGATTCAATGCGCTTATGAACGCATTTATTAACATATACATTAATGTATGCATTCCTTGTGTCAAGCGAAAACCCACCGCTCGTCACGAGGTTGCGGATACAGAAACCTAGAGGTTTGATTTCAGAACGTTTTGAAGTTGGCTCGGCACGCGAGACGCGCACTGCGTGGAAAAGCCCAACGCCTCAGACCCGCCGGCATTGCGGGGATCGAACTTGCGAAAGGCAGGAAGGGCGCGCTTCAGGCACAGGTGATCAGAGGTTGCTCAAGTGGTGCCGGTTGAGGATCTCGAGCAGTTCCTTGGCGGCCCGTTCCCGATGCGCCTTGAAGATCCGCCGGGTTGCTGCCGCATCGCCGTTGGCGATCGCGTTCACGATCTTCCGATGGTCGCGGGTCGAAGCGACCGGAAGCTTTCGAAGGTACAACGTCACCAAACGCGCGCGGTGAGCTTGATCGTAAAGAGTCTTCACGAAGTCGGCGAGGCGCCGGTTGCCGCAGAGGTCGATCAGGGACCGGTGAAACCGGTCGTCGGCTTCCGCCCATTCATCGAGGTGTCTCTCCTTGATCGCGCGCTCCATGGTCGTCGTGGCATCGTCGAGAATTGCGAGGTCATCCGGGTCGACGCCATGTTCGGCCAGACCGGCGGCCGCATGCGGCTCCAAATTCGTGAGCAGCTCGTAGATTTCCTTCATGTCCGCCGGCGATACCGGCAGCACGCGAGCGCCACGGCGCGGAAGGAGCTCGACCAAGCCCTCGTTCTCAAGGCGAATAAGAGCCTCGCGCACCGGCGTTCGGCTCATTCCCAACAACTGCGTGAAGTCCTGCTCCAGGGCCTGGTACCCCGGCGGAAGCATGTTCTTCAGAATCTGGTTTTTGAGATCCTGGTAGGCTTGCTCGGCAAGGGATACATCGCCGTTCGGCGTCGCCCGTTCGGTCGTTGTCCCGTTCGGTACATCCATGGCAATCAGTCCGAGCTCGACATCCCCGGTGCCGACGTAACCCGCTCTTGGTTTTTCGCTTCCGCGATATGACCGCTTGGCCCTGAGAGCGTAGCGCGCGCTCGGCGGCCAAAAAACCAAACGAAGCCGGAGCCTTCTGCGCATACTTATATGTATTCGCTAAACGTGTCAAGAAATCGCTTTTTGGCTTCGGATCGGGATCCATGCTGTCGTCGTTGGCTGGCGGACGTCGCCGAACACCCCGACCCACTCCCCCTAGTGGCGGCTGGCAACGCTCTCCCAACGAAGGATTTCCAACCAAGCATTGCCGTGGCCTTGAAAGCGGAATCGCTTTTCGTCTTGTGTCTATCGACCCACGCAAACGGTGATCACGCGGACAAAATGGGAAAATTAATGCATACATTAATAAATGCATTGACACATGCCTTGTTAACCCGTTAAATCGTATGCGGGCATCGAGGAGGCTAGGCGGCCTGGCTCGATCGAACCCATCGCTGTTCAGACGTAGGAGGAGACGATGTTGAAAAAGAGCCTGTGCGCGCTCGTTGCAGGCGCCATGATGGCGGCCGCCGTGGCTTCAACGCCGGCAGAGGCCGCGACAAACCTTCGAGTCCAGACGTCCACCCAATCGGGTGGCTTTTCGTTTAAGTACATGAACGAGGTCTGGACGCCCCTGCTCAAGGAGATGACCGGTGGCGAGATCACCATCGAGTTCCTGCCGATCAAATCGGTCATGCCGCGTCGCGAGACCATCGATGGCGTCGCCGCCGGTGTGCTCAGCGGTGACCTGACCTCGATCTCCTACTTCAGCGGCCGTAACCCGGCATTCTCGATCCTCGGCGACCTGATCGCGGGATACGACTCGCCGGAGCAGGTGCAGAGCTTCTGCCGGTATGGTGGTGGCGCCGAGGCGCTGCAGGCGCTCTACGACAAGATGATGCCGGGCAAGATCCACGTCGTGGGTTGCGGTCCCGTCTCGAAAGAGGCGCTGGTCTCCAAGGTTCCCATTCGCGGGGTGGCAGACCTCAAGGGCGTGAAGATCCGCTCGCCCGAGGGACTGGCGTCGGATGTCTTCCGGGCCGCCGGAACTGCGCCAGTGTCTCTGCCGTTCTCGGAGGTGTTCACCTCCCGCGAGAAGGGCGTCGTCGACGCCGCGGATGCGAGCGCGTACGTCAACAACGACGCCAACGGCTTCAATCAGATCGCCAAGTACCCGCTTTATCCGGGTATTCACAGCATGGCGGTCCATCAGTTCACGATCAACAAGCGGATCTGGGACAAGTTCTCGGACACGCAGAAGATGATCGTCAAAGCTTGGTACTACGCCGCCTACGACGATCTGCGCCGGACCCTCGACCTAAAGGATCGTGATCTCGTCGCGCGTGACACGGCGGATCCCAACGTCGAGGTGATCAACTGGTCGCAGGACGACCGCGACAAGTTCCGTGCCATCGCGGCCAAGGTGTGGGAGGAAGTCGCGGCGAAATCGCCCGAGGCCCGCGCAGCACTGGACGCCCACCTCGCGTACATGAAGCGGATCGGACTGATCAAGAACTGACAACCGCGTTCACTGGCGGCGGCGCTCCTGGCGCCGTCGCTTTCGCGGAATGTCCGCACGACAAGGGAGGAGCGTCATGTCGTCACCAACAGGGCTCCCCGCGATCATAGGCCGGGGGAGTGTCTTCATCGGCAAGATGTGCGGCCCGCTGTATGCCGTCGCCATCACTCTTTCCGTCTTCGAGGTCTTCATGCGGTACGTGCTCGACGCGCCGACTGCATGGACGAATGAAACGATCATGGCGATCTGCGCAACAGCCTGGATGTTCTCGGTCGGAGCCGTCACCCAACAGAACCGGCACATCACAGTCACGGTGATGGAACTCGCAGTCGGCCCGAAAGTGTGGCGGCGCATGCGGATCGTCGCGATGCTGATCAGCCTCGTTGCCGTTGCCGGCCTTCTGTATGCCGTGTGGGAGCCTGCGGTGTCAGCCGTCGAGATGGTCGAGCGCTCGGGTAGTGCCTTCAACCCGCCGATGCCCGCGTATCTCAAGGCCTTGCTGGTGGCGGCATGCATTCTCTACGGACTGCAACTGATCGCCAATTTCTTGTCCGCGCTTCGATCCCGAACCGCGCCTGTCGAACCCCACTTCCCGCCGGAAGACAACTGAGGAGGCGGGATCATGGGAATCGAATACGTCACAATCCTGATCATCGGCTCGCTGTTCTTCCTGATGGCCATCGGCGTGCCGCTCGGCGCGTCGACGCTGCTCGTCTCGGTGGGGACGGCGCTCCTCTCGTTCGGCCCTCCGGGACTCATCCTCGTGGCCACCAACGTCGGGCACGTTTTTGAGAAGTACCCGCTCATTGCCGTGCCGTTCTTCGTCTTCATGGCCAACATCCTGGAGCATTCAGGTGTCGCCAGGGAGCTGTTCAACAGCATGGCGATCCTCGGCGGTCGAATGAAGGGCGGAGTCGCGGTCCAGACCTGCGTGGTCAGCGTTGTGCTGGCGGCGATGAGCGGCATCGTTGGCGGCGAGATCGTTCTCCTCGGTTTGATCGCCCTGCCGCAGATGTTCCGCCTCGGCTACGATCGCAAGCTCTCGATGGGCGTCATCTGCGCATCGGGTTCGCTGGCGACACTGATTCCCCCGAGCGTGGTGCTGATCGTCTATGGCGCCGAGGCTGGGGTGTCTGTGAAGGATCTGTTCTCGGCTGGCGTTTTCCCGGGCTTGATGCTCGCCTCGTTCTACATCGCCTACGTGATGGTTCGGTGCCGACTCAATCCCGCACTCGGTCCCGCCTACGACGCGCCCGAGGCACAGCTCTCGTTTGTCCAACGGTTGCCCTATCTCAAGGGCATGATCCTGCCGCTGGCGCTGATCTTCGGCGTTCTCGGCTCGATCTACGCCGGCATCGCGACTGTGACCGAGTCCGCGGCCATCGGTGCCGTCGGCTCCGTGCTCATCGCGCTGCAACGACGGGAACTGACGCTCAAGGGCCTGCGCGAGGCGTTCTGGAGCACGACCGTAACCACGGGGTCGATCATCTGGCTGATTGTCGGCGCCGTCAGTCTGGTCGGGATCTACAACATCCTCGGCGGCACGGGTTTCTTGCGCAGCTTGTTGACCGGCATGGATGTCGCTCCCATCGTTGTCATCCTGTTCATGATGGCGATCGTCATCGTGCTCGGGACATTTATGGATTGGATCGCGATCGTTTTCATTACCGTGCCGGTGTTCGCACCTGTGGTCGCCGATCTCGGCTACAACCCGGTGTGGTTCGGGATCCTGTTCGCGATGAACATCCAGATCTACATGCTGTCACCACCCTTTGGTCCGGCATGTTTCTACCTGAAGAGCGTCGCGCCCAAGGACGTGACCCTGCAGGAGATCTTCGGCGCCGTCTGGCCGTTCATTATCCTGCAGCTGATCGGTCTTGCCTTGGTGCTCACGTTCCCGGGTATCGCACTTTGGCTGCCTGGTTTGGAATAGATCCGCTTCGTGGCGGGCCGGCGGAGAACGCAGGTCCGCCTGAAAATGGAGGCTCCTATGCACGCTGGTCATGACGATGACCCCCCGATCTACGAGTTCGGATGGTGGCCAGAACTCATCGGCGCAGTGGCGACCCTTGCCATCATCGCGCTGATGATCGGCCTCTCGGACGGCACCTTGTAACCCGCTCGCCGAGCCGTGTTTGTTTTTGGAGGGGGGGCAAGGACCCATCGGTCGACGCCCCTGGCGCCGATCGCGTTGCAAAAGCATACCTCCCCCAAGACCTCGCCAGGGACGGCATCCGCCGCCCTGGCATTCTCTTTTCAGAAAGAATCTGCCGTCTTCGGCGACCTTCAATGATGTCAGCTTAATCGCCAAGGCAAGACGTCCCTCGACCAAGTGGTGATCATGCCAGACGCGCACCCTTTCGACCTCAACGCCAACGACAGGGTTGCGCGCCGCAGCCGCGGACGGTGGGCGAAGACCGCACCCGCGCGTCCCCGCCAGGCCGACCGGGCCTATCAGGAGATCAAGCGGCGCATCCTCGACAACGAGATTCCCGCCGGCATCCAGACCCTCGAGCAGGAGCTGGCCGAGATGCTGGGGATGAGCCGGACCCCGGTGCGCGAGGCGGTGATCCGCCTCGAAGAAGACAGCATGGTCGGTGTCCGCCCTCGCCGAGCCGCGTGTTTTCACGCCGTCACGCGATAAGACCGTACGCGGACAGGTCTCGGGAAACCCGGTGCCGGTCAGCGAGTTGGGGAAAGATACGCGAGCGATCCGCAGAGTCCTGCGCGCGGACGGTCACTCCGCGTCGGGCTGGTTCTCTGGGGCGGCGTCGGCGAAAGCCGGTACGGCCATGCACGCGGCGTGGATGCGGGCGATGGTCGGCCAGCGGCCGGGATCGAGGTCGAAGCGCCGGTTGTTGAGCACCTGGCCGGCGAGGCAGAGGTCGGCGAGGCCGGGCGCATCGCCGTGGCAGAAGCGGCCGGTTTCCCGTTCCGACGACAGCCGGGCTTCCAGCGGATCGAAGGTCTCGACGACCCAGTGACGGAACCAACCTGCGATGCCGTCTTCCGTCGCACCGAACTCGGTTTCGAGGTGGCGGAGCACTCTGAGGTTGTTGATCGGGTGGATGTCGAGCGCCACCGCATGGGCCAGCGATCGGACACGGGCCCGTCCCCAGGGATCGGCGGGTAGCAGCGGCGGCTCGGGGATCGTCTCGTCGAGCCACTCGATGATCGCCAGCGATTGGCCGAGTGGACCGTCCGGCGTCTCCAGCGTCGGTACGAGGCCCTGCGGGTTCAGCCTGAGATGCTCCGGCGCACGGTGTTCGCCGGCGCGGAGCGCGTACGAGACGTAGTCGTAGGCGCAGCCTTTGAGGTTGAGCGCGGCCCGCACCCGGAACGACGTCGAAGACCGGAAGAAGTTGTGCAGCCGGTATCGTGTCATGACCGTCAGGCCGAAGGCTCGCCGATGTCCATGGTGATCTCGGCCAGGCCGTCGATGCCGCCGGTGAGGCGATCGCCCGGAACCAGCGGGCCGACGCCCGCCGGGGTGCCGGTGAAGACCAGGTCGCCCGGCTCCAGACGCATGGAACCTGAGATGATCGAAACGATCTCGGGCACGGACCAGATCAGCTCCGCGATGTCGGCATTCTGCCGGATGTCACCGTTGACGGCCAGCCAGATGCGCCCCGTGTCCAGGGCCCGCACATCGGACAGGGGCACCAGCGGCGCACACGGTGCCGAGCGGTCGAACGCCTTGCCCCAGTCCCAAGGACGGCCAAGGTCCCGGGCGGCGAGCTGCAGGTCGCGGCGGGTGAGGTCGATGCCCACCGTTGCCCCCCACAGGTGCGCCGTCGCGTCCGCCTCGGCAATGTCCGTGCCGCCCCGGCCGACGGCGACGACCAGTTCGATCTCGTGGTGCAGGTCTTTCGTCTCCGGCGGATAGGGAACGGACGCGCCGTCATCGACGACCGTGTCGGCCGGCTTGGTGAAAAAGAACGGTGGCTCGCGGTCCGGATCGCGCCCCATCTCCCGGGCGTGCGCCGCGTAGTTGCGTCCGACGCAGAAGATGCGCCGCACCGGGAAGCGCCGGTCGCTGCCGGCGACGGCGACGCTGGCCGGCGTTGGCGGCGGGATCACATAGGCGGTTTCGGGACTAGCCATTGCCGGGTCTACTCGTTGCCGCGCCGTTCCCGCCACAGGCCGAGCTTCTCCTGGACCGGGCGGTCGGAATAGCTGAACAGAACCACGTCCTCGTCGGCCTCGTGGACGGCCTCGTGCCAGCTCGGCACGACGAACACGTCGCGCGGACCCCACTCGTAGGTCGCATCGCAGACACGCGTGCGGCCGCGCCCCTCGACGGGGACGTAAACAGTGGCGTCCGTCGAGCGGTAGGGCGCGGTCGCGAACCCCTTGGGCAGGAGCTGGAGGAAGGCGCCAATGGTCGGCATCGCCCAGCCGCCGTCGACCGGATTGATGTAGCGCATCTTGAGGCCGTGACAGGGGTCCCACTCGTCGCTTGCGCGCATCCGCTCCAGGGCCTCCCGGCTGCGGTCATAGGGATAGCTGAACACCGGCGAAGTCGGCGCCATCTTCTCGTAGTCCACCGGCAGCAGGTTGGCGCCGAACCGGGCAAGGCTGTCGCCGTCGGGCCGGGTTATGGGCTGCGCGTCGTCGCCGAAGCGTTCGAAGAACGAGGTATCGAGAAACTGAACGATGGGAATATCGAGACCGTCGAGCCAGAAGACCGGGGCGTCCGAGGTGTTGCCGTGATCGTGCCATTCCCAGCTCGGCGTGATGACGAAATCGCCAACGTGCATGGTGGTCCGCTCGCCGGCCACCGCCGTGTGACCGCCCTGCGCCTCGAGCACGAAGCGGAGCGCCGACTGGCTATGGCGGTGGGCGGGGGCGACCTCGCCGGGCATGACCAGCTGGATGCCCGCGTAGAGCGATGTGGTCACCTTGGCCTGCCCGCGGAGGCCGGGGTTTTCGAGGATCAGCACACGGCGCTCGGCCTCACGGGCGGTGATCAGGCCGGCGGCTTCGATGAGGCGTTGGCGGACGCGATCGTACCGCCACAGGAACGGTACGCACGGGCTTTGCGGCTCGGGCGTGATCAGGTCGCCAAGCATCGGCCAGAGCGCCGCCAGCCCCTCGGGCTCGATGGCGCGGTAGAACGCCTGGCGCGCCTCGTCGTCGATGGGACCGTCCCGGGTCATCGCCCCGGCTCCTCAACCAGCCTCGCCGAGGGCGCGGGCCTTCAGCGCCTGGCGGTCGATCTTGTCGGTGCCGGTCTTGGGCAGGGCGTCGAGGAAGTGGACGTCGCGCGGATACTTGTGGGGCAGAAGGACCTGTTTGGCATAGCCCTTCAGCTCCGCCGCCAGGGCGTCGCTGGGCTCGGCATCCGGCTTGGCGGCGACGAAGGCCACCAGGATCGTCCGCCGGTCCGCCATCTCGACGGCGAGCACGGCGCATTCGTGCACCTTGGGATGCTCGGCGAGCGCCAGTTCGATCTCCAGCGGCCACACCCACTGCCCGGAAACCTTCACAAGGTCGTCGGCGCGGCTCTTGAAGAAGTAGAAGCCGTCGGCGTCGGAGACGAACCGGTCGCCGGTCCACAGCCAGCCGTCGCGCATGGTCTCGGCGGTCTTGTCTGGGCGGTTCCAATAGGTCCGAGCCCCGGAAAGGCCACGCACCTCCATGATTCCCTCATCGCCTTCGGCGACCTCGGTGCCTTCCGGCGTGACCAGCCGGATGGCGTAGCCGGGGACCCGCCGTCCGGCGGAGCCCAGCTTGCGGCTCTGTTCGTCATTGGAGAGGTAGATGTGCAGCATCTCGGTCGAACCCAAGCCCTCGACAATCTTATGGCCGAAGCGGTCGGTCCAGGCGTTGAAGATGTCCGCCGACAGGATCTCGGCGGCAGAGATACATAGCCGTACCGACGCGAGGTCGGCGGTTTCCGCCGACGCGTGGCGGGCGAGCGCCGTATAGAGGGTCGGCAGTCCGAACAGAACGGTCGGTCTGTGACGGACGATCTGGTCGTAGATGGCCATCGGATCGGGGCGCCCGGCCATCAGCACGCTGGCCCCGCCGGCGGCGAAGGGGAAGGTCACCGAGTTGCCGAATCCATAGGCGAAGAAGATCTTCGGCACTGAGAAGCAGATGTCGTCGGGGGTGAGCTTGAGGATGTTCCGGGCATAGCTGACGTCGGTGTAGAGCGCATCCTCGTGTCTGTAGACCACCCCCTTGGGCCGCTCGGTCGAGCCCGACGAGTACATCCAGAACGCCATGTCGTCCCGCGACGTCGGTGCCTCGTCGAGGGCGTCGGACGCACTGGCGACCGCATCCCAGCCGAGCATTCTCCCCGATCCCGGGCCGGTGACGATCACTGTCTCGCAGGCGGTGCCGGCGAGCAGGTCGTCGGAGAACAGCTCCCGATGCGGTGGCGAGATAACGGCCGCCTTGGCGCCGCTGTCCTCCACATAGAACCGCACCAGATCGGGCGGCGAGAGGGTGTTGGTGAGGATCGGCACCAGGCCGGCCTTCATCGCCCCCATGACGGCGGCGGGATAGGCCGGTTCGTCGTCGAGGAACAGCAACACCCTGTCGCCGCTCTCGAACCCGCGCGCCAGAAGCGCGTTACCGATGCGGTTAGCCTCGGCGCCCAAGGCCGCATAGGTCCAGGTGCCGGAATCGGCGATGACCGCGGGGGCCTCGCCGCGGCCCTGATCGATGTTGTCGAACAACAGGCGCGCGGCGTTGTAGCGCCACGGGCAGTCGAAACCGATCTCGTCACACAGGGTCTGGTCGTCGGGATGGCGCGTCGCCGGGGGTGCCTGGTGGGTCATGGAACCGCCTCCAGAGAAAAGCCGCGGTTTACGAGGTCTTGGGCGAAGGTCGGCGCCAGCTCGCGCATCCGGTCTGCATCGATCCTCTCGGCGCGGCGGGCGTAGCTGAGCGCAAAGGGCCACGGATCGAGGGCCATATGCTCGCCGAACTGTTCGTACCACGCCGCCGACGCGCCGGCGGCGCGGACGAGCTTCTCCAGAACCGGCTGCCGCGCTGCCTGATAGGCCGGCAGCGCGCGGGCGACATCGAAGCCGGTTTCCGTGAGCGCCCGGACCAGGGCGATGACGTCTTCCAACGCGAGGCGCGTGCCCGAGCCGATGGAGAAGTGTGCCGTATGCAGGGCATCGCCGACCAGCACGCGGTTGCCGTCATACCATTGCGCGCAGCTCAGCACGGGGAACCGCCGCCAGACCGAGCGATTAGCGACCAGCTCGGCGCCATCGAGTTCGTCGGCGAAGATCTCGGCGCAGGTGGCCCGGTAGTGCGGCTCGTCCATCGTTCCGAAACCGGCGCGGGCGAAGGTCTCGGCGCCGCACTCGACGATGAAGGTGCTCCTGTCGGGTGCGTAGCGGTAATGGTGGGCGTTGAACGGCCCGTAGAGTGTCTGTTTGAACGTCTGGGTCAGCGCATCGAACGGCTTGGTCGCACCGTACCAGACGAAGCGGTTGTCGAGCTCGCTCAAGCGCTCGCCGAACGCCTCCGGCGCTTCGGCGCGGACGACCGAGTTGAGGCCATCGGCGGCAATGATGAGATCGGCGTCGCCGACCTCCGACACCCTCTCGATGCGGGTTTCGAACGTCGGAACAACGCCGAGCTCAGCGGCGCGGCGCTGCAGGAGCTTCAACAGTTTCAGCCGACCGATGGCGCTGAAGCCGACGCCGTCGATGACAATCCGCTCGCCCTTGTGCTGGATGACGATATCCGACCAGCTCTCCATCGCCGGCTCGATCAGGTCGGCGGTTTCGGGATCGTCCTGGCGCAGGAAGGCGAACGCCTGATCCGAGAACACCACGCCGAATCCCCAAGTGGCGTCGGCGGGATTCTGCTCGAACACGCGCACGGCCGCATCCGGCCGAGCGCGCTTGATCAGGATCGCCGCGTAGAGTCCTGCGGGGCCGGCGCCGAGAATGGCAACGTCCACCGTCGTCCTCCCATGGAAGCCTGTTTTTTGATTGACGTAATTTATTCCGTATAACGTAATTAATGTCAAGAGCCAATGTGGCCTGTTCGGACGGGGTTGGCGTGCGGGTAAGATGTCGCGCAAACGCGTACCCGTCCGGCGCCGTGCCGGAACCGTCCTTGAGGAGCTTCGTGGGAATGGCCGCCGATCGAACCGACACAGAGGGCACGCCGAACCGAACCTCCCGGGGCCGTGGCGTGCAGTCGGTCGAGGTGTCCCTCGCCATCCTCGCCGCATTGGCGCGCGGCGGCGGACCAATGACGCTCAAGGATATCAGCGCCGCGGTCGGCATGCCGCCGGCCAAGGTCCATCGCTATCTGGCGAGCTTCGTCGATTGCGGCATGGTGGATCACCGCCGCTCGGACAGCTACGACCTCGGACCTCTGGCGGTCGAGATCGGCGTCGCCGCCATCGGACGCACCGACTTCGTCAACCGGGCCGCCGACCGCCTGGAGGAGTTGGTCGACGGAACCGGAGCGACGGCGCTGCTTTCGGTGTGGGGGGACCGCGGACCCACTGTCGTTCGCTGGCAACGGTCCTCGATGGATCTTGTGACGACGCTGGGACTCGGCTCGGTCCTGTCGCTGACCCGCACGGCCACCGGCCACGTGTTCGCCGCCTTCATGCCCCGGCGTATCATCGCCACACAGCTCGAGGCCGAACTCGCCGAACCCGACGCCGGGCTCGACCGCGCCGGGCTGGAAGCCGTCGTCGAACGGGTGCGAAGGGACGGCTATGCCTGGGTCGATCAGACGTATGTACCAGGGCTCTATGCCATCAGTGCGCCGGTGCTGAACTGGCAGGGCGAGATCGAGGCGGCGATCACTCTGATTGCGCGCCAGGCCCGGCTGATCGATCCGGCAGGACCTGAGGTTGCCGCACTGACGGCGGTGTCGCGGGACCTCGCCGCGGCCTGACGAGACCCGGTGAAACCGTGACACCAGCCTATCCCGATCCCTGGTCGGTCCGATCCTGATACTCCTTCAGCGCCGCCTCGAAAGCCGCCACCTCTTCGGCCGGGACTTCGGCGCCGCACTCGTAGCAGGTGTTGGTCATCCGGTCGTACCAGCGGCAGCCGCACTCGTTGCAGGCCAGCTCCGGCACTCCCGCGGGATTGCGAAAGATCATCGGTCACCTCCGGCCCGTCACCGGCACGCCCCCAAGAAGCCAAGGCCGAGGATCTCAAGCAGTTCCTCATGGCCCCGCTCCTGAAGCTCGTTGCGGGTGCGGAAGACATAGAACACGAATGCACCGGCCGTGACCATCTCACCGAGGCGCTCGAGGGCATCTACGTCCAGGTCCCTTTGCAGGTCTTCGAACGCACCATTCCGAGCGACCAGCAGCAGATCGACACCGGCCTCCGCGAAGCCCTTGAACCGCGCCGGCACGGCAACCATCCGGTCCTGGTCGGGCGCCCAAGTCCACACCAGCATCGGGCAGGGCGGCGCGTTAAGGCCATCGTCATCGACGAGGCCGACGCTCGCCCCCGCCGACATGTCGGTGAACACGTCGCGGTTGGTGTCTAGCACCGCCTGCCAACTCGGAATGTCGAAGGCGGGCATCGTCTTCGCCACCTCCCGGTCCGCGCGCCCAATCAGATCCGCGCGCCGGTCAGGTAACCCTCGTGGATGGCCTCGTCGAGACCCCGCGGCATCACCGCGTCGCCGCAGGAATGGACCTCGTCGACCATCCAGCGGAAGGCGTGGATCAGTTCCTGGTTCGACCGCCGGGGCGCGGACGCGATCACCGTATCGGCGGCAACGACCGCTTCGCCTTCGCCGTTGGCGACGCGCACGCCGCCGTTTTCGAGGCCGATGACCCGGGTGCTGGTCATCACGTTTACTTTGAGCTCTTTCAGCCACGAGGTATGGCGCCACTTCCAGGTCGGATGGACATCATCGGCGACCCGCTTCGACTCCTCGATCAGGGTGACGTCGGCTCCTGAACTTCTCAAGGATTCGGCCACGGTGAGACCGATCTTGCCGCCGCCGATGACGACGACCGTACCCGTGGGCGTTACCCTGCCGGCGGCGACGTCGAGGGCGTCGACGACGGTCGCACCGCCGTCGCCTGCCAGCGCCGGAATGTCGATGCGGGCACCGACGGCAAGGACGGCGACGTCGTATTCGTGCAGCACGTCACGCATGAACGCCGGATCGTCCATCGTGTTCAGGCGGACGTCGATGTCCAGCTTGCGGGCCATGGTCTCGTAGTGGCGGACCACGCTCAACAGGTCATCGCGGTTGGCGAGGTCGTGAGTGGCGTAGTCGATCAGGTTGCCGCCGATGGCGTCGCCGCGGTCGAACACGACAACGTCATGTCCACGCTTCTTGGCGGCGATGGCACACTCCATGCCGGCGGGCCCGGCGCCGACGATCATCACCTTCTTCGCGACGGCGGCCGGCTGCAGGTGGTACTGAGGCTCGACCTCGTGGCCGAGCACCGGGTTCATGGTGCAGGTGTAGGGGAGGTCGCGGAACAGCCTCGACAGGCAGTTCATCGAGCCGACACAGCGGCGCACCTCATCCAACCGGTCCTCGGCCGCCTTGTGAACGAGTTCGGGATCGGCGAGCAGCGGCCGGCAGACCTCCCACAGGTCGAACTCGCCGTTCTCGATGCAGGCGTTGGCCATCACCGGGTCCGGGAGCCGCACGCCGAACGCCACCGGCATGTCGGGCAGCAGTTCCTTGGCCCGCGCCGCGAGATGGTTCCAGTTGCCCGGCGGCACGTCGCGGCCGATGGAGGATTCCGGCGCCTCCTGCCAGCCGACGGTCACGCTCAACATGTCCATGCCGGCCTCGGCGGCGAGCTGCATCAGCTCCAGGCACTCGTCCTCGGTGTTGCCGCCGTAGCGGTCCATGAGCTCGGTGCCGTTGAGCCGCACGACCAGCGGGCTTTCGCCCTGGACCTGCTTGATGGCGTCGATCAGCTCGCACATGAACCGGGCGCGGTTTTTTGTCGAGCCGCCGTACTCGTCTGTACGCCTGTTGGTGAACTTGGAATTGAAGTTGGCCAGCAGGTAGCCCATGAAGCTGGTGATCTCGGTGCCGTCGAAGCCGGCCTTGAGAGCGCGGGCCGCGGCATCGGCGTGTTCCTTGATGGTGGCCTGGATCTTGGCCTTGTCCATCTCCTGCGGCGGGCGGAAGTGGGGCAGGGTCTGGGGCACCACCGAGGGCTGGATGCAATATCCCAGGTCGATACCGCCGTAGCGTCCGGCGTGCAGGATCTGCTGGATGGCGATGGCGCCATGGTCATGGATGTCGGCGGCGATGGTCTCGAAGGCGGGCAGGAACTTGTCGTCCCACAGCGCGAGCTGGCGGAAGTAAGCCTTGCCCTCGCCGAGCGGATCCGGATAGGCGCCCTGGTTGGTGATGATGCTGCAGCCGGTGCGGGCGATCACCCGCATGCGTGCCAGTTCGCGCTCGCTGATGAAGCCGTCGCGGCCGTTGTAGTTGGAAACGCAGCAGGCCCCGTACTTGATCCGGTTCTTGAGCTCGACACCGTTAAACGTGATCGGCTCGAACAGCTTCGAAAGCTTTGCCTCGCCGGGTCTTTGCATGGTCCGCACCTCCCGTCGTGCCGCCAGCCCCGTATCGGGGACATTAGGCGAATTTGGGTGCGGCGGCGAGATGGGTGTCGGGCATGGCTTCGGCGGGCAAAAGGCTCTCCCGCGTCTCATCTGCACGGGCCGAGAAACGAGAGTGTCATGAAGGAGTCATGCCTGACCGAGACGTGTGCGCCGGAGATCGCACGATCCTCGCCGCCATCCCCCTGAATCATCGGTTGTCGTTTGCGTAATATATTCTGTATTTCGTAATTTTGTCAAGTTCGAACCCGAACGGCGGGCGTTCTTGTGATGGCATCTGCCCCGGTATGTCGGTCCATGCTGGTGCGCCCTCTCAGGCCTGTGGAGCCTGCCAAAACAGCCCGTCGGACGAGCCGCGCCGGCGGGCAAGGGCATGACATCGGCTGCAGTGTCGGGTTGGCAATTCCCGCCGCGCGCGGACCCGTAAACGGGCGTGAAAAACGCGAACGACTTGCAATTCTTCGCATACGGACGCGTTAAATCGCGTACACTCATTTAATCGCTGCCAGCGAGACGGGTCGGCCCACGCGTGATGCGGGCCGCACCTGCCCCGGCGAACAACGCCGGCGGCGGCGATGTCGAGGGTAACGCCGTCCGTTTCGGTTGTTGCGGAGGACGTATGGCGTTACTCGACATCGACGTCACGTCGCTGGACGGCAGCGACGGCTTCGAGATCCTCGGTGCGTCCGCGGGCGATGGTGCTGGTTATGCGGTGTCGTCGGCCGGAGACGTCAATGGCGACGGCTTCGACGACCTGATCGTCGGTGCGCCCGGCCACGGCTCGGGCGGCGCGGCCTACGTGCTGTTCGGCGGCGGCGCCGGCTTCTCCAACGTCGATCTCCTCTCTCTAAGTCCCACCGAAGGTTTCGCGCTCACCGGCGGCGCCGGCGACGAAGCCGGCACCTCGGTCGCGTCCGCCGGCGACCTCAACGGCGACGGCTTCGCCGACCTGCTGGTCGGTGCTCCGGGCAATGGCGACGCCGGGACCGACGCCGGCGCCGTCTACGTGGTCTACGGCGGCACCGGCCTCGGCGATCTGGCGCTGTGGGCGATGGCGCCGAGCGACGGCTACAAGCTCACCGGCGCGGCGGTCGGCGACCAGGCTGGGTTCGACGTGGCGGCGGCCGGCGATGTCGACGGCGACGGCTACGACGACCTGATCATCGGCGCCTACGGCGACGACACCGGCGGCACCAACGCCGGTGCGGCGTGGGTGGTGTTCGGGCCGGGCGCGGCGGCCAGCGACGTCGACCTCGCCGCCCTCGGCGGGGGCGGCTACAGGATCACCGGCGCCGCCGCGGGCGACCGGGCCGGCATCGCCGTCGCCGCGGCCGGAGACATCAATGCCGACGGCTTCGACGACCTCATCGTCGGCGCCCACCTGAACGACGCCGGCGGGATCAGCGCCGGCGCCGCCTACGTGCTGCTCGGCGGCAACGGCTCGGCCGACGTCGATCTGGTATCGCCCGCGGCCGACGGCTTGCGCATTCTTGGCGCAGCGGCGGGAGACATGGCGGGGATGTCGGTGTCGGCGGCCGGCGACATCGACGGCGACGGCTTCGACGACCTGATCGTCGGCGCCCGCTACAACGACTCGGGCGACGCCGACGCCGGCGCCGCCTACGTGATCCTCGGCTCGGACCTCAGCCAGAGTGTCACCCACGCCGGCACCGACTCGGGCGACGTGCTGACCGGCACGGCGTTCGCCGACATCATCGTCGGCGGCCGCGGCGACGACACCATCACCGGCAACGGCGGCACGGACGTGCTCGAAGGCGGCGCCGGCGACGACACCATCAGCGTTCCCGATCTCGACTTCCTCCGAGTCGACGGCGGCGGCGGCACCGACACCATCATCCTCGATGGCAGCGGCATCGACTTCGACCTCGGCCTGATCGCCGACAACCGCATCGCCAGCATCGAGGCCATCGACATCACCGGCGCCAGCCCCAACACCCTGACCCTGGGCCTCGCCGATGTCATCAACACGACCGGCCCTTCGAACACGCTGGCGGTCATCGGCGACGGCGACGACACGGTGATCGTCACCGACTCGGTGTGGACGCTCGTCGATCCGCACGTCGGCGGGTTCGCCCTCTACCGCTCCGGCGGCGCGACGCTGAAGGTCGATCTCGACATCGGCGACCTCTCCTTCGACACCGGCGTCGGCATCTCGGCCCCGCTCGGCGCGGCGTTCAAGATCATCGGCGAGGCCGAAAGCGACTTTGCCGGCAATTCGGTGTCGTCGGCCGGCGACGTCAACGGCGATGGGTTCGACGACCTGATCGTCGGCGCCAAATTAAACGAGGAGGGTGGTACCAGGGCCGGTGCCGCCTACGTGGTGTTCGGCAAGGGAGACGGATTCGCCAACATCGATCTCGGCGCCCTCGCGCCGGCCGAAGGCTTCAAGATCGTTGGTGAGGCGTTGCTCAACGACGCCGGCGCCGCGGTTTCCTCGGCCGGCGACGTCAACGGCGACGGCTTCGACGACCTGATCGTCGGAGCCCCCGGCGACGACGAGGGCGGCGGCCAATTCGCCGGGGCCGCCTACGTGGTGTTCGGCAAGGCGGGCGGCATCAGCGACATCGACGTCGGCGCTCTCACCCCTGCCGACGGTTTCAAGGTCTTCGGCGACGGGCATATCAGCCTGACGGGCTACTCGGTCTCCTCGGCCGGCGACACCAACGGCGACCTCGCCGGAACCGGCGGCGCCGACGCCATGGTTGGCGGCCGGGGCGACGACACGCTGACCGGCAGCGGCGGCGCCGACGTGATGCGGGGCGGCGCCGGCAACGACATCCTGGCCATCGCCGACGCCGGCTTCGCGCACCTCGACGGCGGCAACGGCACCGATACGCTCCGCCTCGACGGGTCGGGCATCGCCCTCGACCTGACGGCCATCGCCGACAACCGGGTGAACGGCATCGAGGCCATCGACATCACCGGCAACAGCCCCAATACGCTGACCATGGGCATCGCCGACATCCTCGGCGCCTCCGGCACCGCCAACACGCTGACCGTGGTCGGCGACGGCGACGACGCGGTGACCGTGACCGACGGCGTCTGGACCCTCGTCGACCGAGACGATGGCGGCTTCCGGGTGTTCGAGTCAGGTGCCGCGACGCTGAAGGTCGACACCGGCATCGAGGACCTCGAGATCGCCGCCCGCATCGACCTCGGCAATCTGGCCGGCGGCAACGGCTTCAAGATCGTCGGCGAGGCGGCGTACGACTATGCCGGGTTCTCGGCGTCGAATGCGGGCGACATCAACGGCGACGGCTTCGACGACGTGATCGTCGGCGCCCGGTACAACGACGAGGGCGGCGGCAGCGCCGGCGCGGCTTACGTCATCTTCGGCGCGCAGAACGGTCTCGGCGATGTCGACTTGGCGACGATGCCCCCGTCAGCCGGCTTCAAGATCGTCGGCGAGGACGTAGTGGACAACGCTGGGTCCTCCGTCTCGGCTGCCGGCGACGTCGACGGCGACGGCTACGACGACCTTGTCGTCGGCGCGCACCTCAACGACGAGGGCGGGTCGGATGCCGGCGCGGCCTACGTCATCTACGGCGATGCCGCGTTCGGCCAGGGCGGCGGCGTCCAGGTCGCCGTCGGCAGCGCATCCAGCGATACGCTGATCGGCGGGCTCGGCGAGGACATCCTGCACGGCGCCGCGGCGGGCGATGTGGTCGACGGCGCCGAGGGCACCGACACCGTCGACGGTGGCAAGGGCGATGACACCGTCTCCGGCGGGGCCGGCTCCGACACCCTGACCGGCGGCGATGGCGCCGACGTCGTCTACGGCTACACCGACCCGCTGTCGGCGCGGCTCGACTTCGCCGACGGCATCGTCTTCCCGGACGTCACCGAAGTCACCAACATCGGCGATCTCGAAACCCCCGGCGACGATGCGCTGGGTGTCGCGGACGACGGCTTCGCGTTCGGCGGCGACGCCGTCGCCACCCTCAGCTTCGTCGACAGCCAGGCCGGCTATCACAACACGCTCGGCCTCTACACCATCGCCGAGGACGGCACCATCGGCGACGTCCGCATCGTGTACGAGAACGTCCAGGCGCTGAGCGCCGGCGACAGCACCGTGTTCAGCGTGCCCGACCTGGCCGAGACGGACATCGGCTTCTTCGCCGTCGTCCACGGCGACTGCCTCAACGACGGCTATCAGGGCCTCGATCTGCACGGCGGCACCTTGAGCCTCGTCTTCGATCTCGGCGGGGCCGGCGAGCGGGCGGCGCAGATCACCGACGACGGCGCCGACATCTCCCTGGTGCTTGACGACGCGTCGGGGCGGACGGTGCTCGAGGGGCCGCTGATCCACTCGACCGAGCGCGGCGCATCGGCGACGTTGAACGCCGACGGAACCGTTCACGTCGCCTCGGGGCGGGCCGACGGAGCCGACGCGGCCAAACTGCGCCTCGGTTTCGAGGATACCCCTGGCGGCGGCGACGGCGACTACAACGACGTGGTGTTCGATCTCGAGGTCGTTCCGATCAACGGCGACGGCACCCTCTCCGGCGGCGACGGCAACGACACGCTGGTCGGCGGCGCCGGCGACGATACGCTGTTGGGCGGGAACGGCAGCGACGATCTCGTCGGCGGGGCCGGCAACGACGTGCTGATCGGCGGCGACGGCAACGACGGCCTGACCGGTGGCGTCGGTGACGACCTGTTCGTCTTCGACGACGGAGAGGGCATCGACACCATCGCCGATTTCGAGGCCGGGGCCGGCAGCGACGACGTCATCGACGTGACCGCGGTCCGCAACATCGACAGCTTCGCCGAGCTCCAGGCCAAGTTCTCCGACAACGGCACCGACACGACGATCCAACTCGACGCCGAAAACAGCATCGTCGTTCTGGGCGTCACCGTCGCCGACCTGCACCAAGACGACTTCCTGCTGTAACCGGTACCCGCCGGCTCTCGTCGCTACCGTGCGGGCAGGATTCGGTAGATGCCGCCCTCGTCGTCGTCCGTGGCGAACCAGAGGGCGCCCTCCGGTCCGACCCGCACGTCGCGTATCCGGCCGAACTCGTCCTCGAACAGGCGTTCCGCCTCGGACACCCGATCGCCGTCGACGTCGAGACGCGAGATCAACTCATAGCGCAAGGCTCCGACGAACAGATCGCCCTTCCATTCCGGGAACAGGTCGCCATCGTAGAATGCCGCGCCGGACGGCGCGATCGACGGGTCCCAGTAATGCAGCGGCGGCTCGACATCGGCGCGTGTCGCCGCGGGGAACGGGCGCCCCGAATAGTGGGTGCCGTAGGAGACTTCGGGCCAGCCGAAGTTCTTGCCCGGCTTTGGCCGATTGACCTCGTCGCCGCCGGCGGCGCCGTGGGAGATGGTGAAATAGGCGCCGTCCGACGGCCGCTTCGCCGCGCCCTGCGGATTGCGGTGGCCGTAGGACCAGATCTCCGGGCGAACGCCGTCCTGGCCGACGAACGGGTTGTCGCTGGGAACGGAACCGTCGAGGTTCAGCCGGATGACCTTGCCGAGATGGTTGGATAGATCCTGCACGTTGTCCCGACTGCCCCGGTCGCCCAGGGTCAAGTAAAGCTTTCCGTCATCGCTGAACACGATCCGCGACCCGAAGTGCCGCGATCCGCCGAGGGCCGGTTCCTGGCGGAAGATCACCTCGACGTCTTCGAGCCTTGGGGCGCCGCCGTCGTCGCGGAACAGGCCCGTCGCAAGCGCGGTCCGGCCGCGGCGGCCACCCTGGACCGGCTCCGAAAACGTCAGGAAGATCCGGCTGGTCCGCGCGAAATCCGGATCCAGTACGACGTCGAGCAGACCGCCTTGGCCCCGCGCCAGCACCGGGGGAACACCTCGGACCGGTGCCGAGATGCTCCCGTCGCGGACAACCCGGAGAGTACCCGACCGTTCGGTGACCAGGAACGTGCCCGGTTTGGGCAGGAAGGCGATCGCCCACGGGTGGTCGAAGGGGCCGGCGACGCGTTCGACCCGCACGGGCCCGGCGGAGGTTTCGAATGGGCCGCTGACATCGGCGCCCGCCGGCGCCACCGACCACAGGGCCGCGACGAGTATGGCCGTGAACAGTCCGCCCAATCTCATTTGCTGCTCCTCTGACCTACACGCGTCCCAGGCCGTCGAGCCGCCGCGAACCGGCTTCCGGCGCCCCCTCAACGATCGCCGCGAATAGGAACCGCGATCACGCCGAACAGTGTAGATGGTGCCTTCGAGGAGGATGCGCCACCGCCGATCCCGTGCGTCTCTGGTCGCGCGTCCCTGTCACTGGAAAACGTCCCCAATCCAACCTGATCATGGAGTGATCACGGACATCATTTCGGCTTCCACGATGCCCGGGGCGCCGGTGCGGATGTCCATTTCTGGGCCGACGTGTTCGAGCACTTCGCCGTCGTCAGGGTTCCGACGGCCGCGGCCTTCTCGTAGGTCGCAAGCGCCGTCTTCATGGTTTTTTGCGCTGCGTCCGCTTTCGATTTCAGGGCTTTGTTCACCTGACTGGCGACAGACATGGCCGTCCAGTTGGCGACGGCGGCTGCATATTTCGCGCGGAGGTCCGCAAGCTTCTTGTCCGATGGTGCTTTGCCGGACTTCGCCGTCGCAAGGCAGTTGGTCGTGGTCTTACCCTTGTCCTTGTACTTGAACTGCCCGGTCTTCGCCTCATAGACGAAACCAGATGCGGCGTAGGCTTTGACGATGTCCGCGACCGCTTTCGGGTCCGTGCCGGGGTTGATCGAGACCGTGCTCGGCAGCGTCGAACCGAGATCCTTGTCGATCCAGATATGCGGTGCGTTCAATTTGTCCTTGGACAGATTTATGAATGTGAGCTTGCCGTCGACGACGCCCATGACTTGCTGCGCCTTGGTTGGATTGGCGGCATCGCATTTGCCGGAGGCGAGCACGCCATCGGTCCGCTGCCGCATGCACCTTTTGGATTTCGCGTTTTGGAATCCGAGGTGACAGGGGCCTGACGCGACGGGCGCGAAACTGGGCAGCTGCTTCATGTGGGACTGGATGTCCTTGGGCAGGTGCTTGAACAGCTCGGCGCCTGGCGTGAAGACGGGTCCCTCGACGATGCAGCGCTGCGTGCCCTTCACGGCGGGCTGCATCAATAGCCCGTTGTCGTTGGCGGCGAACTTCTGGCTGTCGTCATTCCGGCACTCCTGGAGATCTAACTGGACGCCGCTGTAGAACGCCGGCTTGGCCGCGTCCGCGGTGACGCAACGGCCCATCTGGCGGACCTCGCCGTTCTGACTCAATGCGAATTGCTGGTAAGAGGAAGACGACGAGCAATCGCGCGCGACAAGCCGTCGCACGTTGGAGTCGCCGGAGGTTTCGAGACAGCGCTCCTTGTTGTCGATCTTGTGTGCGAGCTGCTTGTAGGGTTCGGCCTTGGAGCCGTCCGGTAGCGTGTTGACGACGACCCACTGCTGCAGTTTGTCAGTCTTTTTGCATTTCTGCAGAGAGAGGAGGGAGCCGATGGCTCCTACTTTCCCGGGCTTGGGCGGAATCGGCACGAACCGGCCGCCCGTCAATTGACCGGCGCTCAGCATTTGCATGCCTTTCGGATGGACCGAAAGGCACAGGTTTGCGCCCACCTTCTGGATCAGACCGTCCTTGCGGATCTTCCAGCGCTGGTCGTTGATGGCGTGCCGGTTCTTGCCGCCCGACTTCAGCATATCGGGGGTGATCGCAAACGCGCTCGGCCGCTGATAGCAGTCGTTGAGGGCAACGCCCGATCCGGCTTGCGCAAGGCATTTGCCGAGCGAACGGATTTCGCCGTTCCAGCGGAACGAGAAACTCTGGTTGAAGTCTCCGTCGCAGTCCCACAGGACGGTTTTCGGGATCGGAATGCCGTCGACCTGCAGTTTGGTGCGGATTTCGACGCATCGGCTGTACGTCTTCGAACGGATCATGTGATAGGCCGGCAGAATGCGGCCTTTCGGATCGACGTTCGTCGGCTCGAGCTCCCAAGCGGCCTCTTTTGCCGAACAGGCCGCGAGCACCAAGGGCGTCACGTCGAACGGTGCCGGCAAATGCTTCCCGCGGGCGATGCAGAGCTTGGATTTGCTGCCTTTTACCTGCATGTGCTCGCCGGTCCATGTCCATTTGGTTTCCTTGCCATCGCACTTGCCGAGAAAGATCTGGGCGCCCGACTTGCTGCTGTTGGCGCGGACGCAGCTTTGCAGGACTCGAAGCTGCGAGTTGTTGTTGAGGTTGAACACCTGATAGTCGCTGTCGTCACATGTGTAGGCGAGGGCGATCTTGTCCGCGACATCCATGCACGTGCCCGTGGCGGTGTCGCGAAGGGACACCGTGTAGAGCGTCGACGCCGGCGTTTCGCTGAGCTTCTTCAGATCGGCAATCGGCGTGGTCGCCCACTGCTGCGCCTTGTCGTTCGCCGCGCAGTCGGACAGCACCAGGTCCTTGTGCTTGTTGACGGCCGCGCACTCGCCCGACGCCAGCATCAACTGCGTTCCGGACATGGTCCATTTCTGCTGCGGCGCGCCGCTGCACTTGGCGGCGACGAGCGCGGCACCCTTGTCGACCCCCTGGGCGGCGATGCAGTACGGCGCCTTCTCACCCGAGGCCACCGCAACGAGATCGCCGTTCGGACTGAACCGGAACAGGTGATCGTCGTTGGTGCTGTCACAGCTCGAGAATTTCAGGCTGTTCTTGCTGAAGATCAGGCAACGGTTGAGGGACACGTTCTTATAGAGTGCCCCCTTCATGGGAATGGTCTGGCCGCTCGGTCCCTGACCCGACCACGACGCGCCCTGGAAGCCGCCGCTGTCCTTGGTCGCGTGGTTCTTTTCCGCCCAATTGGCAACCGCCTCGGTGTGTTTGTTCGAATGGCTGCCGCCGCCGAAGAAGGCGTGCTCCACGCCATCGACGGCTTCCTTGGCGAGCTTGGCGGTCATGTCGCCGACGGCCTTCGCGATGTTCTCGGGCTTGGTCGGGGTGAAGCTGAGATCGGCATCAATGTCTTCGCCGAAGACCTTGAACTTGACGTCCATCTCGATCGGTTTGTTGCCGAGCAGAGCCTGCAGGCTGCCGTCGAACTTGGCTTCGGTGAACTGGAAGTTCTTGCGATACGCCTCGATCAGCTTTTCGAGCCCTTTGAAGATGTACTCACTGGCCTCCGCGGCCACCTCGGCGGCGGTGACCGCGCCCTTGGCAACCTCGAAGGCTGAGTTCGCGGCCAGCACGGCGGCTTGGAACAACACCGGCGTCAATTCCGTCGCCGACTTGGCAACCTCGAGCGCCGCTGTCGCGGTCGCCTTACCGGCGTAGAGGCCGCCGATCTCGACCTCCAGGGCGGCGATCTCGATGCCGAGCTTCACGGCTTTGCCGACCTCGTACCAATGCAGGCTGTGGAGTTCGTGCGACTTGTCGTGGACCTTGTCCTTGTCGCTGTTGATGTTGGTCTGGATGCCGTTGACCTTCTTGATCGCGCTTTCGATCTTCTGGGTCGCTTTCTCGGCGCCGGCCTCGGCCTTCTTGATCGCGGCGTCGACCTTTTTTTCTTCGTCGTCGACGGCCTTCTCGGCCTTCTTGAGTTTCGCTTCGGCCGTCTTCACATCGCCTTCGTACTCCTTGATGAACTTGTTGAGCTCGTCCTCGATCCCACCGAGAACCGCATCCAACAGATCGCCTTTGAACTCGAGCAGGACCTCGAAATTCGGGTTGTGGACATCGGCGACGGTGGCCTCGGCGGAAATGACGCTGGTGAAGACCTGCCCGAATTTGGCCTCTTCGGTGAATTGCATCTTCTCTTTCGAGAATTCGATGGTGATCGCCTCTTCGAGGCCGAACAGAACCGCGTCGGCGTTGATGTAGAGGTGGGGAAGGTCGTCGAGCCCCGCGGCGGCGTCGATGACCCCGTTCTTGACCTTCAGGGGACCGAGCTTGTCGAGCAGGAGCTCGCCCTTCATCTCGAACCCGTGTTCGGCGAGGTCGACTTTCGCCTGGGCGATATCCTTCTTCGCGATGCGCAGGCGGCCCTCGACGCCGACACCCCAGCCGTCGATGTCGAGCGCGGGATCGGTGGCGCCCGGGGTGGCGAGGAAGACCTGCACGTCCTCGGCTTCCCCGTCCGAATTCTTGTATTGGACGAACTCGATCAGCGGCAGCTTGTCGAACTGCAGGGTGTGGTAGAGCCCCTTGCCGCGGGCGGCCTTGGCGACCGGATTGTCGCCCGTGGCGCCGATGAACACGTCGGCCAGATCCATCAGTCCCTCGAGGCTGACGTGATTGGTCTTGACCTCGAGCACCAACTCCTTCGGCAATCCGATGGCGGCGATGTCGGGGCTTACCAGCCCAATGACTGTGAACTGTGTCTTGCCATCCTTGAGCGTCACCGTGCCTTGAAAACCGGCGCTGACCGAACTGTCGGCGTCCACTTCGACGGAAATGGCGACGTCGTCCATGTCGAAGTCTTTGAGCGTGAAGGCGTCTTCCCACTTGTCGAGGGATGCGGAGATGTTGAGGCCGACACCGGACGTCGCGATCACCGTGGTCAGCGCCGTCTCCAACTCCAATTCCTGCTTGTCGACCTTCAGATGGGTGACCAAGTCGACGCCGATGTCGGCCTCGACGCCGTCGGACTCCTTGAAGCGCAAGGTGAGTTGCGGTGTGACATCCTCCGCAGCGCGCAGGAACTTCGGCATATTTTTGGGCGCGAACGTGGGGAAGGCGGCATAGAGATCGATTTCCGGTGATCCGCCGAAAAGTCCGCCGAGCGTGCCGCCCAGAATAAGTTCACCAGACGCGCCAAGGGCGCCGCCCGCCGCGCCCAAGGCCTCCGCCCGCCGCGCCCAAGGCCTCCGCCTTGATGATGCCGAGCATTCCAACCCCCTCATGGAGGGTGAGATGGCTGCCGGATTTTTCATCCAGGTCGCCGAGGATGGCACTCGCCACGTCCGGAATGTCGTCGGTCGAGATGGCGCCGGGGTCGCCGTCCGCCAGGGTCAGGATCATGCCGGGAATGGAGATCCCGCCGAGCGGTGTGTTGCCAACCGCCTTGGCAATGTCCTTGAGATGGAACGTCTCGGTTTTCATCAACAGGATCGGCTTGTTGCCGTCGCCCATCTTGACGACGGCCGCGTCGAGTTCCTTGCCGTTCCAGGTCAGACGGCCGCCGAACCCGGCCGGCGACACGTCCAACTCCTTGAAACCGAGCGAGCTGATGCCGGGAACCTTGCTGAGCCCGAAGATGCCCCCGATCTTGAAGGTCTTGCCCTCGGGCGCTGTCAGCTTGATCTCGACATCGGTGGCGTCCTCACCCTTTTCGATGACCCACGCAACGTCGAGCGCCTGACCGCCCACCGTGGTCGAAGCATCCAGCTCGCCGGATGTTTCGTCGCCGGCTTTCAGGTCGATAACCACCTGCGATAGCGAAAGCCCGGAGACGCCAAGGGCATTCTTCCATTCGTCCTCGACCTCCACTGTCATTTCGAATTCCTTGGCGTCCGGGTGGACGTCGGCCGTGAACTGGATGCTCGCCGTGGGCAGCTGATGGTTGCCTGGAAGGGTCAGCGTCAAATCCGGCATCGTGCCGACCAGGGTAAAGTCGGCCTCTGCCTTGGATCCCTTGATGATGGACGCCAGCATGTCGGCACCGAGCAACGCATCGACGGCAATCTTCTTCGATGCGGAGTCCTTCAGCCCGAGGAACGACAAGGTCTGGCTTGAGTATGTGGACTTCGAAAGGTCCATGACGCCGAGCACGGTGAGGCCCGGCTTGATCTCGAGCTCGAAACCGTCGTCGCCATCCGATGCCGCGGTCAGCGCGGCGGCAACCGCATCCGGCGCATCCTTGGCGCTCAACGAGCCTTCGGTGTTGGCGAGGACGAAGGCTTGGTCGTTCAGGCCCAGTTTGTCCAGTTCGGTGAGCGCACCGGCCTTCAACACCATATCGGAGAGTTTCAGGTCCTTTCCCGGCTTGAGGAATGCGAAAACCTCTTTCGAGCAATCCTCTCCGAATAGATGAAGGCTCCAGGTGCCGCCGATCGGGAGCTTGAGATCGGCGGAGATGGAGTCGTCGTCGGCCTTGAGGTTCGAAATGGCGGCGACGCCCAATCCATCGACGGCTCCGATCAAGCTATCGACGGCGGTCTGGCACGCGGCATCGGCAAACGGACCGGTGTCGACGGTGGCCAGTGAGTCTTTCAAGCTCGCGGCCGAGGCCGCTGATGAAAAGATGGCCACGGATAAGAATGCGAAACCAAGAGTTCGGCCAATCGAGCGTTTTCCGGGCATCATGTGCACTCCCAAAAGTTGCGCAAAGCCGCAGTCTCGGTTCGGTGCTGTAAACTATACCGTCTCAAAGCGATGATTTCATGCCACGCAGCGGTTGATAGAACGTCGCCAAATGTCCTCCCGACACGGGATGCGTCGAAAAATTCTCTGAAATCAATGGCTTGGTGGCGGTGCGGCCGGGACGGAATCCCGCGTCGTGCACGAAGGATATTTTTTGTCGGGCTACCGGTTCTCGGGAGAGCCGCCATGGGGCGTGGCGTCGGACATCGGTGTGATCCATTCGTAGATCTCAATGTCCGCCGCGGCGCAACTGGCGCAGCCGTGGCACGCGGCGCCTGCCGTTCGGCGTACCTTTCCCTTGCGGACCCAATGATCGAGCATCGGGCGTAGCGCGTCCGGGTCGGTGGAAAACCGGCGCGCGATCTCGGTGAGCGTAGCGCTGGGCCGCTCGGACAGATAAGTCTTCAGGTCCGTCAGCATCGCGTCTCCCCAGCTTCGCTGGTACCTAGGTGCCTGGCACGATGACCGGGCGCGACGCCGGCTCGCGGCGGCCCATCTGCCGCATAGCGGCAAGAGCGGCGCCAAGGACCAGGACCATGGCGATGATCCACAGGGTCGACGCCGTCGGGTTCCGGGTGAACGTCGCCGACTGATAGAACAGCACCGAGCCCGCATACCCGACCAGAGTCGTCCAGCCGCAGACGAAAAGCGTCCAACGCACGTTGGTCTCGCGATAGACGGCGGCGATGGCCGCCACGCACGGCATGTACAACAGCACCAGGAGCAGGTAGGCGAAGGCGCCCACCGCACCATCTAATCGCGCCGCCATGGCGGCGTAGGTGCCGGCGGCCACCTCCTGTTCCTCGGCCGCCGCCTCAATAGAGGAGACATCGCCGACACCGAGGCCCAGTGGGTCAGAGAAAGTGGACAGGGTGTCGGCAAGATTGGCGGGGATGGTGGCAAACGCCTCCTGGACGCCGTTCCAGAATTCGAACGCGGTTTCTTCCTGCGCCCCGCCACCGGCGTCGTCCTTGGCGAGCCCGGTGTACAGCGCATCGAGCGTCCCGACCACCGCCTCCTTGGCGAGGAGGCCGGTGAAGATGCCGACGGTGGCCGGCCAGTTCTCCTCCGTCACGCCCATGGGCTTGAACACCGGAACCATGGACCGGCCGACGGCGGCAAGCGCCGAGGTTTCGCTGTCCTCGTTGCCGAAGCTGCCGTCTGTGCCCCATGAGTTCAGGAAGGCGATGACCACGACGACGCCGACAATGACCTTGCCGGCGCGCAGGATGAACGTCTTCAGCCGATCCCAGGTGCGCAGCACGCTGCCGAGGGACGGCATGTGATAGGGGGGGAAGTTCCATGATGAACGGCGACGTCTCGCCCTGCAAAAGCGTGTTCTTCAAGGTGAGACCCGTCAGTACCGCCACGGTGATGCCGATCAGGTAAAGGCCGAACACCAGGTTCTGGCCGTCGACGGGGAAAACACCGCGGCGAACAGGGCATAGACAGGAAGCCGCGCGCCGCATGACATGAACGGCGCCATCATCATCGTCATCGTGCGGTCGCGCTGATTCTCCAAGGTGCGTGCCGCCATAATCGCCGGAACGTTGCAGCCGAAGCCGACGATCAGCGGCACGAAGGATTTCCCTGGCATGCCGACCGTGCGCATGAACCGGTCCATAACGAAGGCCGCACGTGCCATGTAGCCGGAGTCCTCAAGCACCGACAGGAACAGGAACAGGAACCCGATGACGGGAATGAAGGTGGCGACCGTCTGAACACCACCACCAACACCGCTGGCCAAGAGGGTGGTCAACCAGTCGGGGCTGCCGATGCCAGAGAGCGCCACGCCTAGGCCGTCGACGAACATGGTGCCGAACAGGATGTCGAAGAAATCGATGAAGGCGCCGCCGATGTTGATGGTGAACATGAACATCGCGTACATGACGACGAAAAATATCGGGATGCCCAAGGCGCGGTTAAGCACCACCCGGTCGATGCGGTCCGAAAGGTTCTGCCCCACTTCGCCCATGCGGGTCAGCACGTCGCCGACGACGGTGTGGACCCACGAATAGCGTCCGGCGGCGACAAGGATGTCGGCGTCTTCGCCCGATTGTTCCTCGATGCGGGCCATCAGCCCGTCCAGCGCGGCGACGGCTCCCGGTGGGGCGAGGCGCCTCGCGTCGGCGTCCCCCTCGAGCAGCCGCACGGCCTGCAGCCGGCGGTCGCCCGCGACGTCGAGGAGGGCCGAAAGCTCGCCGGCCGCCTCCTCGATGGGCGCCGGGTACCGCAGCGTCACGGGCGAGACTGCCGGCCGCTTGACGCTCTCGGCGATCTCGGCCTTCAGGGCCTCAATCCCTTGCTTCTTGGTGGCGACGATGGGAACGACGGCACATCCCAGCCGGCGGGCCAGCCCGTCCACGTCGATACGCAGTCGGCGCTCCCGCGCCACGTCCATCATGTTCAGGGCGACGACCATCGGCAGCCGCATCTCCAGAAGCTGGGCGGTGAGGTAAAGGTTCCGCTCGATGTTGGAGGCGTCGACGATGTTGATGATGAGGTCCGGCGCCTCATTGGCCAGGAAGGCCTGGGCGATACGTTCGTCGAGGGCGCTGTCGGACTCGGGGCTGGTGAGCGCGTAGACGCCCGGAAGATCCACGACCTCCACCGAAGTTTCGGAGATATCCAGATGACCGGTCTTCTTCTCGACGGTGACGCCGGGCCGGTTTCCTACCTTCTGGCGGGTGCCGGTCAGCGCGTTGAACAGGGTGGTCTTGCCACAGTTGGGATTGCCGACCAGTCCGAGCACCGTCTCAACCATGCTAGTTCCCCCCTATGTTTAGCCGTCGCGTCGGACGCGAACCGCATCGGCCTCGGTCTTGCGGAGGCTCAACGAGAACCCGCGCACTTCGATCTCCACCGGATCGCCGAGCGGCGCCAAGCGTTTCAGCGTGAAGCAGGTGCCCGGCGTCAGCCCCATGGTCAGCAAACGAGCGCGATATCCGTCGCTGCCCGAGTCGAAACCGATAACCTCGGCAGCGTCGCCAACACTCAGTTCAGAGAGCTTCATGTCGGTTCCCCCGTGATGCGACCGAGACCACGCGGACCTTCATGGCCAGTCCGAAACCGACCGCGACCCGCGTATCACCGGCGGCCAGCAGCAGCGGTCCCCCCGGCTGGCGCGTGACGACCTCCACCCGCTGGCCCGGCGCAAGGCCCAGGTCGGTGAACTTGCGATGCACACTTAATCCACCGTCCACCCCGACGATCTCCACCCGTTCGCCGTCACCCGCCTGGACCAAGGGAAAGCCGCTCAAACCGATCCCCCACCGTCTGGACGTCCGTTTGTCGCTTGCCGCCCGTGCCTCGCCTGGACACACAACCGCCGCGTGGGACGTCTCCGTCCCAAGACATCCGCTGTTCCCGCTTGTGCCGGGAGTCGCAAGACGAAACGGCGTCCGTCCCGCTCGCGAACCGCCGAGGGCTTCGTCGACCGTGCCGGCCGTAGGCCCAGGCTGCGGCGGATCGGCCGTTTGTTCCGGAGCCCGTCGTGCCATTCGCAAACAAGACGCATTAACACACTGCCGGGGCCGCAAATTCCTGTAATTTATTGAGGTTATTCATGTGCGCATAGGAGGCATGCGAAAAACGCATGGCTCCTGCCGGGGCGGCGATTTGATCGTATCCGACCATTTTGCAGCCTTCCGTGACGATCCCAAGCTCCAAACGGGAAGCGCCCTCCACCGTTTCTGTCGGTACCGTCGCGCTTGTTGTCACGACGCGGCATCGAAATGCCTGTTTGCCCACGGTTCCTCTTCCTTTTGGCCAGAGTCCGTATGGTTGAACGCTCAGCCCCCCGGCCGGCCCCGGTGCTCATGCCATCTGTCTGCCGTACACAATCCTCGGCGTGGTTTTCGTCACAAGAAACGTGAGACGAACACGAACGCGTTGACCTCGACCGCCTGTCACCCGATTGCAACCGCGGCGTTTCGCTGATCGGCGTTCCCTGCAGCGTCATCTGGCTGTTGACGGGCGAATCCGCTGCATTAGAGGCGGGCTACCACTCAACTGGATGGGTATCGGGCCGTTGAAGACCCATCCGCTATGGGCCTTGGCCGTGTGAAAACGGTCGGGCGGATGCGCTTGTAGCTTGGTTGGCGTCGCTGGGCCTTGGGTTGCGCTGTTTTGGCGCGAAGTGGGGCCTTTTGGAGGGGCTGAGAGCGTCTTTG
>Ga0056135_10000002_pt1 | contig 100300 bp, 90 predicted proteins | sample WorMetG1aBELIZE1_FD_67481 | JGI IMG/M metagenome (GOLD analysis project Ga0056135, IMG submission 67481) | Marine gutless worms symbiont microbial communities from Max Planck institute for Marine Microbiology, Germany - Inanidrilus... ...
CGGTCAGCAGGGTCCGCAGGTCGGTGTCGGAGCCGCCGCCGGCGTCGCTATCGGCGAGATTCGCCGACGGATCGAAGTAGCACTCAACCGGGCCCGGCCCGTCGGAATCGAACCATTGCGTCGATCCGGCCGGCAGCGCGCGGACACCGGCTAAGAGGGTGTGCGGCTCGGGTACGCTTCCGAACAGGAAGAATCCGGCGTGCCCGGCGGGGTCGGGTGCGGGCCCGACTTGGCCACTAGCCTGCAGCGCCTTGACCTGCGAAGCGACGCGCACCGTCTCGCCGTCGTCGGCAATGTAGAGCGGCTTGATGCCGAAGGGATCGCGGGCGAGCAGCAGGCCGCGGCGCCGGTCGTCCCAGAGGGCGAAGGCGTACATCCCGCGCAGCCGCGTGATCATGCCGACGCCGTCACGCTCGTAGAGATGCAGCAGAACCTCGGTGTCTGACTGCGAACGGAAGACCCGCCCTTCGCCTTCCAACTCTGCACGCAAGGCGCGGAAGTTGTAGATCTCGCCGTTATAGGTGATGGTGATTCGACCGTCAGCCGAGGCCATCGGTTGCGCGCCATCCTCGGAGAGGTCGATGATCGCCAGGCGCCGGTGGGCGAGACCGACACGCCTATCGTCGGCGACCCACGCGCCGTCTCCGTCGGGGCCGCGCGAGCGCATGGACTCGGCGATGCACGACAATTCGGCAGCGTCGATGGCCGGCGCCCCGTCCCGGTAGGCGAAGATTGCGGCGATCCCGCACATGGCGCCCGCACATGGCGCCCTCTTACCCGCCCGCCGGCGTGCGCGCAACGCGGAGCGGTGCGGCGGCAGTCACAGGGTTTCGGCGGTGCCGCGGTCGTGGAGGAAGGATTTGAACTCCAGGTCGCCGCCGATGAGGTCCGTCATCACCACGGCCGCCAGCGCATCAAGCTGGCCGGCCAACGCCCAGGGTTCGAGTTCGCCGGAGCAGACATCGCGGATTTCGGCGACCCCGGCAAACAGCTCGGCGTGGCGTTCGGCGTGACTGTCGGCACCCGGGTAACCCGTGTCCCGCAGCAGCGCTTCTTCCCGCTCGAGGTGGGATTCGGCCTTGGAGACGAAGTCGGCGACGAGAGACCGACACACGCCGTAGTCACGGTCGGCAAACGCATCCTTGATCGCCGTCAGCGACTTCAGCAGCGCCTTGTGGTCGTCGTCGATCTCAGGGACGCCAATCTCGTAGCTCGCCAGCCATTCGATGTTGAACACGGTCCCTCCCGCGATCTTTGCTTTTTTGTTTAGCGTATCAGCCGATCCCCTGGGCGAACACCCCTTTCCCAAGGTCCATCTGACCGTTTTGCGCTGCCCAGCCATTCGCTGTACAAGATTGCCAATGAAGCAAGTGATTCAAAGCGCTCGCACCGGCAAGCTGGCTCTGCGCGAGGTTCCCGAACCGAAGGTGCGCGCCGGGCATCTCCTGGTTCGCACCCGGGCGTCGCTCATCTCGGCCGGCACCGAGCGCATGGTCGTCGACTTTGCCCGCAAGAGCCTCGCCGGGAAGGCCCGGGCGCGGCCCGACCTGGTCAAGAAGGTGATCGGCAAGGCGCGGCGCGATGGTCTTGCGGCGACCGTGCAGGCGGTGATGGCACGCCTCGACGAGCCGCTGCCGCTCGGTTACTCGGCCGCGGGCGAAGTTGTCGCGGTGGGTGCCGGCCTTGAAGGCGCGTTCCACGTCGGCGAGCGGGTCGCCGTCGCCGGTGCCGGCCTTGCCAACCACGCCGAACTCAACGTTGTGCCCCGGGCGCTCGCCGCGACGGTGCCCCCTGGCATCGGCGACGAGGAAGCCGCGTTCGGCACCCTTGCTGCCATTGCCCTTCATGCCGTGCGCAATCTCGGCGTCGGCCTCGGCGACGTTGTCGCCGTCCTGGGCGCGGGACTGGTCGGGCAACTCGCGGTGCAGCTCCTCGGCCTTGCCGGCGCGCGGGTCCTGGCGTTGGACTACGACACTGACCGGCTCGACCTCGCCGGCCGGTTGGGGGCCGAGGCGACAGCCGACCTCGCGGCGGGCGGAACCGAGTCTCGAGTAACGGCGATGACGGCCGGACGCGGCTGTGACGCCGTGTTGATCGCCGCCGCCAGCCAGTCGAGCGAGCCCTTCGAGACGGCCGCGGCGGTCGCGCGGGATCGGGCGCGGGTCTGCCTCGTGGGCATGACCGGCACGGCGTTTCCTTACGCCGAGTTCATGAAGAAGGAATTGGAGATCGTCGTCTCGCGATCCTACGGACCCGGTCGGTACGATCCGGATTTCGAGTCCCGCGGCACTAAATATCCCGAAGGATGGGTGCGCTGGACCGAATCAGAGAACCTCGCCGAATGCCTGCGGCTGATGGCGCCGGCACGGGGCCGCCGCCTCGAAGTCGCTCCACTGATCACGCATCGGTATGCGCTGGACAAGGCCGAAGCTGCCTACGCCATGATCACCGGTCAGGGCGAGTGGCATCTGGGCGTCGTGCTGTCGTATCCCGACGCGGAGGATGAACAGCCCCGTCCGGCCTTCGCCGAACCCCGCTCAGCGGATACGCGGGGCTGCGTCCTCGGTGTCGTCGGCGCGGGCACCTTCGCCAAATCGGTCTTGTTGCCGGAGCTCAAGAAGGTCTCGGGCGTGCGCTTGAAGACCCTGGCGACGCAGCGCGGTGCCAGTGCCGCCCATGGCCGCGAGACCTTCGGTTTCGAAACTGCGGCGGCGGACGAGGACGCGGTGTTCGCCGATCCCGAGATCACGGCTGTCCTCGTCGCCACCCGCCACGATACCCACGCCGAGTTCACCGCCCGCGCGCTGGAGGCCGGCAAGGCCGTTTTGGTGGAAAAACCCCTGGCGCTGGACCGCGAACAACTCAACCGAGTGATCGAAGCGCGCAACACCTCGGAGGCGTTTTTCCAGATCGGCTTCAATCGCCGCTTCGCACCGCTGGCGGTACAGATGCGCGACCGGCTCGCCGACGCCGGGGCACCGCGTTTCGTTGTTCTGCGGATCAACGCCGGGCCCATTCCGGCCGAGAGCTGGATTCAAGCCGCCGACGAGGGCGGTGGCCGAATCCTCGGAGAAGTCTGCCATTTCGTCGATCTCGCGCGGTTTCTGATCGGATCGCCCATCGCCTCGGTGTTGGCGGAGGGAGCCGCTGCCGCGGCCGGACCCTGCGACGACGTCTCGGCGACGATACGGTTCGCCGACGGAAGCCTGGCGACCATCGCCTACACGGCGCTCGGTGATACCATCGTCGGCAAGGAACGGATCGAGGCTTACGGCGGCGGCGCCGTCATCACCATCGACAACTTCCGCGCCATGACCATCGCCGAGGGCGGCAAGCTGCACGCCGGCGGGCGGCGGGGTCAGGACAAGGGATTCGCCCAGTCTCTTGGTGCTTTCGTCCGTGCGGTCACCGATGGTGGGCGGCTGGCCATCGATGAGGCAGAGTTGATCGAGACAAGCCTTGCCACACTCGCGGTGATGGACTCCTTGCGGACCGGCGAGCGGATCGAACTTTGATGCCCGACCGTCGGGTCGAAATGGAAGAACGAACCGGATGGACTTGAACGCCTTCTTCGATGCCGAGCTGGATGAGCACGCCACCGTCCTCGCGGCGACCCGCGATACCCTGCGCGAACCCTTCGCGCGTCTCGTTACGGCGTGCGTCGATGCGGTGCGGGGCGGCGGCAAGATCGTGTTCTTCGGTAACGGGGGCAGCGCCGCCGATGCCCAGCACCTGGCCACCGAACTGACCGTCCGCTACGTGTCGGACCGAGTCCCCATCGCAGCCGTGGCATTGACTACGGACACCTCGGCGCTCACAGCCATCGGCAACGACTTCGGTTTCGACCGCCTGTTCGCTCGCCAGGTCGAGGCCCTTTGCGCCCCGAGCGACGTCTGCATCGGCATCTCCACCTCAGGGATTAGCGAGAACGTCATCCAAGGGCTGATCGCCGCCCGCGAACGCGGCTGCGTCGCCGCCGGCTTCGGCGGACGCGACGGCGGCCGCATGACTCCACACGCCGATCCGTTCCTCGTCGTCCCCTCGGCAACCACGTCGCGGATCCAGGAGATGCACATCACCCTCGGCCAGATGCTCTGCGGTGCGTTGGAGCAGGAACTGGAACTGGTATGATCGAGCGCTCGGCCCTTGTCCCCGTTGTCTCGGCGCTCGCTGGTTCGCGAGTCCTGGTCGTCGGCGACGTCATACTCGACCGCTTCGTCACCGGCGCCGTCGAGCGGATCTCGCCCGAGGCGCCGATCCCGGTCCTGAAGGTCGACGACGAAACGGCGATGCTCGGCGGCGCCGGCAACGTGGTCCGCAATCTCGCCGCCCTGGGCGCTCAAGCCGCGTTTGTCGGGGTTGTCGGGTCCGACGACGCCGCCGCCGATGTCCGTCGTCTCGTCGACGCTCTCGATGGCATCGACGCTTTCCTCGTCACTGCGGAGGGTCAGCGGACATCGATCAAGACCCGATTCCTCGCCGGCACCCAACAGATGTTGCGTGCCGATCGCGAGACGGTGGCGCCCCTGGCGCCGGAGCGCCGCCATGCGGTGATCGAAGCCGCGACCAATTTGATGGACGACTGCGCCGTTGTCGTTCTGTCCGACTACGGCAAGGGCGTGCTCGATGACGGTGTCGCCGAGGGGTTGATCGCCGTCGCCAACGCTGCCGACAAGATTGTCATCGTCGATCCCAAAGGCCGCGACTATGCCCGCTACCGCGGGGCCAGCGTTGTCACGCCGAACCGCACCGAGCTTGCCGAAGCGTCGGGATGCCCGGTCGTCGACGCGATGGCAGCGGAGACGGCGGCGCGGACGCTGATCGATGCGTTCGGATTCGGTGCTGTGCTTGCCACACTCGGCGCCGATGGCATGACGCTCGTTCCGGCATACGACGCACCGACGGTGCTCGACGTCGAGGCGCGCGAGGTGTTCGACGTGTCCGGCGCGGGCGACACCGTCGTCGCGACTTTCGCCGCGGCGCTGGCCGCCGGTGCCGACTACGGCATAGCCGCCCAACTCGCCAATGTCGCCGCCGGAATCGTCGTCGGCAAGGTCGGCACCGCGGTCGCTTATGCCGACGACGTCGTCCACGCGCTGCATCACCAGGGCCTGAGTTCGGCCGAAGCCAAGGTCCTCGGCCTGGCACCGGCGCTGGACCGGGTCGAGACCTGGCGCCGGCGCGGGCTGAAGGTCGGCTTCACCAACGGCTGTTTCGACCTCCTGCATCCCGGTCACGTATCGCTCCTCGCCCAGGCGCGCGATGCCTGTGACCGGCTCATCGTCGGACTCAACAGCGATGCCTCGGTGGCCCGGCTGAAAGGGGCCGGGCGGCCGATCCAGACCGAAGCGGCTCGCGCGACCGTCCTCGCCTCCCTGGCCACCGTCGACATGGTGGTCATCTTCGCTGAGGACACGCCGCTGGCCCTGATCGAATCCCTACGGCCGGATGTCCTGGTGAAAGGTGCCGACTACACCGTCGAAAAAGTAGTCGGCGCTGCCGAGGTCCAGGGCTGGGGTGGATGTGTTGTGCTGGTGGAGTTGGAGCCCGGCCACAGCACGACGGCGACCATTTCGCGCATCGCCGAGTAAACCGCGCCCGAACGACCGAGTTGAGCGCAACCACTGCCCATCTAATCTACGCGCTGGCGTGGCTGACCTTCGGCCTCGGCCATTCGCTGCTTGCCCGCGAGAGCGCGAAAGCACGTCTTCGGCCGATGTTGGGCGCCGCCTATCGTCTCGCCTACAACGTGTTCGCAACCCTGCATATCGCTGCGGTCTATGCCGTCGGTGCCTGGGCGTTTCGCGGCCAAGGCGAATTCGCCGTTATCGAACCGTGGGGCTTGATGTTCACCGCGGTCCACATCGTCGGCTGGATCGGATTGCTGATCGCCCTTCGCGGCTACGACCTTGGTCGCCTCGCCGGCACCCGTCAGATTCGCAACGCGCGCCTCGGCATCTCCGAACCCGAGGACGAACCGCTACGCCGGGACGGCTTGCACCGCTTCGTCCGCCATCCCCTCTATTCAGCCGCTTTCCTGATCCTCTGGGGGGCCGCCGACGATCCCTTGGCGGTCGCCACCGCCCTCTGGGGTTCGGTCTACCTCGTCGTCGGCAGCCACTTCGAGGAGAGGTTCCTCGAGCGCCTTTATGGCGATGTCTACGCAGACTATCGCCGCCGCGTGCCGGCCTTCGTGCCGTGGAAGGGCCGAGCGATCTAGGCCCGATTGGCTCCGATCAAAGGGCCGGCGGCCCAGCGGTATGCCCGTGTCCGACGCCATGGTCATGGCCGTGTTCGTGGCCATGGGCGCAGCAGGTGTCGGCGTGCAGGCCGGGCTGGCCGACACAGCCGCCAGACCAGAATCCCGACTCGTCGTGGCAGAACTTGGGATCGCCGCCGACCATCTGCGCGAACATGTGGTGCCAGTTGCGGCAGATGTTCAGTTCCGTGTGCACCCACGCAAGCGGGTCGTTGGCATAGTGCTGCCAATAATCGCCAGCGACGTTGAGGCCGGGGACGGCGGGGATCCAGCTCTCCTCCAACCAAAGGTCCGGATCGCCGTATTTGGCCGCCAGCTTGCGGATCTCTGGATCATCAAGGGCCAGCAGGCGGCCATCCTCGATGACGGGCTCGTTGTCGCCTTCGCGTTCGGTCTCGTAGGTCGGGAAGTAGAGGTGCAGGTGCCAGTGCCCGACCTTGAGGCCCTGGCGGGCGGCACGGCGCTCGTCCATGGACGAGATGATGGTGCCGAAACCGATATGGATCACACCCGAGCGCACCCGCTCATAGAGACAGTTGACCAGCCCCGATGGGAAATCCTTGCGAGGCCGGTGGATGTGCGGGTTGGTACCGATGGACGCCTCCCACCAGTGCATGATGCCCTTGCCGGGAAAGCCGGGGTATTGGAGGTCGGCGGTCTCGGCCATCAGGGCGCGCAGCTTGTCGCCGAACAGGCCGCCTTCGTTGATCGCCGTGATCCGGCTGTCCTCGATGACGAGCTGGGTCCATTCGACCGGCGCGATGTGGTTGGCGGTGCCGCCAATGACGCCGTTGCCGTCCTCCTTGCCGGGAAGGAAGATCCACGGGCGGCCGGTGACGTGGCCCGGCAGATAGGTCTTGGCGAAGCCTTCGTTGCCGGTCCAGGTCTGGTGGATGAGGTCGGGGTTATAGAACTCGCGCTTCGAATCGTAGTAGGCAGCGTGATTGGTGAACGAGAGATCTGTGCCCTCGGGGTCGGTGATGCGGATGCGCTTGGCGGTGCGCACCCGTTTCCAAGTCCACAGATCGATGGCCTCCAGCAATTCGTATGGCATAGCGTGGGCGGGCGAGGCCAGAATCTCGGGGGAGATGAACGGCATACGCTGGATCTTGACGTCGGCGTCGGCGAGGATCGGCCCGCCGTACCCCCAAAGCAGCTTGTCGTAGCGCTGCTCCTTGGCAATGCGGTCCCATTCATCCATCCACTCGGCCAGTTCCTTGGTCCGATAGAGGTAGTACTCGACTTCGTCGGCGCCGACCCATTGCGGGATCGGACCCCGGTCGGCGTAGGCCACCTCGTACTTGCAGCCATACTTCTCGAGGATTCGCTTGCAAGCCTCGATGACCAGCGGGCTGTGCCAGTTGTCGACACGGAGCAGAACACGCTCGCCGGGTTTCAGGTCCCAGGCGGCGTGGAGACCCTGGTTGTAGGGTCGCTTGGCGACGGCATCCGAGTAGGGCAGCAAGTGGTCGACGTCGGTGACCTCGATATAGGGCGGGCATCGCGGACGGCGCGTCTCGATCAGCGGCGGACGGTCGAACTGCGGCTTGTGAGCGGTCATCGGACGGCCCTTTCGGTCAGAACATGGTGTCGGGGAGGAACAGCGAGAGGATCGGGAAGGCGAGCAGCAGTCCCAGAACGATGGCATCGGAGACGAGGAACCGGGCGATGCCCCGGAAGATCGCCTCCAGCGGCACCTCGCCGCCGCCGACGCTCTTGATGACGAAGACGTTGAGGCCGATCGGCGGTGTGATCAGGCCGATCTCCAACAGCTTGATGACGATGACGGCGAACCAGATCAGATCGAAGCCGAGGCCCTCGACGATGGGCACGGTGAACGGCAGGGTCAGCAGCAGGATGCCAATGGAATCGAGGAACATGCCGAGCACCAGATAGGTGACGACGATGAGGGCCATGACCAGCCACGCGGGAAACGCCTGCTCCGTGGCGAAGCCGAGCGCGGCGGTGGCGATCCCGGTCAGCGAGACGAACGAGACGAAAAGTTTGGCGCCGATGGCGATGGCGAACACCACCGCCGTCTGATAGGCCGTGTCGCGGAGCGCGACGTGGATCTGCTCCCAACCGAGCCGCCTCAACGCCAGGCCGATGACCAGTGCAGCGCTGGCGCTGACCGCCGCAGCCTCGGTCGGGGTGAAGATGCCGAAGTAGATGCCGCCGACGACGATGCCGAGCAGCACCAATGCCGGCCACGCCTTCATCAGCGCGGTCCAGTGATCCGTGTCGCTGAAGGCGGTCTCGGGGGCGGGAGCGATGGTCGGATTCCGCCGCACCCACAGGTAGATGACCGCGAGGAAACCGACCAGCGACAGCAGTCCGGGCACGACGCCGGCGAGAAACAGCTTGCTCACCGACTGTTCGGTGAAGATGCCGTAGAGCACGAACAGCAGGCTTGGTGGGATCAGCGATCCCAGTGTGCCTCCGGCGGCGACCGAGGCCGTGGCGAGACCCTTGCTGTAGTTGTAGCGCAACATCTCTGGGACGGCGATCCGGCCCATTGCCGAGGCGCAGGCGACGCTGGAGCCGGTGATCGCCGAGAAGCCACCGCAGCCGATCACCGACGCCATCGCCAGCCCCCCGGCAGGCGGGCGAGCCAGACGCGGATGGCGTAGTAGATATCGGTGGTGATCCCGGCCTGGTAGGCGATATGACCGAGGGCAATGAACAACGGGATCATGCTCAGGGGATAGCTGTGCACGAACCCGAACGGCCCCGTCGCCAACAGCGAAAACACGGGCCGGAAGGCGCGGCCCGGCTCGAACGCGCCGCCCTCGGGCCAGGCGAAGAACACGAACAGCCCGACACTGGCGACGGCACCGAGGGCGAAGGCGATGGGCACCCGCAGGACCAGCAGCACGAGCACCGCGACAAGGCCGGTGACGGCGAGCGCGGTCGGGTCCATCAGCGCCGCTCGTCTTTGGTGGCGATGGCGACGACGTCGGCGACCAGAAGCACGGCGAGTCGCAAGGCGAACACCGCGAGCCCGGCGAAGTAGACCAGCTTGCCCGGCCACTCGGGCAGAAAGAACTCGCCGTCGTAGTAGCTGCCTTCTGTGACGGCGTAGGCGAGGCCGTCCCAGCCGGCGAAGGCGAGGAAACCGAACAGCACGAGGCCGATGGCGCTGCCGAGAACGTCGAGGGCCATGCGGCTGCGGCGCGGCAACCGGTCGGTGAAGATGGTCACCTCGATGTGCCCTCGGTCGGCAGCGACGTACGCGAGGGGCAGGATGATGACGGCGACCATCAGCTCCTGGATGATGACGACGTCGTCGGGGATCGACACGCCGAACAGCGCGCGGCCAACAACCGTCGAGGCGACGAGAAGTGCCAACGCCGCAATGCCGGCCATGGAGAGACGTAGGAACAGTCGCTCCACACGGCCGAGCATCGCGGCCCGATCCACGTCGCTACCCAGTGCTTCGGATCACGCTAGCGGTTCCAGGGGTAACCCTTGGTGTCCCGCTCCTTCGCGTACTTGGCGATCAGCCGGCGATAGTCGTCCATGATCGCCTGGCCGGGCGCGCCGCCCTTGGTCGCCATATCGACCCAGCCGCTGACGTACTTGCTGCCGGCGTTGAGCAACGCCTTCTTCTGGTCGGTGGGGAAGGTCACCAGCGTGGTCTTCTTGCCGTCGATACCTGCGGCCATGGCTTTCTTGTCGCGGGCGTTGGCGTCGACGATGCCCTTGGCATAGTGGTCGATGAACGCCGAGCCGGCGTCACGCACCGCCTTTTGTTCCGCCGCACTCAACCGCCCGAAGGCGTTCTTACCCATGACGATGCCGAAGCCCATGTTCTGGCCCCAGTCGAGCTCCATGACGTAGGGCGCGACCTCGTACTGGCGGTAAGCCTTGATGGAATAGAAGTAGTTCTGATTGCAGTCCAAGAGGCCGCTATCCAGCGCCTGATAGACCTCGGGCTGCGGCAGGCGCTGCACCGAGGCCCCCACGTCGGCGAAGGTCTTGGCGTATGGACCGGTGCCGCACAGCTTTACGCCCTCGAGGGCGGCGAGGGAGTCGATCGGTTTCTTGCACACCAGCTGCACCGATCCGGTGCTGTAGTTGGTGATGTAGACAACGTTCTGTGCGTCGAACGCCTTCTGCAGATGCGGGTTGGTGGTCGCCAACTCGTACATGGCCCGCATGCCGACCCAGACGTCGGAATTGTCGATGGGCAGGTCGCCGATGCCGTAGAGTTGCATTTCCTTCGGGTTGTAGGCGGCGATGATCGAGCCCATGTCGGCGACGCCGTCACCGAGGCCCTTGAGCACCGCCCGCGCCTTCAACAGCGCGCCACCCCACTGGAATTCGACGCTCAGCTTGCCGCCGCTCTGATTGCCGATCTCGTCGGCGAACCATTGCAGCGCCGCGGCCCGGGCGCCCCGGTTGGGGCCGAATTCAGCGTACCGCAAGGACTTGGCTTCGGCGACGCCCTGGATGCCGACGGTAGCGGCAAGCGCGACGGCGAGCGCCGTGGCGGTCAGACTCGGTTTCAGGAATCCCATGGCTTCCTCCCCTTTCCAATCGGTTCGTTGCGGACGGCCCGTCACCGACGGCGTGGGCGTGTTCTTGGGGCGGCACGCGGGCGCCACCCGGATGCGGAAGCGATCTCGTGGTCAGTCCAGCCTGATGTCGTGTTTCTCCAGCAGGGCAACGATCTCAGGATCATCGTAATAGACTCGGAGCCGGCCTTTCTCGACGCAGATCTCGTCGTCGATATGTATGGTCGGCTTGATGATCAACTGATCGAGGTGAATGCCCGGATTGACGGTTCGGTCGCGGTCGACGCTCATGCCGACGGCGGTATGCAAGGCACCGGCGTGTCAGTGGGCTTCCATGTGGGTGCCGTCGTTGAGATAAATCCGGGTCTTCGGGTTGAGCCCGATCATGAACTCGCCGATGTGGAGGGCGTCGGGACCGAACCGCTCGGGCAGGCGCGAGAAAAACTCGACGACCTCGGGATCGCCATCCATCTCGACGACACGGCCTCCGCGGATGACGAACTTCAGGGGCGTCTTCAGGCGGCCTTTGAAGGTGTGGGCGGCGTCGTAGTACATGACGCCCTCGGCGGTCCACTCGGGCCACACACCGACGACACCGAATCCGCCGGCGAAATTGCCGAACTTGTTCATCCACGAATCGGCACCCTCGGCGAAGGAGCCCATCGGCGCCGCCGTCGCGTGCCAGCCAACGACGTTCTTTCCGGGATTACGGATCTCGCCGGTAACGTTGGTGCCCTTGTCACAGGTGATGGTGATGCGCTTGCCGCGGCACCACTGGTCGGCAACTTTTCGGGTCACCGCGAAAATGATCTCGGCCGGGAAGCGGGCGCCAGCCGAGGCCAATGCATCGGTCGTCGTCGAGGCGTACATGCCCATGTAGCGGATGCCCGCGTCATTGGCGGCGAACCGCGCATCGGTGTGGCTGATGGTGTAGGTCAGTGGCGCGAAAACGATGTCGGAAGCCTTCATCGCCGCGGCGACGGACGGCGGCGGCTCCTGGTTGGGAAGCGTCTGCGGCGGGATGATCGCGGTCGTCACGTTGGCGCCGACCTCGCGGCAGACGGCGGCGACGGCCTCGGCGTTGCGGAAGTCGCAGCCAGTATCGGTGACGATCAGCACCTCCTCGCCCTTGTGGACGTTGGCCCAGTTGATGGCGCAGTTGCGCGCACCTTCGATCAGGTCGGGCAGATGCATAGGCTGCATGGCGCTTCCTCCCCTTGGGCTGCCGGGCGCGGCTGGAAAAACCGCTGGACCACGGCAGAAACGTGCTTGAGAATGGTTATGCCATTCATTGGTTAATGGTTAGTCCATTACGCTAAGCGAGGCCGATTTCCGTGTCAAGCGCGTCGTCCGGTTCCGCTTCCCCGCTTCGACAGGCGACGGCCGATACGGGGACCGGTCCGTCAAGATCATCGTCGAACAAGGTCGTCTTCCCCAGGCTGCAGAAGCGCCGCAAAGCCTACGAGGAAGTGGCCGATACCATCCGCGGGCTAATCTTCGAGGGACGGGTGTCCCTCGGCGAGCGGCTGCCTTCGGAACGCGAAATGGCCGAGCAGTTCGGAGTCAGCCGGGTCGCCGTCCGCGAGGCGATCCGTACTCTCGAGCTCACCGGCTTCGTCACCGTCCGCAAGGGCGCCCAGGGCGGCGCATTCGTCGCCCAGGATTACGACCGGCCCATCGCCGAGCTGATCGAGAACATGCTCACCGCCGGCGAGGTCGGCTTCGGCCAGCTGTTCGATGTCCGTCGCCTGATCGAGCCGTTCGCCGCCGCCCGGCTCGCCGCCCGCGCCAATGTCGACGAGATGGCCCAGCTCACCACCGTGATCGAAGAGGCGGAGCAGCGGAGCACCGAGGGTCTCAACATCCGTCCCTTCAACGCCCGTTTCCACCGTCTGATCGTGCGCCTCGCCGACAACCCGATCATGGCGCTGATGGGCGAGACGGTGCTGGCGATCATCCTTGCCCGCATCCAGGATGTCCCCAGCGCCGAAATCGGTCCGGCGCACCTGGACTTCCACCGCGCTATCCTCGATGCCATCGGCCGCGGCGACGCCGAGGACGCGCGCGCGCTTATGCTTCAGGATATCGCCGACCTCGAGCGCCGGTTCGGCGAGTGGGCCGAGTAAATCCCTACTGCTGGCCGCCGAAGAAATTTTTGAGCTTGTCCCAGAAACTCGGTTCGGGCGATGTCTGTTGCGGCGGCACCGGCTTGGCCAACGGCTTCATCGGTTTGGCGCCGTGAGCGTCGGCCATGAACGCGCCCCACAGCCGTGCCGGCAACCCGCCGCCGGTCACCGACTTCATCGGCCGGCCGTCGTCGTTGCCCAGCCAGACGCCGGTGACCAATTCGGCCGAATAGCCGACGAACCAGGCGTCGCGGAAGTTCTGGCTGGTGCCGGTCTTGCCGGCGACCGGGCGGCCAATGCGGGCTGCACGGCCGGTGCCGCTGCGCACAGCCTCGGTCAGCATCGCCGACATCGCCGCCGCGTGGCGGGCATCGACGACGCGGCCGGGCCCCGATCCCGTGCGGGCGTAGAGGCCGCGCCCGAGGCCGTCTTCGATGGCGGCGATTCCGTAGGGCCACACACCGGATCCGCCATTGGCGAAGGCGGCGTAGACCACCGTCAGTTCGAGGAGGCTCACCTCGGCGGTGCCCAGCGCGAGGCTCGGTGCCGGGTCCAGCTCGCGGGTAATCCCCAGCCGCCGGGCGGCATCGGCGACGCGCTTGCGGCCGGCCCGCTGGTAGACCTTCACCGCCACCGAATTGACCGATCGCGAAAGCGCGTGGCCAAGCGTCATCTCACCGGCATGGGTACCGGAAAAATTGCGCGGCCGCCAGCCGTCGATAGCCACCGGCTCGTCGATCATGCGCGTCTCGGGTCTCAACCCAGCTTCGAGACCGGCGAGATAGACCACCGGTTTGAACGCCGAGCCGGGCTGGCGGAGCGCCTGGGTGGCGCGGTTGAACTGGCTGGCCCGATAGTCCCGGCCACCGACCATCGCCCGCACCGCGCCGTCGGGAGTCATCGCCACCAGCGCCGCCTGCGAAACACCGGCGGCAGAGCCGGGCTCCGCGAGCAGGTCGGCGATGTGCCGCTCGGCGAGGCGCTGCAGCTTGGCGTCCAGGGTCGTGCGCACGGTGACGTCGCGGTTTCCCGGCATGACGAAATCGGGCACCTGCTCGGCGACCCAGTCGGCGAAATAACACCCGCTGCGCGAGGTGGCGGTCGTGGCGAGGGCCTGCCCCTTCTCGGCGACGGCGGCGGCAACGTCGCCGTCGGACAGGTAGCCGGCCGCGACCATGGAGTTCAGCACCTGACGGGCACGGCCGTCGGCGCGCTCGGGGCTGGCCACCGGATTGTAGCGACTGGGCGCTTTCAGCAGACCCGCCAGCATCGCCGCCTGATAGAGGGTCACCCGCGACGCCGGGCGGCCGAAGAACCGCTTCGCCGCGGCGTCGATGCCGTAGGCACCGGCGCCGAAATAGACTCGGTTGAGGTAGATCGCCAGGATCTCGTCCTTCGAGAACCGGCGCTCCAGCCAAAGCGCCAGCAACAGCTCCTGCACCTTGCGTTCGATGGTGCGCGCCGGTGTCAGGAACAGGTTCTTGGCCGCCTGCTGGGTGATGGTGCTGCCGCCCTGGACGATGGCGCCAGCCTTGATGTTGGCAACCATGGCGCGGGCGAGGCCGAAGACATCGAGGCCGAAGTGGTCATAGAACCGCCGGTCCTCGATGGAGAGCACGGCCTGCGGAACGGCGGGCGGCAGTTCGGCGACGGTCACCGGGCGGCCGTAGAGATCGCCGAAGCTGGCGAGCACGGCGCCGTCCGACGAGACGACCTGGACGGTCGGTCGGCGGGTGGCGGCGACCGCCTCGTCGAGATCGGGCAGGCCCAAGGCGTACCAGCCGACCACACCGGCCAGCCCCACCGTCGCCCAGATCCCGGCGACGAGCGTCCACTTCACGATCGGCCAGAGGATGCCGCGGCCTTTCGCTGGCGTCCGCGTGCCCGCCTTCGTGCCTTTGGTTCGTGTCTTCACCACCGTCTCGCCCATATACCGACTGTCCGCCGACCGCGGTTAGTGGCCGGTTAACCCGCCGCCCTTTCCACGCCGGCGATACTTATCCTATTCGCCAATGCGGCACGATTGGGGCGGGTTCCGGATCAGTCCTGTTAAGTCTTTTAGGCTGATCCCAGCGACGGCGCAGCCGGATCGTGCTCTGCGAACAGGAGCTTGGCCCGTTCGCGGCTGCCGACGGCATAGCAGTAGACGCAACCGTGCGGGCATGTGTCGTAGCCGCCGATGTCCTTGGAGGCCCAGCAGCCGCAGGCCTTGCGGTGCGGCTTTCGGAGAGCGGCTATTGGCCGGCCGGCGACGTCCGAAAGCCGCTCGGCATCGATACAGCGCGCGTCACCCACACCCTCGACCAGCAGCTCCCGCTGGCCGCAGAGGGTGAACCTGATCCCGGTTCCGTGTGCGATGTCAGCGAGCCGGGCCAGCAGGGTTCGCTTCTCGTCGGCGTCCGGGTCCCACCAGTCGAAGCCGTGCTCACAGGCCGCGGCAACCGTGTTGCGCCGGGTCTTGCGGTAGATTTGCGCGACCGAGACGACGACCTCGTCGACCGCGCCCGCAAGCGCCTCGGCAAGGTGCGCAAAGGCCGCCTCATGCCACTTGGGCGAGGTCAGCGACGAGAACACGATCGGGTCGTAGCGCCACACCGCGGCGCGCGGACCATACCGCGTGACGATCTCGCGAAGGTGTCCGATGGCCCGCTCCGGCGCGATGGTGCCCGCATCGAGGGCGCGGGGGTAGCCGGTGATCGTGTAATGGACGACGAACGGATACTCCCGCGCCACCTCACCGAGGACCGGGAGGAACGGCTCGGCGTTGCGGGTCCAGAAGACGAAGCCGTCGACGTCGGCGGCCGCCAGAGAGACCGTCTGCGACGGTCCGCCATAGGGATTGGCGACGACCACCGACCCCGCCCGCAGCCGGTTCCGGAACCAGTCTGCGTAGAACGCTGGGATGTCGGTCTTGTAGCTCGCCGAAACGATCATGGCGCCCGTCAACGGCTCTCGTGAATGGGGATTTGATCGTGCCGAAAGGCGCGGAAATCCCCGGCGGCGCGGTTGCGCGGCTCTGACGCGCCGCATATATAACGCCGGAGCATTGTTTTCGTCATTTGGACACGCTTCAACCCAGGGGATCCGTGCGGTGCCGTTTCGGGCCGCGGGGTTCCGCCGCGAAAGAGATGAGACATGAGCAAGGTTATCGGAATCGACCTCGGCACCACCAACTCCTGCATCGCGCTGATGGAGGGCCGGGACGCCAAGGTCATCGAGAATACCGAGGGCACGCGCACCACGCCGTCGTTCGTTGCCTTCACCGAGTCGGGCGAGCGCCTGACCGGCCAACCGGCGAAGCGCCAGGCGGTGACCAATCCGGAGAACACGATCTTCGCCATCAAGCGGCTGATCGGCCGGCGCCACGACGATCCGATGACCGAGAAGGACAAGGGTTTGGTGCCCTACCAGATCGTCAAGGCCGACAACGGCGACGCCTGGGTCGAAGCCCAGTCCCAGAAGTACAGCCCGAGCCAGATTTCCGCCTTCATCCTGCAGAAGATGAAGGAGACGGCCGAGAGCTACCTCGGCGAGACCGTCACCCAGGCGGTGATCACCGTTCCCGCGTACTTCAACGACTCCCAGCGCCAGGCGACCAAGGACGCCGGCAAGATCGCCGGCCTCGACGTGCTGCGCATCATCAACGAGCCGACCGCGGCGGCGCTGGCCTATGGCCTGGAGAAGAAGGAAGGCGGCACCATCGCCGTCTACGACCTCGGCGGCGGCACCTTCGACATCTCCATCCTCGAGATCGGCGAGGGCGTGCTCGAGGTCAAGTCGACCAACGGCGACACCTTCCTCGGCGGTGAGGACTTCGACCAGCGGATCATCGATTACCTCGCCGACGAGTTCAAAAAGGAGCAGGGGATCGACCTCCGCGCCGACAAGCTGGCGCTGCAACGCCTCAAGGAGGCCGCCGAGAAGGCCAAGATCGAGCTTTCGTCGACCATGCAGACCGAGATCAACCTGCCGTTCATCACCGCCGGTCAGGCTGGACCAAAGCACCTCAACATCAAGCTGACCCGCGCCAAGCTGGAAGCCCTCGTCGAGGACCTGGTCGAGCGCACCGTCGGTCCGTGCCGGGCGGCGCTCAAGGACGCCGGGCTGACGGCCGGCGAGATCGACGAGGTCATCCTCGTCGGCGGCATGACCCGCATGCCGAAGGTGCACGACGTTGTGAAGTCGTTCTTCGGCCGCGAGCCGCACAAGGGCGTCAATCCAGACGAGGTGGTCGCCATCGGCGCCGCCATCCAGGGCGGCGTGCTCAAGGGCGACGTCAAGGACGTGCTGCTGCTCGATGTCACGCCGCTGTCGCTGGGCATCGAGACCCTGGGCGGCGTGTTCACCCGGCTGATCGACCGCAACACCACCATCCCGACGCGCAAGAGCCAGGTGTTCTCCACCGCCGAGGACAATCAGACCGCGGTCACCATCCGCGTGTTCCAGGGCGAGCGCGAGATGGCGTCCGACAACAAGCTGCTCGGCCAGTTCGATCTGGTGGGCATTCCGCCGGCGCCGCGCGGCATGCCGCAGGTCGAGGTCACGTTCGATATCGACGCAAACGGCATCGTCAACGTTTCGGCCAAGGACAAGGCGACCGGCAAGGAGCAGCAGATCCGCATTCAGGCCTCGGGCGGCCTGTCGGACGGCGACATCGACCGCATGGTCCGCGAGGCCGAGGAGCACTCCGCCGAGGACCAGAAGCGCAAGGAAGCGGTCGAGGCCCGCAACCAGGCCGACGCGATGATCCACGCCACCGAGAAGAACCTCAAGGAGTACGGCGATCAGGTACCGGAGCCCGACAAACAGGCCATCGAAACCGCCATCGCCGACCTGCGGACGGCGCTCGAGGGCGAGGACATCGAGGCCATCAAGTCCAAGACTGAGGCCCTCGGCCAGGCTTCAATGAAACTGGGCGAAGCCATGTACAAGGCCAGCCAGGCCGAGGGTGCAGCTGATGCCGGCGCTCCAGATTCCGAGGATACCGGCCCGGCCGGCGGTGGCACTTCCGACGAGTCGGTGGTCGACGCCGACTTCGAGGAAGTCGATCCCGACAAAGACAAGAAAGCCGGCTGACGCGGATCCGCCCCATGAGGGCAGGACCGAGGATCACCACTCCGCCGGCTGGCAGAATGCGCCGGTCGGCAGGGTGCGTGTAGGGGACCCGGTCAATGGCCAAGGAAGACTATTACACGACACTCGGGGTCGACCGCGACGCCAGCGCGGACGACCTCAAGAAGGCGTACCGCAAGGCGGCGATGCGCTATCACCCGGACCGCAATCCGGGTGACAAGGCCGCCGAGCAGAACTTCAAGCAGGTCAACGAGGCCTACGAGGTCTTGAAGGACGACCAGAAGCGGGCGGCCTACGACCGCTTCGGGCACGCCGCCTTCGAGCAGGGCGGTCCGGGCGGTTTCGGCGGCGATGGTGGCTTCGGTTTCTCTTCCGGGTTCGCCGACATCTTCGACGAGATGTTCGGCGACTTCATGACCGGCAACCGGCGCGGTGGCCGTCCCAGCGGCCGAAGCTCCGATCTCCGCTACAACATGGAAGTCTCGCTGGAAGACTCCTTCTCCGGCAAGAAGGCGACCATCCGGGTGCCGACCTCGGTCGCCTGCGAGCCGTGCAAGGGCTCCGGCGGCAAGGGCGGCGCAGCGCCAACGACCTGCGCGTCGTGCCGCGGCGCCGGACGGGTGCGGACGCAATCCGGGTTCTTTACCGTCGAGCGCACCTGCCCGACCTGCGGCGGCACCGGCCATACCGTCAAGGACCCCTGCCCGATCTGCGGCGGCACCGGACGGAGCCGCAAGGAGAAGTCCTTGCAGGTGAACATCCCCGCCGGCGTCGAGGACGGCACCCGCATCCGCCTCGCCGGGGAGGGCGAGGCCGGCCTGCGCGGGGCACCGTCGGGCGATCTCTACATCTTCCTCTCCGTCGCCCCGCACCGGATCTTCCATCGCGACGGCGCTAACATCTATTGCCGGGTGCCGATCCCGATGACCACCGCGGCGCTGGGTGGCAACGTCGAGGTCCCCGCCGTCGACGGCTCGCGCGCCAAGATCACCATCCCGGCGGGGACCCAGACCGGACGGCAGTTCCGCTTGCGCGGTAAGGGCATGACGGTGCTGCGTTCGCCGTCCCGGGGCGACATGTTCATCGAGGCCATGGTCGAAACCCCGGTGAACCTGACGGGCGACCAGGAGAAGCTGCTGCGCGACTTCGAGTCCGCCGGTAACCACGAGAAGCACAGCCCCGAATCCCACGGCTTCTTCGCCAAGGTCAAGGAACTGTGGGAAGACTTGCGAGAGTAACCGGCTGATCGCCGGTGGCGCGAAATAGGGGGGCCTCAACGTCATGAACATCGGAATTGTCGGCTGCGGCGGCCGCATGGGGCGGATGCTGGCGAAAGCGGTCCTGGAGACCGAGGGCGCGGCGCTGGCCGGCGGCACCGAACGTGCCGGTCACGAGGCCATCGGTGCGGATATCGGAACGCTCGTTTGTGAGGCAGCGTGCGGGCTCGTTGTCGGAGTGGACGCCGGGGCGCTGTTCGAGCGCGCCGACGTCATCATCGATTTCACCACTCCCGAGGCGACGGCGGTCCATGCCGGCCTTGCCGCCAAACACCGTGCGGCGATGGTCGTCGGCACCACTGGTTTGGACGGCGGCCAGCATCAGGCGCTGGAAGCGGCGGCCGACTTCGTGCCCGTCGTCCTGGCACCGAACATGAGCGTCGGCGTCAATCTGCTGCTCGGCCTGACCACCCAGGTGGCGGCCATCCTCGGGTTGGACTACGACATCGAAATCGTCGAAATGCACCATCGCCACAAGGTCGATGCGCCATCCGGCACGGCACTGGCCCTCGGCCATGCCGCCGCCACCGGCCGCGGTGTGCCGCTCGACAGCGTTTCGAAACGCGCCCGCGACGGCCAGATCGGCGGCCGGCCGGCGGGAGAGATCGGCTTCGCGACGCTCCGCGGCGGCGATGTGGTCGGCGAGCACACGGTGATCTTCGCCGGCGAGGGAGAGCGAATCGAGATCACCCACAAGGCCTCGTCCCGGGAAGTCTTCGCCCGCGGTGCCGTGCGCGCGGCGCAGTGGACGGCCGGACGTCCGCCAGGTCTCTATTCGATGCGCGACGTGCTGGGACTCGGCTAGCCGTCGGAAACAGGTGCCGGCCGGTTGACCAGCACGATGCCGGCCGAGATCAGCACGAGCGTCACCACCACCTGCGCGGTGAAAGGCTCGTCGAGGATGGCGGTACCCGCCAGGGTCCCGAACACCGGCGCAAGGAAGGTGAACGCCGAGAGCCTCGGCGCTGAATAGCTCCGCACCAGCGCGAACCAGACCAGATAGGTGATGAACGCCACCCACACCGTCTGATAGGCGAGGCTGGCGAGGCTGACCGCCCCCGGAAACCCGACCACACGCTCGCCGATGGCGAGGGACACGACCGGCAGTGCCAGCGCGGAGATGGCAAGCTGATAGAGCAGAACCTTTTCCGGGGACGTACGGGCGAGCGGGCTGGCCTTGATCAGCACCGTCGTCGCCCCCCAAAGCACCCCCGCCGCCAACGCCATGACGTCGCCGAGGAGATGGCGGGGAAGGTCCGCCGGCGCCTCCGCCCCAAACAGCACGACCAGGCCGGCGAATGCCAAGCCCATGCCGACAAGCTGCACGGCGCGGATGCGCTCGCCGGGCACGAACACGTGGGCGCCGATGGCGACGACGAACGGCGCTACATAAAGGAACACAACGGCCCGCCCGGCGGACGTGTAGGCGAGGCTCCAGAACAACAGCATGAACTCGGCGGCAAACAGCAGGCCGGCGACGGCGCCGGGCAGGCGGGTCTGGCCACCCTCGGCGAACCGGACCCCACGGACCAGCATCCACACCCACACCAGAAGGCCGGCACCGGCCGAGCGGATACCCGCCTGGAGGACGGGCGGAACGTCGGCGTAAGCCAGTTTGACCGCGATTTGGCCGCCGCCCCAACTCGCACAGAGCACGACCATTGCCGCCATCGCCAGGGCATCGAGGCTCGCCGCCCCCGGGGTCAGGCGCATCGCCGTTCCGTTTCTATTAGGTGCGTGCTTGGCGGGCCGTCAGCCGCGACAGTTCTCGGCGCAACGCACGCGCCAGGTCCCAGCGTTCCTCGGGCAGAAGAAAACTGCCGATAACCAGGGAGCGACCGTGGGACCGCAACTCCAGAGGTGTTCGCCGATCCGGTGGTTCTGCGAGATTGACCTGCAGCCAATTGGGCGGGAACGACACGTCGGTCCGCCGCCCCCAGTGGTTGACCCGGCGCACCGTGAGCGCCCGCTCCGTCAAGGAGATGGCCTCCTCCGTGTTGCCGGTATGATGGTTGAGCCGGAGTGCGCCATAGATGAGCAGCACTTCGAGGCCGAGGAACGGCATCACTGGCCACGCGCCGACAATGATGAACACACCGCCGACCGCGAGCCAGACCACCGCAAGTAGACCCGAGACCAATCGAATGGCATCGATGCTGCTCGACCGGTGGGGCCTCAAAACCACGCTGTAGAGCACTGGTCCACCGGTGGTTTCGCTGGCGATGGTGCCTTGTCCATTTGCGAACGAGAACCATTAGCTTATCAATCCCAACCATCACCGCCAAGCAGGGGGAGTTTCGCCCCGCCGTTGACGGCGATATTGTCGCGCCCGCGGCATCGCGAGCCGAAGGCAACGAAGGAGATCCGAGAAGGATGAAAAAGGCCGACATCGATTCCTTCTATGGCCGGCTCGCCGCGGCCAATCCCGAACCGACGAGCGAGCTCCGGTTCATCAATCCCTACACCCTGCTCGTCGCTGTGGTGCTCTCGGCCCAGGCCACCGACGTCGGCGTCAACAAGGCGACCGGGCCGTTGTTCGCCGTCGCCGATACGCCCGACAAGATGGTTGCGCTCGGCGAGGCGCGGCTCCGCGATTACATCAAGACCATTGGCCTCTACAACACCAAGTCCAAGAACGTCATCGCGCTCAGCCGAATCCTCGCCGACGAACACGGGGGCGAAGTCCCTCGCGACCGTACCGCCCTCGAGTCGCTTCCGGGGGTCGGCCGAAAGTCGGCCAACGTCGTGCTCAACGTCGCCTTCGGCGAACCGACCATCGCCGTCGACACGCACATCTTCCGCGTCGCCAACCGCACCGGCCTGGCGCCGGGCAAGACGCCTCTGGCGGTCGAGCAGAACCTGCTCAAGGTGACGCCGTGGTTCTGGCGCCAGCATGCCCACCACTGGCTGATCCTGCATGGGCGCTACGTCTGCCAGGCCCGAAAACCCAAGTGCCCGGAATGCGTGGTCAGCGACCTCTGCGGATACGCCGCCAAGACCGCTCTTTAGCTTTCTATCCATGTCCCGCCGCGCGATCGCGCTGGCGTTCCTGCAGCAGGCTTTGGAGGCAGTCTTCGCCGGAGATCTTGGCGACGGTGCGGCCCCGGGTTTCGATGTGTGCCACCCTGTGCGGGCCGCCGGCCTCGTCGACGTAAAGGAAAAGGTCGAGGATGCAGCGCGCCCCGCGGTACTGCATCAGCTGGGCCGGCGCATCATCGCGGCGGAAATCGGGGTCACCGAGCAGGGTTGTCACCTGTTCACTCACCGAACCCCGGAGCTCGTCCGGATTGAGCTTCGGCACGACAGGCGCAGGCGGGGGCGCCAGTGCCGTCTCCGGTGCCGCCTCGGGAACGGGAGCGAGGGTTTTGGCCTTCGGCAGTTCCTTCGCGGGTGCGTTTCCGACGGCTGGCGGTTGCGGCGGCGGAGCGACGCAAGCCGACACCAACCCCGCCGACAGGGACGCGGCGATCGAAAGAGCGCGGGTTCTGCGTTTCACTCGCCGCCAGGAGCGGCAACGGAAGCGCGCGTGTCGTCGGCCGCGGGTGCGTCGGCGGTTTCGTCGGCATCCTCGCCGCGGTCGTCTGCCGAGCGGATGGCCTCACGTTCGTCGAGCGCTTCCGCGGCGCCAGAAATCTGGCCGCCGGCCTCGATAACGATCCGGCCGTAGCGGATCTTGCCGCTGAACCGGCCGGTGGCGCGGACCGTCAGCCGCTGCCTCGCCGTGAGTTGGCCCTCGAACCGGCCCGAGATGTCTGCCTCGACGACTTCTGCATCGCCCTTGAACATGCCGGTGGGAGCAACCTCGATCTGGCGGGCATCGGCGAGGGAGGCCTCGACATAGCCTTCGACGACGAGCCGGTCACACGACGTGATCTCGCCCTTGAGGTGGATGTCGCGACCGACGATTAGTTTCTTGCTTTCGGTGACGCCGGCCGGCACCCGTTCGCCGCGGTCGCTGCGCTTCGGCGCACCGGGGATATCGACGGTGCGCCGGGGCGAGATGTCGGGACGGAGGGCCGGACGGGATGCCGGCCTCGACGGCTGGTGAGCGCCTTCGTCAGTGAACGGCTTCAACGGCGGAACGCCTTCGCCCTGGGCCTCGCCCTGCACATCGCCGGGGTCGCCGGCTCCCGGTTCCTTCTTCTTCCCAAACATCGATCGTTCACTCCTTGATTGGGGCGGTGGAGGCCGGCCAAACGGTCAGGCGCGGGACCGCCAGCCCTCGAACAGATGCACCATCGCAGCGGTGGCGATGATCGGCGCCAGCAGGTTGACGATGGGGACGGTCAGCAGGAACGCGATGACGATTCCAGCAACGAACAGCGTCCCCCCGTGGGCCTTTCGCAGCCTCAGCGCATCGGCCGGATCGAGCCGGCGCGACGCGACAAGCTCGAAATACTCGCGGCTCAGAAGATAGCCGTTCACCGCATAAAAGACAAAAGGGAATACCGGCGGGAACAGCAGGAACACCATGGTCAGCAGGTTCAACGCAACGAGCACGGCGAGGAACTTGGCGGTGGTGATGATGACCTCGCCGATCCTGATGTCGCGGGCTGGCGGCAGGTGCGAATAATGCCGTGCTTCGACACAATCGGCGACGCGATCGAGCAAAAATCCAATGCCGGCGCTGACCACAGCCGGAAACAGGAGCCACGTCAGCACCAGGGTGGCGATGCCGGCACCGAGGTCTGTGAGGTTCTCCAGCCAGGAAATCTCGAAGACCGTCGTCGTCGTCAGCAGGAAACCGATGACGAACCACAAGACCACGAACACGGCAACGGCGAGACCGATGCTGATCCACAGCAACCTGCGAGTCGGCTGGTCGCCGAGCTGACCGATTCCCTTGGCAAACGCTCCGAACACGCTTTCATCTCCTCGTTTGTCGCCGTCGCCGGCGGGCGCCCTGTTTAACCGCCCCTCTCCTGTGCGGCAAGGGGCCGGGCATCCGTGACCGCCGATGACCGCAGCCGCCACCCGTTATGAGGGGAATTTGTCGATTTGACGACCGATGATCAGCAAAGTTGACGCGATGGGAGGCGACATGCCTTCGATCGCCAACGCTCTGTCACTGTGGCCGGTTTTTACAACCTGTTGAAAAACCAGCGTTCAACCACTCGGTGATGCCGCGATGCCAACAAAGATCGTCATCGGCGATTCATCCATCCCCGAGCCCGCTCCCTGTCCGATCAAACGAGAACGAATCGGGATCGAAGTGGTGGTTTTTCCGTACCGATTCGCCGAAAAAAGAACATAAAGGGTACGATGAGGTCTACAGCAAAGGTGGGCGGGCCCTTCCTTCCCTTGAACTGCGTTTGGCCCGGCCCGAACTCCTGCGGGGCCTATGCCGCCCGGCTCTCGTCGTCCCTGTCCGGAGGCCGGTTGGAGACGCGACGGTAGCGGTCCGGATGCAGCGCAAACTCGACCACGTTCTCGGCGTGGTCCAGATGCATTTGGTGAACGAACCCGTGGACGCTCGCCGGATGTGTCGCTTCCTCGTGGTCGGGGGTTGTTACCATCATCGTGCACAGGGCCCCGGCGATGCACGCGGCAGCGCAGATGGCGAAGGCCAGCGGGAAATTGCCCATGTCGCCGAGCATCCCGCCCAGCACCGGTCCGGCGATCCCGCCGACGCCATAAGACAGGAAAACCATCGGATAGTTCTCGCCGACTCGGGCGTTGCCGAAGATATCAGCGGTGAGGGTCGGGAACAGGGCGAAATTGCCGCCGAAATTGAAGCCGATCAATGCTGCGCCGATGTAGAGCAGATACTCGGACCCGGCCATGCTCGTGAACGCGAACAGGAACACGGACTGCGAGATCGTCATCGCCATGACCGCGTTCTTGCGTCCGATGCGGTCGCTGAGCGTTCCCCAAGCGATCCGCCCGATCCCGTTGGCGAGGCTGAAGAACACTGCCATGGCGGTACCGGCGATGGCGCTCGCCTCGACCACGCCATAGCCGGACGCCTGCAGGGCCTCCATGGGGTAGAGCTTCATCAGGCCGATGGACATCAGCCCGGCGCCTGCGCTGGCGGCGAAGGTGAGGAACACCAAGTAGAATTGCGGCGTCCGCAGCATCTCGCGCACGGTGAATTCCTGACCGCCCCGGCCCGCCGCGGCAGCGGGCGCAACGTAACCGGCGGGACTCCATCCCTCGGGCGGCATACGCATCCAGAGACTGCCGACGAGGATCAAGACTGCGAAGGCTGCGCCATAGACGATGAAGGTATTGGCCAGTCCGACACCGGCGATCAGTCCGCCCCACGTTCCTGCGATCTTCACCCAACCCATGGCGCCGAAGCCGAACCCCGCCACCGCGAGGCCGGCGATCAGGCCCTTCTTGTCCGGAAACCAGCGCATTCCGACGGCGATCGGCACCACGTATCCAAGGCCTATTCCAGCGCCACCGACAACGCCGACACCGATCAGGACAATCCAGAACTCGGTCGCCCCTAAGAGGCCCGTCAAGGCGTATCCGCTTCCCAGGATCACGCCTCCGGCGATCGCGAGGGCGCGCGGTCCCCAGGTCGAGAGGGCCCGGCCGGCGAAAACCATGACCACGGCCAAAGTCACCAGTCCGACGGCGAAAACGACCTGAGTGTCGAGCTTCGACCACCCGGCCGCCTTGAGGGCGGGCGTGAAAACTGACCACGCATAAATGGCGCCGAGGCTCAATTGGATGAGCACCGCGCCAAGGATGACGTTGTAACGGTTCATGATTCTGGTACCAGACATCGTGGGATGCTCCCCGTTGCCTGCGGTTTGGGCGTCCGAAACCGGCGCCGGCAAACGCCGCGCGAAAGCTTTGTTGCATTGCACAATAATACAGCGATTATAGTGTGCATTGCAGCACGAGGACCAACGGAAATGCGGCAGCCCAGCCATGCAACAAACACATCACAGCGTTGCAAACCCGCGAGATGTGCCGTGTCGGCTGGGCTGGAGTCGGGAAACCGTGAGGCTAAGACGGGCTGCGGCCGATTGTCTTCAGATCGACGCGATGCGAGAAACGCGGACTGTGGGAGGGCGTACGGCTGCCGCGACCTACGCGGGCAAACGCGATACAGACACGTTCAGTCGGACCGAGGTATCTTCATTCAACACGCGGTTCTTGACCGGACCGCCGTCGATGTCAGTGTGCTGAACGAAGTACGGCACGTCGAAGCGGGACATGCCGATATCGGCGAGGGTGCGATCGTCCAGCGACATCATTTCTTGGTACAAGGCGTTGCGCCGGTACCACCGGACCAACGGTTTTGCGATCCAAGACCGTGTCAATGCGGTCACGGTTTGAACGGAGCCAAAGGGGCGGCGGTCGCTGTTCTTGGTCACGTACTTTCTCCAGCGTCGTAGGCAACACCCCCTGATACGTGCGCTGATGTCCGCCGGATCAACACGGCCGGCCGCTTGCCGCGTCGGACGCCGCTGCTATACTCGCCGCGCGGCAGAGAAAGGATTCGACCTTGAGCAACAGCGCCGTTGATGTCGTCGGCATTGGCAATGCCATCGTCGACGTGCTGGCCCACGCCGACGATGCGTTCATAGACGCGCACGGCCTGTCGAAGGGAACGATGACGCTGATCGACGAGGCCACTGCGGAACGCTTGTATTCCGCAATGGGGCCCGCCATCGAAGCCTCGGGTGGTTCGGCGGCAAACACGATCGCCGCGCTCGCCTCTCTCGGTGGCACCGGCGGTTTCGTCGGCAAGGTGCGCGACGACCAGCTCGGCACCATCTTCGGCCACGACATCCAGGCGCTTGGAATCACCTTCGCGACACCGCCCGCTACGACAGGGCCGTCGACGGCACGCTGCCTGGTACTGGTGACACCCGATGCCCAGCGGACCATGCAGACCTATCTCGGAGCCGCCGCCGAACTGTCACCCGCCGACATCGACCGCGATCTGATTATGTCGGCGCGGATTACCTACCTTGAGGGCTATCTCTGGGACCGGCCGCTGGCCAAGGAAGCCTTCCGCAAGGCGGCGGTGACGGCCCACGATGCTGGGCGGTTGGTGGCGCTGTCGCTGTCCGACCCCTTCTGCGTCGACCGCCACCGCGCGGACTTCCTGGATCTCGTCGAGCATCACGTCGACATCCTGTTCGCCAACGAAGACGAAATCGTCTCGCTCTACCAGGTGCATGCCTTCGACGACGCCTTGCAGCACGTGCGTGGTCATTGCTGGGTGGCGGCACTGACCCGCTCCGAAAAGGGTTCGGTCGTCATTTCCGCCGACGAGGTCCATGTCGTCGACGCGGAGCCGGTCGATGCGGTGGTCGATACCACCGGCGCCGGCGACGCCTATGCAGCCGGGTTTCTCTACGGCCTCACTCGCAACCACGATCTCGGCACGTGTGCGCGGCTCGGCGGCATCGCCTCGGCCGAGGTCATCGGCCATGTCGGCGCCCGTCCCGAGGTGCCGCTCGCCGAACTCGCCGCCGCTAAGCTCGGGTGACGCCCACGTCCTTGACCCAGGCCGGACGTCGGCCGGACGATCGCGCGGAGTTCACGGCAACGCGGTTCTGGCGGTTGATGCCGGCCGGCATGCGCCGGCGGTGGTGGCTGTTCCGCGTGTTCGATCTTCTCGCCCGCCACTGGCCACTGGCGCGGCGCAGGCGGCATGGCGTTCTCGTCGTGCGCATGGACGGCATCGGCGACATGGTGCTGTTCCGCGGCTCCCTCGACCACTATGCCGAGGCATTGGGGGTCGGGCACGACGATATCACCGTGCTCGGCTGCGACAGCTGGGGACCCATCGCCGATCACGTGTTCGACGGCTACCGGGTGATCACCATCAACGAGCACCGCTATGCCAAGCGGCTCCTTTACCGCCTGAGGGTCTCGATCATGGTGCGCCGCCTGGCCCCGGCGGTGGCCGTGTGCGACCAGCACTTCCGCCGGGCGATGATGGCCAGCAGTTTGGTGTGGGTGTCGGGGGCGCCAAGGACGGTGATGTCGGTACTCTACGTCAGCGAACCGACGCGTTCCGAATATGGCTGGTACCTGAGCCAGGCGGAGACAATCGTCGATACCGGGCTCTATCCCACCCACGAGGTAGTTCGCCACGCGCACTTCGTATCGGCGCTGGCCGGACGCTGTATCGCCCCGTCGCCGCCACGCATCGACTGGCCCAAACGTCCGTCGCCGGCCGAGCCAGGCGCGACGTACGTTGTGCTCAACCCGGGCAGCAACGAGTACGGCCGACGCTGGCCGCTGGGACGCTACGCCGCGATCACGGAGAAGCTGTTGGACGAGGACTACCGGGTGGTGTTCGTCGGCGCACCGGGAGAGGCTCCCGACCCGGCGGTGTTTGGGCCGCTGAGCGAGCGATCCAACGTGATCGATCTCACCGGGCGGACCAGCGTTCCCGAACTGATGGATGTGATGAAAAACGCCGCTGGCGTGGTGACCAATGACACGGGACCCGCGCATCTCGCCATTGCTCTCGGTACGCCGACCGTGGTGATCGGCGGCGGCGGCCATTTCGGCTGTTTCGTCCCCTATCCCGAGGGGGTTGCGCCTGCGACGGCGCGGTTCGTGCACCACCCCATGGACTGCTACCACTGCTTCTGGCGTTGTCACTTGCGCGAGAAGAAGGCCGATTCGTTTCCCTGCGTCGCCGCGGTGAGCGAACAGCAGGTGTGGGGCGCGCTCGGAGATCTGCTCGGGAACTAGAAAAATAGCCCCCATGGATGGGGAGCACCATGGGGGCTGCACCGGCATCGCGGGAAAAGACTGCCTGCCCGGCAATCGCGGGGGCCTGCGGCAGGGCGGCACTAGTCCCGCGCTTTGGTGGTCTGGCGGCGGGCCTTGATCTTCTTGTAGGCGACGGGCAACAGGGACAGCACCGAAAGGCCGACGAGCGCGGTGATGACTTCGGGCGTCAGCGCCGCCGCCGGGTCGAACGGTCCTTCCATCCTGTCGAACACGCTGCCGATGCCCGATCCCACGGAGGCGAAGACGAAGGCGCCAGGGATGATGCCGACGAACGTCGCCAGGGCATACACGCGCAGGGGGACGCCGAGGAACGCCGGCACGATGTTGACGAGGAAGAACGGGAACAGCGGGATCAGGCGCAGCACCAGCAAGTAGCTCAGCGCGTTCTCCTGAAAGCCGGCCTCCATCTTCTTGAGCGACGGCCCCGCTTTGGCACGAAGCGCATCACCCAGCGACGTCTTGGCGATGAGAAAAACGGCGACAGCACCTGCGGTGGCGCCGACCACCACGTAAAGGGTTCCAAGCCACGAGCCGAACAGGAAGCCGCCGGTGATGGTCAGAACGGCGCCGCCCGGCAGCGACAAGGCTGTCGATGCCGCGTAGACGAGGACGAACAGGGCGATGGCCAGAACGCCGCGCTGATCGACGAAGTCCATCAGCGCCATGCGGTTGTCGTGCAACGCCTGGAACGTCACGAAGCGGTCGAGATCGAAGGCGAAGAACAGACCGAACCCAATGGCGAGAACGGCGAGCGGCGCGATCCGCTTGAGCGAGACTCCGCCGCTCGGTTTTGACTCCGCCGCCGACCCCACCGGTTGGTCCGCAAGCGGCTGGGTCTTCGAGTCGATGGTGTTCATGGATCTTTCCTCTCTGACGGGGTTCATGGCAGCCGCTGCAGCGCAGCCACGACCTTGCGCGTGCGCGGGCTGAACAGGGCATCGGTGTAGTAGGACCCGGCGGCCCGCTTGGAGACCTCGTTGAGCGTCGGATAGGGGACGATCAGGTTGGCGATGCTGCCGATCTTCAGTCCTTCGTTGATGGCCAGAATCCAGGTCGTGATCATTTCGCCGGCCCGGGGACCGACGATGGTCGCGCCGAGGATGCGCCCTTTCGGTCCGACCAAGACCTTCACCAGGCCCTCGGTCTCACGTTCGGCCTGGGCGCGGTCATTCTCGTCGAAGTGCCATTTCACCACCCGGACGTCACGGTGCCGCTCGCGGGCCTCGACTTCGGTGAGGCCGACGTGGGCGAGTTCCGGATCGGTATAGGTCACCCACGGAACGGCATGGGTCTTGACCTTGGCCGGCATGTGGAACAGCGCGTTGCGGATGACGATGCCGGCGTGATAGGCGGTCATGTGGGTAAACTGATATCCGCCGGCGACGTCGCCGATGGCGAACACCCGCTTGTTTGTCGTCCGCAGGCGGTCGTCTACCGTGATGCCCTTGGGCGTGTAGGCGATCCCCGCGGCTTCCAGGTCGAGACTGCCGACGTTGGCCACCCGGCCGGCCGATACCAGCAGGTGCGTTCCGGTGATGCGCTCCTCCCGGCCGTCGTGATCGACCAGCAGTGCGACGCCGTTCATCTCCGGTCCGGCGGCCTTGGTCATGGCATCCTCGAAGAGAGCGATGCCCTCGCGTCGCAACCGGTTGCCGACCACGTCGACGGCATCCACGTCGTCCTTGGGCATGATCTTGCGGCTTTGCAGAAGCGTGACCTTCGCGCCGAGGCGGCGGTGCGCCTGGGCCATCTCGCAACCGATCGGGCCACCCCCGATGACGATCAGGTGGTCCGGCAGATCGGTCAGGTCGAAGATGGTCTCGTTGGTCAGATACGGGACCTTGGCAAGGCCGGGAATGTCCGGTTCCGCCGGCGAGCTGCCGGTGGCGATGACGAACCGGCGGGCGCGGATCGTTTGCCCGCCGGCGACGATTTCGCGAGGACCGGTGAACCGCGCCGCGTCCTGGATAACGTGGACGCCGAGGCCCTCGAACCGCTCAACCGAGTCGTGAGGCGCGATCGTTGCAATCACGCCATGAACATGCCGATGCACCTCGCGGAACCGCACCTCCGGCTCATGGCCGTTGACGCCGAAGACGGCGCCACTTCGGGCGCTGTGGGCAGCGTGGGCGGCGGCGATGAGGGCCTTCGACGGAACGCAGCCGCAGTTGAGACAGTCGCCCCCCATCTTGCCCTTTTCGATCAGGACGACGCTGGCGCCCATCTGGGCGGCGCCGGCGGCGACGCTCAGTCCGCCGGAACCGGCGCCGATGACACAAAGGTCGGGTTTCAGGATGTCATTCATCGCCAGGATTCCCTTGGTTCAGCCGTCTACAACCAGGCGGTAGTCGGGGGTCGGATTGAGCGGGCACGAGTACAAGTACTCGCCGGGCTCGAGAGTGATGGCGTAGTCCTTAGTCGCCCCCGCGATCAATCCGCCTCCGGACACGCTCGGCAGCGTCGCCGGCCCCAGAAGTCCCTCACCGCGCAACCAGAAACCGAGCTCATAGGGGACGTTCTTGTTGGTGACCCGGAACACGTACTTGCCAGGCTTCAGTTTCAAGACCTTGGCCGTATCGAGGCGCTCGGAGCCGCTGTCGCCGTTGATGGTCTTGCAGTCGTCGGCCGACTTCGGCGCATAGCCGTGATCGACACCGTTTTCGGATTCGACAAACTGGCACCCGGTCTGGCTGAGTTCGATCACTGTGGCGTCACCGCTGGACGCGCTGTGTGCACCGCCGGCCGCGAGAAGACCCGCGACCGCGGTGGCGGCGAAGAGACCGCTGCGGAGCCGTGTGCTTGCTGTTCGGGGCATGCTCATTGTGTTCACTCCCATTGGCATTGAACCGTTGCCATTGAGATCGCATGCCGGTCGCGCAATATGAAATGCCGATGGGCTTTCGATTCGATAGCCCTTGGCTATGGTGGTATCGGACCGTGCCAACGGGAGGTCTTCGGCGATGGAAATGCACCAGATCCGCTATTTCCTGGCGGTCTCCGAGACGTTGAATTTCACGCGCGCGGCGGAGCAGTGCAACGTCGCCCAGCCTTCGCTGACGCGCGCAATCCAGAAGCTGGAACAGGAACTGGGCGGGCCGCTGTTTCACCGTGAGCGCAGCCGGACCCACCTGACCGACCTCGGGCGGCTGGTCAAACCCCACCTCGAACAGCTTTTTCCGACGGCCGAGAACGTCAAGGCCGAGGCCGAAAGCTTTAAGAATCTGGAGAAGGCGCATCTGAGCCTCGGGGTGATGTGCACGATCGGCCCATCGCGGCTGATCGGCCTGATCGAGAAACTGAACGTGCGGTTCCCAAACCTGGAACTCAGGCTTGCCGAAGAACGTGGATCGCTGTTGATCGAGCATCTCTTGGACGGTGAGTTCGATGTCGCTCTCGTTGGGATGCCCGAATACCCCGATCGGCTAAGCGCCGAGTCGCTGTATCGGGAACGGTATGTCGTCGGGTTTCCGCCGGGACACCGTTTCGAGAACCTGGCGGCTGTGCCGGTGGGCGAGATGGAAGGCGAGAACTATCTGCAGCGGCAGAACTGCGAATATCTCGATCATTTCCAACACTGCATCGGTGAATGGTCGTGCGACCTGAACGTCCGCTATCAGAGCGAACGCGAGGACTGGATCCAGGCGATGATCCTCGCCGGCCTCGGCTGCGCCCTCATGCCTGAGCACATGCCGCTGTTTCCGGGCGTCAAGACGCGTGTTGTCGTCGAACCGGAAGTGTTTCGAGAGATCAGTCTGGTCACCGTCCGGGGACGCCGATTCTCCCGGGCGGTCGACGCCTTCGTCCGGCTCGCGCGCACGCACGAGTGGCACGCGCCGGCTCCCGCCGATTCCTCAGCGGCCCTGCAACTCACGGGATAGCAAGCGGCGCTGCGTCGCGGGGTTTCTCCCTCCAATGTCCGTAGCATAGTGCGCCTCCCCGACATCGTTTCGCAGCGAACGCGCCGATGGAACTGCCGCCGAACGAAGCCGAACGCCTCGCTGCTTTGGTGCGTTACGGCATCCTCGACACGGAGTTTGAGGAGTCGTTCGACCGGTTGACCCGTTTGGCCGCGCATCTGTTTTCGACGCCCATCGCGCTGGTTTCCCTCGTCGATCAGAAGCGCCAGTGGTTCAAGTCGGCGTTCGGAGTGGACACCCGCGAGACACCCCGCGAATGGGCGTTCTGCTCTCACGCGATCCTCGGCCGCGAGGTGATGGTCGTCGGTGATGCCATGGACGATCCGCGCTTCAAGACCACACCCCTTGTGACCGGGGACCCTTCGATCCGCTTCTATGCAGGGGCGCCCTTGATCACCCCCGACGGCTACGCGCTCGGCACCATGTGCGTGATCGACCGCCAACCACGCGCAGGATTCGACGACGGCGAAAAAACGTTGCTGGCAGATTTCTCCGCCCTCGTCATCGAGCTGATGGAGGCGCGCCGGACCCCCCGCTTCGTCTCCGCAGCCCGCCAACGGGTCGGCGAAGACGCCCAGGCAATCCGGGCGGCGGCCGACCGTCTGGGTGTCGTCGCCGCGTCGGACGCGGAACGGAAAGAGGCTTCGACCATTGGCGACCGTGCCAAAAACCTGCTCGGCGCCGTAAACGATTTGACCGCACTCGCCTAACAACGGCACCAATCCGAAACCGGCGGCGTGAACCCAAACCGTTGCTCGCCAGCAATCACAGACCGATACGTGACACCGGCAAGAAATCCGCTAGGCTGCGAACCCTCTTGGTTTGAACCAGCGGCGTGAGGGATCGGAGATGGCGGACGACTACGACCTGATAGTGATCGGTGGCGGTCCGGGAGGCTACGTGGCGGCGATCCGCGCCGCACAGCTCGGCCTGCGCACGGCCTGCGTCGAAAAACGGGGCGCGCTCGGCGGCACCTGCCTCAACGTCGGCTGCATCCCGTCGAAAGCCCTTTTGCAGTCGTCGCATCACTACGAGACCACCGCGCACGAACTGGCCGCCCACGGTGTGAAGATCGGCAACGTCGGTCTCGACCTCGGTGCGATGATGAAGCGCAAGGACAAGGTCGTCGGCGACCTGACCAAGGGTATCGAGTTCCTGTTCAAGAAGAACAAGGTCGACTACGTGGTCGGCACGGGCGTGATCGCCGATTCCGGCACCGTTGCCGTGACGCCGCCGAAGGGTGGCCGCAAGAAGACACTGAAGACCGAGAACATCCTCATCGCCACCGGATCGGACGTCGCTCCGTTGCCGGGCGTCGAGATCGACGAGAAACGGATCGTTTCGTCCACCGGCGCGCTGGCGCTGACCAAGGTGCCGAAGAACCTGATCGTCGTCGGGGCCGGTTACATCGGCATCGAGTTGGGCTCCGTGTGGCGGCGCCTCGGCTCGGACGTCACCGTCGTCGAGTTCCTCGATACCATCCTTCCCGGCATGGACGGCGAGGTTTCCAAGCAGATGCAGCGCATCCTCGCCCGCCAAGGGCTCACCTTCCGCCTATCGAGCAAGGTAACCGGCGCCAAGGCAACCAAGAGCAACGTCTCGCTCACTGTCGAGCCGGTCGCCGGCGGGGATGCCGAGACCTTGAAGGCCGACGTCGTTCTCGTCTCCATCGGCCGGCGGCCTTACACCGATGGCCTGGGCCTGGACAAAGTCGGCATCGACACCGACGAGCGCGGCTTTATCCCTGTCGACCACGAGTTCCAGACCAGTGTTCCGGGCGTCTTCGCCATCGGCGACGTCATCGGTGGCAAGATGTTGGCGCACAAGGCCGAAGAGGAGGGTGTCGCCTGCGTCGAGCTGATTGCCGGACACCGCGGTCACGTCAACTACGAGGCCATCCCGGGCGTTGTCTATACTTGGCCCGAGGTAGCGACCATCGGCCGTTCGGAAGAGGCGCTGAAGCGGGACCGTGTCGCCTTCCGCGCCGGCAAGTTTCCGTTCTCCGCTAATTCCCGGGCGCGGGCGAATGCCGACATGGACGGATTCGTCAAGATCCTCGCCGACGCCGAAACCGACCGCATCCTCGGCGCCCACATCGTCGGACCGGCGGCGGGAGAGCTGATCCAGGAACTCGTTGTGGCCATGGAGTTCGGCGGTTCGGCCGAGGATGTGGCGCGCTCGAGCCATGGTCACCCAGGTCTTTCCGAGGCGGTGAAGGAGGCGGCACTCGCCGTCGCCGGCGGCGCCATCCACGTCTGAGTCCTTCGTGCCCGGCTCCGGCGCCAGGGCGATGACCGGCGCCCCGCTGATCGCTGCCGTGTGCGCGGCCGAAGTGCTGACCATGGCCGGCGTGTTCATGTTCCCGGCGCTGCTGCCGGTGTTCTTCGCCGAGTGGGGTCTTTCGAATACGGAGGCCGGCTGGATCGCCGGCGTCTATTTCGCCGGCTACGCGGCGGGGGTGCCGGTGCTGGTGGCGCTCACCGACCGCATCGATGCACGACGGGTCTATTTCGGCGGTGCCGTCTTGGCCGCGGCGACGGCAGCGGCGTTCGCCATTGTCGCCCAAGGCTTCTGGTCGGCGCTGGTCCTGCGGGCCGCGGCGGGGGTCGCCCTGGGGGCGACCTACATGCCCGGACTTAAGGTTTTGGTCGATCGCTACGAGGGTCCGCGCCAGTCCCGAGCGGTGGCGTTCTACACGTCCAGCTTCAGTCTCGGCACCGCGACATCGTTTCTGATCGCGGGACAGGTTGCCGAAGCCTTTGGCTGGCGCTGGGCCTTCGCCACCGCGGCGCTGGCGGCAGCGGTCGCAGCTTCGATCGCTCTCCTGCTGTCGCCGCGGACGCCGGAACGCCGGACCACGCCGGAACCGCTTCTCGATTTTCGCCCCGTCTATGCCAATCGGGCGGCGATGGGCTACGTGCTCGGCTACGGCATACACTGCTGGGAGTTGTTCACGCTGCGCTCGTGGATGGTCGCGTTTCTTGCTTTCGCGATCGCGTTGGGGGGAAATGATGGCTGGCCGGCACCGACCACCGTCGCAACCCTCGGCGCGCTTGTGGCGATGGCCGCCAGCATCGGCGGCAACGAGTTGTGCGTGCGCTTCGGACGGCACCGAACGATCACCATCGTGATGCTGTCGTCGGCGGCGATGGCGTTCGGTCTGGGATTCACCGCCCCCCTCGCCTACGGGCTCGTCGTCGTGCTGGCGATCATCTACGGCGCCGCGGTTCAGCTCGACTCGGCAGCACTGACTGCCGGCGCGGTTGCCGTTGCCGAGCCATCGCGTCAGGGCGCGACCATGGCCGTGCACGCGCTGGTCGGCTTCGGCCTCGCTTTCGTTGGGCCCCTGGTGTTCGGCGTCATCCTTGATATCGCCGGGGATGCTGTAGACGTGCTGTCGTGGGGACTTGCCTTCGCCTCGGTGGGTGTCGTCGGACTGCTCGGGCCGTTGGCGCTGCGCCTCGTGCCGCCAGCGTCCCGCCGAGTCTAGAAAAGCGGTTAGTCCGGCCGTTGCCCACCGGAGGGCGGCAGCGCACCAACGCAGAACGCGGCGAGCAGGGCCAGCGCCCCCATCCACCACGCCTGCCAGATGCCGAAGCTGACCGACGAAATGAACACCGCCGAACCGAGCACACCGAGACCGAACGCCTTGTCCAGACGGTTTCGGACCGCAACCGCAACGGCGGCGACGATGACCAGCAGCATACCGAGCATCATCGACGCCCCCACGATTCCAAGTTCGAGCCAAATCTGGAGAATGGCGTTGTGCGGATGCAGCGGTATGGGCTCGAAGTGCGATTTCCACCAGAGGGTGCCATCGGCGCGGAAACGATAATTCATCCGCCGATCGCTGCTGTCGTATAGGGCGCGGGCCGTATCGAAACCGTGACCAAGGACGGGGCGGTTGCGGATGTGGTTGGCGGTCGCTTCCCAAATGATCAGCCGGTGATAACCCGAGTATGACATCGGCCCCGGCTCGCCGACGTCGCCGACGGCTGTGTGGACCCATCCGGGGATCAACGGCGCGGTGGCCACCCCGGCGACGAGAAAGGCGGCGAAGACCGCCGGGACGACGCGCGGACCGGAGACGACGGCGGCGAACAACACCGCACCACAGGCGAGGCCGGCGAACGGCGCGCCGGCTTGGGCGAGGAACGCGCAAGCCAAGGCACCGGCAAGCAGCCCGGCAAACGCCAGCCACCAGCGCCGATACCACGCCACCCAGACGCAGGGCCAGACGTAGAGTGCGGCCACCGTCGTTGCCGAATTCAATAGGAGTACGGGGTTTATGGCGTTGATGCTCGGCTTGCCGACCAGGTCCCGGAGCCAAACCGTCATCGATGCCCCGCTGAGCAACTCGATCACCAGGAGTCCGAATCCAGCACAGCCGCCGGCCACGACGGCACCCTCGAACCAATCCCGCTCCTCGAGATCCATCGTGGACCCGGTGTTGACCAGCACCAGCCCGCCAAGCAAGGTCAACGCCACGGATGGAAAGGTCGAAAGCGTGTCCTCTGGAGACACGGACCAGAGTGCGCTTACGCCGCACAGCGCTGCGAACACGCCGAGCAGCGTGGCCAGACGCCGTGGCAATCTAGGAAGCTTTCGATCGCGGGTCACGGCAACGGCAATTGCGCCGACCGCCGCTACCGCGAACAGGGGCGCCAGCCCCTTTGGCGCGAAGATCGCCATTGGCAGGGTCAGGAACGCCGCCGTGCCGAGAACGTGCCCCTGATGGATTCTCGATATCATGCTGTCCGCGACGGTGCTGTTCTCCCGAGAACCGATCATCGCCTTCATGGGATTTGCCGGCCGGGTGGCGGGCGAGCATAGGCAGCGGACCACAGTTTGCCAATCGACATCGGCCTGGGCGCCTCGGACGCGCCATCAATGGCGTTCTTGTCAATTTCACACGGCAAATATCGACGTTCACATGTTGAACGCAGTAGATATTAACGTTCATCGGATGAACGCTTTCGGTGGCCCGTACCTGATTCGGACAAATCCTCGGGGATTTCGTGAACGAGCCAGAGTCCAGTTCGACCGCACTTCAGTCGGAAACCGAGATCACGCTCGGGGTCTTGAATGCCGTCCAGGACAACTCGTTCATCACCCAGCGCTCGATCGCGCAGGAGCTGGGCATCGCGCTTGGCCTGGCCAATGCCTACCTGCGCCGGTGCGTCAACAAGGGGCTAATCAAGGTCCAGAACATCCCCAAGAACCGCTACGCCTGTTATCTGACACCCCAGAGCTTCGCCGAAAAATCGGCGCTGACGGCGGAGTACCTTTCTACGTCGCTCAATTTCTTCCGGAATGCCAGGAGCCAATGTGTCGACATTTTCGAGGAGTGCGCGCAGCGCCGCTGGACGCGCGTGATCCTCGTCGGAGTCAGCGATCTCGGTGAGATTGCCACGTTGTGCGCGGGCACTGGCGGGATCGAGCTTCTGGGATTCGTCGACGAGAACAGTACGGAGAATGAGTTCGCCGGGCGCCCCGTCTCGCACGACATCAGCATTCTGCGTACAGCCGACGCCGCGGTTGTGACCGACCTCCGGGATCCGCAGGCCGCATTCGAGCGATGCGTGAAGGTTGTCGCGGCCGAACGCGTTCTCGCACCCAAGCTCCTCAACATCGCGCGGCAACGGCCGCCCCTGCCGGAGGAGACGCGGCGATGGAACGTTGGTACGCCATTCATACGCATACCCGGGCCGAACGGCTCGGCCTCGGCCATCTGCGTCGGCAGGGATTCGACGCGTATCTACCGCAGTATCTCAAGCGTCGGCGGCACGCGCGCCGGACGGACTGGGTGCCTGCATCCCTGTTTCCGGGCTACCTGTTCGTGCGCATGGACCCGGCAGCTGCGCGGTGGCGGGCGATCCAATCCACGGTCGGCATTCGCGATCTCGTGTGCTTCGGCGACATGCCGGCCGCTTTGCCCGACGGCATTGTCGAGGGTATTCGAGACCGCGAAGACGATAGGGGCTTCGTCCGCATGGACAAGGTCGCGCCGTTCGCCAAGGGCAACAAGGTCCAGATCGCGGCCGGCGCATTGTGCGAGCAGGTCGGCCTGTTCGACTGCATGACCGACGACGAACGGGTTGTTGTGTTATTGGATCTACTCGGCCGGCCGCTGAAGGTGCGGCTGCCGGTCGAGGCCGTTGTCGCCTACGCCTGATCCTGCCACGGCCGGGACAGGCTCTTGATCCATTCGCTCCGGGTGACGCCGCTTCACCCGGAGTGCGGTAGCGTGGCTGACGTCCAACGCGGTCACGGACCGAATTCCTGGAACCGTTCTCGACAACCGGCATCGGGCGACGGCACGCTGGTCAAAGGTTCGCCCGGGCACCAAGCAGTCCACTTTTGGGTTTCGAGATGACATCGACAGAATGGGACAGGTCGGCGTCCGAAGACCGGGCTCGTGCGCTTTCGGCGCGGTACGCCGGTCGCCCCGCACCCGACATCGTCCGAGGCGTTGTTACCGGAGATTTCCGCGACCGTATCGCCGTGGTGACGTCGTTTGGTTCGGAATCAGCCATCCTGTTGCACATGGTCGCCCAAGCGGACAAGGCGACGCCCGTCGTCTTCATCGATACGGGAATGTTGTTCAATGAGACCCTCGAATACCGCAACACGCTCGTCGACCTGCTGGGCTTCGTCGACGTCCGAACCGTTCGACCGGACAACGAACGTGTCGAGGAACTCGATCCGTGCGGAACGCTATGGAGTGCCGATCCAGACGGATGTTGCGTCGTCCGCAAGGTTGATCCCCCTCATCGGGAGCTTGAGCAATTTGACGCGTGGTTTACCGGGCGGAAGGCGTACCACGGCGAGGTCCGCCTGAGCCTCGAGGTGTTCGAAGCGGTCGATGGTCGCGTAAAGATCAATCCGCTGGCCCGCGCCGACGCTGACGATATCCGCGCCTACTATCGTCGGTACGACTTGCCCTTTCATCCACTGGTCTCCGAGGGATTTCCCTCGATCGGCTGTCGCCCCTGCACCGATCGGGTCGCGCCCGGAGAGCCATTGCGCGCCGGGCGATGGCGTGGTCAGCAGAAGACCGAGTGCGGCATTCACGCACGACCAAGATCCGGCGCGTAACGACACCGCTTGGCGGTGGCTAACGCCGTTGCGCCGACCTACAACCTCACGATTGTCCCGTCCGCCGAGGATCGGCGGGCAGCCAACACAATTTCAACTGCACTGCGGCCATCCGCACCGGTGACCGACGGCTCCTGACCCGTCTTCGCACACGTCAGGAAATGTCGAAGTTGATCGACGTACATCTGATCGGGCGCGGCGTCCTCACCGGTGGACAGGAGCTGCCAGGTTCCGACGTCGGCTCGAAAGAGGCGGGTTTGCCGTTTTATGCCGTCCCAATGGAGGGTTCCTTCGGTACCGACGATTACGCAGGTTCGCGTCGCCGGTCTTTGCAGCATGTCGAGATGGATGTTCCCGACCGCGCCGTTTTCAAAGGTAACGAGGAGATCAGCCGAGTCTTCGACGTCAATGGTGAGATCGCCGACACGGCTCGTTCGTGCGCACACCGATGTGATTTCTCCGCCGATCCAGCGGGCATAGTCGATTTCGTGGCTCAGTTCGAACAATGCCCCGCCGCCCTCAGCCGCGCGCGCACTGACTGTTTCGCGGTAGTCGCGGTCCGGCCGCCAGTCCGGGAGGTACTGTCCGACGGTTGCCTGGAGCGACAAGACGCGACCGACCGCCCCTTCAGCAGCGGCGTCCTTGAGCGCCCGCAGCGACGTCGCGAACCGAAGGCAGTATCCGACCTGCAGAACAAGGCCGCGGTCGCGGCACCGGGTGATCAGGTCGTCGATTCCCTCGAGCCTGTCCGAAAGAGGTTTTTCAACCAGGACATGAACGCCGCGTGCAGCCAAGGTGGCGGCGATGTCGACGTGCGTCGGTGCGGGCGTCGCGACGATGGCCGCTTCAATGTCAGCGAGACGCGGGTCGTCGATGCCGGAAACGATCGGAATACCGTCGATGTCACGGTCGGGCTGGCTGGCCCGTTGGCGTTGGAGACCCAGCACCTCGGCGTTCGGCGAGGCTTGGGCGAGAGCGGCAATGTGCCGTCGGCCGATGCTGCCCAACCCCACGACAAGGATTCTTGGGGGTGCGTTCACTCACATCTCCGGTTGCAACGGAGGGACGACGGCATGATCCGCGACCGCCGCTCCTCGCTCGGGCTCATCCTTGCGCGAAAGGATAGAGCACGTCGTCGCGGCAAACTCAACGCCAACGCGCGTCCGCCAATTCACGGCCGCCCCTTTCGGTATCGGCCTGCAGCGATCATTTCTGACCGGCTCGGCGATCGCCTGGAAGAACCATCCACCTCAAGCGAAACACAGTCATAAGAACCAAGCATGTCTTGCGAAATCCACGAATTCGGCTCTCTGTCCCCGAACCTGGACGGTAAGAGTGTCCTCGTCACCGGCGGAACTGGATCGTTTGGTCACGGTTTTGTCGAAGCAGTCCTTGCACGCTACCGGCCGCGTCGGCTGATCGTTTTTTCGCGCGATGAGTTGAAGCAAAGCGAGATGGCGCAGCGTTTTCCGCAATCGCGGTACCGGGCGATGCGCTATTTCATCGGCGATGTCCGCGATCATGACCGCCTGGAAATGGCGATGCGTGACGTCGACATCGTCATCCACGCCGCGGCGTTGAAGCAGGTGCCCACGGCCGAGTACAATCCGTTCGAGTGTATCAACACCAATGTCATGGGCGCCGAGCATGTGGTTCGCGCGGCGATTCGCTCCGGCGTCGACCGTGTCGTCGCACTGTCCACCGACAAGGCTGCGAACCCGATCAACCTTTACGGCGCCAGCAAGCTCGCTTCCGTCAAGATCTTCGTTGCCGCCAACAACCTGAGCGGACGCAAAGGCGCTCGGTTCGCAGTGGTCAGATACGGCAACGTGATCGGCTCGCGCGGCAGCGTCATCCCTCTGTTCCGCAAACTGGCTGGCGAGAAAGCAGACCACCTGCCGATCACCGACCCGCGAATGACCCGGTTTTGGATCACCTTGCGTCAGGGCGTGGACTTCGTGCTTTCCAGTCTGGAGATGATGGCCGGCGGCGAGATCTTCGTCCCCAAGATCCCGAGCATGAGGATCGTTGATGTGGCCGAGGCTTTGGCTCCTGGGGTTGCCCATCGGTCCGTCGGCATCCGGCCCGGAGAAAAGCTCCATGAGGTCCTGATCACACAGGACGACGCACGAAACACGATCGAGATTCCCGACCGTTATGTCATCACGCCCGCTTTCGACGACCGGGTGCTCAAGCGCTACATCAAGGCCGGCGGCAGTCGCACCGCCGAGGAATTCTGCTATGCGAGCGACACAAACACGGCGTGGCTCGACGGTTCCACGCTACGGCAGATGTACACGGAGCTGCAGACCGCGGCATGAGCACGGCGTTCCTTCCCTACGGACGCCAAGCGATCGACGACGCCGATGTCGCCGCTGTCGTCGAGGTTCTCCGCGGCCCGGCACTAACCACTGGCCCCGCGGTTCCCGCATTCGAGGACGCTTTGGCGCAGACGGTCGGTGCCCGTTACGCGGTCGCGTGCAGCAGTGGAACCGCGGCTTTGCACCTGGCGGCGCTGGCATTGGAACTGGGACCCGGTGACGTCGTCATTGTGCCGACGATCACGTTTCTTGCTACTGCCAACGCTGCGAGATACGTCGGCGCCGACGTCGTTTTTTCCGATGTCGATCCGGATACGGGACTGATGGCACCGGCGCACCTCGAAGCTGCATTGGCCGACGCCGCCGGACGGGCCCGGGCCGTGTTCCCCGTCCATCTGGCAGGCCAGGCCGCTGACACGACTGCCCTGAGTGCCGTTGACGGAGCCGACAGTCTGGCCATGGTCGAGGACGCCTGTCACGCCCTGGGCACGCGGGCCGAGCGGAACGAAGGCGAGGGGGAGGCGGCTGAAACCGTCGGTGAAGCCCGGCACAGCGCGATGTGCACCTTTTCCTTCCATCCGGTGAAAACGGTCACCACCGGCGAAGGCGGCGCAATAACCACCAACAACCTGACCCTGGCCGACCGCCTGCGGGCGTTGCGCAGCCATGGCATGGTGCGGTCGCCGAAAGAGTTCGAGGATCGGGAACGCGCCTTCGACCACGCCGGCCGTGCCAACCCCTGGTACTACGAGATGCCCGAGGCGGGTTTCAACTATCGGGCCAGCGACATCCATTGCGCCTTGGGGCGAAGTCAGCTTGGAAAACTCGAACAGTTCGTCGAGCGTCGGAGAGCTCTGGTCGAGCGCTACGACGCGGCGTTGGCGCCGCTCGCTCCGCTCGTCAGGCCGCTCGGACGGGCGCCGGATTGCCGACCGGGTTGGCACCTGTACGTCACGTTGATCGACTTCGCTGCTGCCGGACGAACCCGCGACGACGTCATGCGCAAGATGCGCGACGCCGGGATCGGCACGCAGGTCCACTACATTCCGGTGCATCGCCAACCTTACTACCGCCGCACCTACGGCGAGCAACATCTGCCCGGCGCCGAACGCTACTACGAACGGTGCCTGTCGCTGCCCCTGTTTCCGGCAATGAACGACGCCGACGTGGACCGCGTTGTCGACGCACTCGCGACCGCGCTTCGGATCGGCAACGGATAGCTGAGACTTCGGTCCTTTCCCACAGAACACCATCGACGTGACCCGCAGAGTAGCGATTGTCCAGGCACGCATGGGTTCTACCCGCTTGCCGGGCAAGGTGATGAAACGTTTGGCCGGCGAGACCGTGCTGGCCCGAGTCCTTGCGCGTTGCGCAATGATCGAAGGTCTCGACGCCGTATGCTGCGCGGTGCCGGTTGGTGCCGCCGATGATCCGGTTGCCGACGAGGCGCATCGAAATGGATGCCTCGTCGTGCGCGGTTCCGAAGACGATGTCTTGGCACGCTATGCCGCAGCCGCGGCCGAAATCGGGGCCGATGTGGTGCTGCGCGTCACCGCCGACTGTCCGCTTCTCGATCCCGGGATCGCGGCGGGCGTTCTGCGGTTGGCCGCGGAAACCGGGGTGTCGTACACGGCAAACAGCTTGCTGCCCACCTGGCCGCACGGCCTTGACTGCGAGGCGATCCCTGCCGAATGGCTGCACCGTGCCGCGGGCGAGGCCACCGATCCGCATGAACGCGAACACGTGACTCCGTTCGTGCGGACCCATCCCGACGCGGGTCGGGCGAACCTGGTTGCGCCAGTGCCCCATCTCGCCGCGCACCGGTGGACGTTGGATACGGTCGCGGATCTCGAATTCCTGTGCGCGGTGTTCGAGCGCCTGAGGGACCCGGCCGGCGCGGGCTGGGAAACGACCTTGGCGGCAATCCGTTCCGAACCGAAACTCGTTGTGGATGCTACTCGCGCCGGGGCCCGGACGAGGAAGCCTACGAACCCCGAGGATGTTGTCGCCACGCTCGCCCGCGACGGAGGCCTTGTGCGTCTTCGCCCGGCTTCGACGGCCGATTCGCCGACGATGTTCGAATGGCAATCCGATCCCCGTACCCGGCGTCACTTTCGTGATTCGGCGGCACCGACCCGCAGCAGTCACGACGCATGGCTGGCGGCGCGCCTGGACGATCCGAAACGGCGGCCTTGGATCGTCCTTCACGACGGCCGGCCGGCGGGCGTGCTGCGTCTCGACCCTGTCGATGGCGGTGCGCATGAAGTATCGATCCTGGTGGAGCCGGAGCGGTATCGGCTCGGTATCGGCCGGGCGGCATTGGCCCTGGCACGGACCCTGCGGCCCGAAGTCCGGTTGCGTGCCGAAGTACGGCCGGGGAACGAGGCTTCGGCGGCACTGTTCCAGGCGGCTGGCTATGTCGCCAACGGCAGCGACTGGTACGTCAACGATCCGGAGCAGGCGGCGTGATGACGGTGTTCCGAGCCGATGCGTCACCAGCGATCGGCGGCGGCCACGTGGTGCGCTGTTCGGCGTTGGCCGCCGCCGCCGCGGCGCGGGGCTGGCGGGTCGCTTTCGCGGCGGTCAAAGGATCGGAGGAAGTAGTTCCCACGCTGGCCGAGGGGCCCTGGGAACGCTTGGACCTGAACGACGGCACACCATTGACGGAGCCGGCGCAACTGGCCGTCCGTTGGCCCGACGGTGCCGATTGGCTGGTCGTCGACCATTACGACCGCGATGCCGAGTTCGAGGCGGCCTGCCGTCCGTGGGCGCGGCGCGTGGTTGCGATCGACGACCTGGCGAACCGGCCGCATGCGGCCGACGTGGTGATCGACGCCGCGCCGGGCCGCACCGCCGATCACTACAGCGGCCTTACCGGACCGAAGTGCGCGATCTTGACGGGTCCGGCGTACGCGCTTCTCGATCAACGATTTCCTTCTGCGCGCACCGATGTGCTGGCGAGTCGGTCGTCCGGGCAACCCGTTCGCCGGGTCCTGATCTCGTTCGGGCTGGCGGATGGGAAGGACTTCACCTCGCGCGCACTTCGGGCAGTGGCCCGGACACTGCCGGGCGCCAGGGTCGACATTGTTCTCGGCTTGGCGGCGCCTCACCGCGACACCGTGGCCAAGGCCATGGACCAATTACCGCTGAATACGACTTTGCATCTCGGCGCGAACGATATGGCGGCACTCATGTGCGATGCTGACCTTGCCATTGGAGCCGCTGGCACGACGAGTTGGGAACGCTGCTGTCTGGGGCTGCCATCGGTCGCCGTCGTCGCCGCGGACAATCAACGCCCGAATGCCCAAGCACTCGACGCTGTCGGGGCGGCCACCGTGATCAACGGCCTTGTCGGCGCGCACGACGAACACGTGGTCGGGGCGATCGCCGAGGCCGTGGCGGCCTTGGCCGCCGACGCCGATGCGCGACAGGCGCAATCGGCTGCCGCCGCCGCACTTTGCGACGGGCGCGGTTGCGACCGTGTTCTGGATGTCATGGCCGAAGCCGCATAGGGACCGAGAATGACGACCAAGACCGCGATACCTCCGAGCCGACTGAATGCCTTCCTCGCCGGCCTGCGCGGGCGGCGCTGCGTTCTGTTCGGCACCGGAGCAACAGCGCGCGAGTTCCTCGATCGAATTCCCATCCCGATCGACTATGCGGTGGACAACAACGCCGAGACATGGGGCGGAAACCTTCGCAGCATCGAGGTTCGCGAACCGGAAGTGCTGGCCGACGAAGACCCCGAGCGAACTGTCGTCATCATCGCCAGCGCAGCGGTCGATTGGATCTCGACGCAGCTCGAGGGCTACGGCTTTCGGTTCCGCCGCGACGTTTTGGTCAGTCCGCTGATCCTCGAGGAAGGAACCGATGACGAGCCGGTCGACGCCCGGCTTCTCGTGTCGTGCATCGGCTCCAACGGCGGATTGTTCGTGCTGGATACGCACGAACGGACAGCCGAGAAGGTTTTTGCCGGCAACTGCCGCGGCATCATCCGGTTGGGTGACGGGTTCGTCGTTGCCCTCGAGGAGCTCGGCTTGGTGCGCCTCGACGCCAACTTCGCCGAGACGGCGCGCCACGACCGCCTGGACAAGAACCTGCACGGAATCGCCCTCGACGACTCGGGGGCGCGTCTCTATGTCACCGAAACGGCCGATGATTGCATCGGCATTTACGACACGGTGAGGCTGTCCCGGATGGGCGAGTTGCGGCCAGCGGACAGCGGCCGCGGCGAGGATCGCCAGCACATCAACAGCCTCGCATGGGAGGACGGACAGCTCATCGTCAGCATGTTCTCGATCAACGGCGTCACCGAACGCGAGATCTGGTCGGACGGCGTGGTCGCCGCGCTCGACGCGGAAACCGGCCGCGTAGAACAGGTGATCGTACGCGGGCTGAAGCAGCCCCACACGGTGCTCCTATCGGGCGGACGTCTGTACTATTGCAACTCCATGGAATGCAGCGTCAACGAGGGCGACCGCCTGATCTGCCAGTTGGCCGGCTACACGCGTGGTCTGGCCAAGATCGGCGAGACGTTCTTCATCGGGCAAAGCGAGATGCGCCGGCTTTCCCGATTTGCCGACCGGTTCACCAACATCGCCATGGATTGTGGCGTTCATATCTGGAACGCCGACAACAAGACGAGCCGGTTCCTCCGATCCCGGCGCAAGGCATCTTCGATCTGCTTGTTCTCTAAACCATCCGTTTTGTAACCAACCCGAGAATTCGACAGCCGGAACCCATCGATGTCGTGCGCCGGCACCGATGACTCGCGGCTCGCCGCGACCGGCGTTTGTGACCACCATCCGAAACCCTTCGCCACAGGCCATCATGGATAACCAATTTCTCGACCTCCCAGCCCGCGCGACGAAACCCCGGTCTCGCGGCCTCACATCCGTCGTCGACAACGGCCACAGTCTGGCGCGGCTGGACCAGAACCTTGTTGATACGGAATCGATGATCGACATCATCAAGCTCGGTTGGGCGTCGGCCTACATCACGCCACGGCTCGACGAAAAGATCTCGCTGATCCGGCGCCACGACATCCGTTGCTGCCCCGGAGGCATGTTCTTCGAACTCAGCTACCTACAGGGCAAGATCGACGCCTTTGCCCAGTTCGTCGAAACGCACGGGTTCGAAATCGTCGAGGTCCCCAACGGATCGCTGCCGATCCCCGAAGCCGACAAATGCCGGATGATCGAATGGTTCGCCCGAAGGGGATTCACCGTGCTTTCGGAAGTCGGCAGCAAGGACATCACGGTGACCAGTCCGCCGGAATCGTGGGTTCAATCGATCCGAGACGACCTGAATGCCGGTGCCTGGAAAGTGATCACCGAGGGCCGCGCCGACGCCTCGGCCGGCATCTACAACTCGGACGGCAGTATGCGATTGGAAATCATCGATGCGATTCTTGGCTCCGGAATTCCGGTGGACGACCTGATCTTCGAGGCGCCGCACAAGCGTCAGATGTCTTGGTTCATTCACAGAGTCGGCACCGATGTGAACATCGGCAACGTCCCGCTCAACGAAGTGACGAATCTGGAGACGCTCCGCCTCGGATTGCGCGGAGACACCGTGAAGCATTTCCACCTCGACCAGCATCCGGAAGCCGTACACGCATGACCCGACGGCCGGTCACGGTCATTCTCACCTGCGGCGGCGGTCCTGGCATCCTGGCGCAAGTCGAAGCCCTACGGTGCTCCGAACGCTACGAAGCGCGCATCGTGCTCGCCGACGCCAATCCGGCGTCCGGCAACCTGTTCCTTCCCGAGGTCGATGCTCGCTACCGGCTGCCGCTTTGCCAAGATCCCGACTTCATTCCGGCGCTGCGGCGCCTGATCGAAGCCGAGGGCGCAACAGCTCTCTACTCGGGCCTGGACGAGGAAATGCCTGTGCTGTCGCGTCATCGGGAAGAGTTCGAAGCCCTCGATTGCCGACTTCTGCTGCCGCCGGCCGAAGCTCTCGACCGATCCTGGGACAAGGCCGCAACGGCCGAGCGGCTCGACGGTCTTGTCGACATGCCGCGCACCGTCGAGATCGACGATGAAACCGATCCCGCTTGGATTTGGCGAGAGCTGGGTCCACGCCTCGTCATCAAGGCGACGAAGTCGCGCGGCGGGCGGTTCATCTTTCTGCCGGAAGACGAGGAGGAGCTTCGGTTCTACTGGCGGCGCGCCCGAAAGTACGCGACCGAACGTGGTCTGACGTTCCAGGCACAGGAGTTCATTGACGGCGACGAGTACAACGTCACCACCCTTCACGACACCGCCCGACGCCTGATCTACGCCGTTTCAAGGCGAAAGTTCGAAACTCGGGCGATCAAGAGCACAACCACGGCAGCCGTGATCGAGCGCCGACAGGACATTATCGATCTGGCCGTCACGGCGGTGGAGGCCATGGATCTGGTCCCCGGCTTCAACAACGTCGAAGTCATTGCCGATCACCGGGACGGCCGGCCCTATTTCATCGAGATCAACGGCGGACGAACCGCCGCGCAGGACCTGAACCTCATCGCCTCGGGCATCAACGTGACCGACCTGTTGCTGGATATCGTGAACGGCGACGAGGTGGAACCGATCGATCACCCCCCGGACGGTTTGGCGTCCTTGAAGATCCGCAGAGACGTGATCGTTCCGTACTCCGCCATCGAAGCCGTATCCCGGCCGTGACGGTTTCCTGGAGCGCCCGACCTTGGCATTGACCGATGACCGCGTGCTGATCGTTGCCGAAGTGGGCAGCAACCACAACGGCGACCTAGGGACCGCATTGCGATTGATCGACACGGCCGCCGAATGTGGTGCCGACATCGTCAAGTTCCAGGCGTTTCGCGCCGACACCCTGCTCGCCGCCGACGAGCCCGACGACGAGCGGCTCCGCCGCCTCGAGGTGCCGCGGGAATGGTACGCAAGCCTGATGGGGCGCTGCTCCGATCGCGGCGTGAGATTCCTCTCTACCGCCACGGACTTCACCACGCTGGCCTGGATGGAAGAGGCCGGTGCCTGGGCCTACAAGGTGGCGTCGTGCAACATCACCTATCGCCCGATGCTCGAGCGGCTGATCGCCATCGGCAAGCCGGTGATCGTGTCGACGGGCATGGCGACGGTGGAAGAGATTCTGGAGACCGCCCGCCTGTTCGATGCCGGCGGGCTTGATGACTATACCTTCCTGCACTGCGTCGCCCGGTACCCGACGCCGGCCTCCGAGATGAACCTGGGTAACATCCCGGAACTGAAACGCTTGCTCGGCCGCCCGGTCGGGTTGTCCGACCACTCGACCAGCGTGCATCTGGCATCCGCCGCCGTCGCCCTTGGAGCGCGCATCATTGAGAAGCACTTTTCCCTGGATAAATCGGGCGTAGGCATGGACCACGAGGTTGCGGTTCTTCCCGAAGATTTCGTCGAGATGTGCCGGGGCATCCGGGAAACCGAGGCGGCGCTCGCCGTCGGGTTCGAGCCCGACAGGGAGACCATGTACACAATGCGACGGTCGCTGCATTTCGCCCGCCCGATGACCGCCGGCGAGTGCCTAGGCGCCGATGACCTCCTGGTCACACGGCCCGAGGACGGCTTGCCGCCGGCGGACCTGCCATTGGTCATCGGGCGAAAACTGGCTGCCGACGTTGTAGCCCGTCAACCGGTCGCATGGCCGTTGCTGAACGAGGCCGAGTGATGGCCGGATCCGCTGTTCTCGTCGTTGCGGCCCATCCGGATGACGAAGTCCTGGGTTGCGGCGGTACCATCGCCCGCCACGCTGCTGCCGGGGACGTAGTCTCGGTGATGATCTTGGGCGAGGGCGCGACGGCGCGGCCGGAGGGCGGCGGGGAAGCATCCGCGGCGGCGATCCTGGGCGCCCAGCCGCCGGTGCTGTGCGGTCTGCCCGACAATCGCCTCGACTCTATCGATCTGCTCGACGTCATTCGCTTGGTCGAGGAACAGGTTCAAGCGCTGATGCCGACCACCGTCTATACCCATCACGGCGGAGATCTGAACCGCGACCATCGGATCGTCCACGAGGCCGTGGTCACCGCCTGCCGGCCGCTGCCGGGATCGTCCGTACGCCATCTCTTCGCCTTTGAAACACCATCGAGCACCGAATGGGGAACGCCCGGTACCGGCGAGGCGTTCCGCGCCGTCCGGTTCGTCGGTATTTCGGAGACATGGGATGCGAAACGCCGCGCCTTGGACTGCTATGCCGCGGAAATGCGACCGTTTCCGCACGCCCGCTCCGTACAAGCGATCGAGGCCCTCGCCCAGCTGCGGGGCAGCCAGGTCGGTTTGGCCGCGGCGGAAGTCTTTGAAGTTTTGCGTGAGGTCGAGGCGTGAACGACGCCCCCGCAGCTCGCCTGTTCCTCGCCCAGGTCGAGGGAGACTTCAATCCCGCGCGCAATCTCGCACTCGGCCCGTGGTCGTTCGTCGGTTCCGAAGACGTCTATCCGGCGTGGGAGTCGCTCGAATTCACTGACCCCTTTCCCACGGCCGACGAACTGGTCAAGGCGGAATTGGTCGCCAACCGTCTCGGGCGGCATCTCATCCACGAGACGGGCACGGCGCTCAACAGTCGTCACGGCGTTTCGTATGGTCCGGCGTTTGGGCACGCCCTGCTCGCACCCTGGCTGCTGGCCCTGGTGCACGGATCGTGGGTGCGGTTCCAGTATTTGCGCGCATTCGCCGCCCGCCACGGCAACGAGCCGCTCTCCGTGACCATGCACACCGACGACGTCGACTGGGCGTTCCGAGACGCCGCCGATTTCCGCAACCGTGGCACCCGGGGTCATCCGTTCAATCTGTGGCTGACGTCGCGGTTGCTGGCGCCGATCGCCCCGGCGGCGTGGAAACAGGTGGCGGCGGTCGTCGATTCCGACTCCCTTCGCGCGCCGGTCAAAGTGGTCAGCCCGCCGTCGCGGACCAACCCTCTGAAACGAGCAGTCCGCACGGCGATGGGGCGATTGAGGTTCTCCGACGTGCTGGGTGTCAGCACCGGGAACTTGCCCTTGTCGCTCTATCTGTCCGCCTTGCCCGCCCGGGCGCCGGACCCGTGGCGCGGACCGCAGCCCGACCCCGCCGCCGAGGAGGCGGTTCCCGGGGAATACCTGACCGAGCTTCGAAGACTGATCCCGGCGACGATGCCGAAATCCTATTCCGACGATTTCGCCGATCTCGACGGTGCCGCGCGGCGGCAGCGCTATCGGCCCGGCAAGGTGATGATCGAAGGTGCGGCCAAGATCAACGACCGCGCCCGCTTTGTGCTCGCACACGCCCGCGAAGCGGGCGAACGCGTCGTCCACTGCCTGCACGGAGGCAACAGCGGGACCGCCGCGACCTATCTCAGCGGAGAGGTCAGCGTCGAGCCGGCAACGGCCGTGGTCTCGTGGGGCTGGGAAGAGCACGCGCACTACGGATCGACGTATCTTCCGTTGCCGTCGCCGTTCCTAACGCGATTTGCTGACCGTCACGCCGAACGCAACGACTCCCTGATCCTGGTCGGAGGACGGATGTCGCTGCAGCTTCCGTCGTTTCGACCGAACCCGCAGCCCGCGGCGACGGTGCGGTATCGGCAGTGGAAGTCGCAGTTCGTCGAAGCGTTGCCGTCGGAGATCCGCTCCCAACTGGCCTACCGGCCCTATAGCCGTGCCAATCAGGACCTCGCCGATGCCGCAGACCTGCGGCGCCGAATCGGTGACTTCGAAACGGTCGACGGTGATCTCCATGGGGCCATGCTCGGCTGCCGCGTTCTGGTCCTCGATCACCCGGGAACGACCATGAACATCGCCTTGGCCGCCAATGTCCCGACGGTTTGCTACTGGAACCCCGAGGATTGGATGATGGCGCCGCAGGTGCGGCGCGCCTTCGCCGAGCTTCGTGAACAGGAGATCGTGTTCGATACCCCGGAGGCCGCCGCCGCCAAAATCGAACACATCTGGGACAACGTGCCGAGGTGGTGGCAGCGCGGTGACACGCAGGCGGTGCGCCGGCGTTGGTGCCGGCTGTTCGCACGGACCGATCGGTACTGGTGGTATTGGTGGCTGCAGGCCCTGTGGCACGTTTCCACGGGTGCCATTGGACGGACGGCGGACTACGGCATCGCCGATCGCGGCGGTTCGAAGGATGGAGAGCAAGGAGAACGGAAATGACCGGAACGGGCGAGCGGCACGATTCCGATTTGCGCCACGTCCTGAGCGACGACGGTGTCGACCATGTGATCGTCGGCGACTTGGAAAACCAGCCGACAACCAGTGTCGGTGATCTGGCGCGCGACCTCGGTGACGGTTCATGGGCAGCACGCGTTGTCTACAACGAGCGTTTCGGCGGCGTGCTGATCCAGCAGCAGCCGGGCGAGGGCAATCGACTGCATTACCATCCTGATGCCGACGAATGCTGGGTCATTCTCAAGGGAACCTGGGAGTGGTTCATCGACGGCGAAGGAACGCGCAAAGTCGGTCCCAACGACATCGTCGTCGTCCGACAAGGCATAAAGCACCAGATCACCTGTGTCGGCGACGAGCCGGGTATCCGCTTCGCCGTAACCGCTCCCGACGTCAACCACGTCTACGCCGAGTAGGGTCGTGGTCTTCGGTGACGTCCGCTTTGATTTCACCGGCCGGCGGGCCCTCGTCGTCGGCGGCAGCAGGGGTATCGGCCTCGCGCTGGTTCGCGCCTTCGTCGAGGCCGGGGCCGACACGATCTATGCCGCTCGCCGCCCAGCCGATGACGACCCAGGAGCGACGTTCGTCGCCGCCGATCTCACTGATCCCCGCTCGATAGAGGCGCTGTTTGCGCGGCTGGACGAGGGTGGCGGGCTCGATGTCCTGGTAAACGCTGCGGCAATCAACTACGCCCACCAGATCTCCGACGTCACGCTCGAAGAATGGGACGAGGTCATCGCTGTCAACCTGCGCGCGGCGTTTGTCCTGTGCCGCGAGGCCGCCGCCCGAATGAGGGGTGCGGGGAGCGGCCGCATCGTCAATGTCGCGTCGATCGCCGGACGTCATCGCAGTCCGGTCAGCGGTGTCCACTACGTGGCCAGCAAAGCCGGGTTGATCGGCCTGACACGGCAACTCGCTTTCGAACTCGGCCCGCACGGAGTGACCGTTAATGCCGTCTGTCCGAGCCAGACGATGACGGAAATGCTGACCCGAACGATGACCGAGGATCAGCAGGCCGACCTTGCGGCGAGTATTCCGCTGCGCCGCCTCGCCACGGTCGAAGAGCAGGTTGGGCCGATCCTGTTTCTTTGCAGCGACGCCGCCGCCTACATGCATGGCGCTGTCGTCGACGTCAACGGAGGGCAGATCTGATGGCCAGCGACGTGATCGCGCTGCTTCTTGGGCGGAAAGGCTCGAAAGGACTTCCCGGCAAGAACACGATGACGATGCTGGGCCGGCCGATCATGCACTACCCGATCCTTGCCGCACGCCACGCCCGTACCGTCGGCGAGACGTATGTCAGCACGGACGACGAAACCATTGCCGCCGAGGCGCGCGATTTCGACCTGCCTGTGATCGAGCGGCCACCCGAACTGTGTACGGACTCGGCGTTGTTCGAACACGCGCTTGTCCACGCGTATGACGAGGCTGTGCGAACAAGAGGCCGTCGACCGGACATGGTGGCGGTGCTGATGTGCAATGCACCGACGGTCGACGCGGACATGCTCGACCGCGCGGTTACGGCCCTTGAAGACGATCCGGATGCCGACTCCGCGGTCACGGTATCGCTGCTCAACATGTACAGCCCCCTGCGCGCCCGCCGCCTGGACGGCAGCTACCTGGTTCCGTTCGTTCCTTTCGAAACCTTCGGCGATCCGGCGACCTTGAACTGCGACCGCGACAGTCAGGGCGACTGCTATTTCGCCGACATGAGCCATTCGGTGACACGGTCCTATTGGCTCGAGCACCTGGACGAAGGCATGTTGCCGCAGCGATGGATGGGCCAGCGGATACTGCCGGTCCATCACACGTTTGGCGGGGACATCGATTTGCCGTGGCAGATCGACACCTCGCTGAGCTGGCTCGCCGAACACGGGTTCACGGACGATCGCACCGCCTACGACGACTGACGCGATTCATCATGACCCGAATCAAGGCTGCATCACGGACGTTCTCGCAGCATCCGCGCTTGCGCGCGGAAATCTTGGCGCACTTCCCCAACACCGCGTTCAACGAGAACGGTGTGGCCTTCGACAAGTCCGGGCTGATCGAATACCTCGACGACGCCGACGGTGCGGTGATCGGCCTGGAGTTGATCGACGACGAAGTTCTCGCCGCCTGTCCACGATTACGGATCGTCGCCAAGTACGGTGTCGGGCTCGACGGAATCGATACGGAGGCCTGCACCCGCCGTGGCGTCGCCATTGGCTGGACCGGCGGGGTCAACCGCCGTTCGGTCTCCGAAATGGCGCTGGCGTTCATGATTTCCTTGAGCCGGAATCTTTATCCGACGTCGATCCAGCTTAAAGGCGGCGTCTGGCATAAGTCGGGCGGAGCGCAACTCAGCGGCAAGACCGTGGGCATCATCGGGCTCGGCAACATCGGCACCGATCTCGCCGGGCTTCTGGCGCCGTTCGGCTGTCGGCTGCTCGGCAACGACATCGAAGACCGCACGGAGGTATGCCGGACTCTCGGCATCACCCACGTCGACAAGGATACCCTCTTCGCCGAAAGCGACGTGGTCACGTTCCACGTGCCGCTGACTCCCGAAACCCGGCACCTCGTCGACCGCCAGGTCCTCGAACAGATGAAGCCGACCGCAATTCTGATCAACACCGCGCGCGGCCCGATCGTTCGGGAGGCCGATCTGAAACGAGCCTTGGTCGAGGGAACGATCGCGGCAGCAGCTCTTGACGTGTTCGAAGTCGAGCCACCTGTCGACCACGATTTCGTCAGTCTGCCGAACCTTTTTTGCACACCGCATATCGGCGGCAACGCCGAGGAGGCGGTACTGGCTATGGGCATGAGCGCCATCGGCCACTTGAAACGACACTTCCTCGCTACGTGAGAACACCATGACCCGCGCCATTGTCTTTGGCGGCAGCGGATTTATCGGCAGCTATGTCGCCGATCAGCTGTCGCAACGCGGCTACGACGTCGTCGTCGCCAACATCCGCGAAACCCCATATCCGAACGCGGATCAGACCTTCGTTCGCTGTGACATCATGGAACCGGATGCGGTGAACGACGTCATCGCCGGCGCCGAGTTCGTTTTCAATTTCGCCGGCCTGGCCGATCTTGACGAATCGATTCACGAGCCGCGCCTGACGATGCAGCTCAACGTCCTCGGCAACGTCCATCTTCTCGAAGCGGCGCGCACCCATGGCGTGCGGCGCTTCGTCTACGCCAGCAGCGCATACGCATTCAGCCCCAAGGGCAGCTTCTACGGCATCAGCAAGCTGACCTCCGAAAAACTGGTCGAGGAATACGCCGAACGGTTCGGTCTTTCCTATACGATCATTCGGTACGGCTCGGTCTACGGCGAACGCGCCGACCATCACAACGGCATGTACCGGCTACTGCGCCAGGCCATCGAGAACGGCGAGATCCGCCATCAGGGATCCGGCGAGGAGGTGCGGGAGTACATTCATGCCGCCGATGCGGCCAAGTTGTCGGTCGATGTGATCGAGGACGACAAATTCGCCGGCGAGCACGTGATCCTGACCGGCGTCGAGCGGCTGAAGATCAAGGATCTCATGCACATGATCCGAGAGATCATGAGCGACCGGATCAGCGTGACCCACACCAATGAACAGTACGACGGCCACTACACGGTCACGCCGTACTCATTCGACCCCAACATGGCGAAGAAGCTGGTGCCAAATCCCTACATCGACATGGGCCAGGGTCTGGTGTCGTGCATTCGCCACATCCATGAGGAACTGCATCCATCCACCGACTAGGTGGGTGTCGTCTGCCGTCATGAAATCGGTTTTCGTCATCAACGAGGGCTCGGTTTTTGCCCTCTTGGCCGCGGCATTGGTACGCAGCCCCGCGTACCTGCTCGAGGTCGCGCCGGTGTTCCGGTTCACTGGCCCATTGCTGGAGCGAATCTGCAGTTGGCTCGAACGCAAGGGGCGACTGCAGCCGATGACGGCGCTGTGCCCGGAATTCGCGCCTTTCGTCGAGTACAAGTACCGGACCCTCCTCTATGACGTTTTCGGCCGCAACCGTCCGTGGATGGAGCGGCACTTTGGCTTCGATGCCGCGGAGACCGCCGGGGCCGACTACGCCTTCGGCTACCGGCTCACCATCTGCAACTACCTGGGCCAGTACGAGCACCTGATTCATGCCTGCCGGATGTTGTCGTCCCGCGATGATGCGGCGACGATCCAGGTAATCGGTCTCGGAGCGGACATAGCGGCTGGCGCCGGCAACAGTGTCGACGATGGCTCGACAGGCGGCCTGCGGATTCGCATCAGGCGGCCGATGGTGCCGGCCCGTTTCGTCAACCTGCTATCCGCCATCGGGGTCGGACTGCAGGGCGCCGTGTGGGTGCTAACGCGTGCACGCCCGCGGCTGCCGAAACCGACCGAATTTTTCTGCGCGTTTGACTACGTTGCCGACGAGAACACTGCGTTGATCTACCGGGAAATCGATGACGGTGGCCCGATTCTTCTCGTCGCCCGAGACCGGCGAGCCGTTGTCGGCGCCTTGCCGGGTGATTCCGTGCGGCACACCTTGATCCACACGATGGACGGTCAGTTCGCGCCGTTGGAGGCCGCCCGCGCGGCGGGCCGCGTCATTGCCGACTGCGCCCGTATCTATCGCCGTTTCGGCGGATGCGAAGCCCCACTGTTCTACACGTTGATCGGCATGCCGATCTGGCCGGCCATCTATCGGGCATTGTTCAACCTCTATCGGCCGCGAGTGTTCTGGGGCCGCGATTCGTACAACGCCTCGCACGTCCTCCGCCGCCGAGAGGTGCACCGGTTCGGTGGCCAGTCGTGGAGCGTGCTCAACACCTTCCCGGCCTACTCCATCATCTACCCGTCCTACTGGTACACCAGCTACGACCGCCACTACGTGCTCGGGTGCGCCGTTTTCGACAGGTACTACCAAGAGACCTGGGCCTCCGACATGGAGGTCGTCGTCGCCGGCCCTTATCGGGCCTCACGCGAAGCCTACGCCAGTCGCGCCCTGCCCAAACCGGCGGACATTCTGGTGCTTTGCGCGTGCTTCATCGGCGAGCCGGGAATGGTCGATCTGATCCGCTCACTGGCCACCGCATTCCCCGATCGCAAGGTGATCCTCCAGCTTCGCCGCAATCGAACCTATTCGACCAACGACACGGCGGACCAGTTTATTGCCGACTGCACGAAGGGACTCGCCAACGTCGAGGTCACCCGTGAACGGGTCTACGACCTTTTCCCTCGCGCCCGTTACGCGTTCAGCGATCCGTCCTCGGCGGTGGTCGAAGCGGTGCAGTTCGGCCTGTATGCCTTCTTCGCCGACGTGGCGCAGGTTCAGGAGACCAGCTATCTCCGCGACGTCGAAGGCCTGCCGGTGACATCAGGCGAGGAGGCCGTACGCCGAATCCGCGCCATCGAAAACGGCACCTGGCACTATCCGATCGAGACCTTGGCCCGGCACTTGGACCTTTCGGGTTACACGTTCTTCGATCGCATTCGCATCGACCTCGGGCTTGCGCCCAAAGAGCCACCGCTGACGGTATGGCAGGATCTGGAGCCCAAGACCGCGGCCGGCTGACGCTTGACGACGGCGCGACCGAGGTAACCCCCATTGCCCACAGAGTCTGAGAGGCAGGACCGACGTGTATCTAAAGCGATTTGAGCATCTCTACGACATTGACCGTGTGCGCATTCCCGAACCGGAAAACGTGCGCTTGCGGCTGCAACGCAATGAAAAGCCCGATGCCTGGCCGCCGGCGGTCTACGAGGCGGCGTTCGGATCGATTCCGCCGCCCGAGTTGCAGCACTACCCCGACGCCCGCCCGTTCTATGAAAAGCTGTCGGCGTTCCTCGACATCCCCGAAGAGCGCCTGGTGGTCACGTCAAGCATCGACGAGCCCATCCGCACGCTGATGACGCTCTGTTGCGACGCCGACGACACCTTCGCCGTGCCGTGGCCGGGTTATGCGATGTATGACGTCTATTCTCGAATCCTGGCGATTCGCCAGACCCGGATCGTTTACGAACCCGACCGTTTCATGCCGCCCGAAGAGTTCGTCAGCCAGATCGACCCCGCCTGCCGTCTCGTGTTTCTGCCCAACCCCAACCAGCTGGTCGAAAACCATTTCGACATCGATCAGCTGTCTGAAATCGCCGACCACTGCCGCTCTCGGGATATCCTGCTTGCCGTCGACGAGGCCTATCACTTCCTTGGCGCAACGTCGGCGATGCCGTTGATCGATCGCTTCGACAACGTCGTCGTCATGCGCACGTATTCGAAGGCTTTTGGCGGCGCGTCGCTGCGGCTCGGCTACGTGGCTGGATCCGAGCGCGCCATCAAGCCTTTGCAGTCGTATCGGCTGGCCCACGAAAGCAATGCGCTGAGCCTTCACGTCGGCTGCACCTTCCTCGATCGTTTCACCGACCTGATCGAACCGGGCGTTCGCGGTATCCGGGACGGACGGGATTACCTGCGCGAGGCCTGTCTCGAGCACGGCTTCAAGGCTTGGGGCGAGGTCAGCAACAACGTACTCATCGACCTTGGCACGGCCGACACCATGACGCGTGTCGTCGCCGCCTTGCGCGAGCGGGGAATCTTCGTCAAGTCCGCGTTTCCGGCGCCGGTCGACCATCATATCCAGGTCAGCTGCGGCCCGGTTGAGATGATGCAGGACTTCTTCGGCAATCTCGCCGACGTTTGGCGGAGCAATCGCTGATGCACGCTCTGGTCACCGGAGGATTGGGCTTCATCGGCTCTCGGGTGGCGGCACGCCTGCTGGAGGACGGCCATCGCGTGACGGTGCTCGACAATCATGCGTCACCGGTCGTTGCGGACGTGTCCGGCGCCGATGTGATCACGGCGGACGTCACCGATGCCGGCGCCACCGAGGCATTGGATGTACCGCCAGCGGATTGCGTTCTGCACCTGGGTGGCCCGTCATCCGGCCCAGCGTCGGCACGCGACCCGGTGGGAACGATGGCGGCCAGCTACGCCGGCACGCTGAACGTGCTCGAACTCTCCAGGCGGCTTGGCGTGCGCCGTTTCGTGTACGCCTCCTCAATGACCGTTTACGGCGACGTCGAGCAGGTGCCGGTGACAGAGGAGACTCCCTGTCAGCCGCGGTCCCACTACGGCATCGCCAAATTCGCCTGCGAACGGCTGGTCGAGCTCCAGTGCCGGCAGAACGGAGTGGGATACAACAGCCTGCGCGTCTTCAATGTCTATGGCCCGGGCCAGGATCTTTCGCGAACCGATCAGGGTCTGGTCAGCATCTTCCTCGCCATGCTTCTCAAGGGACCAGATATCGTCTCGAAGGGGACACTCGACCGGGTCCGGGATGTCGTCCACATCGACGATGTCGTCGAAGCCTTTGTCCGCTGTGCCGCGTCGGCAAACGTCGACGGCCCCCTGAACGTGGCGTCCGGCAGCGGGATTACGATCGGCGAACTGATCGCCGAGATGGCCGATGAACTGGGCCTCACGAAGCGTCTCAACGTGACCGTGGCCGATGGTACGCCGGGCGATATTCAAACCATCGAAGCCGACATTTCGGCGCTCATCGCGGCCACCGGCTTTCGCCCCCGATTCGATCCTCCCACCGGCGTTCGCCGGTTCGCCCGCTGGGCCGCCGAACAATCCGCCACGGCGGTCGCCGGCTAACGAGAACCACTAAGGACACGCTCGATGGCGCTTCCCGACCAGTGCCCGCTGTGCGGCGCCGATGCCGCGGAACAGAACGTACTGAGCCGGCACGTCTATGGCGCCCCGCCGCACATCTCCTGTTTCCGCTGCGGTACCTGCGAGGTGACCTACCTCCACCCGGTTCTGACGCCCGAAGAAAAGGCCCAGTTCTACGCCGAGGAGTTTCCCGCGTTCATGGCGGGACGGGCGCCCGACAAAGGCGGCTGGGACGAATCGGATGAGCACGTTCGTGCCAATGAGCCCCAGCAGCAACGGCGGATGCGCTATCTGGAGCGCCTGCTTCCGGCACCCGGCGGGCGAATTCTGGACGTGGGGTGTGCCTCCGGTTTCATGCTCTACCCCCTCGCTGAACGCGGTTTCCATTGCGCCGGCGTGGAGCCCGCCGAGCGGTTCGCGGACTACGTGCGGGGGCGGGGCCTGCCGTGTTTCGAGAACTGGGACGCCCTCCTCGGCGACCCGATTGGCGCGGATGGCTTCGACCTTATCATGCATTTCTTCGTCCTCGACCACGTTGCCGAGCCGGCCGCCTTCCTGCGCGAGCAGGTCGCGGCGCTTCGCCCCGGAGGGCGTTTGGTCGTGGAAATCAACTCCACCGATGACGCGATGTTGTCCGTCTATGGCATCGACGCGTTCGAACGGTTCTTCTACGAGGTCGCCCAGAACTACTACTTCTCCCACACCTCCCTCGGCGTTTTGCTGGATCAGGTCGGCGCCCCATACGAGATCCTGCGTGACCAGCATTACGACCTGTCCAATCATCTGACCTGGGCCCTCGACGGCCGCCCTGGCGGATCGGGACGGTTCACCGATCGCCTCGGTGCGGGGATCGAAGACGCCTACCGGGCGGCCCTGGTCGAAGCGGGGACCTGCGACACGTTGATCGGCGTCGTGCACAAAAGGGCTCGCTAAGGACCGCCGGCGTGACCACAGCGACACCCCAGGCGTGCAAGGCGCTGGTCGTCAACGGGCTGAACCGGTCGGGGACGACCATGGCCGAGCGGCTGCTGGACTCCCAGTCGGGGATCATCTGCATGGACCAAGCGATGCAGATGGTCCGGGTCATCGCGCTCATGCGTCTTTACCGCGACAAGGCCGAGATCATGACCGAGGATTTCACCCACGGCGCCAACGTGATCTCGGAACAGTCCTACCGCCTGGCGCGAGTCGTCATGGCCGACGACTTCTGGCATCGCATTGCCGCTTTGACGGTTCACCCTGAGTATATCGATCCCGGCCATGGCGCCCTGTATGGCCTTTCTCGGGTTCAGATCTTCGACCTCCTCGACATGATCCTCGGCTGGCCCGACCCCAATGACGTCGGCGGCCTCCTTGCGGCGATGGGCGGCCATGTCGGAGTTGGCGTCATGGGCACCAAATGGACCGTTCATCATCGTTACGCGCCGGTGTTCCTGCGAAATCCGGAGGCATGGTGGCTGGAGGTGGTCCGCCACCCCTATGCCCGGCTTTCGTCCGAACGCCTTTCCCATGGCGGCGACCGCGCCCGCATCTTTGCCCAGCAGCAGGACAGCCTCCGGTTCGTCGCAGGATTCAGCCATCCCCGCTACAAGGTGATGCGCTATGAAGATCTTTGTGCGGACCCCGAAGGAACCTTGGCCGAGGTGTCCGAATGGCTCGGACACGAGGTCAGCGACCGACCGTTGGTCAACCCGTTGGGCGGGCCGTTCTACCCCAACACGTCCGATCATACGAAGACCGGCCGCGATATATTCCATCAGGACACGAACCTCGGTGCGCGCATTGGCGGCATTGATCCCGACCGCTGGCGCGCGCGGCTGAGTGCCGCCGACATCGCGTTGATCAACCGTGCGCTCGATTTCTGCGGCCTGTTCGAAAAGGAGCCGACGCCGTTTGCTGCGGCACTGATCGGCGGGGCGCGCTATGCCGCATTGGCGGCGACGACGGGTCTTCGCGAGACACTTCGCCGCGCCCTCACGCCAACTGGATACACGCTCGCCCGGGTGCACCGGCCGCGGCCCATCTGATCCCGCAGCTCCAACTCGAAACCCATGTTCGCGACCACACGCAAGATCCTCTCGTTTCTCGACCGGCGTTCCAAGGTTCAGATCGGGCTGCTGTTCGTGCCGATGGCCCTGGTCAGCGCGTTGGAAATGCTGAGCATTGGCTTGGTTGTGCCCCTGATTCAGGTGCTGATGGCCGGTCCCGACGGACCGGCGGCCGGCGGCGTCGGCGATCTCGTCGCGAAAATGCTCCGCACGGTGCTGCCGGAGTCTTCGGGAACCCAAGCCTTGTCGCTGGTCGCGGGTGCCTTCGCCGCCGTGTTTGTGGTCAAGAATGCGCTTCTGTTCGCGATGGTGTTTACCATCAACTCCGTCATCCGATTCAAGATGGCGACCTTCGTGCAAAGGCTGTTCGCCCTCTACCTGCACCGCCCGATGGGTTTTCACTTCCACCGAAACAGCGCCGAGATCATCCGCAATCTGACCAACACCGCCGGGCGCGCCTTCGAAGGCATCCGCCTCGACATGTTGATCATCTTCGAGACGCTCATGGTGGTTGCCACGTTCGCGCTGCTATTGGTGGTGGATCCCGCGATCACGCTTATCGCCATGTCGGTGCTGGTCCTGTTCGCCCTGGCTTACTACCGGGTCACCTCGCCGATGATGCGCCGTTGGGGCGCCCGTCTTCAGGATCTTGGCAAGGCGCAAATCCAGACGGTCGCGGAGTCCCTCGCCGGGCTCCGCGACATCAAGGTCCTCCAATGTCACGGCTACATGCAGGACCTGGTCACCGATCAAACCAATGAACTCGCACGGTTTCACAGCCGACTTGCGACCATGCAGCATCTTCCCCGCGTATCGCTGGAAGTGCTGGTCGTCGTGGGGTTCGTTCTCGTTGTCGTCGGCCTGATCTCAACCGGTGTCGGATCGGAACGCGTAATCGCGACCTTGGGGTTGTTCGGGATGGCGGCGATGCGGCTGATGCCGTCGATGAACCGCATCCTCTCGTCGGCCGCCGAGTTGCGCCAGCGCTCGGCCAACGTCGAAACTCTGCACGAAGACCTCCGCTCTGGATTGGCAGACAGCGAAAGCGAACTTCTGCAGGCGCGGCGGGCGGATCTGCCGTTCACGCGGGAGATCCGGCTGCACGGGATCGCATTCCACTACGGAGGAAGCGGCGCCAGCGCCTTGAACGACGTCGACCTGACCATCCGCAGAGGCGAGTCGATCGGTGTCGTTGGACCGTCGGGCGCCGGCAAGAGCACGCTGATCGACATCCTGCTCGGATTGCTGACGCCTGAGGAGGGACGATTCGAGGTTGACGGACTCGACGCCGTCGCGCTCCGCGGTGCGTGGCAAAAGAACATCGGGTTCGTCCCCCAGCAAGTGCACCTCCTCGACGACACCCTTCGCCGAAACATAGCCTTCGGGGTCCGCGACGGAGACATCGATGCCGGCCGGATCGACGCAGTTGTCCGGCTGGCCCGATTGGAAGACCTGGTCGCGAGCCTGCCCCAGGGTTTGGATACCGTCATCGGAGAACGAGGCGCGCGCCTTTCGGGAGGGCAGCGGCAGCGTGTCGCCATCGCTCGTGCCCTTTATCGCAATCCCGACGTGTTGATCTTCGATGAGGCGACTTCGGCCCTCGACAACGAGACCGAGCGCGAGATCACGGCGGCCGTCGACGGGCTGGCCGGCGACAAGACCCTGATCATCATCGCGCATCGCCTGAGCACCGTGCGCAACTGCGACCGCATTGCCTTCCTGCGCGCAGGCAGCATCGTGGCGACGGGCACCTTCGACGAACTGATGAGCGACACACCCGAGTTCCGCCGCCTCGCCACGCTGGGAGACACCGCCTCGGATCCGGTGACGCTGACAGATGACGGGCCGAAAAAGAAAACCGCTCCGTGAGGTTCGCCATTTCCAACATCGCCCTGCCGGCCTATGAGCACGGTGCCGAGCTTGACGCCCTAGCCGCCTTCGGCCTCGAGGGCGTGGAAGTGGCACCCAGCCGGGTCTGGCAGAACACCTGGCATGGTCTGCGCGCGAGCGACGTAGCGGCGTATCGCGCCCGGGTCGAGGCCGCGGGTCTGGCGGTGGTCGGGCTGCATTCGCTGTTCTTCGACCAGCCGGACTTGGGGCTGTTCCGCGACGGCGCGATACGGGCGCGCACGCTCGATTTCCTGACCCACTTGTCGTCGGTGTGCCGCGACCTCGGCGGGCGGACTCTCGTCTACGGTTCGGCGCCGGCCCGCCGGCGTGGAGACCTCTCCCTGGACGTGGCGCGGGACGAAGCGGTTATGTTTTTCTCGGACCTCGCGGACCGCATCGACGATCACGGCACATGTTTCTGTTTCGAACCGCTGGGGCCCGACGAGGCGGATTTCGTGAACTCGGTCTACGACGCCCTCGACATCGTCGAAGCGGTGAATTCGCCGGTGCTGCGTACGCAGATCGATGCCAAGGCTCTCGTCGCCAACGAAGAGCTTTCGGCCGACGTGTTCGAAGCCGCGGCGCCGACCCTGGTTCACGTGCACACCAACGAGCCCGGCCTCGGAGTCCTCGGTCGCGATGGCGCCGTCGACCACGCGGCGATGGGCAGCCATCTGAAGGCCATTGGCTATGAAGGCTTCGTCTCCATCGAGCAGCGCATGCTGAACGAGGACGATCCGCTCGCCGACGTTTCGGCCAGTGCCGAGATACTGCGCCGTTGCTACGGCTAGCGATGGAGAAGCTTCCGTGAGTTCGCCCCCCTTCGTTAAACCCGATTGGACGCCGAAACCGTTACCGGGCGCCCGCGTACTGGTCACCGGTGCGAGCGGCGGGCTTGGCCGTGCGCTTGTCGCCATGCTCAAGAACGGTAACGGCGACACCATCATTGGTGCCCATGGCGCCAGCCAGAAGATCGAGGATGTTGATCCGCGCATCGTGCCGATCCAGCGCGTGTTCGAAGGCGAAGATGACTGCGTGGCGGTGGTCGACGAGTTCTGCGCCCGCGCCGGCGGTATCGATGCGCTGGTCGTTCTGTCCGGCTCCATCCAGTTCTCCGGTCACTGGAATGACATGAGCGCTGCCGACTGGGAATCCGAGATCGCGGTCAACCTGAACCAACCCTTCTACCTCGCCCGCGCGGCGATGCGGCGGATGCGAACTCAGGGAGCCGGCAGTGGCCGGATCGTACTGACCGGTACCGAGTCCGCACTCCACGGCGGTAGCGCCACATCATTTCCCTATGCCGTAGCCAAGCGCGGTATCGAATGCATGGTCCAAGGTTTGGCCCGCGATGGCGCGGCGGATGGCATCCTGGTCAACGGTGTACGTCTCGGCTACATCGCCAGCGGATTTCACCAGCGCTGGCACAACCGGATGCCCGAACAGATGGAGGAGCGCGCCGCGCTGGTCCCGCTCAAACGCGGAGGCGATCCCGCGGAAGCAGCGGCGCTGATCGTCTACCTGCTCTCAAGCTGGGCCGGCTTTATCACCGGGCAGATGCTGCCGCTGACCGGCGGCGACTGGCTCTGACATCAACTGCGATGGCAATTCTGCCTGCCGGGGTGCTGAACCGGGCACCGGTCCGGGCGTTGCGCAACGCGACGTCGATTGCGCGCGTGCTGGCCACACCGGGCTTGGACACGGAAGAAAAGAGGGCCTGCTGGCGGTTCTTCCGCGACGCGTGGGGCTACCGCCGATTGGTCGCCAGCCTGCCCCGGTCGGGGTTTCACTACGCGACTCTGGTGTTGACCGTCGCGCTCGATCTCGCCCGCGGCGGCGACGGCGAATATGCGTACTTCCGCGACACCTGGGCGCTTCGCGGGTGTCACCAATATCGCCCGTTGGATTGGCGGTTTCCCCTGGATCGCATCGACTATGACGAGGGCTATCTCGAACCGCTGATCCTGCATACGCACATGCCGTACTACCAGGTGCCGTGCCGCCGGGTGGACGCCATGCGCACCGTGCTGATGATCCGCAACCCGTGGGACAGCTTGGAGTCCCAGTTGTTTCGCGAGGGATATGGCCGCGATCGCCAGGACGCGTTCATTGAAGATGGCTTTGTCGACAAGGCGATCGCATTTCTCGAAGCCTGGGGCGCCCGCGCGGCCGTCAGCGAACTCGTTCACGTGGTGCGTTACGAGGACCTGATGCGCGCTTCGGCAGAAACGTTGTCGGCGATGGCCGACCACTGGCAGCTCGACATCGACCGACCCACACTCGCGGAAGCGCTCGCGCGTACCACGCGGGACGAAATGCGACGGCGCATTCCGACCGATCGCGCGGAAGCCAATCCGCGCGTTTCGTTCCGCGACGACGGGCCTGCCTTTAGCGAACGCAACCGTCAGCGCATCGCCGCGATGCTGTCCCGCGGTCTCCATCATCGTTTCGGCTACACCGACATCTGAGAACCGGCTCGCCGAATGCCCGTGATTCTTCGCACAGGACGCGACCTGCCGGCGCCCGATACCTGGGACCGCTGGTTGGCCTGTACCGGCAGCCACCCCCCGTTGGAAATGGTCCGGCATCTGCCCGAACTGGCCAAGAAACTGGAGGCTGCGTTCACGGCGAACTGCGCCGAATGGTGGGAATTGGGCCGGCGGCTCGGTTCCGAGCCCAGCGGCCGCCTGGCTCACGCACCGACGGCAGCGAGTTACAATTCGGATCTCGGGCTTATGCTGGCATGGGGCAAGCTGGTCGAGAACGTCGCCGCTGAAACGCCGACGACCCTTGTCGTATGCGACGATCCGTGGGTTTTCCGCGACTTGGCGGGGCGTCCCGGTGTTTCGGCCGGACGTGCGCCGGCGTTGTGGCCAGCACGGCTGCGTTTCGCATTCCGCGGGTGGGCGGCGCGACTCCGATATGCCCTGCGGGCCGCGCTATGGTCGACGCAGATGCGCCAACACCGCGGCGTGTTCAACCGCTCGGCTGGGGCGGCGCTGCTGGTCTATGGTCATCCTGCCAGCACCGCCGACGGCGACGACGCGTATTTTGGATCGCTGATGCGGACCCAGCCGCATGTTCTCCGTCTGCTGCACACCGACTGCCCAGCGGATCGGGCGCGGGCCCTGGCCGCCGACGGACGAACGGCATCGCTCCACGCATGGGGCCGGTGGCGGTGGATTCCAGCGGTGCTGACCGCCCGCTGGCGCCCAGATTTGCAGACACTTTCTGGCCCGCGTGGGTGGCTCGTACGACGCGCCGCGGGTATCGAAAACGGAGGCGGCGCCATTGCCGCGAATACGTGGCAGATCCGGTGCCAGGAGCGCTGGATGGCGACGGTGCGGCCGGACCGTGTTGTCTGGCCGTGGGAGAACCACCCCTGGGAACGCGCGTTCGTCCGCGCCGCCCGGCGCGCCGGCATCGCGACTTATGGTTATCAGCACACGGTCGTCGGCCCGCATCAGACCAATTTCGCACCGGCGACCAATCCGGACGGCCTGGAGAGCATTCCCGATCTGGTGGTCTGCAACGGACCCGCTTACCGGGATCAGCTCCGCGGATGGGGATTGCCCGAGGAACGCCTGATCATTGGCGGTGCGTTCCGTATCGCCCGACCGGCCGGCAGCCGTCACGATCCCTCTGGCCCGGTGTTCGTCGCCCTGTCGTCAAGCAGGCCGCTATCGAACAAAATGATGGCTGCCGTCGTAGCCACCGCTCGTTCCACCGAAAGGCGGTTCGTGGTCAAGGACCACCCGCTGTATCCCTACGCCATCGCGGAGACCGAAACCGTCCGCCGGACATCGCGAACCATTCCCGAGCACACCGGATTGGCGGCGGTGATTTACGCCACCGGCACCTCGGGCATGGAGGGTTTGCTGGCCGGAGTTCCGACACTGAGATTCCTACCTGACGACCGGATCGCCGTTGACGTTCTGCCAGAAAGCCTTCCCGTATTCCCGGTAACGGCGGAGACGCTGGGCACCGCGCTGACGACGTTGCCGGAGCCGCCGCGAGTGGCCTGGGACGCCCTTTATGCCCCCGTTGACGAGGCCCTGTGGCAGCGGCTTTTGTGCGCCGCACCCGTTGCATCAGCCAGCGTCGATACCCACATGCCGGCCACACGTCCAGACTCGCGGACTGTCCAGATCGGAACGGTACTATGAAGAAATTCGTCTGCGACTATCCGTGGACCCATCTCGAAGTCAACAACCCCAACGGGGACGTGACAGCGTGTTGCGACAACAACACGGTGCTCGGAAACGTCAACGAATCCACAGTCGACGAGATCTGGAACGGCGAAGGCTATCGAACCATGCGCCGGCGCATGCGCGAGGAAGGTGCCCATGCGCTGTGTCCGTACACCTGTCCCGTCCTTGTCGGCGGGAAGCGGTACAAGGACCTGGAGTGGTACCGCGATCTCGACCCCGAGACGCCGGCTCATGCCAATGCCGCGCGCAATCGCGAGGAGTTCGAGGCCGGAGATCTGACGCTCGCGTCGCACCCGCGTTGGATTCGTTTTGCTTACAGCTGGCTGTGCAATCTGGATTGTTATCACTGCTATCAGCGCGACGAAGCGCTGGTGGCCAACAAACTGCCCGACGGATTCATGGAGGACCTTTACCGCCTGGCGCCGATGGCCCAGGTCATCCTGCCGTTCGGAGGCGAGCCGTTCCTGTACAAGCCGGTGCTCGACCTGCTGGAAACGGTTTCGATGTCGCCCGGAGCCCGCTTCCACTTCATCACCAATGGCACCTTGCTGAACGACCGGATCATGCAGCTGCTGGAAGAACGCACCATCGGCCACATGTCGGTCTCTCTCGATGCCGCGACCGAGCCGAGTTTTGATCTGCTGCGCGTGCGCGGACGCAATGCGTCGTGGAGCGAGGTCATGGAGACCCTTGGCAGGTTGGCGGAACTGCGTCGCCGCAAGGGCTTTTCGTTTAGCGTCAGCATGACGGTCAACACCGTCAACTTCGACGAAATCGAACGGTTCGTTGATATCGGCCTGACCCATGACGCCCAGCCGCTGATCCTGCTTGTCGCCAATCCGGACCAGACCGCGGATTTCCAGCGCCAGTATCTGCGGTTTACCGATGCGCAGTTCGATACCATGTTCGAACAGATCGACCGTTGCCTGCCGAAGGTCCGCGAGCGCGGCTGGGAAGATTCGGAAACGGCATTGACGCTGCTTCGCCGGCATTTGCGCCAGCATCGTCAGGAGGAAAACAGCCTCACCGTGTTCACGGCAAAGAACGCCGCCCGCAAAGTCGCCCGCCGCCTGCCGGAACACTGGCAATCATCTTTGCGCGGGGCAATTGCCCGCGCCCGCGCCCGGCGCGCCTAGAAGGTGCGCCTAAGTAAAAACCACACAAAAGCTTAGGTTTTTTTACTCGGTATTTCCATATACTCCGACCAACGCGGTCGGTTTAGCCGATGCCGGCGACGCCGATTCGAAGGGAAGTTCACGATGAAAACGATGCTCGTTACGACGCCGATCCGCCCGCGGCCGACCTCGTTTCCGCCAATGGGTCCGCTGTCGATCATGAACTACCTGCGCAAGGACGGATACGACGACTGCGAGCTGTACCACATCGACTTCTATCGGCCGCCGTTCGAAGAGGTGATCGCCCACATCCGCGAGCGAGCGCCGGATGTCGTCGGCATCAGCGCCGTCGTCTCGATGGCCTACGACTACACCAAACGTCTGTCTCTGGGGATCAAGGAAGTCCTCCCGAACACCCTGGTCGTCTGCGGTGGCAACCTTGCTGCAAGCGGAGAAGTCTTGTTGCGGCGGACCGGTGTCGACATCTGTGTCGTCGGCGAGGGCGAGATTATTTTCAAGAACCTCGTCGCCCGCGCCCATGAAACCCTGGACCCGACCAAGTTCATGGACATTCCCGGGCTCCTGCTGGTCGACGAGAACGACCGCCTGGTCAACACGGGCTACGAGCGCCAGCTCGCTGCCGACGAGCTTTACGACATCGACTGGACGGACCTCGAGAGGGCGGCCGACATCAATCACTATTTCCCGAAGGCGTCCGGCGACGACTACGAGGACAGCGAGAAGTGGACCCGCTACGACACCCGCTCGCAGGAACCTCACCGGCGCGGAAAAACGGTGGCCCACTTCCCGGTTTCCCAAGGCTGTCCGGCGCGCTGTACTTTCTGCCACCGCTGGCAGAAGGGAATTCGTCACATCCCGATCGATCTGCTGACGAGCCGTCTCGACGAACTGGTTGAGCGTTACAACGTCGGGTTCCTGCGCATGACCGGCGAATCCTTCGGCGTCGACAAGCGCTGGCTTACCGATTTCTGCGAGTGGCTGAAGCCCTACGACATACTTTGGGGCACGGCCGTGCGCGCCGCTTCGACTTCGGAGCATTGGGTGCAGGAGATGCGGGCCGCCGGCTGCGTCAACCTGACCTTCGGCAACGAAACCGGCAGCGAGCGCATGCTCGAGATCATGGAGAAGAAGACCAGCCTGAAGGCCAATTACGATTGCATGGAATGGGCCGTCAAATACGACCTGTGGACCGGTATCCAACTGGTCATCGCCATGCCGGGCGAAACGCCCGAAACGATCCGCGAGACCATCGACTACTGCAAATGGGTTTTCGAACTGTCGCCCGACCAGAATCCCAACAACATGAGCATCAACTACGCCCAGGCACTCCCGGGCACGCCGCTTTACGAATACGCCCGTCACCACGGCATCATCGGAACCGACCTCGATGGCGAAGAAGAGTATCTGCTTGCGATTTCCGACCGCGATGCCCACGACGAGTACACGACACTCAACTTCACCGACTACTCGCGCCTCGAATGCATGACGTGGCGTCCGCGGATCACCATCGAAGTGAACAACGCCTACGTCCGCAGGTATGGCATCGACAAATATCGGAGCTGGCTGGCGAAGGACTCCGACGATTTTCAGCGGGAACGTCGCGATACAGGATACTACGCGAACCCGCGCCGACTGCTCGAGATCGGCATCGGTTGGGGCAAGCGGCGCAAGGACGAGGCAGACGTCGGCGGCGTACCGCAGGTCCCGGGCCTATGGTACCTGATCCGCCGCAAGCGGTTCGGCTTGGCGATGATCTGCTATCCCGTGTTGTTTTACCGGCTGCGCCACCTATTGCCGCTCATGGTGCTTCTGAAGAACACCGGTGAGAAAGGCTTCGCGTTCGGATACGGGCTGCTGCGTGAGTATCTTGGCGACCTCAAGCGCCGATTTACCCGCCGCAAGTCCTTTGGTTACGAGTACAAGTCCCTGCGGCGAATCGTCGAACGTGACCTGGGCGCGCTGCCGGTCGATTCGCCGGAGATGGCGCCGCTCCGCAGCGGACGCTGAGGCGTCCGCCGCCGGCGGCGTCTGGCTGCGCGTCGACGCTGGCGAAGGCGCCACAAAATCCCAACCAAGGAGAACTCCGTGAACGCCAACTCCCTTGGCGTGGCGATCGTTGGCTGCGGCCGCGTCGCCGGCCATCACTGCGTCTCGATCGGCGCCATCGATGGTGTCCGGGTCGTGGCCGTCTGCGACTTCATCGAGGACCGGGCGGCGCCGTACGGCGCGCAGTTCGGCGTGCCGCACTATCTGAACTACCACGAAATGCTTCACAACCACCCGGAAGCGGACATTGTCGCCGTCGTCACGCCGTCGGGTATGCATTTCGAGCACGCCCTGGATATCGTCGAACGCCATAGCCGGCATGTGATCGTGGAAAAGCCGACGTTCATGCGGCCGGACCAGATCGACCGCGTGTACTCGGCCGCCGGCGAACGCAACCGTCACGTCTTTCCGGTATTTCAGAACCGCTACAACAAAGCGGTGGAGCGCGTGCGCCGGGCGATCACTGATGGTGAGCTGGGCAATCCGAGAATCGTCTCGGTACGGGTCCGATGGTGCCGTCCGCAACGGTACTACGACATGGCTCCCTGGCGCGGCACCTTCTCCCACGACGGCGGTGCGCTGACCAATCAGGGCATCCACCACGTGGACCTGCTACGCCATCTCGGCGGTGAGGTGCGCACGGTGCATGCCACGATGCGCACGCTGGGCGCCGACATCGAGGTCGAGGATACTGTCGTCGCAACGCTGGAGTACGAAAGCGGCGCCGTCGGAAGTGTCGAGGTCACCACGGCCGCGCGCCCGGACGACTTCGGGGCTTCGATCTCCATCGTCGGCGAGAACGGGCTTGCCCAGATCGGCGGCATCGGCGTCAACGAACTGCAGATCTTCACGCCGTATCCGGATACGCGGGCGGATCACTCCGAGGTGTTCGTGGGAATCGAAGGCCGAGGTGCCGTGTATGGTTACGGTCATGAGGCGGTATACCGCGACATCGTGGCCTTCCTGCGCGACGACGCTTCCTATCCAGTGGATCGGGACGATTGCTCGCGCACGATCCGATTGCTGCACGCGTTCTATCTCTCCGATGAGCGGAGCGCGCCGGTGGATGTCGGCCCCGATACGGCGTCGGCGCGGTTGGGGCGACCGGACGACACGATCTCCGATCTCTACCGAACGCCGTCACCGGAGGCGGGCACCGCTTGATGTCCAGCGAGTTGAAGGTCGGCATCGCCGGCTACGGGGTGGTCGGCAAACGCCGCCGCGCAGTCGTCGACGCCCATCCAGCTCTCCGCACAGTTGCCGTCTGTGACCGCGTGCTGGCGGAGGAGGGAACCTTCGACGACGGTATGCGGTTCTACGATCACTATGGCCGCCTGCTCGAGGAGGATTTGGACGCGCTGATCGTCTGTCTGCCGAACGATCTGGCGCCCGAGGCGACGATCGCCGGTTTGCAGCGCGGCATGCACGTGTTCTGCGAGAAGCCGCCGGGACGGGACGTGAGCGATATCCGCCGGATCATCGAGGTCGAGCGCGAGCACCCTGGCCTCAAGCTCAAGTACGGCTTCAATCACCGCTACCATGACTCGGTTCGGGATGCTCTGGGACTGATTCAGGACGGCGCCATGGGGTCGGTCATCAACCTGCGCGGCCTTTACGGAAAGTCCCAGTTGATCACCTTCGGTCAAACCTCTTGGCGAACGGAACGCCGGCTCGCCGGGGGAGGCGTGCTGCTGGACCAGGGTATCCACATGGTCGATCTCCTGCGCCTGTTCGCGGGCGAGTTTGTCGACGTTCACAGCTTTGTCTCCAACGGCTTTTGGAACCACGACGTCGAGGACAACGCCTACGCACTGATGAGGACTGCGGACGGCGTCGTCGCCATGCTCCATTCCTCGGCGACGCAATGGCGTCATCGGTTCAACCTGGAGATCACTCTAGCCGAGGGGGCGGTAACGCTTTCGGGCATCCTTTCGGGTTCGAAGAGCTACGGCGCGGAAACCTTGACGGTCGCCTGGAGGGGGCGCGACGACATGGGAGACCCGCGCGAGCAGACAACCCGCCACAACCGGGACCCGTCGTGGTCCGACGAGATCGGCGAGTTCGCCGACGCCATCCTCGGCGACCGCGCCGTCGACAACGGATCGTCGGAGGATGCCCTGAAGACCATGGAACTGGTCTACCGGATCTACTGCGCCGACACGGCGTGGAAGACCCGCTGGGGCCTGACCGAGGATTCGTGACGTCAGCGATCGTTCGCGGCAAGCGATTCGCGTAGCAGCCGGGTCACGGAAGGTCCGTCGTAGACGGCCGTAAAACTGTCCTTTGACAGCGGCTCGAGTTGTTCGAAGACGGGCGCGAGAAAGGGTCCGAACCGGGTGCTGTCCGCGGTCGGTTCGGATACCTCCGATCGGCGCGAAACGTTTCTTCGGGACTCCACAGCGTGCGACGTCATGAAGAACCGGAAGTTGGCGGCTTCGACCCGTTCGACGAACTCGGCCAGGGTCATCGGCGGTGGTGTCGTCGCCTGAAGCCACCACTTCGCTTCATCGGCGAAATGGTTGCGCACGGCGGGTGCTTGAGGGCAGTAGTACGAGAGAAACGTCCGAGCGTTGGAATAGTACCGTTCACCGGGTTTCAGGTTTCTGGCGATGTAGCTGCAGGTTTCATAATTGGCGCTGTTCATCGTCGGTGTTTTGGCGTGGAAGGTTGCGGCGTCGATCAGTCCCAGCGCCGGGGGCAGACGGATACCCGCGTACGCGGCGACGAACATCGCCTGGTTCAGCGAAAACACGACCGTGATTGCGGCGAATACGCCTCTCAACGCAATGCGCCCTTGAGTACGTTCCCAGAGGGCGCCCACGCCCACGGCCGCCAGTGGTGTCATGAGCGGTGCGAGTTGGACCAGGAACCGGACCTGCTGGGAAAGCAGGTAGAACCAGAAGACATAGAACACGGTGGCGACCGGCAGCACCGGCAGCCAGCGGCGCCATGTCGCATCGAGCAGTACAAGTGGACAGAATGCCAGGAGGTAGGGAGCGCCCAGCACCATGCCATCGAAGTAATAGGTCGGAAGGATCGAGAAGTTCCACGGACCGCTCAGCAAATGAAGGGAGTCCCTGCCGACTCCGTAGCTCTGCGAGAGATCCGAGAGGAACTCCGGCTTGCCGGGATTGAGCACGCTGTTGAAGAGGGGGAACACCGGATTGCCGGTCAGTACGTAGACCCGAACCAGATGGGGCAAGACAACGGCGAGGGCGACCAGGGGGCCAATGGCGTATCGCCAATCGAGCTTCGCTGTGCGGCCAGTCCTTACGGCCAGATCGAACACCATCAGCGGCGCCATCGCTGCTGCGAAGACGAATCCATGCAATTTGACCAGGATGGCGCCGCCGATCATTAAACCGAAAATCACCGCCAAACCGGATTCGTGGTGCTGACGGAACGCCAGGTACGCCAATACCGCGAGGGTTACGAAGGCGGCAAACACGATGTCCGTTTCCGCGGTGCCCATTTCCCAGATCACCGCCCGTATGCACAGGAACATGGCGGCCGCACCCGCCGCCACCGCAGCTCCGTAACCCAACTGCCGGACCAGCAGTCCCGAACCGAGCGCCGCAACGAGGCCAAACAGGCCGTGGATGATCTGCGCCGCGTAATCGTTGGCCAGAACCAGCGCTATCCGCGAGATGTTGCCCCCGTAGGCCGGAAACAGGGCGTGGATAAGCTGCCGATCCCACGGGATCGAGATGACCCCGTTTTCGACGTCGTAGCGAGGCATGGAGAGGTGGTAGACCATGCTGTCGTAATCGTTCGGTGGAGCGAGGCCCTGTAGCACGGAGAGCACGCCGACCGCGGCCGCCGTAGCCATCCACAGGGCCGCCCAGGACCGTCCCGCGAGCAGGGTTCTCAAGCCGGTCAGCGCAACGCCCCAGGGTGCCGTCCGAAGCCCGGGCACCGAGGCGACGACGAGGAGCGCTGCTACGACACCCATGGTCACGACATCGAGGCGCCACAGACCAACGAAGAACACACCGAAATAGACGGCGAAGCCTCCGACAAGAGGCGCGATCGCCAGCTTCTCCATGGGAGACAGGCGGCCGCGACGATCGAGGGCGGCAACGACCGGCCAACCAAGCCCAATCGCGACGACGGCGAAGGCAACGGAAAAAGCGATGGCGGCCATCTAGAATCCGGCAAGGCCCAGGAAGAACCGGGCAAACGTCGATATCTTTTCCGAATAGTAGGGGCTGTTGTAGGCGTAGTAGGCTCCGGCCACGACCACACACCAGACCACTCCGGCGACAGGCAACAGCTGGCTCTTTCGCTTTGCGTTTTCCGTCATCACTCGAACCCGAAGCACCGGTCGATCGTTGGCGCCGCCCCTCCGACGCGACCGCAACCTACTTCATGATGGTCTTGTGTGTCGCCCCGTTTCCGGGATCGGTTTGTTCGATCGGGATCGGCGATCGGTTCCGGAGTTGATTCAGGCCGCCTGAGAGAATTGCCTTGAAAATCATCGGTATCGTTCCCGCCCGCATGGCCGCCAGCCGGTTTCCCGGCAAACCGCTGCATCCCATTCTTGGCCGCCCCATGCTCGAGCATTGTTACGGGCGTGCGGCGCTGTACGAGGGATGGGATGGGCTTTGGGTTGCGACCTGTGACGAGGAAATCCGCACCTTCTGCGCCGATCGCGGCTTTCCCGCGCTGATGACCGCCGACACCCACACACGCGCCCTCGACCGCGTCGCCGAAGCGGCTGGAGCCTGTGGCATCGCGCTCGCCGACGACGACATCGTGGTCTGCGTCCAGGCGGACGAGCCTTTGCTCGGTCCCGACGTGATCGAGGCCGTCGTAGCGCCGCTACGGGATGAGCCCAAGGTGGATGGAACGATGCTCGCCGTTCCCATCGTCGACGAGGCTCTCTATCGCAACCCGGATATCGTGAAGATCGTTCACGATCGCCGCGGCGATGTGCTCTACACCTCTCGCAGCCCCGTTCCCTGGGCCAAATCGTTTTCGCCCGAACTCGGGGCCAAACGCGTGGGCGGCATCTTCGGTTTCCGCTGGGCCTTCCTCCGTTGGTTCACGACCGAGCCCGAATCGCCGTTGGAGCAAAAGGAAGCGTGCGACAGCAACCGCGTCTGCGACAACGGTCGCCGCCAGCGCATCGCCGAGATCCCGTACCGACCGTACTTTTCGGTGGACTCCCCGGAAGACGTCGCCCTGGTGGAAGCCGCGATGACCGACGGTGATCCGTTGCAAGGACAGTACTGATGACAAAGGCCGCATCATCGTGACCCTGCTGATCGACGACGACGCCGTTGCCGCGCTCGCGACCGCGGCGGACGTGCCCGAGGCCAGCCGTTCCTCGTACTGGGAGCAGCATATGGCGTCGTTCAACGTCGACGATGCCGGTGATCTACACGGCAGCAACCCGGCCGGCACCGTTTCGCGAAAAACAGGGCCGCTGTACACCGCGGCTCATTGGGTCCTGCAGTGGCCCTACAGATGCATGGGCAGGGATTTCCCGACGTTCTCCGAATGCCAACAGCTGGGTCGCCTCGTCGCCCGGCGTCAAGGGCGTCAGTTCACTGGCGACATGATCCGGCAAGTGCTGACGCTCGCGCTTCTTCGGCATCGCCTGGATCATCTCGAGAGCGCAGACGACGGTGTGTCGTGCGTGATCGGCGATGGCTACGGCGTGATGTCGGCTCTCCTCCGCCTCGCGTTCCCCCGGCGCAAGGTCATACTCGTCAATTTGACCAAGGTCTTGCTTCTCGATGTGATGTTCGCGCGGCGGAGCGGGCCGGGCGGCTGTGTCGCCCTTGTATCGAGTGCCGAGGACATGCGTGCCGCCGTCGCCCGTGATGATGTCGGTCTGATCGCCGTTCGCGCCGACGACGCGCCGTCTATTGCCGCGGCACCGGTCGATCTGGCGATCAATATCGTCTCCATGCAGGAAATGGACCCGCCGGTGATCGCCGGCTACTTCGACGTGCTGCGCGCCGCCGTCGCGCCCGAGACCGCGTTTTATCGTTGCAACAAGCTTTCGAAGACCTTGCCGGACAGCACCGAGGTCCGTTTCCACGACTATCCTTGGCGCGCTGGCGACCGAATTCTCGTCGACGAATTTTCGCCTTGGAACGGTTTGGTGTATTCGGCCCGCCCGCCGTTTTGGCATGTCGCCAAGGACAAAGCGCGTACCGCCTGGCACCGCTTGGCGTGGCTCGAGAAAGACCCCGCGCCGGACGTGTTCAAATCGTCGGCGATCGCGTGAGCGAACTCTGGGTCATCGATGGCCTCTACGACGAAACAGCGTTGGACCGCACCTGCAGGTTCATGGTCCCTGATACGGGCTGATGGGGCCTGATTCCCGACCTGGGCCGGAAGCGGCTGATCGCGGCGCGCCGGCGCCTCCGTCGTAGGTGGGATGGGCGTTGGTGCTATGGGTGGTCGCGGCAATGGCCGCATGGCTGTGGCAGTTCCGTGACCTGGCCGACGCTGTGTTGTCGAGGGTCGGCCTTTCGTGAGCACGGTCATCGCGCTCATCGTGGCATGCGCACAGGCGGCCGCGTGTGCCGGTCTGGGGGCCGCAGCGCTAACGGCGCTGGGTTTGCGCGGCCGTGTCGGGAGGACGGAAGCCTTGCCTGTGGCATTCGTCCTCGGCATGGGCGTGCTGGGATTCCTTGTTTTCCCCCTTGGCGTCATTGGGGCCTTGGGCGCTTGGCCATTGGGGCTGCTGCTGGTAGCGGGAATCGCGGGATGCACGGTTTTGCGGTTGCCATCGCGTCCCGCCCCACCTACCCACGCCGGTGGGTGGCTTGTCCTCCTGACAGTGGTGGCAGTGTTGGGCTTCGGCGCCATCGTCGCGCTGGCTCCGCCGACCGATGCCGACACGCTCGCCTATCATTTCGCCCTACCGCGCCAATTCCTCCAGGACAACGCGATCGAGTTCGTGCCCCGGGCGATCGACGGGGCCGCACCGCTGCTCGTGCAGATGACCTATTTGCCGGTGCTCCGCCTCGGGGGCGAGCAGGCGTTGACGCTGTGGACATGGCTGACCTCCCTTGGCGTTGCGGCGTTGCTGTACGCGCTGGCGCGCCGCCACCTTGATCGCGGCTGGAGCCTGGCGATCGCCGCTGTTTTCCTGACAGCACCAGCCGTCATCTACGGTGGCGGGTCGGGGCAAGTGGAGGTTCGCAACTGCGGCTTCGTGTTGCTGGCGGCCTACGGCCTGTCCCGCGCCGTCGATGAAGATGCGCCCCGGTTCGCACTGCTGGCTGGCGCGGGGGCGGGGTTTTTCGCGGCCACCAAGTATCTGGGCTTGCTGTTCGTTGCCGCCTGCGGTCCGTCGCTGCTGCTCCGCCGTGGGGGAGTCAGGCTCGCGATCGCCTTTGGTTTGGCCGTCGCCGTTGTCGGGCACCAGTGGTACGCCTGGAACGCTTGGCACATCGGCGACCCTGTGTTCCCTATGTTGTGGGACTGGCTCGGTCGTCCCGGTGACGGTCTATGGACGGCGGCGCATCAGCGTCATTTCCTCGACCACCTGTCGGACGCTGAGCTGGCTGTTCCGCGGATCCTGTGGTGGCTGTTGGCGTACCCGATCGAAGCGACGCTGGACGGACCACCGATCTTCGCCTCTGGGCGAACCGGGCTGGGGCCATACCTATGGCTGCTCGTGCCATTTGCGCTTTGGTCGGCGTGGCGGTTCCGTCACCGGTTGGTGGTTAGCCCTTTGCATCACTGGTTGGCCCTCGCCCTGCTGTTCTACGCGCTTTGGTTCTTCACCGGATCGTCGCAGCGCGTACGCCACCTGTTGCCCGTGCTGCCCCTGGCCCTCGTTTTCGTAACCGTTGCCGCCGAACGATTGGCAAATGCCGTACGGGCGCGGGCGGCGCTCGTTCTGGCGCTGGCCTTGACCCTTTCGGTGCAAACGGCGGGCGCAGGCGTTTTCGCGTCGGCGCCCGCCCGTTTCGTGTTCAGCAATGAGTCCCGCGAGGCGTATCTGCTCCGAACGGTCGCACGGTTCGAACCAGTGCCGTGGATCAACGCCAACCTGGGTGCCGATTCGCGCCTGTTGGTGACAGAGCGTCAGATTCTCTACTACCTCGATGTTCCCTACTTCTCGGCGCCATGGGACCTGCAGGCATTGATCGACCTGCTGCCCGGTCACGCCGACCCGGTACGTTTCTTGAGTCAGGCGAAGGCACTGGGCATCACCCACCTTCTGGTTTGGCCGCCCGAACCCGGCGACCCATCGGGGCTTTCGGAAACCATCACGGCTCTGGGGAATGCCGGTTGCCTGGATCTCGTCCGGACCTTTACCGTCCGCAAGGCACGTTCCCGCACACTGCCCGGATTGGGGGCAAGCACGAAAACCCGGCTTCTGTATCGCTTGGACTATGCCCGCTGTCCATCGAGAGGCCCGGCATAGAGCGTGTGACCGCCGGGGTTCGGGGGGCCGAGAACCGGACGATCTGATTCGCCCGTCCCCCTCGTCCAACAAGCCGATCCGGCGCCGAATACGGAGAAAAGGAAACGAAATGCCCGCGCGAGGCAACCAGCCGAAATACCGAACGGATGCCATCGTGTTCGACCTCGACGGCACACTGATCGACAGCGTTCCCGACGTGCGCAACGCATTGAACCGCACGCTTGCGTCGGATGGCCGCCGGCCGCTCTCGCACGACGAGGTCTGCACCATGGTCGGCGAGGGCGCGCGGGTGATGTTCGAGAAAGCCTGGGCTGCCACGGGCGATGCCCTGACGGGGGAAGCGTTCGAGGTGTTGTTCGACCGATACGCCGGCTACTACCTCGCCCATCCTGCCGACGAGACGGTGATCTATCCGGGCGTCAGCGACATTCTCGAAGCCCTTGCCGGAGATGGCGTGGCGCTCGGTATCTGCACCAACAAGCCACAAGCCTTGAGCGTCGCCGTCCTGGAAGCGCTCGGACTCCGCGGCCTCTTCGCATCCATCGTTGGCGGTGATGCGACACAATACCGCAAACCCGACGCTCGCCATGTCTTCGAAACGCTTGCGCCCATGGGTGCCGAAACCGCCGCGGCGGCGTTTGTTGGCGACAGCGCCATCGACGTTGCCGCAGCCCGCAATGCCGGCTTGCCCATCGTGCTCGTGTCATGGGGATACCGGCACGTGCCGGCAGCGGACCTCGGCGCCGACGCCGTTATTGACCGGTTCGCCGATCTTCCAACCGCCCTTGCCGGCCTCACCGCCCAACCGGACGCGGCTGACCGCCTGGCAGCTAGCCAGGTTTCCGCGCCGAGATGAACCACGCCCAACCGATAATCCGGCCGAGCCAGAGCTCGAGGGGCGACTGGATCGGCCAAGGTTCGCCGTAGACGAGGATGCCGCCCGGATGGGTGCCATACCGGCGCAGTTGCCAGCGGCGGTACAGCCTTCCCAGCTTCGGGATCAGGTAGAAGTAGAACTCCCCCTTGCGCGTGGTCAGGTCGTCGAATCGGCCGAAGAGGCGCCGGATTTCACCCCGCGTGTAGCGCCGGGTGATCGGGTTTTCGACCGTCTGTTCGTCCTTGCCGCCCCATTCGGTCGCCCGGCCCAACCAATTCTCATCGCCGAAGGCACGGCCCTGCAGAATCCCGACGCACAGTCACATGTTGAACCAGTAATGCCACGAGCTCTTGCAATACAGCATGATCACCGCCTGTCCGCCGGGCTTGAGCACGCGGTAGACCTCGTCGATGGCGCGTGCCGTATCGAGCGTGTGGTGCAAGACACCGTTGGAATAGACGATGTCGAAGGTGTCGTCGGCGAGCGGCAGCGCCTCGGCATCGGCCTGCATCGCCTGGCACCCGGTCGCGCGGCCGCCCATCAGTTGGAACTTGGCCTGGGTCGCGCGAGCCCGGTCGAAGGTGATATCGGCGCTGGACATGACCGCGCCGTGACGGGCGAACAGCGCCGAATGACCTCTGGCGCCGGGTCCGACTTCCAGCACCCGTTTGCCGGCCAGCGTCGCGAGCGGCATCTCCACTGTCGCCATGTGGCCGCGCAACCGGAACATGTCCTCGAGATCGCCGATCCCTGCAAAAAGCTGATCGGCCGTGAGCGTTCCATCCACGTCCTCGTAAAGAGAGTCGTAGAGGGACTTCCAGAACTGGCGGATATCGTCCTTGGTGGCGGTCTCGGTCATGCGGGAACCGGATTCGGATGGCTTCGGCGGCGCACGCCCGCGCGGCCCCTCTCTATAGCCGGGGAAACCCTGTCGTGTCAGCCGTCCGCGGGAGCGACGCGGTGACCGCCGCGTTGTTCCGCAAGGTCCGCCAGTTAGCCGTCGATCCGGTGCTTCGGCAATGGACGGTGGGCCACGTCCTTGGCCGCTACCCCGGCGAACCGCCGTTCTCGCCCCACCGGCCCCCCTATCTCAACGGGTTCGAACCTTTCGTTCGGGAGCCGCCCGAGACGGATCTCAAAGGGCTGGAGGTAGGCCGCCCCTTGGCAGAGATCGCATTGCCGCTGCCGGGTGAGACGGTGCGGCTCCGACCCGGTGATGCGGACGACTTCGTCCGACAGTCGTTCGACGACATCGAAACGGCGCTCGCCATTCACCGATTCGCCTGGTTGCCGCTGTTGGGAGACCGCATCGATCCGGCCTGGGTGCAGGCTCTATGGACGGCTTGGCGAACAGCCCACGGGGAGCCGAACGACGGGTGGGCATGGCACCCTTATACGGCGGCGGAACGGGCGATCAACGTTCTGCGCTTCGCCCGGCGTCACGGTCTTCCCGGTCCACGTACCGATACGCTCACCGTGCTCGCCGCGCACGGTGCGGCGATCGCGGCGCGCCTCGAGTATTTCGGCGACCACCACACGTCGAATCATCTGGCCAACGACGGCCGCGGGCTCTACCAGCTCGGCCTTGCGCTGAGACTTCCGGCCTGCGCCGACCTCGGCGGACGTATTCTCGTCGAAGAGGCGGAGCGGATATTCTCATCGTCGGGCGTGCTGCGGGAAGGATCCAGCCATTACCACCTGCTGCTCACCCGGAACTATACCGACGCGTGGCTCGCAGCGCGGAAACACCGCCGGTCCGAAGAGGAGGCGCTGCGGGCGACCGTGTCGCGGACCCTGGCCGTCGCCTCCCGGCTCGCGCTTCCGGCCGGGGTACCGCTTGTTGGCGACATCTCGCCGGACTGCCCGCCCGATTTCCTCGGCGGCCTGCTTCCCGACGGCGACCTGTCGTCCGGTTGGAACGGCCTTCTTGACCCAGAGGAGCGCGACGCCCTGTCGGTGCTGATCGCCGAGACGAATCCAGTGAATGAAAATGATCTGACGGCCGACGGATGGTTGCGCGTGGACGCGCCGCCCTGGGCCGGCCTGTGGCACGCCCCACCGACGGGGTGGTCGGCGATGCCGGGCCACGGTCACCAGGATGTCGGGTCCTTCGAGGTCCACTATTGCGATGAAGCGGTGTTCGTCGATCCCGGGCGCGGCGCCTACGGCGAGACCGGTGAGGCTGCGTTCTACCGCTCGGCCGCAGCCCACAATTCCCTCACCGTCGATGGCCATGATCCCTATCCGCCGAACAGGCCCTATTACGATGATCGATTCCGCCGCCGGTGCTTGGCACGGCAGACGATGGTGTCGCTTTGACCCACCACGGCTTTGCACGGATTGGCGGCGTCGGAACCGTCGTCCGCCGATGGCGACTCGCGACCAACGGCTTCTCCGTCACCGATCAGGTTGACGGCCGCGGTGAGCGCACGGTCACGCGCAGCTTGGTGACATCCTTGCCGGTCGAGCGTGACGGCGATGCCGTCGTCGTTCGAGGCCGCGCCGCGACTTGTCGGGTCAGCGGCGATACACCCTTGCGGCTCGAGTCTGCGACTCGCTGGCGGGCCTATGGGGACGGCGAACCGGCAACGATGATCCGGTTCGAAGACCGAGCCTCCCTGCCGTGGACCGGAACCATCACGGTGGACGTCGTCTGATGTGCGGTATCGCCGGTGTGTTCGTGCCGCGCGGCGCGGCGCCCCCCGTCGAGGACCCCGGTTCCATGACAGCGGCAATGCGCCACCGCGGTCCCGATGGCGACGGCCGATGGGCCTCCGCCGATGGGCGCTACAAGGTCGCCTTTGTGCGCCTGGCGATTATCGACCTCGCGACCGGCGACCAGCCGCTCGTCGGTGCCGGCGACCGTCTGGTGCTGATGGGCAATGGCGAGATCTACAATTACGTGGAACTGCGCGCCGACAACCCGGATTACGCCTACCGGACACAGGGCGACATGGAGGTCGTCCTGGCGCTCGCCGAGCGCATGGGGGACCGTTTCGTCGAGCCGCTCAATGGTATGTACGCCTTGGCGCTGTATGACGCCGATGCGCACCGCTTGGTCCTCGTGCGCGACAGGCTGGGGGTCAAGCCGCTCTACTGGGCGCGGCTCGCCGGTGGAGGTCTTGTCTTCGCATCCGAGGTCAAGGCGCTGTTCGCATCGGGATTGGTGGACCCCGCCGTGGACGAGGATGCGGTCTCGGCCTATCTCGCCCATGGGTTCGTGCCGGCGCCCCGTACCCTTTTCCGCGGGGTCGAGAAGCTGCCGCCCGGCTGCCAGCTGATCGTCAATGCCGCGGGCGATATCACCGTAGAACGGTATTGGCACGCCCGCGCAACGAAGGATCTTCCGCGCGATGCAAATGCCATCGAGGAGCATCTGGTCGCCGTGCTGCGGGAAAGTGTCGGGTTGCAGCTCCGATCCGATGTCCCGGTCGGCGCGCTGCTCTCCGGCGGCATCGACTCCGGCCTGATGGTCGCCCTTGCCGCCCAAGAGGCGTCTTCGCCGATCAACACCTATACGGTCAGCTTCGAAGGCGCTGCGGTCGACGAGGCACCCCTGGCGGAGAGCGTCGCCATCCGGTACGCCACCCGTCACCATAGCCTGAAGCTGCCAGCGGCGGCGGTCGCGGAGCACCTGCCGCGCCTGGCGTGGTACTGCGACGAACCGGTCAATGATCCGGCCCTACTGCCCAACGCGCTGATCGAGGAGGTCTTCGGCCGCGATCTCAAGGTGGCGCTGAACGGTACAGGCGGCGATGAGCTGTTCGCCGGCTACGGACGCTATTTCCGTCTCCCCGTCGAGCGCCGCTACCTGATGCTTCCCGGCTGGCTGCGCAGGAGTGTTGTTGAACCTCTGGCGCGCACCATCGACCCAATGACCGCCTGGCGGTTGCGCCGAGCGGCGTTGTTCGACCGAGACCGCGGCCGCTATCTGCACGACCATTCGACCCATTTTCCCGCACCGGTCCGCGCACTGGCGGGCAACAGCCAGCCCCTGCCCGAGCCGGCGCAGGCCGGTTTCTTCGCCGAGTTTGACGGCCCGGCGCAGACGGCGGCGCTCTATGCCGATATCGCCACTTATCTGCCGGAGGACCTGCTGACCCTCCTCGACCGCACGTCCATGGCCGTCGGGGTCGAGGGGCGCGTCCCGTATCTCGACCACCGCCTGGTCGAGGCCGCTTTGGCCGTACCACCGGACATCCGGACGCCGGGAGACCGACAGAAGGCGTTTCTGCGCCGCATTGCTGCGCGTTTTCTGCCCGAGGACGTCATTGCCGCACCCAAGCAAGGATTCGCCTCGCCCGTACCGGCATGGCTGGATGCCGGGTTGGAACCGCTGGCACGCCGTGTATTGACGGGACGATCCGCGTTGGAACGCGGCTGGTGGACCGCCGACGGCATCGACCGGCTGCTGGCCGATCCGCGCCGGCATGGATTCCGTGTTTACACGCTGCTGATGTTGGAACTCGCCGTCCGTATCCATGTCGAAAGCTCGCCCTCGTCCTCGGCGCCGGCGGACGGCCTGGAGGCCTTTGCCGATGCCGCCTGATGCGGGGTTCGCTCCGGTCAGCGTTATCGTCCCCGCCTTCCGCGCCGCATCTACCGTCGGGCGGGCCCTCGTCAGCATTGCCGCCCAAACGGCGAAACCGGAGGAGGTCCTGGTCGTCGATGACGGATCGAACGATGGAACGTTCGAAGCGGCGCGGGAGATGTCGCGGCGCATGGAAGGCGTCGAACTGGTCGTTATCCGCCAGGCCAATGCCGGTGCCGGCGTGGCGCGCAACCGGGCGATCGCCGAGGCTCGTCAACCGATCCTGGCGTTCCTCGACGCCGATGACGAGTGGCTCCCCGAAAAACTGGAACGTAGCATCGCGGAGCTGGAAAAGGATGGCCGGGTGCTCGTCGCACACAACTACATCCGCGCCGGCGACCGAGACGAGACGGTGGTCGACTGTGTTCGAAACTTCGCAGCCGGTGACCCCTTCGTGTCCCTTTACCGGCGCGGTTACATCGCCACGTCGACGGTCGTCGCGCGGAAAGAAACGGTGGATGCCGTCGGCGGATTCGATACAGGCCTCGCCACCGGCCAGGATTTCGACCTCTGGCTGAAGATGCTTGCGCCACCGGGCACTCCGTTCGCGGTGTTTCCCGAAGCCCTCACGCGCTACCACATTAGTCCGTCCGGCATCACCGCCAACACGGCGCGCCGTCTGGCCTGCTGTCTAGATATTGCGGATCGCCATGCGCGGGCGCTGGCCGGCCGGCCGGGAGGCGTATGGCCCAGCGTCTGTTTCCGCACGACCGCCGTGCACTACGAGGCGATTCGCGCTTATGGGCGCACCGGTGCATGGGGTAAGGCGCTGAAAACGGTAGCCGAAGCCCCGCTGGCGCTGGCAGCGACCGTCGGCCGGTTGCGCGGTCGATGACCCGCCGCTATAAGGGTCGCCCCCACTCCGCCGGATAACGCTTTCGGCCCTCGATTTAGGCTTGCCATGGTCACCGTCCTTGTCCCCGTTTACAACGAGGAAAAGACGATCCTGGAAATCCTCCAGCGGATCAGTGCGCAGCATGTCGAGGGCGTTACCTTCGAAGTGATTGTCGTCGATGACGGGTCGGCGGACCGGACGCCGGACCTCCTGGCCGCGCACCCCGACCTCTATGCACAGAACGTCCGCATGCCGGTCAACGGCGGCAAAGGTGCCGCGGTGCGGGCGGGTCTTCACGAAGCCACGGGCGACTTCATTCTGTTCCAAGATGCGGACCTCGAGTACGACCCGGCCGACTACGTGAAGTTGATGCGTCCGGTGCTCCAATTCGACGCCGACGTGGTCATGGGCAGCCGCGTCATGGCGCCGGAATACACCCGCGTCCACTATTTCTGGCACCTCGTCGGGAACCGTATGATCACGTTGATGTTCAACGTGTTTTTCAACATGACGTTCACCGACATCTACTCGTGCTACCTGATGTACCGGCGCGACCTGGTCGAACCGGAAGACCTGCGGTCCGACGGCTGGGACCAGCATGCCGAGATTCTTGCCCGGGTGGTCAAGGCCGCCGATGTCGTTTACGAAGTCCCGGTCAGCTACCACGGCCGCTCGTACGCCGAAGGCAAGAAGATCAAGGCCGTTCATGCGCTTTCGGTCTTCTGGATGATTCTCCGCCAAAGGTTCTCGCGATGACGGACATTCCACCGCTCACCGAAGAGGAAAAGGCGACGTGGCCGACCCGACCGATCGTGCCTTTGGAGACGCCCTTCGTCGACGACCGCGGCGCCATCCAGCCGCTGGTCGACCTGATGATGCGGAGTGCGGTGCTGATCACATCGAAGAAAGGGGTGGTGCGCGCCAATCACTACCACAAGACCGACTGGCACTATTGCTATGTCGTCGACGGATGCATCGAGTATTTCCATCGGCCGACAGGCAGCGATGCCGAGCCCGAGCGGCTCCTCGTCGAGGCCGGGCAGATGGTGTTCACGCCGCCGATGGTCGATCACGGCATGAAGTTCCCGGTCGATACGGTGTTTCTCGCGCTGTCGCGGAACCCGCGCGACCAGGAGTCCTACGAAGCCGACGTCGTCCGCATCCATATGATCGACTGACGTCCCGCCGAAGCCGACCGTGACTGAGACCTGTCATCGACGCAGCACCTGCCGGCTTTGCGGCAGCTCGGATCTCACGCTGGTCCTGGCGCTGACACCGACGCCGCCGGCCAACGCCTTCATTCCGGCGGATGCGCTGGACGAGCCGCAACCTGCCTATCCGCTCGAAGTCTTCTTTTGCGAAGGGTGCGGCCACGTGCAGCTTCTCGATGTGGTCGATCCGCACGCGCTGTTCGATCACTACGTCTACGTCTCCGGAACGTCACCGCTGTTCGTGCGCCACTTCGAGGACTACGCCGCCGATCTGCTGGCGCGCTACCGCGTGCGGCCGGAATCGTTGATCATCGATATCGGGTCAAACGACGGCACGCTTTTGAAGGCGTTCAAGGATGCCGACATGCGGGTTCAGGGAATCGATCCCGCCGTCGATATCGCCCGCGAAGCCGTCGCCGCCGGCATTCCGACGTTCCCCGGCTTCTTCACGCCGGCGATAGCCACGCGCATGGAGGAGGAGCGGGGCAGGGCAGCGATCATCACCGCTAACAATGTCTTCGCCCATATCGACGACCTCGCCGCGATCGTCGAGGGCATCCGCATCCTTCTGGCGCGCGACGGCGTGTTCGTCTTCGAGGTGTCGTATCTGGTCGACGTCTACGAGAAGACTCTGTTCGATACCGTCTATCACGAGCATCTGGACTATCACACCGTCGCTCCGCTACAGCGGTTCTTCGCATCCCAGGGCATGGAGCTGATCCGCGCCGAAAGGATTGACACCCACGGCGGCAGTCTCCGCGCCACGGTTCAACGCGCGGGCGGACCGCACTCGGTGGATACCTCCGTCGCCGACGCCATTGCCGCGGAGCAAGCCCTAGGCCTCGACCAAGCGGAGACGCTGAAGGGCTTCGCCGCCCGCATCGAGAGCGTCCGCGACGAGCTCAAGGCCATGCTCGCGGAGCTCAAGTCGGCGGGAAAAATCGTTGCCGGGTTCGGCGCTCCCGCCAAAGCAACGACGTTGATGCATCACTTCGGGATCGGACCCGACGTCGTCGACTTCATCGTCGATGACAGTCCCTGGAAGCAGGGTCTCTATACTCCCGGGCTGCATATTCCGGTGGTGTCGGCCGACGTCCTGTACGAACGCCGACCGGACGCTGTCGTCATACTTGCCTGGAACTTTGCCGACTCTATCATCGACAAGCATTCCGCCTACCGCGACGGCGGCGGGCGGTTCATCGTTCCCCTTCCCCAACCGAGAATGGTCTGACCCGAATGCGTGAATTCCTGCTCGACTCTGACATCGCCGAAATCGCCGATCGCCTGTCCGACCGGGCGGGGGTGCTGGCGGGAAAGACCATCCTGTTGACGGGTGCCCGTGGGTTTCTCGGACGCTACTTCACCGAGGTGTTCGTTCGGTTGAACGAAACCATCCTTACCAAACCGGTCAGCCTGATCACCCTCGACAACATGATCACCGCCGGCAAGGAAGGTGCCGCCTTTCCCGACCGGGCCAACGTCCGCTTCATCCGGCACGACGTCACGGAACCTTTCGAGTGGGACGGGCCCCTCGACTACATCATCCACGCCGCCGAAATCGCCAGCCCGTTCTACTATCGCGCCTATCCGCTGGAGACGCTGCAGACAGCAGTCACCGGAACCCGCCTGATGCTGCTGTTGGCAACCCGCCTCGGCGCCCGGTTCACCTTCTTTTCGTCGGGCGAGATTTACAGCGATCCCGATCCCCGCCACGTGCCGACCGCCGAGAGCTATCGCGGCAACGTCGCCTGCCGGGGCCCGCGGGCGTGCTACGACGAAAGCAAGCGTGTCGGCGAGACGCTGAGCTACATCTTCCACACCAAGGACGGCACCCACACGAACGTCATCCGGCCATTCAATGTGTTCGGCCCCGAAATGCAGGAGACCGACTACCGGGTGCTGCCCAACTTCGCCAGCCGGATCAAGGGCGGCATGCCGGTGAACGTCTACGGCACCGGCAACCAGACCCGCACCTTTTGCTACATCACTGACGCCATGGTCGGCTTCCTGCGAGTGATCCTCGACGGCGTTGCCGGCGAGGCCTACAACATCGGCAATCCGAAACCCGAAATCGCCATGCTCGATCTGGTCCGGCGCATCGAGGCCGTGCGGGGAGTGCCGGTCGATCTCAACGTCGTCGAGTACCCGGACAGCTACCTGGCCGACGAACCCAACCGGCGGTGCCCCGACATCCGCAAGGCCCGATTGCAATTGGGCTTTGAACCGTCCGTCGATTTCGACGAAGGACTCCGTCGGTTCCTTGAGTGGTCGGACCGCAACTACACGGGTGAGGTCTAGTTGGCGGAGGCTCCTCTTCGGCTCGGACTGGTTGGTGCCGGCCGCTGGGGGCGGAACTATATCCGCACGATCGCCGAACTTGAGGACGTCGTCTTGGCTCGACTGGCGAGCCGGGCTCCCGATGCCGCCGCCCTGGCCGGCGATGGGTGCGCCGTCGCGGCGGACTGGTCCGAACTGATTACCGCCGGTGATCTCGATGGCGTGATTGTGGCCACGCCGCCGGCCACCCATGCCGATATTGTTCGAGCCGCTATCGAGGCGGACTTGCCGACGCTGGTCGAAAAGCCGCTGACGACCAGCTGGGCCGACGCCGAAGCCCTTCTGGCACTGGAGGAGGACCGCGGGGTCCCGGTGATTGTCGACCATACCTACCTCTTCCACCCGGGCTTCCGGGCGATGAAACAGGAGGCCCGGTCCCTCGGCGGTCTGCAGTCCCTGCGGACCGCGGGCGGGAATTGGGGGCCGTTTCGCGACGACGTTGACGTGCTTTGGGATTGGGGGCCGCACGACGTCGCCCTATGCCTGGATCTCGTCGGCGATCGCCCGGCGAACGTCGAGGCGTGGAGCAAAGACCGTCAATCCACGCCGGAAGGTCCTGGCGAAGTGATTGCGCTGAGACTGACCTTCGACGACGGTCTCGCAGCCGACCTTTGAATCGGCAACCTGATGGAGCATCGCACGCGGTTCGTCGCCGCGACCTTCGGCCGCCACGAACTGATCTTCTCGGACGAGGGCGGTGACGCGCTGACCCGCGCAGTGCACCTGGACAGCCCGCAGAGTACCGCCGAGGAAGAACCAGCGAAGGCCATCCCCGTTGACGACACCCCGCCACTGACGGTCGCGGTTCAGGAGTTCGCCGAGGCCATTCGCCACCGATCGACGGACCTGTCCGGCTTGCGGCTTGCCGTCGACGTCGTATCGGTGCTCGAACGGTGTCAGACGGCATTGGGCCGTTAACCGGAGGCATTGTCGTGAGTGGCACACCGGCAGGGGCGGCGACCGGGAATGGGCCGAACGTTGTCTACGAGGGCCGTGATCTCGAAGCAACAGCCGGTCTCGACAACTACAATGCCTGGATCGTCGAAACCTTCAGGCCATATCTGCGCGGCCACGCCATCGAGATCGGTTCGGGCATCGGCATCTTTGCCGGTTTGCTCAGGCCCCACGTCGATCGATTAGACGTGGTTGAGCCATCGCCCAATCTGACGCCCGTTTTGGAGGCACGCTTCGCCGATGATGCGAGCGCGACCGTCTATTCCGCCACGCTCGAGGCCCATGTCGCCGCCATGGATGATGCGTGCCGCGACGCCGTTATCCTGGTCAACGTGCTGGAGCATATCGAGGATGATCGTGCGGCCCTGGCTGAGTTGTTCCGCATTACCCGCCCGGGGGGCACCTGCTGTTGTTCGTACCGGCGCTTCAGTTCCTGTTCAGCGAACTCGACCGCCAGTTCGGGCATTTCCGGCGCTATCGCCGAAGCGAACTCCGAGCCAAAGTCGGAGATGCGGGATTCGAGATCGGATTGGCCTGCTATTTCGACATCCTTGGAGTGGCGCCCTGGTGGCTCTTGAACACCGTCGGCGGCAAGACCGATTTCAACCCGAAAATGGTCCGGCTCTACGATGCCGTCGGCGTGCCGCTAACCCCGGCTCGCCGAGCGGCTTCTTTCACCGCCCTTCGGCAAGAACGTTCTGCTGGTCGCTCGGCGCCCGAACTGACTCCCATGAATCGCGATGTGCGGACTGGCCGGTAGCACCGCGGCACGCGCCGACGTTCTCGACGCCATGGCGGCGCGCCTCGGCCATCGCGGCCCTGACGATGATGGCACCTGGCTGGAGCGCGACGGCGGCACGGGGTTCGCATTTCGCCGCCTCGCTGTCATCGACCTCGGCCCGGGCGGCCACCAGCTGATGGCCACGGACGACGGCCGGTTTGTCCTCGCCTACAACGGCGAGATCTACAACTACCGAGACCTTCGGCAGGAGCTGGAGTCCGCGGGAGAAACGTTCCGCTCGGCCAGCGACACCGAGGTGCTGCTCCGGCTGCTCGCCCGCGAAGGCGCGGACGCGGTGCATCGGCTTGTCGGGATGTTCGCCTTCGCGCTGTGGGACCGCGAGCGGGGCGAACTGCTGCTCGCCCGTGACCGGCTGGGCATCAAACCGCTGGTCTATGCCCCACTGCCGGGCGGCGCCATTGCCTTCGCCTCGAAGATCCGGGCGTTAGCCCGCCATCCGGGCGTCAACCTGAGCGTCGATACTGACGCGCTTTCGGACTATCTCGCCTGCCTCTACGTGCCGACGCCCCGGACCATCCACGCCGGCATCCGCAAACTGCCGTCGGGCCACCTGCTCCGCTGGCGGGACGGCGAGTTCGTCGTCGAACGCTACTGGCATCCGCACTTCGCCGGTGATCGGAGTCCCACCGTGGATGAGGCCGTCGACGAGCTGTTGCCGGTGCTCCGCCGTGCTGTCGCCGGGCGGATGATCGCCGATGTGCCGCTCGGGTGTTTCCTCTCCGGCGGCATCGACAGTTCGGTGATCGCCGCTTTGATGGGCGAGGAGTCGGCACGCGAAGGCGGCCCGCGCGTCCGCAGCTTCACGATGACCTTCGACGAGGCCGCCTACGACGAGCGCGATGCGGCGGCGGCCGTCGCCCGCCACATCGGCAGCGACCATGTCGAACTGGCGGCGAGCCCTGACCTCGCCGGCCTGCTCGACGACCATGTCGCCGCCTTCGGCGAACCGTTCGGCAACCCGACCGCTTTGCTGATAAACGACCTCTCGCGCAAGGCCCGCGAGCACGTGACCGTTGCCCTCGTCGGTGACGGTGGCGACGAGGTCTTCGCCGGTTATCCACGCTACCGGGGCGGACTGCTGGCTGAGCGCTACAGGCGCCTGCCGGCGTGGCTGCGCGAACGGGTGATCGCGCCTGCCACTCGGTTGATTCGAGAAGACTCGGAAGGCCGCCACGGCCGCCGCCGGGTGCGCGAGTTCCTGACCGGAGCCAATCTGGCCGACGCCGACATGTATGCATCGTGGGTCGAGTATTTCGACCCCGAGGAGCGCCGACGGCTGCTCGGCCTCGATGCGCGGCCACCCCGCCCCATCGCCGAGCTTTACCGTGACGCTCCGTCCGAACACCCGCTGGACGCCATGCAGCAGACCGATCTCGGTTCGTTCCTGCCGGGGAATCTGCTGGCCTACGGCGACGCCATGAGCATGAGCCATTCCCTCGAATTGCGTTTGCCGCTGATCGATCACCGGGTGGTCGAAACGGTGCAGACCTTCGCTCCGGACATCCGCTTCGCGAACGGTGCCAAGACCCTGCTCAAGGCTGTCGCGCGGCGCCTGCTTCCGACCGAGATCGTCGAGCGGCCGAAACGGGGCTTCAACCCGCCGATGGGCGTTTGGCTGAAACACGATCTCAAGTCCCTGGTCGACGAGCGGCTGACGCCGGAGACGACCGCCGCCTTGGGCCTAGCCTGGGAGCCTGTGGCAAACCTACTATCCGAACACAGGAGCGGTCGGCGTGACCACGCCTTGAAGGTCTGGGCCTTGCTAACGCTTGATTCGTGGTGGCGGAATAGGCCGCAGCCGGTCCCGGCGCGGATGTAATGGAGAGGGTTGCGGTGCCGGTTTTTGCGGCCCGTTTGATCTTGGAGGCGGCCATCTAGTCGACGCCGATTCAGGTACGCTCGCGGTATGGCGTGTTCAACGAACACGCCTTCTTTTGCGCGAGAGAGACCCTGCGGTATATACGCCGGACATGACAGGATTTGCCGTCCTTTTCGCCGCCGTCGCCGGTGCCGCATTCGCCGCCACAGGCCTGTTGCTCCGTCAGCTTCGCCGCCGCGCCATTCTCGATCACCCGAACGAGCGCAGCAGCCACAGCCTGCCCACGCCGCGCGGCGGCGGCCTTGCGATCGTGCCCGTGGTAGTGATCGCATGGACCGTCGTCGGCGTCATGGGAGACGCGGCACCACCGATGTTCGTCGTCGTGGCCCTGGCTGTCGTCCTCGCCGTCGTGTTCTGGATTGACGACCTTCGCGGCTTGCCGGTGGCCGTGCGCCTTGCCGTGCAGGCCGCCGCGATTGCCGTCGTCCTCATCGCGGCACCGTCTGACCGAGCATACATCTCCGCGGCGTTGCCATCGGCGGTCGACCTGCTTCTCGCTGGAGTCTTTTGGCTCTGGTTCGTCAACCTGTTCAACTTCATGGACGGAATCGATGGACTTGCCGGCGGCGAAACCGCATCCATCGGCTTTGGCGTCGCCATCGTTGTCTTCGTCGGCGGTGTTGCCGGCAACCTTCCTGCCCCTGGCATTGCGCTCGCCGCGGCCGCATTGGGCTTTCTGATCTGGAACTGGCAGCCGGCGAAAGTGTTCCTCGGCGATGTTGGCAGCGTTCCCCTCGGCTTCGTGACCGGGTGGCTGCTCCTCGAGCTTGCCGCCCATGGCCAAGGAGTGGCAGCGCTGATCCTGCCGCTCTACTATCTCGCCGACGCCACCGTGACCCTGGCACGCCGCGCCGCACGAGGCGAGCGCGTTTGGCAGGCGCATCGCGAACATTTCTATCAACGGGCCGTGCAGCGCGGCCATAGTCATGCCGCCGTTGTCCGTCACGTGTTGGCGGTCAACGTCGTGCTCGTCGGCCTGGCCGCCGTTGCGGCAGCGGGCCGGCCCGGAATCGCTTTTGCCGGAGCGGTGCTCGCGGTGGGGACACTGCTGTTCTTCCTTGGTTGGCCCGGGGGCAACGGTTCGGAATGAACATTCTTTTCCTAACGGAAAATTTCCCTCCGGAAACCAATGCCGCGGCAACCCGTGTATTCGAACGGGCGTGCTATTGGGTGCGCTGGGGACACAAAGTCACCGTGGTCACCTGTGCACCCAACTTCCCGCGTGGGGCGTTGTTCCAGGGCTACGAAAATCGCTGGCACCAGACCGAGACCATGGCCGGCATACGTGTCGTGCGGGTCAAAACGTTCATCGCTCCCAACCGCGGGGTTGTCCGCCGGTCTTTCGATTTCCTCAGCTTCGGCATCAACGGGCTCATCGCGGCGCTGTTCGAAGCCCGCCCCGATGTGGTCGCCGCGACCTCGCCGCAATTCTTCGCCGCCGTCGCCGGGTACGGAACCGGCGCACTGAGACGGGTCCCCTTCGTGTTCGAGCTCGGCGATCTATGGCCGGCATCGATCGCTGCTGTCGGTGCCGTCCGAAACAGCCTGCCGCTGAAGATGCTGGAGTCGCTCGAGTTGTATCTCTACCGGCGCGCCGCCGCGGTGGTCGCCTTGACGGGCGCGTTCAAGGACAATCTCGTCGCCCGCGGCATACCGGCCGAGAAAATCGCCGTGGTGATGAATGGCGTCGATCTGGTCCGCTACGGACCGCGCCCGCGCGACGAGACTTTGGCGGATGAGTGGGGGCTCGCCGGCAAGTTCGTCATCGGCTACGTCGGTACCCATGGCATGGCGCACGCGCTCGGCAATGTCCTCGACACCGCCGAACGGTTGCGCGACGAGCCCGATATCCGGTTCCTGCTCGTCGGCGCCGGCGCCGAGCGCGAGGCGCTGGTTGGCGACGCGGCAAGGCGCGGACTCGGCAACGTTGTCTTTCAGGGCCTGCAACCGAAGGACATGATGCCGGCCATATGGAGCCTCTGCGACGTGGCCCTCGTGCACCTCAAGGATTCACCGGTGTTCGCCGGCGTTCTGCCGTCGAAGATATTCGAAGCCATGGGCATGGGACTTCCGGTGTTGTTGGCAGCGCCGCAGGGTGAAGCCAGCCGCGTCGTCGTCGGGGACCGCGCCGGACTCCATGTCCCGGCGGAGAACCCTGAGGCGCTGGCCGACGCTGCCAAGTCGTTGCACGCCGATCAAGAGAAGCGGGATCGACTCGCAAAAGCCAGTCTTGCCGCCGCGCCTAGCCACAGCCGCGAAGCCCAGGCTCGGGAAATGCTTCGGGTGCTGGAGATGGCCGCCGCGGGCGACGGTCACCGGGCTGGCGCCGCGTTGCCCGTACCCGGCCGATGAGCCGTATCCTCGTCACCGGCGCGAACGGATTCATCGGACAGGCGCTGTGCCCGGCGCTTGCCGCCGCCGGTCACGATGTCGTCGCGGCGGTGCGCGACGCTGGATCCGTGCAAGGCGAATCGAGGGTCGTTGTTCGTGCCGTCGGTGCAATCGGCCCCGACACAGATTGGACCGAAGCGTTGAACGGCGTCGACGCGGTGGTCCACCTCGCCGCGCGAGTCCATGTCATGGATGAACACGCGCGGAATCCGGAGGCCGAGTTCATGCGCACCAATGCCGCCGGCACGCGCCGGCTGGCCGAGTCCGCGGCGCAGGCCGGTGCGCGCCGTATGGTGCTGATGAGCACGATCAAGGTGCTGGGCGACGACACACCGACCGGACGTGCCTTTACCGAGGCCCATTCCCCGGCGCCGGAGGACGCGTATGGACGTTCGAAGCTACGGGCCGAGAAGGCACTGATGGAGATCGCCGGTGCAACCGATCTCGAACCCGTCATCCTACGGCCTCCGCTGGTCTATGGTCCGGGCGTCGGGGGCAACATGCTGGCGTTGCTGCGCGTCGTCGATCGTGCCCTGCCGTTGCCGTTCGGCGCGATCAGGAATTATCGCAGCCTGATTTCCGTCCGCAATCTGGTCGACGCGGTGATTCGCTCGTTAGAGATTCCCGCCGCCGCCGGAACCACCTTTGTCATCCGCGATGGCGAGGATTTGTCCACACCCGGGCTGGTCCGCATGCTCGCCGATGCGTTGGGCCGGCCCGCGCGCCTGCTACCGGTTCCCGTTTCCCTGCTTGCATTTGCGGGACACCTCACGGGCCGGACCGCGGCAATCTCCCGGCTCACCGGTTCGCTCCGCGTCGACGACGGGCTGATCCGCCGGCAACTGGGCTGGACCCCGCCTCAGACCGTGGTACAAGGGATCGCGGACACGGCGGCTTGGTACGCCGCGCACCGGGACCGTAGTGGATGACCGGATGTCGCGCCTGACACTGTTCGAGATTTCCACACGCGGGCAGATCGCCTTCGCCCACGACATCGTCATGGCCGCGGCGGCATTTCTGGTCTCGCTGTATCTGCGACTCGGCGACCAGTGGCTGACCTATTTCCCCGAGGCCACGCTGTTGCTGGCGACGGCGACGTTCGCCGGAATTGCCGCGGCGGCGTTTTTGCTCAACGGGCTCTATCGCGGTGTGTGGCGATACGCGTCGCTCAACGACATGCTGGCCATCGCCCGTGCGACAACGGTTACGATCCTCGTCTTCATTTTGGTGGTGTTCCTGTGGACGCGGCTCGAAGCCATGCCGCGTTCGGTACCGTTCATCAACTGGTTCGTCCTCGCCGCACTGCTCGGCGGACCCCGGTTTCTCTATCGATCGTTCAAGGACCGTCGGCTCGAGTTCAAGCTCGAGTCTCAGGCGGAACGTCACGTACCGATGCTGTTGGTCGGTGCCGGCGACGGTGCGGAGCTGTTCCTCCGTGCGCTCCGGCGGGGGCCCCAGCGGACGTACCGCGTGCTCGGAATCCTCGCCGAGAAGCAAAAGCGGGTCGGCCACCGAATCCATGGCGCGGCAGTGCTTGGAACCGTCGCCGATTTTGCGACCGTGGCAGAGCGGTTCTCGGGTGACGACCGGCCGCAGCGCGTGATCCTGACAAAGGACACCATGGACGGTGCCAAGGTCAGGACCCTGCTGGACGAAGCAACGCGTCTCGGCATGACCCTCGCTCGCGTGCCCCGGCTCACCGACTTCAAGACCGGCATCAGTGATACCATTGAGGTGCGGCCGGTGGCGCTGGAGGACTTGCTGGGCCGTCCCCAGACGCCGTTGGATCGGCACGCCATGCGGGCCATGGTCGATGGTCGAAGGGTTCTGATCACTGGCGCCGGCGGCAGCATCGGTTCCGAACTGGTGCGCCAGGTTTCGGCATTCGGGCCAGCCAAGCTCGTGCTTCTCGATTCGTCCGAGTTCAATCTATACGCCATCGACCAGGAGGTGCGGGAAAGCCACCCGGCCTTGGCCGCGCCGGCCGTGCTGGCGGACATCCGCGACCGCGATCGCATCGCCCGACTGTTTTCCGAGTTTCGGCCTGAGGTCGTGTTCCGCGCGGCAGCCCTGAAGCATGTGCCTCTCGTCGAAGCCAATCCGCTGGAAGGGATGGCGACCAACATCCTGGGGACCGTCAATGTCGCCGATGCTTGCGTTGCCGCCAGTGCCGCAGCGATGGTGCTGATCTCGACCGACAAGGCGGTCAATCCGACCAGCGTGATGGGAGCCACCAAACGATTTGCCGAGATGTACTGCCAAGTCATGGACGTCCGCCGCGGTGGTGGCGGTGGTACGCGGTTCCTCACCGTCCGCTTCGGAAACGTTCTTGGCTCGATCGGCTCGGTGGTGCCGTTGTTCCAGCGCCAGATCGCCCAAGGTGGTCCGGTGACGGTGACAGACCCGGAGATGCGGCGTTACTTCATGACCATCCGCGAAGCCGTCGAGCTGGTCCTCCAGGCGTCGGCGATCGGACTGCGCGGGTCGGCGAACGAAGGCAAGATCTTCGTCCTCGACATGGGCGAGCCGGTGAAGATCGTCGATCTGGCCCGACAGATGATCCGGCTTGCCGGACTTGAGCCCGACGTGGACATCGAGATCACCTATACGGGGATGCGGCCCGGGGAGAAGCTCTACGAAGAAACCATTCACGGCGGAGAGACGACCGTGCCCACCGAATGCGTCGGAATTCTTCTGGCGGCGCCCCGCTCCGGCGATCTTCGCGAACTTAGTCGTGCGGTTAAGGCCATCACCAAAGGGGCCACGGCGTCCGACCGACCGTCGGTAATGGGGGTCCTGCGCCGCACGGTGCCCGAGTACAGTCCCGCCGACGAGGCACCACCACGCGCCGCCGCCGGATAGCACAGAAAGACACCACGCAACGTCACTCCCGGGGGGGGAAACCATCGACATGTCACTGCCCATTCGCCGTGCCCTGATCTCCGTTTCCGACAAGAATGGTCTGGTCGCCTTCGGCCGATTTCTTGTCGAACAGGGAATCGAAATCCTCTCCACCGGCGGCACCGCCACGGCGCTCGCCAACGCCGACATTCCGGTGATCGAAGTCTCCGAGCACACCGGCTTTCCCGAAATCATGGACGGGCGGGTCAAGACTCTGCAGCCGAAGATCCACGGCGGGCTTCTGGCGGTGCGCGGCAATACCGAGCACGAACAGGCCATGACCGACCACGGCATCGCGCCCATCGATCTTCTGGTCGTCAATCTCTACCCCTTCGAGTCCACCGTCGCCGGCGGCGCCGGGTATGACGATTGCGTCGAGAACATCGACATTGGCGGGCCGGCGTTGATTCGCGCCGCCGCCAAGAACCACGCCTTCGTTACCGTGGTCGTCGACCCGGCGGACTATGGCCGCGTCATCGACGAGATGACGGCCAACGACGGCGCCACTTCGGATACCTTCCGGCGCGAGCTCGCCGCCACCGCCTATGGCCGTACGGCCGCCTACGACGCCGCCATCGCTGGCTGGTTCGACGGCGTTCTGGAGCGACCCTTCCCGCCGCGCCTCGCCTTCGCCGGTACTCTCAAGCAGACCATGCGTTACGGCGAGAACCCGCATCAGGCGGCAGCGTTCTATGTCTCCGGCGAGGGACGCCCCGGGGTGGCGACAGCGTCCCAACTCCAAGGCAAGGAATTGAGCTTCAACAATCTCAACGACACGGATGCGGCCTATGAACTCGTTGCCGAGTTCACCCCGCCCGCCGTCGCCATTATCAAGCACGCCAACCCGTGCGGCGTTGCCATCGCGGATTCCCTCAAGGAAGCCTATGTCAAAGCCCTAGCCTGCGATCCGGTCAGCGCCTTCGGCGGCATCGTCGCGCTAAACCGGATGCTCGACGCCGAGACGGCCGAGGAGATCGCCAAGCTGTTCGCCGAAGTGGTCATCGCGCCGGAAATCGACGGCGATGCGCTCGACATCCTGAAAACCAAGAAGAACCTGCGTGTGCTTTCCGCCAGCGCGGTTCCCGACCCCGTATCGACCGGCATGACGCTGCGTTCACTGTCGGGCGGCTATCTCCTGCAAGGCCGCGACGATGCAGTCACGTCCGGCGAGCCGCGGGTCGTCACCAAGCGTGCACCGACGAATGCCGAGATGGCCGACCTGGAGTTCGCCTTCCAGGTTTGCAAACACGTCAAGTCCAATGCCATCGTCTACGTCAAGGACGGCGCGACGGTGGGCGTCGGTGCAGGACAGATGAGCCGCGTTGATTCGGCACGCATCGCCGCGTGGAAATCGGCCGAGGCGTCAGAAGCGGCAGGCCTCGGCGAGCCGTCGACGCGGGGCTCGGTCGTCGCGTCCGACGCCTTCTTCCCGCTTGCCGACGGGCTTCTCGCAGCGGCCAAGGCCGGGGCGACGGCGGTGATACAGCCAGGCGGCTCGGTTCGCGACGACGAGGTGATCGCTGCCGCCGACGAAAAAGGCCTGGCCATGGTGCTCACCAGCATGCGTCATTTCCGCCACTGACTCTGGCTGTGTGAAAACGCGAATACGTTTAGGATTCCCGTGCAGTCTTTGCGGGGGATCGGATGAAGCGTTTTGTAGAAGGGGTGGCACGGGACCAAGCGACGCTGTTTCCGGAGTG
>Ga0056135_10000003_pt1 | contig 91710 bp, 92 predicted proteins | sample WorMetG1aBELIZE1_FD_67481 | JGI IMG/M metagenome (GOLD analysis project Ga0056135, IMG submission 67481) | Marine gutless worms symbiont microbial communities from Max Planck institute for Marine Microbiology, Germany - Inanidrilus... ...
CCGACAAGGCCGCCTCCGAAAAACCCAACTGACCCGTCAGACGATGCGACATCACAACCCCCGATCAACCTCTATCCTCAATCGAAGGAATCACACCAAACGGATTTATGCAAAGTTCTCATAATTCGTGAGAATTGGTCGACCCTGGTCCCGCATATCCTGAAGACGGCGCGAGGAACACCAACGGATATCGAATTGGGCCTGCACGTCTTCACCCGGCGACTTGTGTCTGTGCTTTTCAGGCGGCAGCGGTTTCTTCTTTGACGAAATCGTCGCCGCTGAAAATCTCACGGGCATCGCGCGGATTGAAGATCGAGGTGCCCTCTTCTTGCATGTACTTGGTGACGAAATCGCGGTCCTCGCCGGCCAGGCAAAGAGAGCTGTGCTCGCGGAACTTTCGGATACTGAACCCGAACTCCGTGATCTCCTTGAGCGTCTGTTCGTAGACGTTGCCGATCTTGATGTGCACGTAGGGGCAAACCAAAACGTCACCGACCGGTGTGATGTACATACGGTTGACGGTGTTGCAGCCGAGCACGCCCTCGTAACCACGATCGAAGGGATTCCATAGGTTGCGCAGGATATTCTTGTACTTCTTGCGCATCTCGATCAGGTAGGCGCGGTCCTCGTCATCGACCATGATCTCGGACATCTTCTGCCACATGCCGGCCGGGGTCGCGACGTTGACCAGCGTCGTGTAGCGCTTGTCCTTTGAGTAGTCCATTAGGAGCTTGACGTCTTCCGATTGGGCGTTGAAGTGGCCGACGGTAATGTTGAGATAGGGCGACATTCCGGCGTTCTTGACGTGCTCCAACCCTTCCATGGCCCGCTTCCAGGATCCCTTCTTGCCGCGGAACTCATCGTGGACCTCGGGTTCCATGCTGTCGATGCTTACCGACACCCGGTTGACCCCGGCATCAGCCAACCTTTTGGCCATCTTCTCGTCGAGATGATAACCGTTGGTCGTCAGGTACATGTAGAACCGTTCGGTCTTGATGGCATCCAACGTTTCGAAAAGGATGTCGGGGCGCAGCAAGAGCTCGCCGCCCTGGAGATCCCATTCGAAAATCCCCAGTTCGTGCGCCTGATCGGCGATCTCGGCGACCTTTTCCGCCGGCAACACATCCTTGACGTGGTCGCCCTTGGGCGAGTTCGTGAAGCAGTGTTCACAACGCAGGTTGCAGGCGTTGTTCAGATTCAGGTCGATGCCGCGTTGCTTGGTACCGATCTTGCCGTCGTTAGCCTTCACATATTCGTAGAAAGCTTTGAACTTCTTAACCACTTGCGGCTTTTCTAGCAGGGCCATGATTAATCTCCGACGATGGATTGAGCGAGGGCCGCCATGTTCTTCTGGCCGGCGGCCTCAGCGTGTCGCCCATGATTAAGGGCGTAATTATCATGTGGGAACAATGGGCTAAAATTCCACCCCATATTTCCCGAGTATGGACATGCCTTTCTCGTAGGAACCAAGTTCGACGATGTCGTCCGTTTCCATTGTGATATCGAAAGCGTCCTCCAGTGCGGCAATGAGCCCCATATGTCCGATAGAATCCCATTCCTCGATGGTATTGTACTCCAACCCTTCGACCTCTGAACCGTCATCAAGGGAGAAGCTGTCGACGAATGCGAGACGGTATTTTTCTTTGTTGGACATACGCAAAACACCTCGTAGATTACTTCCGAAGATTGTCCGTAAATTCAAGGGACTAACATCTTCTGGGACTATACAATAAGGGCCGTTGGCTCACCATAAAATTACACGGTATTTTCTTATGAATTTGTCACCAAACAACTCGATTTACTGGAAAAACAGAGTCAATAAATCGGTATTTCGGCGTTTTTGGTTGGTTAAGGACGTAACATGAGCAAAGGATCCGTTTTAGTTCTCGGATACGACAAAAACCGAACCACAATCATAAACGTGCTGGAAGAATCGGGCTGTGAAGTCGGTCACAGAAACGAGCCGATGACGGATCTTTCGGCCTATGATGCGGTCTTCAGTTTCGGATACCGCCACATCATCAAGCCCGATGTCCTCGCAACCGCAAAACGGCCAGTTATCAATCTTCATATCGGGTATCTCCCCTATAACCGGGGTACGCACCCGAATTTTTGGTCATTCGTCGACAACACGCCAGCCGGCGTCACGATCCACGAAATGGACGAGGGGATCGACACGGGTCCGATCATTTTTCAGCGGTATGTCAACTTCGATTTAGGTATGAACACCTTCGCCACGACCTATGACGAACTGCTTCGTCAAATCGAGGGTTTGTTCGCGGAAAACCTCGATGTTCTGATTACGGGAAAATACAAATCACATCCGCAACGAGGCGCCGGATCTACACACTCGGCGAGAGACCTTCCCACCGAGCATTTTGACTGGAACGATGACATCGGGGAGACCCTGGCAATACTGGAAGACAGAAATTCGGAACGTCTGAAGCGGGACCTGAACCTGGTCGATGAGATCGAGAACGTGCGATCGCGCAACAACATCAATTGGATGGATCTACTGCGAATTGGGTTGACCCATGCGCCGGAAGAAACCAAACGGGTTTTACGCCGTATTAACGCCGACGACGGCAAGATTTCCGATCTTTTCAAGAAACTGGGCGAATAGATGGCAACCATCCTATTGGACTCAATTCCCGTCGGCGATGGCCAGCGACCCTATGTGATCGCTGAGATGTCCGGCAATCACAACGGCGACATCGAACGGGCGCTCAAGATCATCGACGCGGCCGCCGACAACGGTGCCGACGCGGTGAAATTGCAGACCTATTCGCCAGAAACGATGACCATCAGGAGCCCCAAATCGGATTTCCAAATCGAGGGTGGTCTGTGGGACGGCTATTCACTTTGGGATCTTTACGACTGGGCCCACACGCCATTCGATTGGCACCCGGAACTGTTCGAACACGCGCGCTCTAAGGGCATCAGTTGCTTCAGTACACCGTTCGACGAAACAGCAGTCGATCTCCTGGAAGGTTTGGACTGTCCTTTCTACAAGATTGCGTCATTCGAATTGACCGACCTGCCGCTGGTCAAGTGCATTGCATCAACAGGTAAGCCAATCATCATGTCGACCGGCATGGCGACCCTCGATGAAATCGCCGAATCCCTTGATACGGCGCGATCCGCGGGCGGCAAGGATATCGTCGTCCTTCACTGTGTCAGCGGGTATCCGACGCCGGTGGAGGAAGCCAACCTGGCTTGCATATCGGAACTGGCCAAAAGGTTCGGCACCGTCGTTGGCCTGTCAGATCATACCATCGGCAACGCGGCTTCGATCGCGGCCGTAAGCCTTGGCGCCGCCGTCATCGAGAAACACTTCACACTGGACCGTGCCGCTGGAGGTCCCGACGCGGAGTTTTCTATGGAACCTGCCGAACTGCGGGCGCTACGCGATGGTGTTTCAGACGCCTGGAAAGCCATTGGCCAGCCAGACTTTTCGCAGAAATCTTCTGAGCGATCGAACGTAAAATCCCGCAGGTCCGTTTATGCGGTCCGCGATATCGCAAAGGGCGAGAAATTTACCACCACGAACGTTCGACGTATCCGCCCAGGGTTCGGCGTACCGCCGAAATACTATGAGAGTATTGTCGGAAGCGAAGCCTTAAGCGACATCGAAGCCGGCACGGCGATCAAACTCGAACACTTTCGGAACGAATGAGTGCATAAGAAAGAGCCAACCAAACGTGACCAATAACGATCAAACCGTCAGTGATTCGATGGCGACCGCCGTGATCCAGGCGCGTATGTCTTCGACCCGTTTTGCCGGTAAAATACTACGGCCAATTCGTGGACGACCGCTTCTATGGCATATCATCCACCGCTTGGAGAAATGCCGCCTCGTCGACAAGATCGTTATCGCGACGTCTATCGAACCATCCGACGATGCCGTCGAATCCTTTGCCAAGGATGTTGGCGTGCCCTGTTATCGGGGCTCGCTCAACAATGTTCTCGAACGTTTCAGCGGCGCCGCTGAGCTCTATCCCAACCCCTACTTTGTCCGCATCTGTGGCGATTCCCCGCTAATCGATCCGCCAACCATCGATGAACATATCGAATCCCTGATCGCCAGCGACGGTGATTACGCATTGCTCGAGGAGCCGGCAGACAACATTCAGGAGGGGTTCGAGGCGTTGAGCCGACGGCTACTGATCCGTCTCGTCGAAGAGGCGGGTGACGATCCGGTGGCCGTCGAACACGTGACGGGTTACGTTAAGTTCCACCCCGACTTCTGCCGCATCATCAATCAACCCCTTCATGACGATTATCGGGTCCCCGGATCACGCACGTCGATCGACACGCCGGCGGATATGGAGTTCATTGAAACCCTGTATGAACTGACGAACACAGAGGCTGGTGATCTGGACATGATTGCGGCCGTTGAATTGATTAGGAACAGACCGGAACTTCTCGATATCAACCGTCACGTAAGACAGAAATCCGGCGACGAGCAGACGAGACGCGTCATCATTCGTTGCGACGCCGACGTCGAAATTGGTTTTGGGAACCTGTCCAGATGCATGATGCTGGCAAAAGCGTTCCGCGAGCAGATGTCATGGGGTGTCACCTTTGCGTCGCCGTCAGCCGCCGTCATCGAGCGCGCTCGCGATGAAAATTATGGTTTGATCGAACTCGAACCGACCAACATTGCGGGCTCTTTAGCCAAGGCCCTCGATAAGAACCGCCCGGACGCCATCATTCTCGATCTCACGGATTCAACGTCGCGCGAAGAAGTCGAAACCTGGCGTCAGTTCACGCACCTGATCACCGGCATCGACGACCGGTCGGATCGACGGTTGGCGACCGATCTCGTATTCTACCCGCCGGCACCTGAACTCCGGGACCTGGATTGGGGTCAAACCCAAACCGAAGTCTTGAGCGGTTGGGATTGGATTATCCTAGGCAGTGTACCGAAGCGACCGGTGCAATCGGCGGGCCTTACCGATCGCCCGCCCAAGGTCCTGCTTACTCTTGGCGGTTCCGTACCCGTCGAAATGGCGTGCCGGTGGGTCGACATCATTGCCACACTCGAGATTTCCTTTGAGATCGAGTTCGTCGTCGCCGCGGGATTTGAGGACAAGGAGCGTTTACGTTCTCGCGTCGCGCAGGCATTCCCGGAAAGCCAGTTTTCAGTCGATGTTTCCGACCTTCCAGAGCGCATGGTCCGTTCGGATCTGGTTATCTGCGCTTTCGGTGTGACGGCATACGAAGCCGTCGCCGAAGGTTGCTCGACGTTTATCATCGCGCGAAACCACAACAATGCGCTTTCGGCATCGGCCCTGCAGGAAGCCGGGGCGGCAAGGGCTTTGGGTGAGAACGATCAACTCAGCGACGAGGAAATTGCCGCAGAAATCGCGAATCTCATTAGCGACGAACAGGAAAGAGCTAAGGTCCGGCGGCGTCCGGGTGAACTGATCGACCACAACGGCGCCATTAGGATCGCGCTACACATTCACAGGAAACTGGACGAAATCCTGCAAGGGCAATAAGTCGGCGCCGAGGTCGAACAACGCTCAAACGAAGTGGTTCCAAACAGGCCGCGAAATAACTGGTGAGGCAAGAATGTCTGTCGAACGTTGGAAATACGCCTTGATGCAGCTCGCGGGCCGCAATCGCGTCCACGTCGGATCCGATACGAGCGCCGCCTATCGGGATTTGGCCGAGTTCTACGACAATAGCGAAATCATCGGCTTTCCCTCCGGAGAGACCTCGGGATATTGGTCAGTTCCCAACGCTTGGGAAGTGGATGGAGCGACCCTGACAGCGCCGGACGGCTCGGTCGTCGCCGACTGGCGAGAAAACAAACTGTCTCTATTCACCTACTCCCCAGCTTTTAAGGGAAAGGTCTCGCTCGAACAACTTGAAGACCGTCTGTTCTCCATTCCGGATAAACCCAATCGGACCCCGTTCCATTTTCGCAATCAGTATCGACATTGGGACATCGACTGGGGTTTCTGCCTGCCTGATTCAGTTCGGAGATCCCTGAAACCCGGCACCTATGAAGTCGATATCGCGACCCGTTTCGTCCCAGGTGAAATGGAGATGCTCGAGCAGGTCCATCAAGGGCAAGTCGACGATTCGCTGCTTTTGGTCGGGCATTTCGACCATCCGGCCATGTGCAACGATGGCCTGGTCGGTTGCCTCGCCGGTCACGAGGTCGTTTCGCGCCTTTCGGGCCGCGAGACCCGGTTGACCTATCGTATGTTGAGCACGATCGAGATTATCGGGTCGGTCTTCTATGCGGCTGAACACGCACCAGCCAAGTCTGTCCGCCAAGCCCTTTTCATGGCAACGGCTGGCGCGCGGGCTCCGCTGAATTACCAGACGAGTTTTTCGGGAACGGCGCCCATCGACCGAGTAATGACCCACGTGTTTCGTCACTATGCTGCAAAGTCGGAAAGCGAGAACATCCATGGGTTTCGACAAGGTCCGCTCGGCAACGACGAAACAGCGTTCGACGTCGGCGGGGTCAACATTCCCTGCGGTGTCGTGATGCGCGCTCCTTTCGATGAATACCACACCGACGCCGACAATCTTGATGCGGTCGCGGAAGAGAATTTCGAGGAGCAAGTCGATCTCGTGTTGAAGGCGATCGATATTCTCGAACGCAACGCAAAACTGACCCGGCGGTTCAGCGGCCTTCCCTGCCTTTCGAATCCGGAGTTGGATCTTTACCTGTCGCCGAGCATGGTTTCGCAGGTGCGAACGGAGGGTAGAGAAGATCGAGCCTTTGCCGGGTGTAACGGCAAGGCTCTTGCGGCTATCGAGAAAAAACCGGACGCCCTGAATCACCTAACCAATGTGTTGCCGATTATGTGCGAAGGCGATTTGACAACTCTCGATGTCGCCGAGAAAGTCGACTTGCCGTTCGAGCTCGTCGACGTCTACACCGAACGCTGGTCGGATAAGGGCTTGCTCGAAAAAGAATGGATCAACCCGTTGGCGTCCGCCTAGAGCGTATCAGACGAACAGATTAAGGATCGACGTCTTGTCCGGGCGACGGTCAAGACTCTCTGAAAGCATATCACCAAGACCGCTCGTTACTTCGAACGAAAGCGCAATCGCTTCCAGTAGCGTTGCATACTTAGTCTTTATGGCGTCTATCTCGGCGGTCTTTTTCTCGACGTCAACAAGGGTAATGCGGGTTGCATCGGCCTCGATGTCGAAAAGCTCCGTATTGCCGTCGATGATCAGCTCGTTAACGGCGCCGACCAAAGTATCCGTTGATTCCGAGTAAGTGAGCGCTCGGGTCGAGACCTCGGTCATCAAATCGATCAGCGTACGGTTGTCGTTGGTAACGGGATCGGTACCTTCCGGATCGAGAACGCCCTCAACGGCAGTCAGAGTGTCCAGTGTGTCGGCATCCTGGCGGATGCGTTGGATCATGTTTCCATCGGTGAATCCGGGAAACTGGAGCTGCAAAAGATTTCGGATCTTTTCGGCCAGTTGATCCTTGGCTTCGTTCAATGCGGTGACTTCGTCGGCAGAAAACGTCGAGTTTTCATCTGCATCGGCCGCAGCAACCGCCGCGTTGGCATCCGAATTGATCTCAAGGAAACGGTAGCTGTTGGTCTCCAACCCAAACTTGTATGCCCGGGCCAGTTCAAGTTCGACGGTCATTTCCTGACGGCGTTTATCCAGCGCCTCCAGTTCGCGGATGGGATTGTCCGAGTTGACCTTGTCGATTTCCTTGTTGATGCGCTCGGTGACGCCCTTTTGGATCGCGTTGAATCGCACTTCGAACGCGGCCTTTGTCTGGGCCTGCCGAACCTGCGAATACGTCCTCAGGAAAATCTCGTCTACCATCTGCGTTCACTCCACCAAACGAACGAGTTGATCGTAGTCGTTTTCCGTTCGATTGGCGATGACGGTTGTCACAGTCAAAAAATCCCCTATGCAACCGCCATCGGGTCAATTCCATTCATTCTCCCCTGAAACCGAAAAGGGGGGACGTCTATTTTGCAGACGCCCCCCCGATTTTCGCCAGTTCGGTCTCAGGCTATTCGGATTAACCGAAGAGCTGGAGAATGGAGGCTTCAGCCTGAGCCGCCAGGGACAGAGACTGAATACCGAGCTGCTGACGGGTCTGCAGGGCCAGCAGGTTGGCGCCTTCCTCGTTGATGTCCGCCAAGGTCAGTTTGTCGGCACCAGTCTGCAGGGTGCTGACATACTGCTCGGTGAAGTCAAGACGGGTGTTCAGCAAGGCCACGTTGGAACCCAGCGTTTGGGCATTGGTACGAAGCGTGACCAGCGCCGAATCGAGTTCCGAAATCATCGAGTTGATGGTCGACGTGTCGCCCTCGCGGACAAACCGTTCAACGTTGGTGTCGGCCGTGATCGCACCGGTGGAACCGGCGATCTTGATACCACGGGTAAGTGCTGTACCGGTCAAAGCAGCCGTCGCACCCGTGATCGCCACGGCACCAGCCGTATTGATGAAGTAACCCGCAGCCGTCACACCACTCAGGCCCGCCGTCACGCCGGCTGCCGCCGTCATGAAGTTAGCCGCGAAGGTGTCGCCGTTCTGCGAGAGTACGAGGGTTTGACCCGACGCCACCCGGAACTGCAAGCTCGCCGTTCCGTAGGTGAAGTTGATCGGGCCGTCAGCCGTGGTCAGGGTAATCGCCGTATCGCCGCGATAGGTGAAGGTAACGGCTTCGGCTGCGGAGACGCTGGCAACCGCGGTACCAACACTCGTATAGGCAATCGAGAAGTTACGGCTTTGGGTGGCTTGCAACGCGAACTCGGCTCCGGCCGTAATGCCGGAAGCGGCGCTGACGATTGACACGTCGAGAGCCTGGCCGTTGGTCACCGTCAGGGGCGCGCTGGTCGCCACCGTGAGGTTGTAGGTCGAACCCGTACCGTAGGTAAAGGCAACGGTTTCGCCCGCGGTGAAGGTCTGCGTCGGTCCCTGGAAGGTGACGGTGAAGTCGCTGCTCAGGGCCAGGAACTGGTTACCGATGTTGCGCACCGCGGCGGTATAGGAAACCGCGTTGATCGTGCCGTTCTGAACCGGGAAGCCGCCGGTGTAGGCCGCGGCTGATGTGATGCTGAGGCCCGCCGTACCGGCGCGGAGGTCAACGGAGTTAACAGTGAGCAAGCTCGCCGTCTTTTCCGAGAACTCGACAGACAGGGTTTGACCCACACCGTTGACCAGGTTGGTGCCCTGGTAGGTGGCGTCAGTGGCCAGGTTGTTGATCTGGGTGCGAAGGTCGTTGAACTGGGTGATGAGGTCGCCGATCTGAGCACTGGTGGCGGACTTCATCGAGTTCGAAATACCTTTCATCTGCGCGACGAGAGCCTCGATGCCTTCGACGCCGTCGAGCGCCGCGGTAACCGTACTAATGCCCTGGTCGATACCGTCCTTCTTCTCCAGCAAGTCCGTCGCACGGTCGCTCAAGCTCTTGGCTTGGAAGAACGACACCGGATCGTCGATCGCAGACGCCACACGCAAACCAGTAGACAGACGGCCTTGGGTCCGTTCGACGAGGTTTGTAGTGTTCTGAAGGGAAAGAAGGCTCGCCCGCACTGATGCGGAAAGAGTAACGTCGGCCATAATTTGGTCTCCTTTCTAGAGTTCAAAATTTCCGGTGATTCTCACCGGTGCCATTCAGGCATGCAACATAAGCGTCTAACCCTAACCTTTCTGGTTTCGTGCTAACACGCTTAGCCGAATAGAGTCAGATTACATCACAGGCAATGAAATTTCAACCGCAAAAACGCTTTCACAGGTGCAAGCGCCAACTTAGAGGCGAATCACGGTATTCGACCCCTGGCTCTGCTGAGCCCCTCCAACAACCCTTCTTATATCTGCAGGTTGATATTTATCAGTGTTTCGATCGCCTGTTCGCTGCAGGAATCTGCCATCGAAAAGGTACGATCGGCAACGAAATCAGCTAATCGGGTGAGGTTCTTGCAAGTGTTCTCGTCAAGCAGGCAATCATCCCGGGCAACCAAGGTTCGGAGGGCCACCCAGATATCGAGATTGGCGTTCAATGCCGCAGCCAAGTCCGAAGTAAGCTCCGGTACGTCAGAATACGCATTGTCTATAGCGATTGCGCAACGGGTCAACTCATAGGCCTGGGCTTCGGACAAGGATTCGAACATTTCGTTGGACGACACTTGGCTGGCCTCACTGTCGATCGTTTCACCTAGAGGTTTACCGCGCTGCGCGGACGAGCGGAATATAGATGAGCTGGAGGGAGATACCAAGCCGGCATTCAGTACAACCACCAGGCGTTGCGGTGAAGCTATATTCCACTCATAGCGATGCCTACAAAACGCACATTGTCGCTACTTGGCCTATAGCGCCCGTTATCGCAAATTCGACTTGACCAGCCGTTCGATATCGCGGGCAACGCCGCACACACTCAGATCCGACAATCCGGCAACCGCTTCGCACATCCTCCTATAAAGATCCGATGAGCCGGCTAGAAGCGCAGCCTTTACCGCATAGTCATCCAACGTGTTCGCAACTAGCTCGTCGGGCAAACCTAGCGATCGAGCGATCGAAAGGCCGCTGCGGTCACTGAATCGCCGCCCCGGATAGCAGATCGCCGGAATACCCGCCGCCAGGGCATCCAGGATGAAATGGCTTCCGCCCAATCTCGAATTGTCCAAAGCGATGTCGATCCTCGACAACCGCTTGAGATGCGCCGCACGGGAGGCACGGGACAGGAACACCAGCCGATCCGGGTCGATGCCGCATTGTTCCGCTTCCTTACGCATATTCTTCCGCCCCCCTTCAGCCAGATAAAGCACTGCGTTGGGCACCGAAGCGAGGACTCGCATCCATATCCGGAACAGCGTTCGACTGATCTTGTAGGTTGGACCGAGCGCTCCGAACACCAGTTGCCCTCCGGTTTTCTTGACCTTCCGTGTAGGCTGGAATGCGAACGGCAAGTAGCGGTTTAATACCATTGAAGATCGCCCACCGACCTTCATGGCCGCGTCGCCGAAAACGAGATCCGGTTCGACACCCCGATTGGCCGCGTCATATCCCCAGGCATGGATAAGGGACCCGCAAAACCCGCGCCCCAGCCACTCGCAACCGTCGCGAAGGTTGGCCGTGGTGTCGATCAACATGTCGGGCCGTGCGTCGTATATCCGTGCCCTGGCAGTGCGGATATCCAGGTGTCCGATTGAGATCGCCCCAAGTTCGTCCTTGAACCGACTATCCAACGACATATCGAAAACCAAGACGTCAAATCGTTCTTTGTCGTGGGCTTTGATTAACGGTGCCAAAGGCACGCCCGCGCTATGGGAAACGAAATCCATGGAAAGGTAAGCGATACGCGGTTTTTCCCTTGCTGGTATTTGAAGCGACCTTGTTACGGGTCCAAAGGTTTTCGCTCGCGCGCTGGAAATCCGATCCACTGCCTTCCGATCAACCGATTTCGTAACGTAACACCACGGCTCGAATGCGGTTTCCTGCATCCTGTTCAGTATCGAAAAGACATGGTCGACAGCAGAAAAGTCGGCTATTCGACTCGCCGCGTGAAGGGTTCGACACGCCACGGGGCCCAGTATTTGCGGCCGTATCGGCGCATCACCGAAAAGGTTGATGAGATCCGTCTCTTCGCTCTCTTCAGTTGCCAAAAAGGCATGAGCCCATTCCCTTTCTCCATCCCGGACGGCATTCAGTAAATTCTGCCTGAAGTATGCAGAACTCCAACCACGAACGGGCCACATGCGGGCGTCTTTATGCCCACCCCCCGTTCGACCGAGGGCAGTCTGATCAGCTGGGGCTGCCGTCCTGTGCATGGTTCGCGCCATGGGCCGTAATGGCGAAGCGGCCGAAATGGGTTTCAAAAAGATCCTCGAAACTCGGTTTTACCTGGCCAGTACGCCGGTAAACACGGGGAATTCCGTGCATATCGATGCGGTTCCGGATATCCAACCTTCCCGCCTTTTCGAATCCCAGATCAAGAAGCGCCTTGTCGTAATCGAGATCGTGGCGAAGCGGTTTTCTCCGTTCACTATCTCTGAGGTAAACATAACCGCCTTGCCGGACGAGCCGGGCGATATGATGAAGCAGCCAGCATATCCCAGCTGGCGTGACTTCGTTGAGCACCCAGGTCGCGCTAACCAAGTCCACGGCGTCGTCCGGGCTCATTTCGAGGTGCCATGATGGCAGCAAAGTCACGGACCAATGGCTCTCCAGCAACCGCGCTCTTATGTCCGGTTCAGATAGGCCGAAGTTCTCGGCGTCTACGATATCCAGATACCCTTTTCCGAAAACCTGCCGGAAGAAAGCCCGCTGAACCGCCAGACTGGAAGGGTAGGCATCGGTGGCGATATAGGACGCCCCCAGATGATGGCAACTGTATAGGGCGTTGGCGCCAAGCCCGGGCCCGATGTCCAAATGAACGGGATCACGCCCGAGACCTTCGCACCAGGTGCGGATCGCACAGTAGTCTTGGAGCTTCACCGATGCAGTCGAGGCGATGTATCGATCAAAGCCGAATTCCGGTCCTAGGAACGGTGCGAAGGCGGAATAAATCTCCGTAAGGCGCTTCGTCAGATCGTCCAGGATTGTGTCATGATCTGCAACCCGGATGTCCACAGGGGTATCATATATCTCACCGGACATGGACAGGTATTGCAGGACCGCGGCGACGCCATCGGTGCTTTTCAAGGCCGGCAGTTGGTCGCCATCGACCCAGGTGAAGGGATTGCCAATCCGATTGAACTTTTCACCGAACAGCCACCCCTGGCGGACTAGGGCGCGATCGAGGGACTGTTGGAAATCGTCGTAAGCGCTCACGGCAGGCTCCGTTTTGGCACCCAGTAGTTTCCGATGAAGAGATCGTCCAGTCCACAGCCGAAGAACGTCATCAAGGCGTCACGAGGACTCTCAACGATCGGTTGGCCCTTCAGATTGAAGCTGGTGTTGAGCACCACTGGCGTACCGGTGAGTTTGTCCAGTTCGTCGATGAGGGCATGAAGCAGGGGGTTGGATTCCGTATGTACCGTTTGCAGCCGGGCGGTACCGTCCACATGGACCACGGCGCCCAGAGAATCCGCTTCGGGGTTCTTTCCGCGAAACGTGACGGACATGTATGGAGAAGGCCGGCCGCCAGTTTCAAAATGTTCTGTGGTCTTTTCGTAGTTTACCGCCGGGGCAAAGGGTCTAAAGGACTCTCGATACTTGATTCGAGCGTTGATCTGGTCCTTGAAAGCACGCCCTCCTGGCAAGGCGAGAATCGACCGATTACCCAATGCCCTGGCCCCGGCTTCAGAACGCCCCTGGAAGAACCCGACGATGCGACCATCGGCGATTTGCTTCGCCGCTTCGCGTGCAGGATCGTCGATCGGTTTGTATTCGATACCATTGCTTTTCAATTCGGTTTCGATCGCCTCGTCGTCATAGGACGTCCCGAGGTAGGCATGCTCGATGGGGGCTGGAGAATCGCCCGCCTCGACAGTCCCAAGGTAAGCGCAGCCCAGTGCCAGTCCGCGGTCGGAAGCCACCGGCGGGACATAGAAATCCTCGAAGAGGCCGCTTTCAATAATGCGCAGGTTGGCGGCACAATTCAGTGCGACGCCACCGGCAAAGCAAAGCGCACGGGAATCCGTGTCACGTTGAACCGAAGCGACCAGATTGAGTAAACATGATTCGAATGCTCTCTGCGTACTTGCAGCCACATTTTTATGAAAACTTTGCATCTGGCTGCCGGGCACTCGTGGCGGCTGTCCAAGGATCGTCTTCAATTCACTGGAATACGTCGCTTCAAATGGCGATTTCGGACTGGGATCGTCGTAGAAAACTCGGCTCGAACAGCCAAGAATCACCGTCCGGTCTGATAACCATGGATAAGTCGATGCTGGGCTCGCCGTAAGGTGCCAACCCCATGACCTTGTATTCGTCACCGTCTCCATAACCGAGAAAATAGGTCATCAGGGTATAGAAGAAGCCGATCGAATTCTTGTTGGGGACCGTTTCGACGACACGCAGGCCGCTTTCCCGATCCCCGTGACAAATCATGCCCGAAATCCCGTCTCCGGATGCGTCGAGCACAATGCAAGCCGCATCCGGCAAACCCGATCCATAAAAGGCCGTCGCCGCGTGGGCCAGTTGATGGTGGGCCCGGCGGATCGGCGGGCATGTCCCGAACTCGTGCCGCAGAAAAGCCCTTAAGGTCTTGTCGAAATCCTCGTAAGTCTCGCCAGGACTCACGACCATGTCGACATCGTTCATGGTCAAACCGGCAATATCCAGGCAGGCGCGGATCGCGCGTGTCGGCAATAGGCCGTAGGCCCCCTTGTAACGGGTATAACGTTCCTCTTCGCAAACGGCGGCGATCCGGCCGGCCACTATAAGAGCTGCGGCAGCCTCATGCTGGCGGATGGTCACGCCTCCATGAATACCGAGTACGATCACGCTGCCGGCCCCGGACTCAGCTTGCGATTGTCGACCAACGGGAAAGATGGCCCAGAGACAGGTTGGCCTTCGCGACGCCAACCGCATCGTTTCTACCTAAGAAACGGTCGAGATACGTGTAATTCGAGGCGAAGGAATTAAGGGAAACCAAATCGATCAAGAATAGGAAGGACGACCGGTTAACCGGCATGACAGGCGCAACGGCATCGAATTCGTCTCGACTCTCGTTCCATACCATAGTGACCCCGCTATCATGCGTTCGACGACAAACCTTTTACCCAAGATTTGAATGATCGGTTGTTCGCCCGTGTGGCCGAAACTGCAGCGGATTATGACCTCGTCATCGTTAACGATTTCGGACATGGTTTGGTCACAAGCGGGATGATCGAAGCGGTCCTGACGAACTCTCGGTTTTTGGCCGTCAATGCGCAAACGAATGCTGGCAATCAGGGGTTCAACTTGATCACCAAGTATCCCCGGGCCGATTTTGTCTGCATCTCCGGTCCCGAAGCGCGGTTGGCGGTGTTCGATAAATACAGTGATCTCGCCACAGTGACCGGCGAAGCGCTGCCAAAAAAAATCGATTGCTCCCGCATGATCGTTACCAGCGGTATTCATGGGTGCTACACATATGACCAATCCAGTAAAGACGTGCGTCGAATACCTGCATTTACCAAGACCGTGGTCGATACGGTCGGGGCCGGCGACGCGTTTTTTGGGGTAACATCTCCTCTCGTCGCTCGCGGCGGGGATATGGAACAGGTCGGCTTCATCGGGAACGCAGTCGGGGCCATGAAGGTTGGTATCGTCGGCCACCGTGCTTCCGTGGAAAAGGTGCCTTTGGTCAAATTCATGACGACCCTATTGAAGTAGGGACGCGCTAAGAGATGGCTTCCAACGATTTGAAAATTCTTGTCACGGGCGGTGCTGGTTACGTCGGCAGCGCCCTTGTTCCGAAACTCCTTGATCGGGGGCATCAGGTCGCTGTCCTAGATTTGTACCTATATGGTGATGATGCCCTTGCGGCTGTCCGTGGGGACCCCGGTCTACGGGAAGTCCGGGGCGACCTAAGAGATCCAGACACGGTCGCCAATGCCCTTCGCGGTTGCGACGCCGTCATTCATTTGGCCTGTATTTCGAACGACCCTTCATACGACCTCGATCCGGAACTTGGAAAGTCGATCAATTACGACGCGTCTCGACCGTTGGTGCGCGCCTCAAAGCAAGCCGGCGTCAAGCGGTTCATTTATGCTTCCTCCTCGAGCGTCTACGGCATCAAGGACGAACCCGAGGTGACAGAGGAACTGACTTTGGAGCCGCTTACGGACTACTCCAAGTTCAAAGCGCTTTGTGAACAAGAGTTGGAAGAGGAACGGGAACCGGGGTTCGTGACATGCACGATCCGTCCGTCGACCGTCTGCGGCTACGCGCCGCGTCAACGGTTGGACGTGATCGTCAACATTCTGACCAACCACGCCGTAAATCGCGGCAGAATTCGCGTATTCGGGGGCTCCCAAAAGCGACCAAACATCCACATCGATGACATGGTCGACCTCTATTTGTTTCTTCTGGATCAACCTGACGAGAAGATCGATGGCAAGATCTACAATGCTGGATACGAAAACCACACGTTGATGGAACTGGCGGAAATTGTCAGAAAAGTGGTTGGCGAAGATCTTCCCATCGATGTCGAACCGACCGATGATCTGCGGTCCTATCACGTTTCGTCAAAAAAAATGCGTAACGAACTGGGTCTCAATACACCATCGAAGAGGCGGTTCGCGGCCTCGTTGCGGCTTTCGAAGACGGGAAACTGCCGAATTCCCTGAAAGACCCCAAGTATTTCAATATCAACCGCATGAAACAGGTTGAATTGGAGTAGTTTTCCACGTGCTGATCGGTCTGGATTTCGATAACACAGTCGCAGGTTACGATCACGTTTTTACCGCGGCCGCGGAACGTGAAGGATTGGTTGAACCGGGCTCGACGAGAAACAAGATCGAAGTCCGGGAAGCCCTTCGAAAACTCGACGACGGAGAACGGGAATGGATGCGACTCCAAGGCCGTGTCTATGGTGTCTACATGGAAGAAGCCGAGATCATCGATGGTGTCGGCGATTTCTTGTCCACATGCCGTGAAAGTGGCGTCTCAGTTTGCATCGTCAGCCACAAGACCGAGTTCGGCCATTTCGATCCTGACCGCGTTAATCTTCGCAAAGCGGCGCGGAACTGGATGAAGAACAATCGTTTTTTCGACCCTGAGGGGTTCGCGATCGATGAGCGATCGGTCTATTTCGAGTCGACCCGACAGAAAAAAATCGAGCGAATAAGAGCACTCGACTGTACTCATTTTGTCGATGACCTCGAAGAGGTATTCAAGGAACCGAGTTTTCCCGATACAACGAAACGCTATCTTTTCGCACCCTCGACGAGACCTATTCCACTTGGTCCGTTCAAGCCCTTCACCAGTTGGCGAGACATCTCGAATGACATCCTCGGGTGCTATCATTGAACCGCCCATCGAAGACTTAAGGGCAACCGCGGCCAAACTATGTGGCGCCGAGGTCGATGCGCTGGTAGCGGTTCAAGGCGGGGGAAATAGCCAGGTTTATCGCGTAAAGGCGGGCAATAACCGCTACGCTCTTAAAGTCTATCCATCTTCACTTACAGATCATCGCGACCGGTTGGGTGCGGAATTCGGCGCATGCGAGTTTTTACGGCTAAAGGGCGTAACCTCTGTGCCGAAAGCCATTTCTTGCGACCGTGACAGCGCTTCCGCCGTATATGAGTGGGTGGAAGGAGAACCGATCGGTGCCCCTTTTAGTGATGATATCGACCATGCCATTTCATTTGCCGTCCAACTGAAATCGTTGGCCGCATCTTCGGAAGCGCAATCGATTCCTGCTGCGGCGGAAGCAACTTTGTCAGGTCAGGAAATCGTCGATCAGATCAGTCGAAGGTGTAGGCAATTAAAAGCAATTTCGGGCGGGTTTAGTGATCTCAACGAGTTTCTTATCAGTTCTTTCGAGCCTTGAGCGGTCATGTTGCCCGGGCGAGAACGGGTTTTCATAAGTTGAGTCTGGCGTTCGAGGAGGGATTGCCTGTCTCGAGCCGAACCTTAAGCCCTTCGGATTTCGGTTTTCACAATGCCCTGCGCCGTAGTGACGGTTCGATTTGCTTTTTGGATTTCGAATACTTCGGTTGGGACGACCCCGTTCGACTGGCGGCTGATTTTCTGCTTCATCCGGGAATGAGTCTGGGTGAGGCCCTTCGCGAACGGTTCTTGAAAGGAATGCTGGAGGCGTTCTCCGGCGACGATGAATTCCGCGTGCGCCTCGCGCTTCTCTTCCCATTGATTGGAATGCGCTGGTGTATGATTCTGCTCAATGAATTTCATTCCGAAGGATGGCGCACCCGACAATTTGCCGGATCTAGCCGTGATCGGGCGTCCGTTCTGGCTGAACAACTGCAAAAGGCGAGAACCATGCTTCTGAGACTTGAGGACACTGAATTTGAGCCCGACGATGGACAATGAAATAAATGACACCCGCCTGAACTTCGCGACTCCACCTTTGGATAATCGGTCGCGTTTCCTGAGACGCCAGTGCATTCGCGCACTCGACGGCGGTGGGCGCGGCCATCTCGGCTCAACACTGTCGCTCATCGAAATACTCAGGGTCCTTTATGACGACATATTGGACGTCAGACCGAATGATCCTGATTGGCCAGAACGGGACCGGTGCATTCTGAGTAAGGGACATGGATGCATTGCTCTGTACGCCATCCTCGCCGATAAGGGGTTTTTCGACGAGTCCCATCTCGACAGTTTTTGCCGCCCGTCATCGATCCTTGGGGGTCATCCTGAACGCCATAAGGTGCCTGGCGTGGAAGCCTCTACCGGAGCGCTCGGACATGGCCTATCGATTGGCGTCGGAATGGCTCTAGCGGCAAGACTCCAGAAACGAAAAAGCCGGGTTTTCGTCGTCACAGGTGATGGAGAAATTAACGAAGGTTCGATTTGGGAAGCCGCCATGAATGCCGGCAAACACCGCCTATCCAATCTCACTGTCCTGGTCGATTACAACAAGCTGCAGTCATACGGTCCGACGGCTGAAGTTCAGGATCTCGAGCCGCTTGTTGATAAATGGCGAAGCTTCGGGTTTTCGGCCGAGGATGTGGACGGGCATGATGTTCACGCCTTGGGAAAAGTCATGTCCTGCTTGCCATTCTCGGAAGACCGCCCGAGCGCAATTATCTGTCACACGGTAAAGAGCAAAGGAATCCCCTTTGCCGAAAACGACCCGACGTGGCACCACAAATCACGAATACCTCCTGAACAAGTCGCCGAGCTCTACGCGGCGTTGGAGCCTATCTGATGCGTCGGACCTGTCTCGAAATGGTCTATGAACTGGCCAAACAAGACCCGCGGATTGTTTTTATCGGGTCCGACCTCGGGCCCGGCACCCTCGATAAAATGAAAAACGAAATGCCCGACCGGTTTTTCATGGAGGGCGTTCAGGAACAACATGTGATCGGAATGGCCGCCGGGATGGCGATGGATGGTTACATCCCCTTCGTAAACACGATCGCCACTTTTTTGACGAGACGGTGTTTCGAACAGGTGGCCGTTGATGTCTGCCTTCACAACCTCCCCGTCCGATTGATCGCGAACGGCGGTGGCCTTGTTTACGCGCCTTTGGGACCTACCCATCTTGCGATCGAAGACATCGGTATCTTGCGAACTCTTCCGAATATGACGATCGTTGCGCCTACCGATGCCGACGAGATGAGACGGTTCATTCCCAAGACAGTCGATCACGCCGGCCCCGTATATATCCGGCTTGCGAAGGGGGGCGACCCCATCGTTTCAAATGACGAAGACGGGTTTGAGATCGGGAAGAGCATCGAACTCCGCCGCGGCCGGGATGTGGCGTTGATCGCAACGGGTGTTATGGTCAACCGTGCCTTGGCGGCAGCCAAGATTCTGGAAGCTGACGGGGTCCAATGCAGTGTCGTCAACATGCATACCTTGAAGCCAATTGACACTGAGCGAATAGATGGGGTCGCGCGGACTACGAGGTTTCTTGTCACCTTGGAGGAACATTCCCTGATTGGTGGTCTAGGCAGTGCAGTTACTGACTATTTGATGGATCAGGCGCCCGAACAAATGCCGTTCGTTAAACGCATGGGAATTCCTGACGAATTTCCGAATGAATACGGCTCCCAGGACTCGATGATGGAAACGCTTGGCTTACAACCGCCGGCAATCGCCGAAACGGTGCGTCAGTTTGTTCGCTCTCAGGCCTGAGCACCATTTCCGAAGGGACGTTTCATTACCGTCAACTTGTGGTTCCTAGACTCACGTCAAGCGCGGTAGTATGGCGCAAGTGCCCCCGGTCCAAGGATCGTTTCCCCATATGGAACTTTTGACTCCCGAAGAAAAAACCATTGGCGACCGGTTTCTTGAGGTTGGGCACTTGGTCGTCGACGCAGAGGATTTGGATGCCTTGTCAAGAATCCGGCAAACCGCATCCCGCCTGGCTGCGGATTTTCTGGGAGTGGAGCAACCCTATGATATTGGAGCATTTCTCGACGGTATATCCACCCAAGTCGACCCGGACCGGTTAAACGAACTGCGCCTGTCGGTGATCAACGGTTTGAATACCCAGACTTGGTTCCGTCCGGCTTATTATTCTCTGGTTCGATCGGCGCTGACGGACTTGGTTGGAAACGAGTTGGCGATGCAAAGGCGCATCAATCTCAGTATCCAGCTTCCCAACGACGACAGTTCTCTTCTACCTGTCCACGCTGACGTGTGGGACGGGGATTCTCCTTTTGAAGTCGTCGTTTGGGTGCCTTTGGTCGACTGCTATCGATCGAAATCGATGTATCTGTTGGAACCGCCGCGTGATCGCGAGGTCCAGTCAAGACTTCACGAGTTCGGCCGCGCCGACGCAGAAGACATCTTCCAGGCTGTTGCTGACGACGTGACATTTATCGATATTGCCTATGGGCAAGTTTTGATATTCAGCCTAACGCTAATGCACGGAAATCGTATCAACGAGGAACGGGAAACGCGCTGGTCCATGAACTGCCGGTTCAAAAGCGTGATGTCCCCCTACGCCGATAAAAAACTCGGGGAGTTTTTCGAACCCATCACGCTCCGGCCAGCGACCCGGATGGGGCTCGATTATCAACTCCCTGGTGAATTTGATGGCTGATCGAAAAGGATACAGGGGATATATCGGCAGTCGTCCCTATTGCGGGAACCGAACCGCACAGCACGTCCAGAATCTGGTCATTCGCGACTATTGTTCGAGGAACGAAATGCCATACCTTCTGAGTGCCACGGAGTATGCCATGGCGGGCTGCTACGTCATGCTTGAGGAGGTGATGCGAGAGCTTCCGAGCCTGGATGGTATTGTGATGTACAGCATTTTCATGCTTCCCAAGCGCCGAGACCGGAGGCTCGAAGTTTATGAGCGCATCCTTACGTCCGGGGCTTCCTTACATGGCGCCCTGGAAAACCTGGCGGTTAAAGACCGAGATGGGTTGCGAGATCTCGAAGACACGATCCGCCTGACGCACCTGATGCGGCGTTCGCAAAATCCATTCGGAAATTCCGATGCCCAAATTGTATAGCAATCTAAAGTTCCTCCGATACACAGACCATATCCAGGCGATTAAGACGAGACAGTTGGTTGCGCCTGTCCACGTGCGCATCAAGCCGATAAATCACTGCAATCATAACTGTTGGTATTGTGCCTACCGTGCTGATCAGTTGCAGCTTGGCGAGGGCATGGACGTCAAAGATCGTATCCCCGACCACAAGATGTTCGAAATTGTCGAGGACTTGGTCGAAATTGGAGTCGAGGCCGTCACATTTTCTGGCGGCGGCGAACCGCTCATATACAAAGCGCTGCCGGAAGTGGTGGAACGGTTGGCTAAGGGTGGCATTCGGGTTGCCGCATTGACAAACGGAGCCAACCTAAAAGGCCGAATGGCCGACGCCTTCGCTGAACACGGCACTTGGCTGAGGGTTTCTATCGATGCATGGGACGATGAGAGTTACGCCAAAAGCCGTGGAATAAAAGCTGGTGAATTTAGCCGCGTCATTGAAAACATGCGGGCATTCTCGGCGCGTGAAAGCAAATGCGTCCTGGGCGTGAGCTTCATCATATCAAGTGACAACGTTGAACATCTGTATGAAGCATGTGCCCTGTTCAAGGAGGTCGGGGTCAATCACGTGAAGTTGTCAGCCGCCGTCGTTTCCAATGATGTACGGGAAAACAACCGCTATCACCGTTCGATCACGGGTCGGGCGGTCGAACTCATCGACCGTGCTTTCACGCTTTCTGATGAACAGTTCAGTGTCATCAATCACTACCATGAGCTTGAAGAGCGATTCGACAAGACCTATGAAACCTACCCCTTTTTGCAATTTCTAACGGTGATTGGTGCGGACCTCAGCGTCTACACTTGCCAGGATAAGGTCTATAATGAAACAGGGCGGCTCGGGTCGATAAAGGACCGCTCGTTCAAAGAGTTTTGGTTCTCGGAAGAAAACCACCACCGCCTATACGGCATCGACCCTTCTCGGAATTGCCGGCATCACTGTGTCGCGCATGGGAAGAACCTGGCAATCATGGAGTATCTTGACATCGATCCGGAACACGGCCGTTTCGTATGAAACCCAATGCTGGTACCGGCTATGCCTCGGGTGCCAGTGTGCAACCTCTTGATTCGAAGTGCGTTAAGCCATGAACCGGGTGGATTTTGTTTCCAAGCTCCACAAAAGGACACAACGAGACTACCTGCAGAGAGTTGTCGAACATGACAAAGCGGCTTGCCCGCGGAAGGGCAAGCGATTGTTGAGCACGCCGTCTCGATCTACGAACAAGGCCACACTTGGGGTCACCGGATCAAACCCTTGTTGCGGGTCATTGGCGAATGCGGTTGATCGGTTAAAATTGGCGGCACGGCCATCGTTGAACCTTCCGTACCATTCATTTCGGCGCGCGAATCTTCTCGTGGCACCTATATCGACGGCTGGACCATCGGGCCGCTCTGAGTTCCTTTCCCTTTTTCGATAAGTGTGTCGGAGGATTGAGTTGTTTTGGATTCCTCGCTTAGGTAGGTTGAATACGCTTGGCGTTATTTTGACCCGCAATACTTCGTTTCCAACACAGCAAACGGGCCTATGGCAACGATCGACGTTCCTCCGGAAATGGCGCCCTTTGTTCGCCGGTTGAACACCGACCCGAACGACTACGAAGCCAATAAGGCCATCGCTTCATTTCTATGCTACCAAGCGGAGACCCTTCCCCAATCAATAGAGTTTTTCGCGCGGGCGCTTTCACAAAATCGCACCAACGATCCCGATCACAAGCCCATGCTGGAGTCCTTCTCGCGGGCTCTCATCTATATCGGTGATTTTGCAGAAGCCATAAAACCCTTAAGACTCCTGCTTACTCTGTACGACCCCGACTTAAAGTACCTTTATCATTTGGCTCAAGCGAGTTTCAGAACCGGACAAGTTGATATCGTCAACGACGCGGCTAAGGAGATCGTTGAGAGATTCTACGCCTTTGCTGAAAAATTAGCCGAGCGATCGGGCGAACCCCTTACCCAGATTTTGATGCCAAGTAATATCCTGCAGTCTCACTATGGAGAACTCGCGGCTAAGCTCGACCTCTACGCGAAGGCCAAAATACTCGGTCTCACGCCCGACGTGAGAACGCTGCTCCCTGTTCTTGAGGATGAGGTCGTGAACAGGTGCTTATATGTATCTCTAAGGCACAGTATTTCCGATGTAATTGAATTTCCTTCAAGCGCCGAAGAACGCGATTCTTGGGAGGAGAGACACCCGCGTTGCTTAGTCAGTGCAGATTACTATGTCGACCCCGATGGGCGCGGCCTCGAAATGAACCAATTCTACGTTCTCGTCCAACGCAAATGGGAGGAAAGCGGCCGTGGACCTCTCGTCAAGCTGCCGGACAAATATATTGACGCGGGATGGGGCCTGCTGCGCAATCGAGGTCTGCCCGAGGATGGGTGGTTCGTCAGTATTCACGCACGATGCGGGGGATTCCGCCCCGACTCCGTTACCAGCGGTCTCACCTACCACCGAAACAGCAGAATCGAGAATTATCTCCCTGCCATAAAGGCGATCCGTGAGCGCGGCGGATGGGTGGTGCGCCTAGGGGATTCCTCGATGCCGCCGCTGCCGGAGATGGAGGGCGTCATCGACTACGCCTATGCCGATTGGCGGGAAGATTGGATCGACGTCTTCTTTCTTGCCCAAAACCGGTTTTTTGTCGGTGTGCCTTCCGGCCCCAATGCGGTTGCGCAGATGTTTCAGGTGCCGATGGTCTGTGTCAACTGGTTCCCGTTCGAGGACTGGCCGGCCCCGTCGCGGACCATCGTCATATTCAAGCGCTATTGTCGAACCGATGACGGCAGCGGCTTGACGGTTGAAGAGATGGCCAACCCGCCGGTCCGAGGTTTGTTCAGCAAAGACGCCTTTGACTCCAAGGGCATCGAAGTCATCGAAAACAGCCCGGAAGAAATCCTTGATGCGGTGACCGAGATGATGGACCGATGTGACGGCTTGATCGAGTACACGGCCGAAGACGAGAACTTGCAGCAACGTTTCAGGGCCGCCGGCGACCCGTTCAAGGTCGGTGTCAATATTCGGATTGGACGTAGTTTCCTGAACAGGCATCGATCCCTGCTCGGCTGAGCGGGCTTCTCTCGGCACGCGCGGTCATGGTAGTCAAAGGAAATAGGAAGCGTGGCGCCTTGCAAACGGCGACCACTTCGCGCCGGAGAGCCCATGGCAACTGTTGATATCCCCCCCGAAATGGCGCCGTTTGTTCGCCGGTTGAACATCGACCGCAACGACTACGAAGCCAACAAGGCCATGGCTGCGCACCTCGTTTCCAATAAGGAAACGGTTTCAATGTCTTTGGAGTTTTTCTCGCGGGCTCTTTCCCACAACCGGACCGATGACCCCGATCACCAAAGGATGTTGGAAGCATTTTCGGAAGTCCTGATCATTGAGGGCGACTTCGAGACAGCCTTCAAGCCTCTGTTGACACTGGTCACGACCTATCCCTCTCACAATTTGAAACACATCCTCAGTTTAGCCCATACCTGCTTCAGAACCGGGCGGGTCGACGCGGCCTCCGATGTAACGAGACAAATCGTCGGGCACCTTTACGATGGCGCAAAAAAAAGATCCGAGGAAACGGGGGAGCCCATCACCCAGCTCTTGATGCCCGACCACGTCCTGCGGACTCACTTCGGAGAATTGGCTGTAAAACTGGACCTTTTCGGCAAGGCGCGGGTTCTCGGCCTCACGCCCGCCGTGAGGGCAAGGCTGCCGGTTCTCGAGGACGAGGTCGTCAACGGATGCCTATATGAATGCATCAAGGAAAGCCTATCGGACGTCGTCTCCTTTCCCGAAAGCGCCGAAGAACGTGATACCTGGATTGCCGAAAAGCCGGGTCATCTGTGGTTAGACTACTACGTCGATCCCGACGGACGCGGCCTGGATATGAACCATTTCTATGTCCTCGTTCAGAGACACTGGGAAAACAGCGGGCGCGGCCCACTCGCCAGGCTGCCCGAAAAATACGATGACGCTGGCTGGGATTTGCTCCGTAAGCACGGCCTGCCTGAAGGCGGATGGTTTGCCTGTTTTCACGCGCGAGGCGGCGGTTACCGCTCGGACATCAAGAGCGGCCTGACTCACTACCGGAACACCAATATCGAAGACTACATTCCGGCCATGGAAGCGATCCGTGAACGCGGCGGATGGGTGGTGCGCCTCGGCGATGAATCGATGCCTCCGCTGCCAAGAATGGAGGGAGTAATCGACTACGCGCATTGCGATTGGCGGGAACCTTGGATCGACGTTTTCTTGATTGCGCGCAACCGTTTCTTCGTTGGCGTTCCTTCGGGTCCAAATGCGGTCGCACAGATGTTTGAAGTTCCGATGGTGGCCGTTAATTGGTTTCCGTTCGAAGACTGGCCGGCGCCTTCGCGCGTCATCGTAATCTTCAAGCGCTATGTCCGGTCCGCTGACGGCCGTGGCCTGACGGTCCAGGAGATGGCGAACCAACCGTTTCGAGGTCTATTCAACAAAAGCGAGTTCGATGCCCGGGGTGTCGAGGTCGTCGACAACAGCCCGGATGAGACCCGAGAGGCGGTCATCGAGATGATGGATTGGCTCGACGATGAGATCGAGTACACGGCCGAAGACGAAAGCCTGCAGCGGCGCTTTCACACCGTCGGAGACCCCTTCAAGGTCGGCGTCAATATTCGGATTGGGCGGAGTTTCCTGAATAAACACCGATCTTTACTCGGCTAATCGATCTTCTTTGGACAGGCCCGGTCATGGTAGTCAAACGAAGTAGGGAGTACGGCGACCAGATCGCGCTGGAGGGCCCATGGTAACTATCGATATGCCGCCCGAGATGGCGCGATTTGTTCAGCGGTTGCAAACCGACCCGAACGACTACGAGGCCAACAAGGCCGTCGCGTTGTTTCTTCGCTCCAAACCAGAAACCCATTCCCAGTCGCTTAACTTTTTCGCGCGGGCGCTTTCGCACAATCGCGCCTCAGACCCCGATCATCGGTCGCTGCTGGAAACTTATTCGGAAACCCTCTTTGTCAATGGCGAGTTCGAAAGCGCGATCAAGCCCCTGGAAGTTCTCTTGACGACGTATCCCACCGATGCGCTGTACATGACCTATTTGGCCCATGCCGGCTTCAGGACTGGGCGGGCCGAGATGGCCTTCGAAGTGGCGAGGAAGATCGTTGAGCGCCTATATGGGCTTGCCTTGGAACGGTCCGAGCGGTCCGGTGATCCGATCACCCAGATCCTGGTCCCCAACAATATATTGCGGTCACACTTCGGCGAACTGGCGATAAAACTTGACCTCTACGGCAAGGCGCGGATTCTCGGGTTGACGCCCGAGACGCGAGCCCTGCTTCCTGTGCTTGAAGAGGAGGTGGTGAACGGATGCCTGTTTAGGTGCCTCAAAAGCAGTCTTTCGCATGTTATTGATTTCCCGTCGTCAGCCGAGGAACGCAACGCCTGGCTTGAAAAATACTCGGGCAGTCTGGTCAGAACCGAGTACTACACTGATCCGCAAGGACGCGGCCTGGACATGAGCCATTTCTGTGTGCTCGTTCAACGCCACTGGGAGCAAAGTGGACGCGGTCCTCTCGTCAGTCTGCCCGACAAATATGATGAAGCGGGCTGGAATCTTCTCCGCAGCCACGGACTACCGGATGGGGGATGGTTCGTCTGTTTTCATATGAGGAGTGGCGGATACCGACCCGACGCCACAGACGGTGGCATCGCCTACTACCGAAACTCAACCATGGAGGATTATATCCCAGCGATGCAGGCGGTCCGCAAGCGCGGCGGATGGGTGGTGCGTCTCGGTGATCCCTCGATGCCGCCCCTGCCGGATATGGAGGGTGTCATCGACTATGCGGTTTCGGACTGGCGCGAGGATTGGATCGACGTCTTTTTGCTCGCCAGAAACCGCTTTTTCGTCGGCGTTCCCTCCGGACCGAATGCCGTCGCCCATACGTTCGGTGTCCCGATTGTCGAAATCAACCGCTTCCCGTTCAACGATTGGCCCGCCAATTCCAACGTCATCAGTATCTTCAAGCGATACCGCCGGATCAGCGACGGCGGCTACTTGACGATCGAGGAGATGGCGAGCCCTGCGATCCGAGGTCTTTTCAGTAAGAGCGCCTTCGATGCCAAGGGCATCGAAGTCGTCGACAACAGCCCGGAAGAGATTCGCGATACCGTGGTCGAGATGTTGGACCGGCTCGAAGGTGTGATCGAATATACGGCTGAGGATGACAGCCTTCAGGAGCGGTTCGACACCGCAGTGGACCTTTTCAAGGTCGGCGTTAACATCCGGATCGGACGGGATTTCCTGAACAAGCATCGGCCCCTGCTCGGCCAAGCGACCTCACGTCATGCATAAGCGGTCAGCAAGTGAGGTGGAGATGCGACAAAGCTCGCAGACGATGTCGGAAATGGGTGGGCGGCCATGGTAACCGTCGATATACCGCCTGAACTGCTGCCCATGGTTCAGCGTCTGCAAGCCGATCTAAATGACTACGAAGCCAACAAGGCCCTCGCACTGTTTCTCAGTGCCAAACCAGAAACCTTTGCCCAATCTTCGGAATTTCTCGGACGGGCCCTCGCACACAACCGAACCAGCGATCCCGAGCATCAGCGGATGTTGGAAAAATACTCGGAAGTGTTCATTTCGATGGGAGACTTCGAAAGCGCCATCAAGCCTCTGCAGGCACTTATTTCCTCGCCGGCCAATAAGATTCAACATCTGATTTTCCTGGCGCATGCCTGTTTCAGGACCGGGCGGGTCGAGATGGCTTCCGATGCCGCGAAGGCGATCGATGAGCGTTTTTATACGGTGGCCAAAAAAGAAGCCGAGAAATCGGGTGAACCGATTACCCAGGTCCTGGAACCCAGGCAGATACTTCGGTCTCATTTCGGCGAATTGGCCATAAAACTTGATCTTTACGCCAAGGCCCGAATTCTCGGCCTCATTCCTGAAACGAGGGCATTGCTGCCGGTACTCGGGGATGACGTCGTGAACCCCTGTGCCTGAAACTCGCCCTGTCCCAAACCATCGTCTTTCCTTCGTCATCTGAGGAGCGCGACGGGTGGATCGGAAAATACCAAGGCAAGTATTTTCTCGACAATTACGTCGATGCCGACGGACGCGGCTTGGACATGCCCCATTTCCTGGTGTCCGTTCAACGGCAATGGGAAGAAAGCAGACGCGGCCCACTGGTTACCCTTCCGGACAAATACGACGAAAAAGGCTGGGACTTGCTTCAAAAGCGCGGAATGCCGCGCGGAGCGTGGTTCGTCTGTCTTCATGTGCGAACCAGCGGTTATCGTCCGAATACGGTTTCCGCAAACGTAACTCACTACCGCAACTCTGAGATCGAAGACTATTTCCCGGCCATCGATGCGGTCCGCGAACGTGGCGGGTGGGTGGTGCGCCTTGGTGACCATTCGATGCCGCCGCTACCGGATATGGAGGGCGTCATCGACTATGCGGTGTCAGATTGGCGAGAGGATTGGATCGACGTTTTTTTGCTCACCAGAAACCGATTTTTCGTCGGTGTCCCGTCCGGACCGAATGCCGTTGCTCATACGTTCGGTGTCCCAATCATCGAAATCAACCGCTTCCCGTTCAACGATTGGCTCGCGAACTCCAACGTGATCAGTATTTTCAAGCGTTACCGCCGGATCAGCGACGGCGGCTACCTGACGATCGAGGAGATGGCGAGCCCCGCGATCCGCAGTCTTTTCAGCAAGAGCGACTTCGATGCCAAAGGCATCGAGATCGTCGACAACAGCCCGGAAGAGATTCGCGATGCCGTTGTTGAGATGATGGATAGGCGCGAGGGCGTGATCGAATACACGGCCGAGGACGACGAACTGCAGGAGCGGTTCGAAGCCGCGGTGGACCTTTTCAAGGTTGGCGTCAACATCCGGATTGGACGGGAGTTCCTGAACAATCACCGGTCCCTGCTCGGTTAGTTGCGATAAGAGCTCGGAAATTCGGTGCGGGATGCGGTGGCCACACATCATCGCCGGGCGACCGTAAAGTGCTCACATCAATTAGTGCATTGCCGATCAATCGTTCTTTCCCGCGTGCTCGGTCCGATCGCGCATCGGAACAGCTCTCGTCCCAGCCTGATTTCGAACTCTCGGCTCCAACAAACGTTTAGGAAATCTTAAGCGCCGTGAGCGACAAAAGGTCGTGGCGACGATCCAATCCGTGCGATAAAAAATACCGGCAAATTTCGAAAAGAGGCTACGATGAAAAACTGGCTCGCCACGACCTGGAGTATATCGAACCGATTCGGTTGGGGGATATACGGCCTCAATTTGATCCTCGAACTGCAAAGGCGCGGCTCACCGACGCCAATCAGCCTCGGCGAAATCACCACCGACACCCTGCCGCCCGAGGTCAACACGAGCCTGAAACCACTGATCGAGTTTCGCGAACAGAACCTTTCCCAGATGTTCCGATCGGGAAAAGTCGCCAACCTCCAGGACACCGTCGTGCTTCACGCCATGGGCAACGACATGGAATGGGGGATGTACAGCGAGGCATTTCTTGGTGACGTGAACATCGGCGTGATCTTTTTCGAGTATACCGACCTTAGCCCTTCCGCGATCGAACGCGCGTCGCGGCTCGACGCCATTGTCGCCGGATCGACATGGAACGGTGAGCGTCTGACCGACGCCAGCATCGCCAACGTCAGGACGGTCTTTCAGGGAATCGATACCTCCCTGTTTCGGCCACGCAAACCAACCGGGGCCTACGACGGGCGGTTTACGGTCTTTTCAGGCGGCAAACTCGACTTCCGGAAAGGGCAGGACATCGTCATTGCGGCGTTCAAGATATTTTCCGATCGCCACCCGGACGCCCTACTGGTAACGGCATGGCAAAACCTTTGGCCGCTGACGGCGCTGCCGTTCGCCTCGTCCCAGCATACCGAGGGCCTTCCCAACATTTTTCCGGACGGTCGTCTCAACCTGACTGAATGGATCGCACGGAACGGTATCGATCCCGATCGGTTCATCGATATCGGCCTTCGTTCGAACGCTGAAATGCCTGATCTCTTGCGTGATATGGACCTCGCCGTATTTCCCAATCGCTGCGAGGGCGGGACCAATCTCGTCGCAATGGAGACCATGGCCTGCGGTATTCCCTGCATCATCGCCGCCAATACCGGACAACTCGACCTCGTTTCCGACGACCGTTGCTACATTCTCCACGAACAGGGCGCAGTCGAGACCCTCGGAGACGGCACCACGGGCTGGGGCGAGAGCTCGGTCGAGGAACTGGTCGATCGGATGGAAGAAGCCTACGAAAATCGCGACGAAGCAAAACGGCTGGGACAAGCTGGATCGGATTTCATGCGAGACTGGAGTTGGCGCAATCAAATTGGCAAACTTCTCGAATCGATTGAAGAATTCTGCTAGGAAGGACGCGGTCGATTGCGGGTGAATCTGGCCTGAATGGGGCGTGGAAACACCGATTTGAAAACAGGTAGGAGCATCGGATCCACAATGGCAGAAGACACGTCAGACGCGATCGATATGCCAGGCAAAGAAGAGGAAGAACCAGGGAAAAACGGACTGCTCGACCTGATCGACGAGGCAATGAAAGCCGTCAACGACGACGACAATGACCTTGCCATCTCGAAGTGTCATGAAGCCATCAAAATTGATCCAGAGGCCGCCGAACCTTTTTTCCTCTTAGGCCTGATTGCCAAGAATCTCGGCGAAACGGGACGCGCCATTTCTCTTCTCGAGACCGCCCACCAGATGGACCCAAATACCCGAGACTATGCCGATACCCTCGGGGTCATGTATACGAAGACAGGTCAGTTGACCGACGGTCTTTATTTCGCCAAGTTGGCGACGGCTCTTGAACCTCACCCACTTTTCAGCGTTCGGCTCCCGCCGTCGCTAAAGGACATTCCTGGTGCTATTGCGACGGCAACGCCGTCGACCCATCGGGTCGAAGCCATGCGGCTTTTCAACGTCGCTGACTACAGGCGCTCCCTCAAGGAATGCGAACTCGAAATCCGACTTAACAACGCCCGGCAGGACGTTTACGTCCTGCTCGCCCGTAACGCGATTCATCTTAGAAAATATAATCAAGCCGTGGGAGCCCTACAGGCCGCCGTCCAACTCGACGAAGACGACGCTATGGCCTTGGCTCTGCTCGCCAATGCGCTCTTGCACCTCGGGCGGTACGCCGAAAGCGAGGCGGCGGCTAAAAGGGCGATGCGGATGGCGCCGACTGACGCCGAAATCTACGGCACTGCGATGAACGCACTTTTACGCGGTCCGAGCGTCGACCATGATGCGATGAAATCTCTAGCTATCGAGTTTTCGAAAAGGTTTCGAGAATCAATAGACGACGAGTTTATGGAGCCCGTGGCGAAGGAAGAGAACGAACCCATATCCGTGGGTTTTCTATCCAACGCGTTCTACCGAGCGACGGATCATGATCTCTATCAGGGCTGGTTTGCAAAATCGGATGAAAAGCGTGTCGGCTATAGAGGGTACCAGCAATCGGTTCCGGTCGATTCCGTAACGACGACGTTCCAGGCGGGTTGCGAGGACTGGCGGGCCATATACGAAGTCGACCCTTTTACCTTGTCCCTTACGTTGCAAACGGAGGGCCTCGACGCCCTAGTCGACATTTCGGGGTTCGATGGCCCGACCCGGATGAGCCTTCCGGCGATGGTCAACTGCCCCGTCCGGGTCGGCGTGGCGGCCCTCCCGGAACCAGGTCTCGCACCTGGCATCACTCATATTCTATCTGATGAAGTTCTTGAAGAAGGGGACCGTCTTTCACTTCTCCCTGGTCAAAAGTGCGTGACAGTTGAGGGCTCGCTCTTGGCACGCGAGCCATTTGAGGGATTGACGCGCGCGGAGACCTGTCCGGCCCACGAAAAAGGGTTCCTGACCTTTGGCGGCGTGCTCTCTCTCGATCGCCTGACGCCGGACTGCGCCATCTTGTGGGGAGAGGTTCTGCGGAATCATGCCGGATCGAAACTGCTGCTGCTGGATGCGGAAAAAGCCTCCGACGATACTCGGGCCAAAGTTCGCGAGTACTTCGCCCTGGCCGGCGTGGCGGACCGCATCCTTCTGCCGTTGGACGAAGCTCCCGCCGCCCCGGAGACACTAGAGGAGATCACTGCCGCGCTGTCGCCGGTTCAACCGGCTCAGATTCAAGAGATCGACGTTCTTCTCGATACATGCCCCATCAACGGCCGAGCCGAAATCTGCCAGTCTTTGTGGATGGGCGTACCCGTTGTCACACTGCGCTCGGCGCGCCGCTTCGGCCTCCTCGGCGCCAGCATCCTGACCGCCGCCGGCCGAGTGAACTGGATCGCCGACGATCGCCAATCGTTCCACTCCATCGTCGACTCACTAGTCAAGGACATCGGAGTACTGGTGTCGGAGAGAGAGCGGTTGCGCACGGCAATTACAGAATCGGTCCTGTTCGACGTCGCAGGCGCTCGTCGTTCTGTGCGCGAGGCCCTGTCCCGAACTTGCCGGGAGGCACGGGAAAAAGGCTCGCCGGGTGAACCTGAACCACAACCCTCCGACAGGACCGAGTAGCCATGCAGACAGAGGATGCGGCAGAGGACGACGTCGGAACCGGAGACGGCGATTTCGAGCCGGCCGCTGAGGAGTTGTTCGAGCGGAACTTGGAGGCGTTTAAGCAACATCTACCAGCGTTGCACAAGATCATCTCCGAGCACAAACCGATCTCAAAACTGATCTTTTCAGAAGACGGCGAGCCGAACGTCGATTTTCAGGGAACCCACCTCTACGCGAAAGGTGCGGCGACCACCGCTGATGAGCAAGTCAGTTCGTTCGACAGTAACGCCATGCGGTTGTTCATGGGATCGATCACGGCTGACAGTCTCGATCTGCATTCCCGCGAAGCGTTTATCAAGTTCACCGACCGGTTCGACGATAGTGGATTCAAATTCACGCACGCGCCTTATCGGGAAAACGCCTATTTCGCCATCATCCTTGGCGTTGGACTGGGCCTTCACATCCAACCGATTCTTGAACGAACGCGCTGCCGGATGATGGTCATAGTCGAACCCAACATGGATTTCCTATACCACTCTCTATCCGTTACCGAATGGGAACCGATTTTTGAACATTTTACGGGACGTGGCGTGATCGAGATCCATACAGCGAGCGCGCCCAAGATGATCGCTGACCTGATTAAACCCGTCTTCAGAGCGCACAACCCGATGAGCCTCGATGGAGCTGTCCTCTTCGAGCATTATGCGAGTACGATTTTCAGCGAGACCGAAAGAATCATCCAGAAGACGCTAAGAACGGCCGTCATGGGTTTGGGCTTCTACCAGGACGAAGTCAACATGATCTCGCAGTCCTACAAAAACTTGGAAACGGGAACGTCGCGTATAATCGCGCAAACGGGTCCCAACCCGGACGCGCCGGCGTTCATGGTCGCTGCTGGCCCTTCGTTAGAACACTTGATCCCATTTCTGAGGGAAAACCAGGAGAAGGCCGTCATATTTTGCTGCGGAAGCGCAATTTACCAGATGATGAGCCACGGCCTGCGGCCGGACTTTTACGTTTACCCCGAGCGCGTTTCGGACGGTGCAGAGATTCTGACAGACACATCCGCGGAGTACGATTTGACCGGTATCCGGTTTATCGGTTCTTCGACGGTCTTTCCTACATTGAAGGATTACTTCGAGGAATCGATCTTTTTCTTCCGTCCTGGATTGAGCTCGAATCCGATATTCGCGCAGAAAGAAGATCAAGTCTTGACGGTACCGGACCCGCTGGCGGCCAACGCCGGATTATCGGTCGCTGCACATCTAAAATTCCGAGAAATCTATTTTCTCGGAGTTGATTGCGGGAGTTATTCGAAAGAAAAGACTCATGCCAAGGGAAGCTGGTACGAAACTTTCGACAAGGTTTACCACGGCAAATATACCATCCCGCATCCGGGTAATTTCGGCGGGACCGTGTGGGGCGACGCCGTCATGCAGTGGTCGAAGGAGAACATCGAAAACCTGGTTCGCTATCGCCGCGGCTGCACATTTTACAATCTCGGACGGGGCGCCTTATTCAAGGGAACGGCGCCGAGACACCCGAAATCGGTTTCCTTGCCCGACCTCAAGAACCCGAAATCCGACCTAATCGATCGAATTGTCGATGCCTGTCCGGTCTACACACAAGCCGAGTTCGATACCGCATGGGAGAGGGCGGCGTTGATCGACCGGATGCACGAATTCTGCGAAACGATCAAGGATGCTGTCAGGCAAGACGACGATTTCGAGGAGTTCGGATACCTAAAGAGGCTTGCCGAAGTGTTGAAACCAGCAGAACTCGCGGACGCTTTGACGATGCTGTTTCGCGGTACGTTGATGACCACCGTAATCTCGTTCGAATACTACATGAACCGTGCGATCGACCGCGAGGAACGTGAGGTGATGTGGAAAATCTTCGCTGAAGAGTTTTGCGATCAGGTCGATCGCTTGGGCGAACGCGCTATCGAAATATTCACGGGTCTCGAGGACGGAGAACCGTGGGAGACAGATTTCATCGAATGATGGTGCAACGGGTCCGCGAATTTCCGTCGTAACATGCAAAAGTCCCCCAGCCCTAAGGACACCGAAAATCTGCGCAACGCGATTCGCAACGCCGAAACACTTGAGGACTGGAAAAAGGCCGACCGGCTATATGGAGAGCTAGCCGATGTCCAAGAACGCGACGCCTCAACAATAGCGCGCCACGCCCTCGCCGTTCGCAATTGCGGCGATTTCCCACGCGCAACAACGATGACGCGCAAAGCCTGCCGCATGGAGCCAGAGAATATCGAGCACCATATTCAGCTCGGCAAATTGTATCTTGAAATGCATCGCTATCCCGAAGCTGAAAGATACCTCCGTTTGGCCCACGCGATGGACCCGGACGACTTCGAAGCCCTGCGTAGATTAGCCCAAGCGCTCCAACATGAACCAGACAGCCGGGACGAGGCCGAGGAACTCCTGCGCCACGCGCTTGACGTTCACGGCGACCACGTCGCCATTTGGCAGCAACTGGGTGCGATTATCGGCAACGAGCCGAAGCGTCATGCAGAAGCGGAACATGCTTTCCGCAAGTCCCTCGAACTGGTTCCCGGCATTCCGACGACGCTTCATAATCTCGGCCTGCTGTGCCGGCTCCAAGGCCGATTGGACGAAGCGGAAGACTACCTCCTTCAGGCAGTTGAGGGTGCCCCCGAGAACTCCGGTTTCGCCTTCAGTATGGGCCTTTGCTACTACAACATGGAAAGGATGGAAAAGGCCCTCGAGTGGTGTCGAAAATCCGCTGAACTCGACTCCAAGAACGTGGCCGCCAGAGTCTACGTCGCGTTCTGCCTGTTCATGCTCGGCCGAATGCACGAAGGTTGGGAAGCCTACGAGAAAAGGCTCGATCTGACCGAGTTCAAGGGCCTCAACTACAAACGTCCGCGTTGGGATGGAAGCCCCTTGGATGGGCAAACGATATTGCTGCTCTCGGAGCAGGGGTTCGGCGATAACCTTCAGTTCGTCCGTTATGCTGAACTGGTGGCCGAGCGGGGTGGCAACGTCATTCTTGTCGCCATGGACGCTCAAGAGCGCCTTTTCGATTCGGTTTCGGGTGTATCGATGGTGCTACCGGGCTTGACCGCACCGAAGCATTTTCACCGCTACAGTTCCCTGATGAGCCTACCCTATATCTTCGGCACGACGGAAGAAACGATCCCGGCCAATGTCCCTTATCTTCACGCCCGTCCCGAGGACGTCGAAAAATGGCGGCCTCGTATTTCGTCGCGACCCGGGTTGCGTGTTGGCATCGCTTGGCGCGGCAATCCGCAGCACGTGAACGACCGGTTTCGGTCCACCTCGTTGGAAGAAATGTCGCGTCTTTTTGACGTCGAAGGCGTCTCCTTCTTCTCGTTAATGGCCGAGCGGTGGGGAGAAGAACAGGAACTCCCGGATTGCTTGGAAGACATTGGTGCGGATTTCACAGATTTCGCCGACGGAGCCGCCGCCTATGAGCTCCTGGACCTGGTGATTACGATCGATTCTGCTCCATGCCACCTCGCCGGGGGGCTCGGCCGCCCGGTCTGGACGATGTTGCCCAGGGGGCCTGATTTTCGCTGGGGTTTGGAAGGCGAATCGTCACCTTGGTATCCGACAATGAAACTCTATCGCCAGACGTCTCTTGGTGTTTGGGATGACGTCTACGACCGAATTGAACGCGACTTGAAGGCCGCCGCCGAACGTAAACGGTCCGAAGGGTGACGTCGTTTCAAAACAGCGAAGGTGATATCAAACTCGATCAGCGAGGAATTCGCTCAGCGCCGATTTCACCATTTCGATAACACCTGACCAATCCTCGAGTTCCGCCTGACGGAATAGTCTAAGACTGTCATACCAACAGGTCGAGTTACCCTCCAATCCCCATCTCCAGTCAGGTACAAAAGGCAAAAGACACCAGGTCTGAACCCCCAGTGCCCCGGCAAGGTGGACGGTAGCCGTATCAACCGAGATCACTAAATCGAGTTCTTTGACGGCCGATGCCGCATCGGCGAAATCGGAAACATGCGAGCCGATATCTCGAAGGCCTTCTGGAAGGCGGCCGTCTTCGGCGCCGAAATGTAGGCTCACAAAATCGACGCCGTCCATCGCAAACAGGGGCGCCAGTTGGTCCGGGTCGATGGAACGTTTTCGATCTTCCTTGTGGAGCGCTGACCCTTGCCAATTGATTCCGACTTTGACCTTGGCGTCGCCTAAGGCAAGTCGCAAGTCATCCTTAGTATCCGGCGCGTTCAAATAGGCTTTCCCCGACACATCTTCAGGCCCGCTCAGTCCGACGATATGTGGCAGGCTCATGAGCGGCAAAATCAGGTCGACATCGGGAACACCCTCACCCAGTTCGTACACCGGGACTTGCGAATCAAGGCTCTCGAACAATCGCTTCAACGCCGAAGGAACGAGAAGGGAACCCTTGCCGCCCCTGTCCTCGATCGCGCCGATCCACCGGCAAAACTGTATAGCGTCGCCAAAACCCTGCTCGGCGTAACAGACAACCGACCGACCTTCGAGAGGCGTGCCATCCCAAATTGGTCTGGGCGCTGTCAGTTGCGCCTTCGGGTAGGTGGGATCGTTTCGGCGCGCCTCGTATTCTGTGAAACCGGCATTCCAGTTCCCGAGGAGAAGGTTGAGAAGGGCTCGGTTGGTTTTTGCCGGCGCATTGTGATGATCGCTTTCGATCGCCTTGTTGAATTCCTTCATGGCGGCATCATATTGGCCAGCTTCCCGCCGTATGGTGCCCATGAGATTAAGGACCATGGGATCACCAGGATTCAAACCAACTGCCTTGTTGCCATGTTCCAATGCTTGATCAATAAGGCCGAGGTGACGTTCGGTCGTGGCCACCCCGACATGTGGTGACGGTGCGGTGGGATCAGCCACAATAGCGCGCAGGTACATTTCGCGGGCTTCTTCGAGCCGGTTCTTGATCAGATATGCGTTACCAAGATTGGACAGGAGAACTGCGTTATTGGCACCCTCATCGAGGATGCTCTCCAGGAATTCGATACCGGCATCGAGCCGGTTTGTTTGGATCAGGTGACACCCGAGATCGTTTTTGCTGAAAAATGGTCTGGATCGGTCTCCAGGATTTCCCTCAGCTGCGCCTCGAATTCATCCTTTCGACCACGTGCCCGGCAGGTGGACGCATACTGATACTTGGCCTCCATATCGGAAGCATCAACCCGCATGACCGACGCGTATTCCTGCATGGCCTTTCGAAGGCGACCCATGGTCAAATAGACAGCGCCGAGATTCATTCGATATTCGGTATTTTCCGGAGCGAGCTTGATGGCCTGGCGTAACGATTTCTCGGCATCATTGAAATTCCCGCTGGCGCTGAAGGCCGCGGCCAGCATGTTGTGGGCTACCGCGTTGTCGGGGACGAGTTCGGTCAACCCGGCGAACACCCGAGCCGCTTCGGCATAGTCGCCCGCGTCCATCATTTCGCCACCGAGTGTGATGGCTTTTTCGACAACGATACTGAGCTCCTCGTCGAGCCCACCAGATACCAGAATATCAGGGGATTCGGTCATCGACCTGCCTCGTGAAATTGCGTGTCTATCCAGTTCATTCCTCATCCGAATCCAAAAGCCGTTCCATACCCGCATTGAAGGTATTGAGTACGTTGACTTCATGGGCGATGAGTTTCTGCGACGCTTTGAGGCCCTTATAGAACTCGCCTTCGGCGACGTGTCCGCGGATTTTGTCGGAAATATCCGTAGCACTCGGGCATGCTGCCACATAATCCTCGAGACATTTTTCGAAGGTCTTTATGTATTGGTCTTTCTTTTCAGGGAACATGTACGCGCATTGCAGGGCGAAATAGACGCGCGATGCCGGAGTTCCGCATTCCTTCTCGGTCAGGACTTCCTTCTCGCGGAGGATTGTCGCCAGATTGTGGACGACGATCTTAGCGTTGGCACCGATATTCTCGATAACGGCACCATTGATCACCATTTTCTCGCCGGACTTGAAATCTAACTTCAGAGGCACTTCGACTTTCCTTTCTTGAAGATACTCTTTACTCGAAAGCCTTTTTCAACCTGCTTTCTCGACCGAATGTAATGGCCCTTCGGTTTTAGTTTAGGAACAGAGGCGTTAACCAATTCTTGTCATGCCATTCTAGGCGGGATTCTGGCGAATTTCGACCGGCTTGGAAGCGGCAACGGGAAGAGCGGAAAAGTTGAGGAGATATCTGAAATCCAGGCAGCACCTAACAGCCTCGGAACGCGTCCTTGGCTGACAAAATTCTTCAAAGCGGCGACGGCACTGATGGTTAGAAGCCGTCGCTCATGCTTCGATGTTCACGTGTCCGGTGACGGCTTGCTCGCCGGCACTCTTCTGGTCATGCGGGCTCGACTGATTCGTGCTCTCTTCAACAGCTGGCGCCTTGGCCTTCTTTAATTCGAAGGATTCCTCCTTGGGCGGCTTGGCTTGGCCCTGATCAGTCTGGATCTTGCTCGCTTCCCGTGCTTGGGCCAACGCTTGGTTGGGCCACGGCGGGGGCAGGCTATTCACTCTCGTGCTCATAATTTCCTCCTCCGAACAGTCTTAGATCTTCCCGATACGTTCGGAACTGTGACCATAGTAACAGAGTTTGTTACCGCAACTGCAGACAACAAAACTCCACTCGCTGCCCGGATTTGGACACGAAGGGGAGAGAAATATTGCGACCCGAGCGGTCATTAGGTTCTCCTTTCTGGAGTAGATGCTATTCTACAATTGCACACTATACCGGTTCCGGCGAAAATTTTCAACCCACAAAAGACCGCCCGTGGTTGGAACCGCTATAGTATACACCACTCTCCTTGAATAATCCGTTAATTGCCTGGCTGAAAACCCTCTCGATCGACGACCTGAAAGCGACGGCGGACTGAGAAATTTCTTCCCTTTGCGAGGGGTCGAAATTTGCCGGGTGCGCGCAATCGCCCCCTTCCGCGGTGACGTATATCGATTTTTCTTATTTTTTTTCAATGAATTAGAAGAATCCGAAAAGTTGGCCCGCCGTTTGCTGGTATGGGGCGGCATCGTATTTTGTACGGGGATATGCGAAATGGAAGATCTCGGCATCAAGAACTCCGGATATTCGGAAGGCCTGGCAAAAGGTCCCAATGGGCGGGACAAGGCAACGGCACTCGCAGGACTCGCCAATTCCTTTCAGGACTTTCTTGGCAAGGCTGGATTGAAGCTCGATTCGAGTCTCAACGCGCTGACCGACAGCGCTGGCATCAGCGCCATTGCGCCAAGTCGCGAGTCGGCCGATTACAGCGACGATCCGCGGCCCGATTATGGAACGGACAACCGGGACTCAGGCGAACGCCGCTCTGAAAGACGAGACGATGAGCCGCGCGCGGAGGCCCCGAGAGCCAGCGCCGATGATGACGCGCGCCCAGTTCATGACGATCGCCGAGCCGATACGCGCGAGACGTCAAGGTCCGACGCCGGCGATGATTACCGTGACACCGGAAACGACAACCGAGAAACGGCAGCCGACGGTGCTCCTCGTGACAATGATCGCTCGGAAAACGCTTCGAACGACGGCACCGGTGATGCTGATGGAAACAACACAGAAAGCGGCGGCGAAACAGGAAACGGCCAGTCGGACGCCAATGCCAACAACGGAAAAAACGCTGACGCCAACGCGACCCCTGGCGAGCAAGCTGCCGTCGCTCAGGCGAGTGCCACGACCGTTAATGCCGGCTTGATGGCTGCCACCGCCATGCTGAATGGTAAGGCACAGGCGGAACAGGGGCCGTCATCCGAGACGGGCAAGGTCAACACCGCAGAAAACCTCGCCATCACAGGCAACGGCAGCGGCAAGAAAAGTTCTACTCATGGTGGACAGGCGGGTCCGCAACATTCCGCGGCAATTATGGCCTGACCTCGGTCGACGAAATCATCGCCGCCGGTGAAACGCCGGAACGGGCCGAGATGATCATGCGGATGAAACTGAAATTCGCCTTCGGACGTTTCCTGCCGACCGAGGAATTGCTGGACCACCGGGTCGTCGACGAGGAGTCGGTCGAGATCCGTGATGGCGTCACCATTCGGAGGATCGCGACCAATGTCTTCGAGATTTCCTTCGAGGACGAGACGGAGATCATCGACCTCACCGTCAAGCGCGGCCGCAATGATCGATCCGCCTATCCCCTGGGCTTTCAAAGCGTCTCCAGGGACTATTTCTCCATCATTCATTCCGGCCAGGGCGACGGTTGGGATATCAATCGGCCGTGCATGGGCAGTGTCCTAATATTCCAGGGCAAGATTTATCTAGTCGACGCCGGACCGAATATCGCCTACAGCCTGACGGCGCTCGGCATCGGCATCAACGAGATCGAGGGCATATTCCATACCCATTGTCATGACGATCACTTCGCCGGCATCACCAGCCTGCTGCGCACCGACCGGCGCATCAAATACTACGCGACGCCGTTGGTGCGCGCCTCGGTCTTCAAAAAGCTGGCCGCCCTACTCTCGATGGACGAACAAGAAATTCATAAGTACTTCGACGTCAGGGACCTGGAATTCGATGTCTGGAATGACATCAGCGGCCTCGAGGTCCGCCCCTTCTTGTCTCCGCATCCGGTTGAAACCAGCGCCTTCATTTTCCGTGCCTTCTGGGAAAGCCGTTACCTCACCTACGCGCATCTCGCCGACATCACGTCGCGCCAGGTAATGACCGGTATGGTCACCGACGACGACGACGCGCCAGGGATGTCGCAAACGGACTTCGATATCACCTGGGAGAACTACCTGACGCAGGTCGACCTGAAGAAGATCGACATCGGCGGCGGGATGATCCATGGCGAAGCCGAGGACTTCAAGGGTGATCGGTCCGACAAGATCGTACTGGCCCATCGATCCGAACCACTAACTAACTTCCAGAAGGAGATCGGTTCCAGCGCACCTTTCGGTATCGCTGATTCTCTGGTTCCCGATACCTCGGGTAACCTCCGGCGATTCGCCTTCGAGTTTCTGCGTAGCTACTTCCAGGATTTGGACCGTCATTACCTACGCTCGCTTCTCAACAATCCCATCGTCGAATTTGCGCCCGGCGAGATCATTTTGCACAAGAGCCGGGTACCGGATGATGTCTATCTGGTCGTCACCGGAACCGTCGAAAAGATTCGCTCCGAAGACGATGTCTACAACGTCATCTCGGCCGGCGGCCTGATCGGCGAATACACGGGAATCCACCACCTGCCGTCCAAGTCCGCCTACCGGACCGTGAACTTCGTCCGGGCACTGCGCATCAATGCCCGCGCCTACGAAGAAATGATCGCCAGAAACGGCCTCGGCGATTTGATCGACCGAAGGGCGAAAAACCGTGAGATCCTGGAGCAAACCTGGCTGTTCGGCGAGACCGTGTCACCGCCGGTGTTGAACGAGATCTCCGATGCTATGGTGCTGCACGAGTTCGACGCCGGTGAGTCACTCGACGATTTGCCGGACGGCGCTCTTTTCGTCGTCGATATAGGAGAGGTCGAACGCCTGCGCGGCAACGTCGTCGCTGGCACCATCGATTGCCGGAATTTCTTTGCCGAGGAAAGGATCCTGCCCGGCGGCAATGGAACGTTCCGGTATCGGACTTCGAAACCCAGTCGCGTATACGAAATCCCCGCCAACGTTATCGCCGACGTCCCCATCGTCATGTGGAAAATACTCGAAGCCCGTGACCTGAAGAGCATCGAATAAGTCCCCTACCGGTCGGACCGAGGCCTGTGAATACGGCAGTTCGATAGGGTGTCCAAGGTCTCCAGTCCGCATCACGCCAACGTGACCAATTGTTGACAGACGCGGAACACGCGCCCGTTCATTATTGGGCCCGAATGATAATTGACCAACATGGGTGGGAGACTCGGAACGTGAAACGCCAATCGAAACATCATAAAGGTAAACGCCAGCGCCCGCGAAAGGCGTGCCCCTCGACGGAGCCGGAAACGGAGGTCACCGAGGCGGCGCCGTCGCGTCGGGCGTTCCTGAAAAAGCTCCGTAACGGCGGCATCGCGGCTCTTGTCATCGGCGGCGGGGGCTGGTTCGGGGTCCGCGACGTGCAGGCGACCATGCGCGAACACGACCTATCTCGCATCGGCAACGGCATGCCGACGGTGGTGCAAATCCACGACCCTCAATGCCCGACCTGTGTCGCCCTCCAACGCGAGGCCCGCGACGCCGTCTGCGAGGTTGGCGAGGCCAGACTGCAGTTCCTGGTCGCCAACATCCGCACCGCCGAGGGCCGGGAACTGGCGCGCCAGCATCGCGTTGGCCACGTCACCCTTCTGCTCCTCGACGCTAGCGGCCGGCGCCAGAGCGTTCTCACCGGACCACGCAACCGCGACCAATTGGCGGGGGCTTTCAGGGATCACGTAGCCCGCTACGGAGACGAGGAAGGGGCATAAGCCCTAGAGACCATACCCCATGGTCTTCGGCAACCATAAGGTCAGGCCTGGGAAGATCAGGACTACGGCAAGCCCTAAGAGCATGAGGCCGACGTAGGGCAGGATTCCGTGAATGATATCGGCCAGCGGCGCCCGAGCGATCCCCTTGATGACGAACAGGTTCATACCGACCGGCGGCGTGATCAGGGCCAGCTCCAGGTTGATCATGAGGAGGATGCCGTACCAGACCGGGTCGATGGCCAGCGTGTCGAGAACAGGCAGCACGATCGGTGTCGTCACCAGGATGATGGCGATGGTCTCGAGGAACATGCCGAGGACGAAGACGACGGCCATGACGGCGAGAATAAAGCCGTAAGCGCCGACCCCGGCGTCGGTGACCGTGTTAACCAGCCTCGCCGGCAGACCCATGATTGTCAGCACGTGGCCGAAGATGGCGGCGGCGGCCAGGATCATGAACAGCATGGCCGTCAGTTTGGTGGTTTCGAGCCCGGCCTCGTAAAGATCGCGCCAGCCGAAATTGCGATAGACCAGGGCGGCGATGAGGAGTGCAGCGAAGGCGCCGACGCCGGCCGCCTCGGTTGCCGTGAAAATGCCGAAATACATGCCACCCAAGACCAAGGGCGGCAGGATCAGGGCCCAGAAGGCGCGGCGAAGTGCCGCCATGGCTTCCCGGAAACCGGCCCGGGGCTCGCGCTGGATATCGTCGCGCCGGGCATTCTGGGCCATGCAGAAGAGCGCGAAGATCAGCGCCAGCAACAGGCCCGGCAGCAGCCCGGCGATGAAGAGCGCGCCGATCGAGGTCTCCGAAACGACGCCGTAGAGGATCAACGGACCCGAAGGCGGGATCAGGATTCCAAGCGTACCGCCGGCGGCGACGACGCCGTAGGTATCCTTCAAACGGTAGCCGAAACGCTTCATCTGTGGGATGGCGCTGGTCCCGATGGTCAAGGCGGTTGCCACCGAGGAGCCTGAGATGGCGGCGAAGACAGTGCACGACAGCACTGTCGCCACACCGAGACCACCGGGCAGATGGCGGACCAGGGTATGGGCCGTGTCGTAGAGGTCGTCGACGACCTTCGAGCGGATCATGACGTGAGCCATGAAGGCGAACAGCGGCACGGCGACCAAGAGGTAGATGTTGAGCTTGCCGAAGACGATATCGCCGAGACTGGTGATCTGCCCTTCGATGGCGATCAGCAGCCCGATGGAGATCAGGCCGAGGCCGGCGAAGATGGGCAGTCCCGTCAGCAGCAGGGCGACCAGACCGAACAGGATCAGCGCCAGGGTCATCGGGTCAGTCGGTCTCGACCGCATGCCCGCCGGCAGAGGTGACGGGCAGGCCAACAGCGATGCGTAAAAGGCGGTTGGCGGCCGATAGCAGCAGCATGGCGTAGCCGACGACCAGGGCCATCTGGGGTATCCACATGGGCACTTCGACGTAACCGTCCGAGATCAACCCGACCATCTGGCTGAACGCGACCATGTCGAGGCTGCTGTCGAGCATGGCGGCCGCGACGGCCATCACTGCAATCATGCCCCAGATGTCAATCAGGCGCCGTCCGGTCGGCCCCAGGCGGCTGGTCAACAGATCGACGCTAATGTGGTCGCCGCGCCTGAGCGCAGCGGCAACGCCCAGCATCACCGTATAGACGAGGAAATACCCAACCAGTTCGTCGGTCCAGGTCTGCGGCGTGTTGAAGACATAGCGCATGAAGACGCTGTAGGTGACGATCAGCACGGTCGCGACGACCAGTGCCGCGCCGAGCATTGCCGCCGTGCCGGCGAGCACTCGGTCTACGCCTTCGAGCCAGCGAAAAACGGGGCCGCTTTGACCGGCGGCCCCGCCCTTTGATGCGGGTTCCGACGTCATGCGAACCGCTTACATCTTGGCGATCATGTCGAGCAGCTTTTGCCCCTCGCCTCCGGTCGCCTCGTCGAACGCCTTGGAGAATGCCGGTTCCATCACCGCCTTCATCGCCGCGATCTCTTCGGCCGTGTGGATGTGCACTTTCATGCCTTTTTCGGCGAGTTGGCCCGGCGCCTCCTTGGCGGCCTTCTCCGTCGCCTCGATGGCGGCCTGGGCGGCAGTCGCGCCCGCGTCCATGATCGCGTTTTGCTGATCGGCGGTCAGTTCACTGAACCATTTGGGATTGACGTAACCGTGGAAGAAGACGCTGAACAGCGGCGATACGGTGACGTGGTCCTGCACCTCGTAGTATTTGCGCGAATAGGCCGCCGCAATATCGGTCAGGCCGGCGTCGATAACACCCGTTTGCAGGGCGTTGTAGACCTTCGAACCGGACATGGCCGAGGGGGCGGCGCCCAGCGCCTTGAGCCCGGCGTCGACGAGCTTGTTAAGGCCGCGGATCTTCATACCGGCGAAGTCATCCGGCTTGATCAGGGCCTTGCCTTGCGACGTATAGGCCGACATGCGGGTGGTGAACAGCCAGACGACGTTCTTGACGCCCTTCTTCATGAGGAGGCCGTCGAGGTGGTTGGCCGGTGCCGAACCGGGCCATTTCTTGAGCACGTCGAGATCGGTCACTGAATACGGCTTCAGGGTGACGTTCATCTCCGGCACCGTCTTGCCCCATTGGAAGTTGACGGAGAAAGCCGCTTCCATGTCACCCTTGGCGACGGCCGGAAAGTTCTGCTTGGCGCCGAAAGCCTGGTTGGCGCCGAAGATCTGTACGTCGATGCTGCCGCCAGAGCGCTTTTCGATGTCGGCAGCCCAGGCGTCGATCTTCTGGGCGATGTGGTGTTTCGGCGGCAGCTGGTGGCTGACTCGCATGACCGTAGCGTCGGCCTGCGCTGCGGTGGTTGCCAGCAAGGCGATACCGGCGACGGCCGGCAGAACGAATCGTTTCATGTTGGTTCCTCCCTGTTTGGTTATGATTAACTGGCTTAGGACCGGCGTTTTACCACGTCTTCGGCAAAATCCATCATCTCCTGTTCGCGGTCGCGCAGACCCGGCAAGCCGACGAGATTGTTGAAATCATCGAACGTCGTCATCCGGTCGATTACGGCCCCGGTCGTGCCGTCGCGGGCCAGGGTGTCCATCAGCTCGCTGATCGCCTTGGTCACCGCATAGGTGACGGCAACCGGATGGGTCATAATGGCGTAACCGATTTCTTGCAATTCGCGGGCCGGCAACAGCGGTGTCGCTCCGGCTTCGATGTTGTTGGCCAGGCAGGGCCCGTCAAGTCCCGTACAGATGCGACGCATGTCGTCAACCGAGCCCGGTGCTTCGACGAACAACAGATCAGCGCCGACCTCGCGGTAGAGTGCCATGCGTTCGATGGCATCGTCGAGACCGTTGACCGAGAGCGCGTCGGTGCGCGCCATGATGACGAAGTCGGGATCGCTTCGAGCATCGAGTGCCGCTTTCAGCTTGCCGGCCATTTCGGCAACCGGGATCACATCCTTACCGGGCATATGACCGCAGCGTTTGGGGAACACCTGGTCTTCGATGAACATGCCGGCGAGGCCGCTGCGCTCGTAGGTCTTGATTGTGCGTGCCACGTTGGTGACGTTGCCGAAACCGGTATCGCCATCGCCAAATACGGGAATGTCGACGGCGGCGCAGATCCGCGCATAGTGTTCGGCCATCTCGGTCATGCCGAGTTGCGACGTGTCAGGTTCGCCGAGGAGCGCCGCCGAAGCGGCATAACCGCCACAGGTGATGACCTGGAAACCAGCCCGCTCGGCAATGCGCGCCGTGAGCGCATCCTGGACACCGGGCATAACGGCGATCTCCGGCGCCGCAATCAGCTGGCGAAAACGAGTCGTGCGTTTCATGATATGCGGCTTACCCCCAATCGCCGCGCGTGGCAATGGCCAGCCGTTCAGGCGGCGCTGGCCGCGCTTTCGCCTTCGCCTCGAACCAGCCGGTCGTAGTCTTCCATCATCCAGCGAGAGATATCGCCAACGGAAAACGTGCGCTCGTCGATCAATCCGACAGGCGTTACCTCGGCCGCCGTGCCGGTGAGGAAAATCTCGGTGGCGCTGTCGAGTTCGTCGGGCAGGATGGCCCGTTCAATGACCTCGATACCACGCTTCTCCGCCAGTGCGATTACGGTCCGGCGCGTGATGCCGTCGAGGAAGCAATCCGGGATCGGCGTATGCGGCTTGCCGTCACCCATGACCATGAAGATGTTGGCACCGGTGGCTTCCGCGATCTGGCCGCGGTAATCGAGCATCAAGGCGTCGTCGAAGCCCATGTCCTCGGCCTCGTGCTTGGACAGCGTGCAGATCATGTAGAGGCCGGCCGCCTTGGCGTGCACGGGCTCGGTGTCGGGCGCCGGGCGACGCCATTTGGTGGTCCTGAGTTTGATTCCCTTCATGCGCGCTTCCGGCGAGAAATAGGACGGCCAAGGCCAAGAGGCGATGGCGACGTTGATACGCGTCTCCTGCGCCGAGACCCCCATCATCTCGCTGCCGCGCCAGGCAACCGGACGGATGTAACCGTCGATGATGTCGTTTTCGGTGAGTGTCGCCTTACAGGCCTCGTCGATCTCATCAAGCGTATAGGGAATCTCGAAACCAAGGGTACGCGCCGAATAGAACAGGCGCTCGGTATGTTCGCGCAGCTTGAAGATGCGGCCATTGTAGGCCCGCTCGCCCTCGAACACCGAAGATGCGTAATGCAGGCCGTGCGACAGGATGTGCAAGTTGGCGTCGCGCCACGGCACCATCTCGCCGTTGTACCAGATCACGCCGTCACGATCGTCAAAACTGGGACCAGCCATTGAAATAATCTTTCTTCCTGGGACTCGGATAGTGAATGTTATTGCGCCTTGTACCACCAGAAAAAATTTATGTCAACAACACTGACGTAATTTTTCGACTGATGTGCGGGGCCGCATGTGTTATTCGCATGCCAACCCGGAAGACTGCCGGGGCACGGCAAACGACAGAAGAGACGCCAGTTAAGATGTCCGAACAGGGATCACGACCGAAACAGCGGGCCAATCCCCTTTTCCTGAGGGACGAGGAATTGCGCCAAGCCATCGAGTTGCTGTTTTTCGCTTACCGCGACTTCACCGGCGAAGCGGACGCTCTGCTCGAGGATTACGGCTTTGGCCGGGCCCACCACCGGGTCATCTATTTCGTCGGCCGTAACCCGGACATCACCGTGAGCCAGCTTTTGGCGATCCTCAAGATTACGAAGCAGAGCCTGTCCCGAGTCCTTGGCCAGCTGATCGAGGAGGGTTTCGTCGATCAATCGACGGATGACGAGGACCGCCGGCGCCGCTTGCTCAACCTAACCACCAAGGGCCGCAATCTGGAAGCTCTGCTGACCGAGCGCCAAAGCCGGCGCATTGCGCGGGCCTACCGCGAGGCCGGGGCCGAAGCTGTGGAGGGGTTCCGCCGCGTGTTGAGGGGGATCATCAACGAGGACGACCGCGAACGGGTTGCTGAGTTTTTCTTAGCCGAACGCCGTTGAGGCCCACGGCGTGTCGGCCTTGCCGCTGTTCGGTCCTTGTCCTAGAGTCCGGCATCTACCGGGAGCATCGTAAGCGAAGGAAAAGCAAGGTGGGCACAATCAAACCCCGATGCATGACCGATGGTTTCCGCCGTGAATAGATCACTTCGGCAGGGCGCGAAACGCGCGACGGTGCTCGGTTTCGTGATCGCCGGGCTTGCCGCCTGCGATACCGTTTCCAACGTCACAGACCGGTTCGGCCAGCCGCCGGTCATCATGCCCTGTCCGGACTACCGAATCGTCACAGACGCATCGAAACTGGTGAAGTTCAGGGGCAGCGGGACTGACTTGACGGACGTGGAATACGAAGGGCGCATGAACAACATGAGCCTGACCTGCGTCACCCACGTTGACCGCGACACCCGGGACGGTACCGTCGACGTGACCATCGAGGTCGAGTTTTCAGCAGCGCGCGGCGCGGCCAACCGCGACCGTCGCGCCGTATTCCCCTATATCATCGCCGTCGCCGACGCCAATCGGCGAATCCTCTATCGCGAGAAATTTGACATCGCCGTCGCCTTCGAAGGCAACCGCAATGCTTTCGCGTTCAAGAGCAACCCGATTACGCTGGAGTTCGCCGTCAACCCGAACCGCACGACCAAGGATTTTTTCGTTATCGGCGCTTTCGAAGTGAGCAAGGAACAACTCAAGTTCAATCATGAGAGGCGCACACGGGTCCGCCGGTGAGGGCCGGCCATCCGGTTGACCGCCATCGGGAGTCATGGGATATTGCCGTCCGACGATTGAATATAACTCAGTCGACCTTTGCGGGAGAGACCGGTGACGCCCCGGACTTAGGGACGAAGCCGGCGCCGAAGGAGCAACCGTCCCGGAAACTCTCAGGCACCCGGACCGCAAAGAGATGAGACTCTGGAAAGCGGATCACAGGCGAGAGGTGTGATCCCACCGAAGATGTAAGCCGCCGGTTCCACGGACGTATCGGGACGAATTAGGCGGTGAATCTTTCAGGTTCCGAGACAGAGGGGGCGCCCGACGGCCGAGGGTTTGTTATAGTGGGCCGGGCGGGCGACTCGCATCTAGAGCCGGGGGAGTCTCGTGAGCGAAACAGCACCGACCGAAACGGAAATCAGAACGACGCCACTCGATGCCCTTCATCGAGAATTGGGTGCCAAGATGGTACCCTTCGCCGGCTACGACATGCCGGTCAACTACGGCCTTGGCGTCCTCAAGGAACACGAGCACACACGCCGGGCCGCGGCCCTTTTCGACGTCTCGCATATGGGTCAGGCCCGCCTCAAGGGGGTGGAGGCGACGGCAGCCCTGGAAACCCTTGTGCCCGGCGACATCCGGAAACTGGAAGCCGGCCGCACCCGCTACACGCTGCTGACCAACGATCGGGGCGGTATCCTCGACGATCTGATGGTGACCCAGATGGGCGATCACCTTTATCTGGTCGTCAACGCCGCCTGCAAGGAAGCCGATTTCGCCCATATCCGCGCTGAGATCGGGGATCGGGCCGAACTCGAGGAACTGGACGATCGCGCCCTGATCGCACTCCAGGGACCGATGGCAGCGGACGTTCTGGCGCGGTTCGTGCCGGCGGCGCGCCATATGACTTTCATGACTGCCAGCGAGCTGCACATCAACGACGTCCCCTGTTTCGTTACCCGCTCGGGGTATACGGGGGAGGATGGGTACGAGATTTCCATACCGGCCAGCGCCGTCGAGGGTATCGTCCGGCTTCTGCTCGGCGAGGACGAGGTGACGGCCGCCGGCCTCGGCGCGCGGGATTCGCTGAGGCTGGAAGCGGGACTCTGCCTCTACGGAAGTGATATCGACGAGACGACGACGCCTGTCGAAGCGGCGCTGAACTGGGTCATCGACAAGCGTCGCCGCGAAGAAGGCGGCTTCATGGGCGCGGATGTGATCCTCGCCCAACTGGCCGACGGCGTCACCCGCAAACGGGTCGGCATTCTGCCCGAAGGCCGCGCACCTGCGCGTGCGCATACGGAAATCCAGAGCCCGGACGGCGCGGTCATCGGTGAGATCACCAGCGGCGGCTTCGGCCCCAGCGCCGGCGGGCCCGTGGCCATGGGTTACGTCAAGAAGGAATACGCCGCCGTTGATACGGCGGTCAATCTGATGGTTCGCGGCAAGGCGATGGCGGCGCGGGTCGCCAAGATGCCCTTCGTGCCGCATCGGTACGTGAAGTAACATCAAGGGGGAAAACATGACGATTAAATTTTCGGAAGACCATGAGTGGGTCAGCGTGTCCGGCGACATCGCGACGGTCGGGATCACCGACTATGCCCAGGAACAGTTGGGCGACATCGTCTTTGTCGAAACCCCGGAAGCCGGCTCCGAGGTCGCTGCCGGCGACGAATGCGGCGTTGTCGAATCCGTGAAAGCGGCGAGCGAGATCTATGCGCCGGTCAGCGGCGAGGTGACGGAAGGCAACGATGCACTGGAAGCCGAGCCGAACGTCGTGAACAGCGACCCCATGGGCGGCGGCTGGATGTTCAAGGTCAAGCTTTCCAATCCGAGCGAACTCGACAACCTGATGGACGAGGCGGCCTACAAAGCCCATGTCGCGGGTCTCGGTTGATGACCGGCACGCCGCTTAGCGAACTCGAAAGTCACGGCGGTTTTTCCGACCGCCACATCGGCCCCAGCGACGACGATGTCGCCGTCATGCTCGAGTTGGTCGGTGCCGGATCGCTCGACGACCTGATCGACCGCGCCGTTCCCGACATTATCCGCTCCGACGAAGCGCTCACCGACGAGCCCCTGTCGGAGGCCAAGGCATTGCGCGCGATCGAGACCCTGGCGGCGGAAAACCGCGTTTTCAAATCGCTCATCGGCATGGGCTATCACGGCACCTACATTCCGCCGGTGATCCTGCGCAACGTGCTAGAGAATCCGGGCTGGTATACGGCCTACACACCCTATCAGGCGGAGATTTCGCAAGGCCGCATGGAAGCCTTGCTCAACTTCCAACAGATGATCGTCGACCTGACCGGCATGGAACTGGCCAACGCCTCCATGCTCGACGAGGGAACGGCGGCGGCCGAAGCCATGACCCTGATGCACCGGGTCGGCAAGTCGAAGAGCGACACGGTCTTCGTCGCTGCCGATTGCCATCCCCAGACCATCGCCATTATCGAAACGCGGGCCGAACCCCTCGGCTTCGAAGTCGTCGTCGGCGATCCGTTCAATGACCTCGTTGCAGCGGACGTGTTCGGCGTCGTTCTGCAGTACCCGGGTACCGACGGCTCGGTCCACGATTACCGAGAACTGGTCAAATCGATCCACGACGGCGGCGCGCTCGTCACCGTTGCCGCCGATCTCCTGAGCCTGGCGCTCCTCGCCCCGCCAGGTGAGTGGGGCGCCGACGCCGCCGTCGGCAGCGCCCAGCGCTTCGGTGTACCCATGGGCTACGGCGGACCACATGCCGGATACCTGGCTGTCCGCGAGAAATTCAAACGCGCCGTGCCGGGCCGCCTGATCGGGGTTTCCGTCGATGCCCAGGAGCGCCCGGCCTTGCGCCTTGCCCTCCAGACCCGCGAACAGCACATCCGCCGGGAGAAGGCGACGTCGAACATCTGCACGGCGCAGGTCCTGCTCGCCAACTTGGCCGGGTTCTACGCCACCTATCACGGCCCCAAGGGCATCGCCGCCATCGCTGAACGGGTCCACCGTCTGACTTCCATCCTGGCTGCCGGATTGGCGAAACTGGACGTGACCGTGGCGACGGAAACCTATTTTGACACCATCGTCATCGACATGGGTTCGGCCGATGTTGCCGACGCCGTTCACGAACGCGCCCGGGCCGCCGGTTACAACCTCCGCCCCATGGACGCAGGCCGGATCGGCATCGCCCTCGACGAGACGGTCGAACGCGGTGACGTTGAGGCTTTGTGGCGGATCTTCTCCGACAGAGCGGACAGCGGCTTGGAGGTGGGAAAGCTGGACGGTGAAGTCCCCGAGGCCATCCCTGCCAACCTGAGACGTTCCACCCCTTTCCTGACCCATGAGGTCTTCAACAGCCATCATTCCGAAACCGGCATGATGCGCTATCTACGTTACCTGGAAGGCAAGGACCTGGCGCTCAATCGCGCCATGATCCCGCTGGGGTCCTGCACCATGAAGCTGAATGCGGCGGCCGAGATGATCCCGGTCACCTGGAGCGCGTTCTGTGACCTGCACCCCTTCGCGCCCCTCGACCAGGCGGCCGGCACGTTCAAGATGATCAAGCAGCTGGAAGAGATGCTGGTCGAGATCACCGGCTACGACGCCGTGTCCCTGCAGCCGAATGCCGGCTCGCAAGGTGAATACGCGGGGCTGCTCTGTATCCGCAAGTACCATGAATCTCGCGGCGAAGGGCACCGGGACATCTGCCTGATCCCGTCATCGGCGCATGGCACCAACCCGGCGAGCGCGGCCATGGCCGGCATGCGCGTCGTCGTCGTCGAGTGCGACGAGGACGGCAACGTCGACGTCGACGACCTGCGCGCCAAGGCCGAGGAGCATTCGGAAAACCTGTCGGCGTTGATGGTCACCTATCCGTCGACCCACGGCGTTTTCGAACTGGCGATCGTCGAAATCTGCGACATCATCCATGAGCACGGCGGGCAGGTTTATATGGACGGCGCCAACCTGCAGGCCATGGTCGGCGTCTGCAAACCGGGCAAGTTCGGCTGCGACGTGTCGCACCTCAACCTGCACAAGACCTTCGCCATCCCGCACGGCGGCGGTGGACCCGGTGTCGGGCCGATTGGCGTCGGCGCCCATCTGGCGCCGTTCCTGCCCAACCACCCCGTCGTTCCGGAAGCGGGTCCGGAAACCGGCATCGGCGCCATTGCCGCCGCCCCCTGGGGGTCGGTCGGCGTATTGCCGATCTCCTGGTGCTACATCCGGATGATGGGCGGTGCCGGTCTGACCCAAGCGACGGCGGTCGCCATTCTCAACGCCAACTACGTGGCCAAGCGTTTGGCCGGGCACTACGACGTGCTCTACACCGGCCTCGGCGGCTTCGTCGCCCACGAGTGCATCATCGACACGCGGCCGCTCAAGGACAATGCCGGCATCACCGTCGACGACATCGCCAAGCGCCTAATCGACTACGGCTTCCACGCGCCGACCATGTCGTGGCCGGTGGCGGGAACACTGATGGTCGAACCGACCGAGTCGGAGACCAAGGAGGAGTTGGACCGCTTCTGCGACGCCATGATCGCCATTGCCGAGGAGGCCAAGCGGGTCGAAGAGGGAGAATGGCCTGCGGACGACAATCCGTTGGTCAACGCACCGCACACGGCGGACGTCATCGCGGCATCGGACTGGGCCCACCCCTACTCCCGTGACGATGCGGCCTATCCGTTGGAGAGCCTGCGCCAGTCGAAATATTGGTCACCGGTCGGCCGCGTCGACAACGTATACGGCGACCGCCACCTGGTCTGCATCTGTCCGGATATCGACAGCTATCGCGACGCTGCCGAATAGGGCTCGCCGTGCCAATTTCGTTGAGCCATTTCGAGATCAAGGTCCGCGACCTTGTCCGGATGGAAGCCTTCTATACGGAAACGCTGGGCTTCGTCGTGACCGATCGAAGTGCCGGCGGCGCTGCGCAGATGGTCTTCTTGTCCGGCAACGCCGGCGAGCACCACCAGATCGTCCTCGCCGAGGAGCACCACCAGATCGTCCTCGCCGAGGAGCACGTCGGATCGTTTGCCGCCGGATCGCTCGACCACCTCGCTTTCCGGGTCGGTGACTTGGGCGAACTGCGCTCTTGCCACGGCCGGCTCAGGGCTTATGGCAACCTGTCCATCGAAACCGTTTCCCGAGGTACATCCTGGTCGGTCTATTTCAGAGACCCGGAAAGCAATCGCATCGAGTTGTTCGTCGACACGCCCTGGCACGTGGCGCAGCCGCTCCGATTTCCGATCGACCTGACCATGGAAGACGACGAATTAATTGCCTGGACCGAGGAACAGATAGCATCACTGGCCGACTTCGCTCCGGCCGATCAATGGTTCCGAAATCACACCGAGAACCCCACCCCCTGATCCGGACGTGCCGAAACGGCAACCGACGTTGGCCGTCGCCGAGATCAGCCTTCGTTTACGGGACGCTAACGGCCGGCGCTGCGGCGTTTTACGGTCTCGACCTGCAGCACCAGAAGCGAGTTGAACAGCACCGCATCCATGGTGTCCCCGAACAAGTTCTGAGCGTAATTGCGGGTCGCGTTACCCGGCATGGACAGGGATCCGGAATGACGCTTGAGCCAGCTATCGAGCCCTTCCGATGCGGCCGCCATATGCACGACATCATGGGCGACAGACGCGATGAATTGGCCGTAGGAAACAGTGGCGCTGATGGTTCGTTTGGAGATCATGGGGTTCGGTTCCATCACGTTTGTGTTGCCTTGAATCTACCCTGGCGCGCGCGCCGCCGCAGTGACCGGCGTCACGGTAATCAGAAATCGTCGAAATCATCTGAGCGCCTCTCGCCGGCATCGCAGCCGGGTCGGGAGCGGGCGGCGGCGAGGCGAACGCGGGCAGTCGGCGCCGGTGTCGCACCGGCGATCTCGAGCACCATCTTGCGCCGGATGGCACGGGCGAAATCGCCAAACCCGTTGGCGACAATCAGGAAGGCGCCATCGCCGTCGATCACGCAATCCTGGTAATAGAGGTCGAGGTTCGGGATCTGGCGCCGGCCGAACCGACTCGGCTTGTCGTTGACGATGGGTAGACCATTGATGGTGATGCCGCGGGCGACGGCCGCGTCGCGGGCGGTCACCACGAAGCCGCCCGAGTTATTGGCGCCGTCACCGGAAATGTCGATGACCTGCCGGCCGCCGGTGTGCGGGGAAAACTCGAGCATCGCCGAACCGTAATCGATGGCGGTCGAGATGGACGTCCACATTTCCACTCGGATCGGTGCTTGAAGCAACTGATTGGCGAAACCGGCGGCACTTTCGACGCCGTCGATGACCGTCCAGTCGACGATCGTTTCCGCGAGATGATTGCCGGCCCACTCGACGTAAGAGAGCGCAATACGACCGTTGCGGCCGCGGGTGATCGCCTGAATGACGGCATCCGACGTCAGGGCATCCACGTAGCCGCGCCGTTGCAGGACCGCCTCGTCGTCATCGACGCTTCCCGACACGTCGACGGCCAGAACCAGTTGCAGATCGACGACTTCGGCGCCGGCAGCCGACGCGCCCATCGTAAATAGGGCGAAAGCAAACACCCGCGCCAGCCGTGTTACGGCCTTCATACCACTCTCCAGCACCCTTCTGTCGTGCGATCAGATCGAAAACCGACCGGAGATCTGCCGGTCGGCGGTGATCCGAATGCGTCTACAGGAATCCATCTCCCTCATCGAAACCGTCCTCGGTGTCGCCGAACAGCCCTTCCACGTAGGACAGTTCCTTACGCAACCCGCGCCGTTGGCGCAGCTTTTCCTGAGCGCCTTCGGGGAAGTCGGTAAACAGGATCACCTTCTTTTCCATGAGGATTTCGATCAAGTCCTCGAGAACACGGACTATGGCCAAGTCCGACTGCACCCACTCGTCGTCGATGATGTTCCCGACTGACGGGATGTTGCGTTGTATGAAAGCCTTGAGGTCGGGATCGTCGGCGCCGACTTCCTCGGTTCCTTCGACGAATTCCTCGTAAACCGCTAGGATGGTGCCGTTTTGGTCCCGGTGAACGAAGGGCATGGGTATTCTTCCATCGATTTTGTTAGCATTGACGGGAGTTTAGACGACGCCGCGCCAGGGTTTAAGGGAAATCACCCATGCATCCTTCCGAAATCACAGGTCAGGTGACCTTTCTCTATTGCGATGACCTCGGCGCAACGTCCGCATTCTACCAGGATGTCCTCGGCCTCGAACGGGTCGTTGATCAGGGCTGCTGTCATATCTATCGCCTCAGCCCGAGCGGATATCTCGGCGTCTGCGATATTGCGGACAGGCCCCGCGAGACGGCCGGCCTGACAGTGACGCTGGTCACCGACGATGTCGACGGATGGCACCGGGCGCTGAGCTCAAAGGGCGTCGTCTTCGAACGGGAACCGGCCTTCTCCGAGAGGTTTCAGGTCTATTCGTGCCTGTTTCACGACCCCAACGGCTATCGCATCGAGATCCAGTCATTCCGCGACCCGGATTGGCACCGGGCGCTGGAAGATAACGAATGACGAAACGGGACCAAAACGGCCCCGGAACTTGGCTGACCGTCTTTATCGCGCTGTTGACGGTGGCCTGCGGAACGCCCGCGGGCGAGACGACCGGAGTCGATCCCGGCCTCATCGCGACAAGCGACATCGGGTATCTCCTCGTCGATCTCGAAACCGGTGAGGAATTGGAATCGGTCAGGCCCGACGACGGGTTCATACCGGCATCGACAGCGAAAGTGCCGACCATGGTCGCCGCCCTCGGCATCCTCGGCCCCGAATACCGATTCACGACGGTCCTCTATGCAACCGGCGAGCTTCGCGACGGACGGCTCGACGGGAACCTCTTCCTGAAAGGTGGCGGCGATCCGTTGCTCACCGTCCAGGATCTTTCTGCCCTCGTGCAGAGGCTGCACGACGCCGGCATACGAGCCGTCGGCGGGCGTTTCATCTATGACGAATCGTTCCTTCAGCCGGTGTCCGAAATCGCCACCGGCCAACCCGAAGCGGCAGGCTACAACCCGGGCATCAGCGCCCTGTCGCTCGATTTCAACCGAGTCCACGTCACCTGGCGGTCTGTCGCCGGGAAACCCGCTGTCGCCGGCACCCCGGTTCCGGCGACCGGTCTGGCCGATTTGGCCACCGCCACGGTGGACGCCGGCCCCGGCCGGCTTTTTGTCTACGACGGCAATCAATCCGGCGAACGGTGGCGCGTGGCGGCACCCCGGTCGTCGGAGATCGATGGAAAAAGGGCATTGCCGGTCAAGTATCCGGCCCGGCGAACGGCCTTGGTCTTCCGAGCCCTGGCTCAACAGATGGGGATCGAGCTACCAGGTCCGGAGCCCGGTCGCGTGCCGGAGAACGCCGCTGTCGCAATACAACTCAAGAGCCTTCCCCTGATCGACGTCGTCCGCCTCGGTCTTGAGTTCTCCAACAATCTGGTCAGCGAATTGATCGGTTCGACGGCGGCACGTCGGCTGTCCGGGAAAAGCGAGTCTCTCGACAGAACAAGCCAGGGATTGCAGCGATGGATCCGCTCCGAATTGCCGAACACCGATTGGCGGGGATACACCGTTCCCAACCACTCAGGTCTTGCCGCGTCGGCTCGGATCTCGCCTCGCCAAATGGCAACCGTCCTGGAATACGCCTGGTGGCGTCGATACGGGGGATGGGCGTTTTCATCACTGCTGCCGATGTCCGGTTGGCGCGGCGCCTTCGACGACCGGTTCGCCGATAGAGGCGACGAAACCCGCGTCCGGGCGAAAACCGGCACCATGCACTTCGCCAAGGGATTGGCCGGCTACCTGCTCACCGAATCCGGGCGCAAACTGGCCTTTGCTCTCTATATCACCGATTTCGAGAAACGCCGCCGATACGATGCAAACCCGCGCCGGTTGGCGCCGGAAACTCAGGTGTCGGTTCAAGCGTGGATCGCCGCGGCCGAAGCCAAAGAAGAGAGGTTGGTACGCGACTGGATTTCGCGCTATTGATCGCCGAACCATAGAAAAGAGGCGGCATATGAGGTTCGTCAGCTACAACATCCAATACGGTACCGGCAAGGACGGGCGCATCGATCTCAGGCGTATCGCCGGCGAAATCGGCGATGCCGACGTCGTTGCCCTGCAAGAAGTCGAGCGACACAACTCGACGACGGGCATGGTTGATCAGGCCGCCGAACTGGCATCGTTGTTCCCCGACCATTATTGGGTGTATGGAGCCGGCGTCGATCTCGATGCGTCCGAACGCGATGCGGACGGCCGCCTCGTCAATCGGCGGCGCCAGTTCGGCAACATGTTGCTCAGCCGCACGCCGATCCTGTCGAGCCGCAATCACCTGTTGCCCAAGTACGGCATGGTCGACCAACTGGCTTTGCAGCGTTCGGCCTTGGAAGGGGTGATCGACGCCGGTCTCGGCCCCATGCGCATCTATTCGATCCACCTTGGACACGCCTCGCCACCGGAGCGGCGCCGGCAGATCGAGGTCCTGATGACGATCCTCCGCGAGGCCCCGTCGCAAGGCGACGCCTGGTCCGGACGGCTCGCCAAGGCGCATTGGACCAACGACGGTCCAGAACCGGCGATGCCCGGATCCGCGATGTTTCTGGGAGACTTCAACCTGGAGCCCGATTCCCCCGAATACGAGATGCTTGTCGGAGAGGAGGACCCGGAATACGGCCGCCTCAACCGGCTTGACGGTCTGATTGATTGCTGGATCGCTAGCGGTCACGAGACCGACGCATCGGATGGCATCACCTGTGACGATGACGGCCGGGGCATGCGCATCGACTACTGTTTCCTGACCCCCGATCTCGCCGATAGGGTCACCGCCATGCGGGTCGGCATCGACGCGCAGGGCTCCGATCATCAACCGCTCTATATCGACTTCTGAAAAAAAGGGAGGACGCGGAATGTCCTCCCGATTACGGATGCCCTGGAGAGTTTGTGTCGTTAGTTCTTTTTCGCCATGGCTGACATCTTGTCTGCCGTCGCCATGACCTTGGAGTTCATGTCGTAGGCTCGTTGCGCGCGAACGAGAGCTGCGATCTCCTCGATCGGGTTGACGTTCGAGGTCTCGACGAAACCTTGTAGGATGGTGCCGCCGCCACCCAGCCCCGGATTGACGGCAATGGCGCCGCCGGAGGCCTGGGTCGGCAGGAACAGATTGTCGCCGACGGCCCTCAGCCCGCCCTCGTTTGGGAATACGGCGATCTGCACAACGCCGACGTTGACCGGCGCTTCATCGCCGGCGATCTTGGCCAGGATTTCACCGGTCTGGTTGATGGTGACGTCTTCCACGTTGGGCGGAATGACGATGCCGGGTTGCACCGTGAAACCATCATGATTGACCAGCTGCCCGCCGCCGTTCAGTTGGAACGTGCCGTCCCGCGTATAGGCGGTGTCTCCATTGGGCAGCTGGATCTGGAGGTATCCGGCGCCCTGGATGGCGAGATCGAACGTATTGGACGTCGCCCTGAGACTGCCCTGCTCGGTGATCCGGTAGGCCGCCGCCATCTTGACGCCGAGGCCGGAATGGACGCCGCCGGGCACCGATTCGCCGGGGCGCGAAGAGGCCGACGCCGGCCGTTCCAGGTTTTTGTAGATAAGGTCGTTGAATTCTGTGCGGCGGCGCTGGTAGCCGCTGGTGTTCATATTGGCGAGGTTGTTGGCGACGATTTCGGTGCGGTATTCCTGGGCCAACATGCCCGTCGCCGCAATCTGTAAGGCAAGCATTGTCTTGTCCTTGTTCCCGTTCTCGATATCGTTTTGTCCGTCCGCCCGAATAATCCCCGGGCAAACGGGTTTTGCTCCTATCTATGCAGACGCCGTGCCAAAAATACATTTTTTGAATTCAATAACTTAGGATTTTCTTTTCGGGGATTTCACTCTGTCGACGGACCACGAAGCACGCGACCGGCAGTTCTTGCCGGGTTGGGCGATAAGGGGCAGGATGGGCCAAAACCCAAGGAGATATAGCGATGTCCAAAACCCACAACCCGGCCAGTGTGGCACCGCCAGCGTCACGGTATTCTCACAGTGTCGAAGTGGAAGCGACACGCTGGTTGCACATATCGGGACAGGTTGGCGTCAAACACGATGGCTCGCTGGCCGGCGATTCGGAAGGCCAGATGGTCGAGTGCTGGCGACGCATTTTCGAACTTTTGGACAGTGCCGATATGGCCCGAGAAAATCTGGTGAAGGTTACCGCCTACCTGACCGATGCCAACGATGTGACGCTCTACCGCGAAGTCCGCGACCAGATGCTCGACGGTTTCGAAACGGCATCGACCCTGGTCATCGTGGCCGGCCTGGCCGACCCAAACTGGACGGTCGAAATCGAGGCCATCGCCGCCGCGCCCTAGCCGGGCCGGAGCGGCGTATCGACCAGCACCACCTCAACCGGTTCAAGTGCTTCAATGGTGATTGTTTCTTCGTCGGTCACCATAACGCCGCTACGGGCAGCGGCCTCCATTCCATTGACGCGAATGCGGCCCTCCGTCGGCACCAGATAGGCACCCCGTCCGGTGGCGAGGGCATGGACCACGCTATCACCGGCGTTGATCCGCCCACCCAACACGGCGGCGTCCTGATTGATCGGCAAGGCGTGATCCTCGCCGTCCCGGCCTGAGGCCAGAACCGGCAGGGTTCCGGCGACCGGTTGTTTCGGGAAGCGCCGGGTTTCCCATCCCGGCGAATGGCCACGGCGGTCGGTAAAGATCCAGATTTGGAACAGCGTCGTCGGTTCGTCCTCCTCGTTCATCTCCGAATGGACGATCCCGCTGCCGGCGGTCATCACCTGCACGTCGCCGGCACGAGTTACCCCCGAGTGCCCGAGGCTGTCGCGGTGAGTGATGGCGCCGGAACGGACGTAGGTGACGATCTCCATGTCCCGGTGCGGATGCGCACCGAAACCGGTGTGAGGCGAGATCGTATCGTCGTTCCACACACGAAGTGCGCCCAGCCCCATACGCGACGGATCATGATAGTCAGCAAAACTGAAATGGTAGTGGGCGTTCAGCCATTCATTGCGAAACCGGCCAAGGCCCTCGAACGCCGTGATGGTGATCATCCGTTCTCTCCGACATCGCCACGGCCGTGTGGCGCCGTGAAGTCGACGTCCGGACCGTGTGGCACGATACCGGACGGGTTGATGCTGCGATGGCTGGCGTAGTAGTGATGCTTGATGTGATCCATGGTCACCGTGTCCGCGACGCCGGGAACCTGATAAAGGTCGCGGAGATACCCCGCCAGATTCGGATAATCGGCGATACGCCTGAGGTTGCATTTGAAGTGACCGAAATAGACTGCGTCGAAACGCACCAAGGTCGTGAACAGGCGCCAATCGGCCTCGGTGATGCGGGTTCCGACCAGATACCGTGACCGCCCCAATCGAATCTCCAGTTCATCCAGGGCCGCGAACAGGTCCCGGAAAGCTTCCTCATAAGCTTCCTGGGTTTTGGCGAAGCCGCACTTATAGACCCCGTTGTTGACGTTCGTGTAGACGAGATCGTTGACGGCGTCGATCTCGGCGCGCAGGTCCGCCGGATAAAAATCGCCGGGCGCGGCACCGATCCCGTCGAAGGCCGAGTTGAACATACGGATGATCTCCAAGGACTCGTTGGAAACGATGGTCTGTTTTTTCTTATCCCAGAGCACCGGAACCGTGGCGCGTCCGGTATAGTCGGGATCGGCGGCCGTGTAGATATCGTATATGTACCGCGCGCCCGAAACAGGGCCCTCACCCTCCGGCAGTTCCCAGCCGTTTTCCATCATCAAGGGATCGACGACGGTGACGCCGATTTGCCCGGACAAACTTTTGAGTGCACGGAAGATTAGCGTCCGGTGGGCCCAGGGACAGGCGTAGGAGACATAGAGGTGGTAACGACCGGCTTCCGCTTCGAAACCGCCCTCCCCGCTCGGTCCGGCGGCACCATCCGGCGTGACCCAATGTCGGAAGTTGGCCCGGGCTCTTACGAAACGGCCGTCCGTCGCTTTGGCCTGATAGCCGTCGTCCCGCCATACACCTTCAACCAGCTTTCCCATGGGATTTGGCCTCTATGCAGCAGCGCGATCGGTTGAATCCGTCAACAATCGTTCGATTTCACGTTCGGCCGCCCGCCGGCCGTCGTCGCCCTTGGCAATTCCCTGTGCATGAACGAAGGTGACGTCGTCAAGGCCAATGAAACCAAGCGCGGTTTTGAGATACGGCGCCTGATGGTCCAGGTGATGCACCGGACCACTCTGCGAATAATCGCCGCCGCGGGCCGTCAGCACAAAGACCTTTTTGCCCTCGAGCAAGCCCCGCGGCCCTTCGTCCGTGTATTTGAACGTCCGGCCGACGCGGGTTACGTGGTCGATCCAGGTCTTAAGACCCGACGAGATGGTAAAATTGTGCATGGGCGATCCGATAACGATTAGGTCGGCCCGCTCAAGTTCGGCAACCAGTGTATCGGAAAGGCGGATAACGTCGGCTTGATCATCGGTCCGGCTGTCTTCGGGCGTGTAAAAGGCACCGATGGTCTTCGCATCGATGTGAGGCGGCGGATTGAGACCGACATCGCGCCAGGTGGTTTCGGTCTGAGGGTGTGAGGCCGTCCATCCGTCGACAAACTGCGCGACCAACTGGTTGGTCACGGAGGTATCCGGCATGGGGCTGGCCGTGATGGCGAGAACTTGTGTCATGGGTTTTTCCTTAATGTATCGGGTTTCGCTACCCATCAACGTAAGTAGATGACCTTTAAGATACAATTATGGTAAAAGGAACATCATTGTTCGATAAACGAAACAATTGGTGTTCCTATGGACAGTCTTACCGGATTGGCGGTTTTCGCCCGTGTCGTCGAGAAAGGGGGCTTCACGGCAGCCGCCCGCGACCTCGGCATCTCCAAATCGACGGTGAGCAAACAGATCGCCGGCCTCGAAAACCGCCTCGGCGTCAGGCTTCTCAATCGCACCACCCGGCGCATGACCGTCACTGAAATCGGACGGGCCTATTTCGAAAGGGCGCAACGCATCGTGACGGAAGCGGAGGAAGCAGAACTCGCCGTCACCCGGCTCCACCAGGAACCGCGGGGCACATTGCGCGTCAGCGCGCCCATGTCATTCGGAATCGGCCACCTATCCCGTCTGATCCCGGAATTCATGGCCGCCCATCCGGACCTCGCCATCGACCTCGAGTTCAACGACCGCCGGGTCGACTTGATCGAGGAGGGGTACGACCTCGCCATCCGTATCGGGCGGCTGGCCGAGTCTACCTTGGTCGCGCGCAGACTAGCGCCGTCGCGCGCCGTCGTCGTCGCCAGCCCGGAGTATTGGCATCGCGCCGGTGTTCCGAAGGTTCCGAGCGACTTACAGAACCACGAATGCCTGATCTACGGGTACCGTGATAACCCCAACGAATGGACGTTCCACGGACCGAACGGGCCGTTCACGCAACGGGTGACCGGCCGTGTCCGTTCAAACAACGGCGAAGCGCTCATCGCGGCGGCCGTCGCCGGATTAGGCGCCTACCAATGCCCGACGTTCCTGTGCAGTGTTCACGTAATCGCCGGACAGCTGGAAATCGTCCTCGAAGAGAACGAATCCCGCGAGCCGGCGGTCTACGCCGTGTGGCCGCATAACCGGCACTTGTCGGCAAAAGTCAGAAGTTTTGTCGATTTTTTAATCGGAAAGTTTGGCCCTCGCCCCTACTGGGACGCGAAAATCCCAATGGCCCAACGAACCTTGTCTTAACGCGCGCGCGTCCGCCGGTCGGACATCGCCGCCAACGTTCCCTGGATGTCTGCCAGTTCGTGGTAAAGGGTTTCCATCTTGGTGGTTATTTCCTGGCGCTCCTTGGCGAAAGTCTCGGCGCCTTTGACGGCCCCATCGACCTTCATTTCCAGTTCGGCCAGCTTTTCGTTGACTTCCTTCATGACCGTCGAGCGGTCGGCACGGGATTGTTGCAGCAACCCATGGGCTTCCGTCGAGAATTTACGCATGGCGGCACTGGCCAGCCACAACGCGGCAAGTGCAATGAGTAATGCAAGCGCAGAAACGAATATGGCCACGTCCGTGATCCTCCCCTCATCCGCGTCGGGTTTGTCCTGGGTCCAGGCGTTTTTCGCCTTCGCCTAAGTATTGCCGTTCCCGAACCCAATTGGAAGGGGGAGAAACAGCCTGATGTTCAATCAGGCGGCTTTCTGCATGTAGGACCGGATCAGTTCCTCAGCGATCTGTACCGTATTCAGCGCCGCGCCCTTGCGCAGGTTGTCGGAAACGACCCAAATATTGAGGCCATTGTCCACGGTCGGGTCCTTGCGGATGCGCGATACGTAGACCGGGTCCTCGCCGGCGCATTCCTGGGGCGTCACGTAGCCCTCGTCAGCGCGGTGATCGATGACGGTGATGCCCGGCGCATTGCGCAGCGCTTCGCGGGCTTCGTCCTCGTCGATGGACCGCTCGAACTCGATGTTGACCGCCTCGGCATGGCCGATGAAAACGGGGCACCGCACACAGGTCGTCGTTAGTTTGATATCGGGATCGAGGATCTTCCGGGTCTCGGCCACCATCTTCCATTCCTCCTTGGTCGAGCCGTCGTCCATGAAGATGTCGATGTGAGGAATCACGTTGAACGCAATCTGTTTGGTGAACTTCTCCTGATGCGTGTGGGTCGGTTCATTGACGTAGATGCCGCGCGTCTGGTTGAACAGCTCGTCCATGGCCTCCTTGCCGGCTCCGGAGACGGATTGGTAGGTGGCAACGACGACGCGGTGAATCTTTGCCAGATCGTGCAAAGGTTTCAGGGCCACCATTAACTGGATGGTCGAACAGTTGGGATTGGCGATGATACCGCGCTTGCGGTAGCCGGCGATGGCCTCCGGGTTGACCTCTGGCACGACCAAGGGCACGTCCGGCTCCATGCGGAAATGCGACGTGTTGTCGACCACGACGGCGCCGGCTTCGGCAGCGATGGGAGAATACTTGGACGAGACCTTGGCGCCCGGGCTGGACAGCACGATGTCCGTGCCGCGGAAGTCGTAGGTGGCGAGGTCCTTGACCTTGAGGTCGGTGTCATCGCCATAGGAGACCTCACGACCGACCGAACGGGACGAAGCCAGGGCGACGACTTCGTCGGTCGGGAAGTTCCGCTCCGCCATGATCTGCAGCACTTCGCGCCCGACGTTACCCGTGGCGCCGACAACGGCAACTTTGTAACCCATCCGTTATTCCGTCAGGCCGCGGCGATCAGAACCGAGCCGTCGTTCTGTGCGATGCCCAAATCCAGACGTTTGGTCATCGGAATAGCGCTCGGCACTGGTTGCTCACAGCGCGGCGGATGTTCCTGCGGGCGGTGTGTATAACCGTTGCGCGCATAATACAACACCGCTTGCGGATGGGCCCACACGCCGGCCCGCTTGAATCCGGCCCGCGACGCCAGAAATTCGGCCATCATCATCATGATCATTCCATACCCCTGGCTCTGACAGGCGGGCTCAATGGCCAGGGTTCGCACCTGGACCTCTCGGCCGATGCCATGATCGCCCATGTCCTGCAGGCCGAGCGTCCCGACGACGATACCGTTCCTCAAGAGGATCAGCGGCGAATAGTCATCGCCGTACTGGTCCGGGTGGTCCCGGTCATAGGCACCGTGAATTTCCGAAGCTTCGAGACCCTCCCACAACGCCCGCTCGCGGATGCTGTGATACCGGTCCCATTCCGGCTCTGTTTCGGGTCGTCGCAATTCGAACCGACCCTCTCGTGACGTAGCGATACATCGCATCAGACTTTCTCCCAACAAAAAAGCCCGCGGTGGTGATCCGCGGGCCTGGTAAATGTCGAATATTCGACTTCTGGTCAGACCCGCATCACCTCTTCGTTTTGACGACGGTTTTGGTGGTGACGGTAGCGACGACGGCAGCGAGCATAAGAGCAGCCGAAAGCACGCCGGCGAAGGCGGCGTTGGCAAATTCGAAAATGTTCACTGTCTCGGTCATCGTGGCGACAGTCCTATCACGAAGTCTGAAACCTGATCAACGGATTTCTTTGTCCCGCTTCCAAAGGGCTCCGCCTATTTCATACCGAGCATCTTCATGGCTTCGGCCAAGGTCGCAACGGAAGCCCCGTGATTGCCGCTCTTGTGCTGTTTTTCGCCAAGCGCCCTGAGTTCCTTGATCCGGTCCAGGGTCGATTTCGGCAAAGACGGGTTCTTGGACATCGCCGCATCGATCTTGGCCATGTCGGCCGGGCAGTGGAATGCGAACGCCGGCAGGGCCGCCAGTGAGACGCCGAACACCACCACGGTGGCGACAATCATCGATTTCAACATGTTCCCCTCCTATACCATTCGAGTGCGAACAGGCCGTTCAACGCAGCCGACCTGTCCGCTCTTCCATATGGGAAGGAAGCGAGCGAAATCCCGCAAAAAAGTGATGGACCGCTAGGCTGCGAGTTTGTCCAGTTCCGCGGTCAGCGCCTCGCCCATGGCGGAACACGACACGAGGGTCTTGCCGTCCTGCATGATGTCGCCGGTGCGTAGCCCTGAAGCGAGCACGTTGGAGACGGCGGTCTCCAGCATGTCGGCATCGTCGCCCATGTCGAAGCTGTAGCGCAGCATCATGGCGAAGCTGAGAATGGTGGCCAGCGGGTTGGCCTTGTCCTCGCCGGCGATATCCGGCGCCGAGCCGTGCACCGGTTCGTACATGGCCTTGCGACGGCCGCTCTCGTCGGCGCCGCCCAAGGATGCCGAGGGCAGCATGCCCAAGGAGCCAGTCAGCATGGCGGCGCAGTCAGAAAGGATGTCGCCGAACAGATTGTCGGTGACGATGACGTCGAACTGCTTGGGGTCGCGGACCAGTTGCATGGCGCAGTTGTCCGCGTACATGTGCTGAAGATCGATCCCGGGATAGTCCTGACCGACGGCCGTCGCCACCTGGCGCCACAGCACCCCCGTTTCCATGACGTTGGCTTTTTCGACGGAATGCAGTTTCCTGCCGCGTTTTTCCGCCAATTCGAAGGCGACCCGGCAGACGCGGTCGATCTCCGCTTCCGTGTAGCGCTGGCTGTCGACGGCCTCGCGGCGGCCGTCCGGTTTCTCGGTGATGCCGCGCGGCTCACCGAAATAAACGCCCGACGTCAATTCGCGGACGATCATGATGTCGAGGCCGGAGACCAGATCGAGTTTGAGGCTCGAGGCCTCGGACAGCGCCGGCAGGCAGGTCGCCGGCCTGAGATTGGCGAAGAGGTCCATCTCCTTTCTGAGCGCCAGAAGGCCCGCCTCCGGACGGTGCTGGCGCTCGACGGTGTCCCATTTCGGGCCGCCGACGGCGCCCAGCAACACCGCATCGACGTTCATGGCCTTGTCCAACGTTTCGTCGGCTAACGACGTGCCGTGGGCGTCGTAGGCGGCCCCGCCGACCAGATCCTCGTCGACATCGAAGCTGACGTGGCGGCGTTCGTCCATCCAGTCGATGACCCGGCGCACCTGACCCATGACTTCGGGGCCGATGCCGTCACCCGGCAGGAAAAGCAGTTTTTTGTTGGCGGCCATGGGAGTCCTCGCTGGCTGGATCGGTTGGAATAGGAAGCGGATTGTTTAGCCCTCCCGGTTCCGTTCGTCAAACGGGGTGGGCGAATGCAGTTCTCGCGTTACAATGAACCCAGCCGCCGGACGCAAGGGCCGGCCGTTCCTTTTCCCCGCCGCTGGCACAGAGGCCAGCCGTCGACGCAGAAAACGTGGAAACGGAGGGCGCAATGTCCTGGTTCGATCAACCGACTCCCGGCGAAGGGGAGTTGCTCGTCACCTTTTGCGATCTCACCCGTTATATGCACCACTGTAAGGAAACGCCCGATCGGGCCGTCCTCGAACAGATGGCAGGGTTCTTTTCGTTGACCGGTGCCATCATCGAGAAAGGCGGCGGCCTCTTGGTCAAGGCGATCGGTGACGCCGGCCTCGCGGCCTTCCCGGCGGATCACACGGATGCTGGTGTTCATACGCTGCTTTCCGTCCGCGATGAAGGAGAGGCCTGGCTCAAGGAGCGCGGGATCCCGTCGCGGATCATCTTCAAGTCGCATGTCGGCCCGGTCGCCTACGGGCCCGTCGGCGCACCGGGGCGCGAACGTTTCGACATCTACGGAAAGACGGTCAACACGGCGGCGCTCTTGGAATCGAAGGGCTTCGCCATGACCCCACAGGTGTTCCGCCGCCTTGCGCCGGAGACCCGCAAACTCTTCAAGAAACACACGCCACCAATCACCTATATCGCAGCGGACGATCGGCACTGAAGATCCATGACGAAAAAGGGAGCCGCGAAGGGCACCCCATTAATTCGATTGTGGTCGGCGGGTCAAAGCCACGGCTGGCTGGCCCGTTGCTCCGCTTCATAGGCGTCGATCTTGTCCGCCTTCTGCATGGTCAGGCCGACGTCGTCGAGGCCGTTCAAGAGGCAATGTTTCTTGAAGGCGTCGATCTCGAAGGCAACCGTACCGCCGTCGGGGCCCTGGATCGTCTGCGCCTCCAGGTCGACGGTCAGCGTCGCGTTGGCGCCGCGCTCGGCGTCGTCCATGAGCTTGTCGAGATCCTCCTTGGCGACCTTGATCGGCAGGATGCCGTTCTTGAAGCAGTTGTTGTAGAAGATGTCGGCGAAGCTGGTCGAGATGACGCAGCGGATGCCGTAATCGAGGATCGCCCAGGGCGCGTGTTCGCGCGACGAGCCACAGCCGAAATTGTCGCCGGCGACCAGGATCTGCGCCTCACGGTAAGCCGGCTGGTTGAGCACGAAGTCCGGGTTCTCGGAGCCGTCCTCGTTGAAGCGCATCTCGTGGAACAGGTTGGCGCCGAGCCCCGTGCGCTTGATGGTCTTCAGGAACTGCTTGGGGATGATCATGTCGGTGTCGACGTTGATCATGTTCATGGGCGCCGCGACGCCGGTCAATGTGGTGAACTTTTCCATGGTCTCCCCCTGCCCTACAGGTCCCGCACGTCGGTCAGCCGCCCGGTAACGGCGGCCGCCGCGGCCATGGCCGGGCTGACCAGGTGGGTGCGGCCATTGTAGCCTTGGCGGCCCTTGAAGTTGCGGTTCGATGTCGAGGCGCAGCGTTGGCCCGGTTCCAGGCGGTCGTCGTTCATGGCCAGGCACATGGAACAACCGGGCTCACGCCACTCGAAACCGGCTTCCGTAAGGACGGCATCGAGGCCCTCCTCTTCCGCCTGGTCCTTGACAAGGCCGGAGCCAGGGACGACGAGGGCACGGACGCCGTCGGCGACCTTGCGGCCCTTGGCGACGTCGGCGGCGGCACGGATGTCTTCGATGCGGCCGTTGGTGCAGGACCCGATGAAGACCGTGTCGACGGCGACGTCCTGCATCGGTGTGCCGGGCTCGAGGCCCATGTAGTCGAGGGACGCACGCGCCGCGTCGCGCTTGCCTTCGTCGGCGAAACTGTCCGGGTCGGGGACGGTGCCGGTGATCGGCGCCACGTCCTCGGGCGAGGTCCCCCAGGTCACCTGCGGCACGATTTCCGAAACGTCGAGCGTCACTTCCTTGTCATAGGTCGCGCCCTCGTCAGACGGCAGGGTCTTCCAGAAGGCAACGGCCTGTTCCCAGGCGCCGCCCTTGGGCGCCATGGGGCGGCCCATCAGATATTCGAAGGTGGTCTCGTCGGGCGCCACCAATCCGGCCCGGGCGCCGCCCTCGATGGTCATGTTGCAGACCGTCATGCGCCCTTCCATGGTGAGCTCGCGGATCGCCTGGCCAGCGTACTCGATGACGTAGCCGGTGCCGCCGGCGGTGCCGATCTTTCCGATCAGGGCCAGGATCAGGTCCTTGGCCGTGCAGCCGGCCGGCAGGGCGCCCTCGACGGTGATGCGCATGTTCTTGAGGGGTGACTGCAGGAGCGTCTGCGTCGCCAGCACGTGTTCGACCTCGGAGGTGCCGATGCCGAAGGCGAGCGCCCCGAAGGCGCCGTGGGTCGCCGTGTGGGAATCACCGCAGACGATGGTGGTGCCGGGCAGCGTGAAGGCCTGTTCCGGGCCGATGATGTGAACCACGCCCTGGCGGATGTCGTTGATGTCGAATAACGGCACGCCGAAGTCGGCGCAGTTCTTCTGCAGGGCCTCGACCTGGATGCGGCTCTCCTTGTTTTCGATGGGGCCGCTACGGTCCTGGGTCGAGACGTTGTGATCGGGCACGGCCAGCGTCGCATCGGGGCGGCGGACCTGGCGGCCGCTGGTGCGCAGGCCCTCGAAGGCCTGCGGACTGGTCACTTCATGGACGAGATGGCGGTCGATGTACAAGAGGCAGGTGCCGTCCTCCTGGACGTCGACCAGATGGTTCTGCCAGATCTTGTCAAACAGGGTCTGTGGGCCCGACATGGTTCCTCCCAATCGATACGGCCAAACGAAGCGGGGTCCCGCGCCTTATGGATATTGGCGGCGGGTCGCGGTCTGTCCAGGGCCGGCGATAGAGCCGGCCCCGGTCAGAGGCTTATTCTTCGCCGCTGTCCTCTGTCGGCGCCGCTTCGGCTTTCGACTTTTTGCCCTTGCCGCCGGCCTTCTTGACCTCGGCGGCGACGCGCTTCTCTTCGGCCACGATCTTGGCCGCGAAACCGTCGGTCTTCTCGGCGATACGCGCCGACTTACCGGTGCGGCCACGCAGGTAGTAGAGCTTGGCCCGGCGGACATCACCGCGGCGCACCACGTCGATGCTATCGATGGCCGGTGAGTAGAGCGGGAAGACCCGTTCCACACCCTCGCCGTAACTCAGCTTGCGGACCGTGAAGGCCGAGTTGATCCCGGCATTCTTGCGGCCGATGCAGACCCCCTCGAAAGCCTGGATACGCTCGCGTTCGCCCTCGACGACGCGGACATTGACACGCAGCGTGTCGCCCGGTGCGAAACTCGGCACCTTGCCGTCGGCTTCCAGCTTCTCGATCTGTTCCTGATCCAGTTGGTCGATCACGTTCATCTTTCTTTTCCTTCGTCCTACTTTCTCACACCCATCCGCCAGCCGGCGGCGGGGTCAATTCGTTTCTGCCGTCACCCGGCCCGTTTCTCGTAACGGCGCCATAGGTCGGGGCGCCGCTCCTTCGTAATCCTTTCCGCCTCGGCCTGACGCCAGGCGTTGATCTTCTCGTGGTGCCCGGAAACCAAAACCTCCGGCACCGGGCGGTCCCGCCAAACCTGGGGCCGCGTATAGTGGGGATATTCCAGCAATCCCCGTTCGAAACTCTCGTCGGCCAGACTTTCCTCACTGCCGACGATACCCGGCAACAGCCGCACACAGGCGTCGATCAGCGCCAGGGCCGCCGGCTCACCGCCCGACAGGACGAAATCGCCGAGGCTGATCTCTTCCAAGTCGTGAGCGTCCAGCACCCGTTGATCGAGGCCCTCGAACCGTCCGCAGAGCGCGACCACACCGGGGCCTTCGACCAGCTCGCGGACTCGGCCTTGATCGAGCGGGCGGCCGCGCGGGCTCAGGTAGACAAAGGGAAGGTTCTCGGTCTTTTCCCGGACCGACCCGATCGCTGCGTCGACGACATCGGGCCGCATCACCATCCCCGGACCGCCGCCGAAGGGCGCGTCGTCCACGGAGCGGTGTTTATCGCTCGCAAAGTCGCGAATGTCCACCGTTTCCAAAGACCACAGGCCGTCCGCCAGCCCCTGTCCGGCCAAGCTCACGCCGAGCGGTCCCGGAAACATCTCCGGAAACAGCGTCAGCACGCAGGCCCGCCAGGGGGTCGGTTTTTCGGCCAGTGGGTTCATTCCGGTCGTTTCCTAACTTCCCTTTGCTTCCTCGTCCGGCGGCTCCATCAAGCCTGGCGGCGGATCGATCACGACCTTGCCGCCCCGGATATCGACGACGGGAACCGCTTCCGCCGTAAACGGGACCAACAAGCCCCCCTTGATTTCGCCGACGACCTCCAGGAAATCGCCGGCCCCGAAATTCTGCACCGCCTCGATCCGTCCGAGGGCCGTACCGTCCACATCTTCCGCCGCCAGACCGATCAGGTCCCAGTGGTAGAACTCGTCCTCTTCTGCCTCCGGCAGCGCGTGGCGCGGCACATATAGCTTCGTCCCTTTCAGACCCTCTGCTGCAGTGCGGTCGCCGATGCCGGCGACACGAACCACCACCTGGTCCTTGGCCCGCCCGACGATGCGGATCGAAAACCGCTTCTCGCCCTTCTCGTCGAACAGATCGCCGTAGCTGGCGATGGCTTCCGGGTCACCGGTGAAGCTTTTGATCCGGACATCGCCCTTGATGCCGCGGGCGCCGGAAATAACGCCGACACACACGAGACCCGGATCATCGCCATCACCCGCCATCGCCGGTCACCGAACCGGGGGTCAGCCCGCTTCCTTTTTCTCCTCGGCCGGCGCCTCCTCGGCGGCGGCTTCCTCAGCCGGAGCTTCCTCAGCGGCTGCTTCCTCAGCGGGAGCTTCCTCAGCCGGAGCTTCCTCTGCGGCTGCTTCCTCAGCCGGCGCTTCTTCGACCGGAGCCTCTTCCGCAGCAGCTTCCTCTGCCGGAGCTTCTTCGGCGGCTGCTTCCTCTGCCGGAGCTTCTTCGGCGGCTGCTTCCTCAGCCGGAGCTTCTTCGGCCGGAGTCTCTTCCGCAGCGGCTTCCTCTGCCGGAGCCTCCTCTGCAGCGGCCTCCTCGGCCGGAGCCTCCTCTGCAGCGGCCTCCTCGGCCGGCGCTTCCTCAGCAGGCTGTTCAGCAGCGGGCTCTGCCGCGACTTCAGCAGCCTCCTTGGCCTTCTCTTCCTTCTCGGCCAGACGTTCCAGGGCCTTGGCTTTCGGCTTGTCCTTCTTGGTCTGGTTTTGCGGGATCGCCGGTTTTTCCATCAGGCCCGCATCACCTAGGAAGCGGGCGACGCGGTCGGTCGGCTTGACGCCGCATCCGAGCCAGTACTTGATCCGCTCCTCTTTCATGATGAGGCGTTCCGGGTGTTCCTTCGGCACCATCGGGTTGTAGGTGCCGACCCGTTCGATGAAGCGGCCGTCACGCGGGCTCCGCGAGTCGGCGATGACGATCCGGTAGAACGGGCGCTTCTTGGCGCCACCCCGGGATAAACGCATTTTCAAAGACATATCGGATTTCGATCCTTTCGTCGTTTCGATTTCATACTTGAGTTATCTTGCAATCAACGGAATCCGGGCGGCATGGGCGGCATCATGCCGGGCGGCAGACCGCCACCCCGCATCAGGCCTTTTTTGCCCATCTTTCCGGCTTTTTTCATCATCGTGCTCATCTGCTTGAACTGTTTGAGCACACGGTTCACCTCCGGCACCGAGGTGCCGGACCCGGCGGCGATGCGCCGCCGGCGCGAACCATTGAGAACCTTAGGATTGCGCCGTTCGGCCGGCGTCATCGACAGAATGATCGCCTCCTGGCGCGCGATCAGCTTGTCGTCGAGGTTGGCTTCGGCGATCTGGCTTTTCACCTTTTGCGCCCCGGGGAACATGCCGAGAAGACCCTCGAGGCTGCCCATTTTACGGATCTGGGAGAGCTGTTCGGCCATGTCTTCGAGCGTGAACTGGCCTTTCATCAGCTTCTTGGCCATACGCTCGGCGTCTTCCTGCTCGACCACCTCGGCCGCCTTTTCGACGAGGCCGACGACGTCGCCCATGCCGAGTATGGAACCGGCGATGCGGTCGGCCTGGAATCCTTCCAGGGCCTCGATCTTTTCGCCGGTGCCGAGGAACTTGATCGGAGCGCCGGTGACCGAGCGCATGGACAGCGCCGCACCGCCGCGCGCATCACCGTCGACACGGGTCAGCACGATACCGGTGACACCGACCTTCTCGTTGAATTCACGGGCCACGTTGACAGCGTCCTGGCCGGTCATGGCGTCGCTGACCAGCAACGTCTCGACCGGTTTGGCGACATCGCGAATCTGAGCCACCTCGGCCATCAGTTCTTGGTCGATATGCAGACGCCCGGCGGTGTCGAGGATGACCACGTCGGCGCCTTCGCGACGTCCGGTCTCCATGGCGCGCTTGGCGATGGCCACCGGCTGTTCGCCGAGCACCGGGGCCATGGTCTTGACACCGGTCTGGTCACCGAGCGTCAACAACTGCTGCTGGGCGGCCGGCCGATAGACGTCGAGCGACGCCATCATGACGGTTTTCTTTTCGCGCTTGGTGAGCCTGAGGCCCAGCTTGGCGCTGGTCGTCGTCTTACCGGAACCCTGCAGACCGACCATAAGGATAGCGACGGGGGGGTTGCCGCCGAGGTTGATTTCGGTGCCTTCCGTGCCGAGCATGGCAATCAGTTCGTCATGGACGACCTTGACCACCATCTGGCCCGGCGTCACCGAGCGGATCACGTCCTGGCCGACGGCCTTTTCCTTGACGGCAGCGATGAAGTCCTTGACCACCGGCAGGGCGACGTCGGCCTCCAAGAGCGCGACGCGCACCTCGCGCAACGCCTCCTCGACGTCCGTCTCCTTCAGCGCGCCGCGCTTCTTGAGTTTGTCGAAGATGCCGCTCAGGCGATCGGTCAGGTTGTCAAACATGCCATTCGGCCTCTATTTCCGGTCAAATCCGGCTCAACGTCAAAAGCGCCAGTGCGCGAAACTCGCGGACTGGCGGCGCCCCTCGGGGCGTAGGGTTTTCTCTTTCCCCTGAATTCGGGGCGCAATCTATTGATCCGACGGGGGTAAGTCAACCGGTTTGGCGCCGCCTTCGGCCACACTTGACGGTGCGGCGGAACCGGCGTCAACTCCGGTCATGAACGCGGATAAACCGGATTATGAAACCATCGACAGGGCGGTGCGTGCCGTCGGTTTGATCAACCGCGGCGGCTTCTTTCGGCGACCCGGTGACAAGTTGCCCGAGGGAACGCAGACCGTGGTCCTGATCGGCAATGCGGGCCCGGACATGTGGCAGCACTTTTCGCTCTCGCCGGAAGCATCGGACGCCAATCGGACCGATCCGCTGGATACCTGGACGCGGCGCGTCGTTAACGTCATAGCCGGGCGTTTCGGCTCGACACCCGTCTATCCTTTCGACGGCCCGCCCTTTCCGCCCTTCCAAACCTGGGCCATGCGTGCGGAGTTCCTATCCCAGTCCCCGGTGGGGCCCTTGATCCATCCGGAATACGGGCTCTGGCATGCCTACCGCGCAGCCTTGTGTTTTGCCGAAGAACTATCGTTGCCCACGCTTGTCGAGAACCCATCCCCCTGCAACGCGTGCGAGGAACAACCCTGCCTCACCGCCTGTCCGGCCGACGCCTTCCGGGACGGTGGCTACGACCTTGCCGCCTGCACCAGACACATCGCCGGCGAGGACCGGGCTGGATGCATGAGCGCAGGTTGCGCTGCCCGACGGGCCTGTCCGGTCGGTGTCGGTTATGCTCAAAAACCGGACCAGGCCCGTTTTCATATGGAGGAATTTCTGAAAAGCCACGCTTGAGGGGACTAGCGTGCTGGCGCCGGCCCCGCGAATTGAGTGGACTTCCCCCCTTTTGCGGCCATATTAAGGCCCGTTATGGATGCCATACCCTTCATAAAAATGCATGGGCTCGGCAACGACTTCGTCGTCGTCGATGACCGCGCAGCCGAATACGGCCTGGGCGCCGCCGAGGCACGCGTCATTGGCGACCGTCGCACCGGCATCGGTTTCGATCAGCTTTTGATCCTGGAGAAGCCGAGCAACGGACGGGCCGACGTCTTCATGCGCATCCGCAATCCGGACGGCAGCGAGGCCGAAGCCTGCGGCAACGGAACGCGCTGCGTCGCCGCCAAGGTCATGGAAGAGATCCGGAAAGACGAAGTGATCGTCGAGACCATCGCCGGTTTACTGCCGGCGCATATGGAGGCCGACGGCCGGTTCACCGTCGATATGGGCCCGGCCAACACCGATTGGGACGCGATCCCCCTCGCCCGGGAGACGGATACGTTGATGGTCGACGTCGGCGCGGGGCCGCTTCAGGGGGCCACCGCCGTCAACATAGGCAACCCCCATGTGGTCTTCTTCGTCGGCGACGCGGACGCGGTTGCGCTCGAAGAATTGGGGCCGCAATTGGAACACGACCCGATGTTCCCGGATCGGGCGAACATCGAAGTGGCGGCGATCACCGGCGAAAACCGCCTGCGTATGCGTGTCTGGGAACGCGGAGCCGGCATCACCCGGGCTTGCGGGTCCGGCGCTTGTGCGACCGCCGTCGCCGCCCATCGCCGTGGCCTTACGGACCGCCGCGTCGACGTCCGCCTAGACGGCGGTCTCTTGAGTATCGAATGGCGTGAGGCGGATGGGCATGTCCTGATGACCGGCCCCGTCGCCGTCAGCTTCTTCGGACAGATCGAGCGATCTCTGTTCACCGAAACCGAACGGAGCTGAACCGATGTCGGGCGCCGATATCATCACCCTCGGGTGTCGGCTCAATACATTCGAGTCGGAAATTATCCGCGATGCTTGTGCGCAGGCCGGCCTGGAAAATGCCGTCGTCGTCAACACGTGCACGGTGACCGCCGAGGCCGAACGCCAGGCCCGCCAGACCATCCGCCGGGCCCGGCGGGATAATCCCGGTGCCAAGTTGATCGTCACCGGCTGCGCCGCGCAAATGGACCCGGATCGGTTCGCCGCCATGGCGGAAGTCGACCACGTGTTCGGCAACGAGGAAAAGCTGAACAGGGAAACTTATGCGAATTTGGTCGACGGACCCGCCATCGCCGTTTCCGACATCATGGCGGTCCGCGAGACGGCACCGCACCTGGTATCCGGTTTCGACGGACGGACCCGGGCCTTCGTCCAGGTCCAGCAGGGCTGTGATCATCGCTGCACCTTCTGCATCATTCCTTTCGCCCGCGGCAACCACCGCTCGGTCGGAATGGGCGCCGTCACCGATCAGGTCCGGGCCTTGATCGACGGCGGCTACCGGGAAGTCGTGCTGACCGGCGTCGATATCAGTTCCTATGGCGCCGACCTCCCCGGTGCACCGCGGCTCGGCGATCTGGTTCGCCGATTGCTGGATTCGGTTCCCGAACTCGAGCGCCTGCGCTTGAGCTCGATCGATCCGGCCGCGGTCGACGACACATTGATCGAAACTCTTGGCGACGATCCCAGGCTGATGCCGCATGTCCACCTGAGCCTGCAGGCCATGGAGGACACCATCCTCAAACGTATGAAGCGCCGCCATTCGGTGACCGAAGTCATGCGTCTCGCCGACCGTCTTCGCCGTGCTCGGCCCGACGTCGTTTTCGGCGCCGATCTGATTGCCGGGTTCCCAACGGAGACGGATACGATGTTCGAGACGACGTTCGTCAATGTCCGAGACCTCGGCATTCCCCATCTCCACGTCTTCCCCTATTCGGAACGGCCCGGCACACCGGCGTCCCGCATGCCCAAGGTCGACAAGCGGATTCGCAAGGAGCGTGCGGCGCGCCTTCGGGCCCTCGGTGAAACGACCCTGTCACACTGTCTGCAAGAGCGGACCGGATCATCGGTCCGTGTGCTCGTCGAAAAACCGGGCATGGGCCTGAGCGAACATTTCCTTCCAGCGTCCCTCGACGGTCTGGCCGAGACCGGACAGATCGTTGCTGCCCGGGTCACGGGCAATGACAACGGCCGCTTGCTGGCGACGGTTTCTCCGTGAGCGACCAGGTGAAATCCGGCTGGCTGGGTCGGCTGAAGGCCGGTTTGGCGCGCTCCTCGCAGAAGATCACCAGCGGCATAACCGACGTCTTCACCAAGCGAAAGCTCGACGACGCGGCCCTCGAGGAGCTCGAGGAAATCCTGATCCAGGGCGACCTGGGTGTGGCAACGGCGGCCAGGCTTTCGGGGTCACTCGCCAAGACACGCTTCGACCAGGAGGTCGACCCGGACGAGGTCAAGGGCGCCTTGGCCGACGAGGTGGCGACGATCCTGGAACCGGTGGCCAAGCCGTTGATCGTCGATTCGACCAGGAAACCCCATGTGGTTCTCATTTGCGGCGTCAACGGCAGCGGCAAGACGACGACCATCGGCAAGCTCGCAAAACAGTTCCGCGACGAGGGGCGCAGCGTGCTGCTTGCCGCCGGCGACACGTTCCGGGCCGCCGCCGTCGAACAACTGCAGATCTGGGGCGAACGCTCCGGTGTACCGGTGCTGGCCCGCGAGACCGGAGCCGATGCCGCCGGTCTCGCCTTCGACGCCCTGAAACAGGCGCAGGCGGAAAGCACCGACGTCCTGATGATCGATACCGCCGGGCGCCTTCAGAACCGCAAGGACCTGATGGCGGAACTCGAGAAGATCATCCGCGTATTGAAGAAACTCGACGAAACGGCACCGCACGACGTGCTGCTGGTCATGGATGCGACCATCGGGCAAAACGCCCACAGCCAGGTGGAGACCTTCAAGGACATGGTCGACGTGTCGGGACTGGTCCTGACCAAGCTCGATGGTTCGGCAAAGGGCGGCGTCGTCGTGGCGCTGGCCGACAAGTTCGGAATCCCTGTTCACGCGGTCGGTGTCGGTGAGGGTATCGACGATCTCAGGCCGTTCGAGGCCAGGGCCTTTGCCCGCTCGCTGATGGGCCTCGAGGCAATCGGCTGATTACTCCGCAAGCAGACTCCCTATTTTCCCGTTTTTGCCTGAAGTGCCGGCGGAGCGTAGAGTTTTTCGACCGCCGGTGACGGGCGGACGTTTCCTGTGTGCCGACGGGTGGATCACCACATGCCGTTACAACTGCACCTCGCTTTGCTGGTCCTGCTCGCCGCCGTAGTCCACGCATCCTGGAACGCGGTCGTCAAATCGTCAGGTGACCGCTTTTTGACCTTCACGGTGATTGCCTTCACGGGAACCGTCGTTGGCGCCCTTGCCGCCTTCTTCGTGCCGCTTCCGGCGCCGCAGGTCTGGCCCTATCTAATCCTGTCGGCGGCCGTCCATAACGTCTATTACGTCACCTTGTTGTTGGGCTACCGCTATGGCGATCTCAGCGAAGTCTACCCCTTGGCCCGAGGGTCATCGCCGCTGATCGTGCTTGTGCTAGCCGCCATCTTCGCGGCCGAGGTCCCGCAGCCGATGGGGCTCGCCGGCGTCGCCTTGGTGTCGGCCGGCATCATCAGCCTGGCTTTCGCCGGCAGTCGCCTGACCCGGGCCCGGATGCAGGGATTCACCAGTGCTTCCGCCTGGTCTCCTTTTTATGTCAGCATCGTGGTCATCCTGACGGTGATGCCGGACCTGACCTTATTCGCCGTCGTTCTTCCCGGACTCCTGACGGCGACCGGTATTCTCGCGAGTGGATACCTGTTCGACCGGATTACGCGAAAGCCGACGGACGGGTCGGTAGCGCGCCAACCGCCGGTGCCGCTGCCGAGGAACCAGCGCGGAGCATTGGTGTTCATCCCTCTTTCATTGGTTGGCCTCATCGTGACGCTCCATGAAGGGGTCGGCATATCCATCCCCGCCGCCCTCGGTACGGTCGCGCCGCTCTACGCCCTTGTCTGGTACGGCGTCATTAGCGGGAACGCCGCCAACTGGTTGCCGCGGTCGCACGACCTTGCGATGCGTGTGCTCGGGGTGTTGCCGACCATGCGGAGCGAAATCCTGGTCTTCGTCGGCGCTTATATCTTCGGTACGGGCATCGCCGGCATCATTCCGGGCGATCTGGTGGCCGGTTTCCTCGATCGGATGCTGCCGTGGATTGACCTTCGGCTCATCGTTCTGATTATCACGGTCAATCTCCTGGGCATGGCCGGCCTGCATCCGGTGGTGACTGTGATCCTCGCTGTCCAGGTCTTGCCTCCCGAGGTGATCGGATTGCGCGATTGGGTCTTCGCCGCGGCCTTGATGGCGACTTGGGGGTTGAGCACAACTGTCTCGCCCTATTCGGCGACCACCCTTTTCATGGCGCGGGTCAGCGGTGTTTCCAACTACACCATCGCCTGGCGCTGGAATCCACCGGCCATCTTCTTCGCGACATTGGTGGTTTGCACCTTGATCGTCAGCGTCCGCCATCTGACGCTATAGCGCTCATATATCGTGTGCCGCAGTTGAACCAGGGCATGTATCCAGGCGCAATTCCTCCATTGGCTTCTGCTTGTTTTGAATTTGGGGATGACAATTAAGCCCGGATATAATAGATGCCTTATTGGATTAGGTAACGTATCCATTAATAACCTTACAGGGGGTTTTACAATGAGGAAGACATTTGTAGCGGCCGCCGTCTCGGCGGCCTTGGTTGTCGGCATGGGTGGACAAGAGGCCCAGGCCGAAAAAGTGAAGTGGAAAATGCCGTCCACCTTCCCGGGCAAGCTCATTCAGTTGGGCCAGGCCGGCAAAAGGCTCCAGAAGACCTTGAAAGAGGTTTCCGGCGGCGAAATCGAGATGAAGTTCTTCGAGCCTAAAGCCATCGTGCCGCCACTCGAGATTTTCGATGCCGTTTCCAGCGGTTCCGTCGACGCCGGCTGGTCGGTATCCGGCTACTGGCAGGGTAAGGAACCGGCCCTCGGCCTGTTCGCGGCCGTTCCCTTCGGCCCCGCCGCCGGTGAGTACCTGGCCTGGATGTGGTACGGCGGCGGCGAAGACATGATGAACGAGATTTACCACAAATATAATCTGCACTCGCTTGTCTGCGGCGTCATCGCGCCGGAAGCGTCCGGCTGGTTTCGCAAGGAGATCAAGGGCGTCGGCGACCTCAAGGGCCTGAAGATGCGGTTCTTCGGCCTCGGCGCCAAGGTCATGCAGAAACTCGGTGTCGAGACCCAGCTGCTGGCCGGCGGCGACATCTACCCGGCCCTCGAACGCGGCACCATCGATGCCACCGAGTTCTCGATGCCCGCCATCGACCTCAACCTCGGCTTCTACCAGATCGCCAAGCACTACTACTTCCCGGGCTGGCACCAGCAGTCGACCCTGCAGGAACTGCTCATGAACAAGGCGAAGTGGGATGCCCTGTCTGACAAACACAAGGCGATCATCACGACGGCCTGCAAGGCCAACGTCGCCAATCAATTTGCCGAGGGCGAAGCCATTCAGGGCAAGGCTTTGGCGACCCTCAAGTCGAAGGGCGTGAGCATCCACAAGTGGCCGTCGGATGTCATCGATACGCTGCGCAAGACGTGGATTGAAGTTGCCGCCGAGGAAGCTGCCAAGGACGCCAAGTTCAAGGAAGTCTGGGACAACTTGAACGCGTTCCGCAAGGAATACTCCCTATGGTCGGATCTCGGATACCTGAAATAGTTTGAATTCCGACCTTCCATTATGACTCCCGAGGGCTGTTCTCCGGCCCTCGGGATTTTTTCACTTTCAAGTAAATGTAATTGGTTGATTCTTTTATGGGCATAGTCCGCCCCGCAATGCAGAATGGCCGGCAATAAACAGGGAAAGCGCTCAAACGGGGAGGCTCAATGAACAATCCCGAATCGCGCGCTGGTGAACAATGGGAGCCGGACGGGCTCCTCAAGGTCAGCGCCGCCATCGATCGATTTCTGGAGATGGTCGCCCGTGTTGCCGCCTGGTTCGGCGTCATCATCGTCGTCACTGTCGTGTACGACGTCGTGACGCGGTACTTCGGTGTCCCTCGCGGCTTCGGCATCAACGCCACCGAGCTTCAGGAATCCGAATACTGGATGCACACCATCCTGTTTTCGTTCGTGATCGGGTACGCCTACACCCGTCAATCCCACGTTCGCATCGATCTCGTCCGCGAGCGGCTGCCGCAGAAATACAAGTTCCTGATCGAAATGATCGGCTGCGCGTTCTTCGTTCTGCCCTATTGCGTAATCGCCACCTATTACTTGTCGATCTATACCTATGCGTCGTTCGAATCCGGTGAATTCTCGAAATCGGTCATCGGGCTTCGCAACATTTGGATCCTCAAGTCCTTTCTGGTGTGTTTGTTCATTTTGCTGGCCTGCGCCGGCGTGTCGCAATTGATCAAGAGCACTTATGGCTTTTTGGGGCGCCTGCCGGATGACCTCGCCAAGAAGACAGTCGGCGGGGACCTGTAAGAATGGAATTTTCCGAAGCGCTTCCGCTTTTGATGTTCGCGGCCCTGGCGCTGCTTCTGTTCTCCGGCTTCCCGGTCGCCTTCGTCTTGGGCGGCGTCGGTCTCGGCTTCGGCTTCATCGGCATCGCCACCGGCGGTTTTTCGATGATCCAATTCGGTGCGGTGCCGTCCAGGCTATTCGGCGGCATCGCCGAAAGCCTGATCCTGACCGCCATCCCCATGTTCATCCTCATGGGCACGGTGCTCGAACGATCGGGTGCCGCGAGAGACCTGCTCAATTGCCTGCAGGTCCTGCTCAAACGGATTCCAGGCGGCCTAGCGCTTTCGGTCACGTTGATGGGCACGATCATGGCGGCGACCACGGGCATCATCGGTGCCTCCGTCGTCATGATGACGCTGCTGTCGCTGCCGGTGATGATGGAGCGCCAGTACAACCGGGCGCTCGCCACCGGTACGATCGCCGCATCGGGGACGCTCGGCATTCTCATTCCGCCGTCGATCATGCTGGTCATCATGGCCGACCTCTTGGCCAAGTCCGTCGGCAATATGTTCATGGCCGCCGTCTTCCCCGGTCTCATTTTGTCGGGGCTCTATTTCGTCTATCTGATCATCCGCTGCATGAGCAATCCGTCGCTCGCCCCCATACCGAGCGGCGATTTCGGCCCGAAGACCTTAGGCGGCATCCTCAACATGGTGGTCCGCAGTTTCATTCCGCCCGTGTTCCTGATCTTTCTGGTCCTGGGTTCGATCCTCCTCGGCTGGGCGACTCCGACCGAGGCAGCCGGTGTCGGCGCGGCCGGTGCGATGCTCATCGCACTCATCAATTTCGTGGTGCTGCCGGCCCTCGGAATCAAGGAGGTCCACTTCGGCGGCGAGCTTTCCCATGGTGTCGAAGGCGAACACGATGATTTGACCGTCCATGACAACCTCAAGAGCTTCGGCAAGATGATGCGCGACGCGGTGATGAGCACGGCGCTGACCAACGCCATGATCTTCGGCATCTTCGTCGGCGCCACGATCTTCAGTTTCGTCTTCCGCTCCTTGGGCGGCGACGACATCGTCATCGAGTTCGTCGAGGCCCTCGGCCTCGGTTCCTGGGGCCTCTTGTTCCTGATCATGGGGATCGTCTTCCTGCTCGGCTTCTTCTTCGACTGGATCGAGATCACCCTGATCGTGCTGCCGGTGTTCACGCCGATCATCGAACTGCTCGATTTCGGCGCCCATGTGGATCAGTTCGAAGTGGTCTATTGGTTCGCCATCCTGATGGCCGTCAACCTGCAGACCAGTTTCTTGACGCCACCCTTCGGGTTCGCACTGTTCTATTTAAAGGCCGTGGCACCACCGGGGGTCAGACTGCAAGACATCTATCTGGGCATCATCCCATTCGTTCTACTGCAGCTTGTCGGCCTCGGTCTCGTCATGGCGTTCCCGGACATCGCTCTGTGGCTGCCCCGGACCATGCTGAACTGACGTGGGCACCGCCGCCGACGGGGCTACTTCGTGCTTTCCAGTGCTTCGGCGAGGTTCGCGGCAGCCGGTTCCTGGCCACGCGCATCGGCTTCATCCTTGAGGGCCTGCAACCCCGCCGCCAACCCGACGCCCCGTGAACCCCGCCCGACTTCAGCGAGAGCGCGGCACCGGGCGACGTGGAAATCGGCCCAGGGAACCGGTTCGGCCGAACACTCTTCGGTCAATCGCGCGGCAAAACCATCGACGGCGTCCCAATCCCCGAAGCGCAGCATCGCGCTCATTGCATCATGCAGGAACCAGATCGGGTTGTGGAACGGGCCGCGCTTTTCGAGTAACCTGATCCCCTCGTCCAGGCTATCCCGGGCGGCGATCTCATCCGCCACAGCCGCCAGCGAACCCAGCACCATCGGCCCTGTATAGACCATTCCGTCGCTTCGGCTCTCGCTGACGGCCTCACGTGCCATTTCGAGCGCCGCTTTTCGATCTCCCGTCGCGAAACGGACCTTGGCCAGAAAACAGAGATACATCGGAATATAGCGTTGAGCCCCCAGGTCACGGGCAATGGCGAGTCCCGCCTCAAGGCTTTCACCGGCTTCGCGCCAACGCCCCAATTCCATCAGCGGTTTGGCCAGGCAACTCCCGTTGGCGACCATTTCGACCCTTTTCATCCCGGCTTCCGCAGCCCGTTCGGCGGCTTGCGAACAATCGGCCACGGATTCTCCGAAGGCATTGAGATAGAACCGCATATGACCTCGAAGTGGCAAATTGGTGATTTCGAATTCGGCGTATCCTTTGTCGCGGCACAAACCGACACAACGATCGTAGTAGGACTCCGCGGATCGCAGCCGACCGCCTAGGAAGTTGCCGTCACCGAGGCCGCTCAGAGCCCGAGCCTCGTCTTCGGCCGACCCTGCCTTTTGCGCCAGTTCGGCCGCCTTGCCGTGCTCGGCCAAACATCCGTCGATATTGCCAAGAGGGAAATAGAGGTTGCCCCGGAGATAATGAATACGGATCCGCTCCTGGTCGAGACCACCATCCCGCGCCGTCGCTTCCGCGCGGTCGAGCAACCGCAAGGCTTTTTCCAGGCGGTCGACGATCCGCATGCTGGCAACGGCGGCGAGGAGAAGGGCCGTTTCGCCGGCAGGATCCAGCGGCGAGGTGTCCCTGGCATCGACGAGGTCCCGCGTACCGAAAATGTCCTATGGCTTCCGTATGGGCCCAGACCTGGGCCGCCGCCTTGCCGGCCATGATCCAATAGGGGATCGCCCGGTTTCCCTTTCCGGCCTCCGTCAGATGCCAGGCGACGGTTTCCGGTTCGGTGCGGCCGATATCCGGAAATTCCTCCTCCATGACATCCGCAATCCGCTCGTGCAATTGGCGGCGGCGGCGTTTGAGTAAGGATCGGTATGCGGTCTCCTGGATAAGTCCGTGCTTGAAACGGTATGTCGCGTTTTCCACGTAAACCAGGCCGGCGCCAACCAGAGCTTCCAACGCCCGATCGAGTCCGGCCGACGGTGCCTCAATTGTCGCGGCCAGAAGCTCGCGGTCGAAGACCCGACCGATGGCCGCCGCTATTTGCGCGACTTCCTTGGCCTCGCCGAGCCGGTCGAGGCGACCCATCAGGGAATCCTGAAGCGAGGTCGGGACGTGGTGGGCCGCAGCATCCTTCGCAAGTCCCGATTCCGAAACAGCTTTGGCCAATTCCTCGACAAACAGCGGGACGCCGCCTGAATTGTCGAGTAGGGCCTCGACCGTTTCCCGAGAAAGCCTCTCGGTGCCGACTATGCTGTCGATGATTCCGACACAATCGTGTCCCGGAAGCGCATTCAAGGCCATTCGTTCGTGGCATCCCTTTTCGGCGATGGATAACTCGTAGTCGGCCCGATGGGTAACGACCACAAGGACCCGCATGTTTGAAATTCGCTGCTGCAATCGCGTCATGAATTCGAACGTCGATGCGTCGAACCACTGTGCATCATCGGCAAGAATCAACAGCGGCAGCCGTTCGGCTAAGCCGCCGATGAGATCGATGAGGACGGATAGGGTTTTTTCCTTCCATTCCTGAGGCGTCAGGCCGCCAACAGTGATGTTCGAACCCTCGGACGTTCGGCCGAGCCCATGAAGGACGTTCGGCCAATCACTGGCACCGATACCGCGTGTGGCCAGCTCCCGCTCGATTGCGATCTCCCGAGAGCCGGGTTCGGCGCCTGGCTTCAACCCGAGTAGCCCGTCAATGAAGCCGGAGAGAGGCCGAAAACTGGTGTCCAGGAAGAACGGCGAGCCTTCGAAATATCCGAAGCCGTAGGCGCCTTCGCTCAAAGTCGAAGCGAGGAACCAGGCCAATCGGGATTTTCCGATACCCGGCTCTCCCGAAATGACGACGAAGCCACCACGGCCGGCCTCGGTTTCCTTCCACAGCTCGGCGAGACGGGCGCGTTCGGCGCTACGGTCAACGAAAATGCCGTCCATTGTTTCCAGGGATCGCGCCCTCGCCACTTCGCCACGTACGAGGTACGTCGGCACCGGCTCCGCAATCCCCTTCAGGTCCCGCGTACCGAGAGAATCGAATGAGAAGGCACCTTCGACGAGGTTGCGCGTCTCTTCGCTGATGACCACCGTGTCGGCTTCCGCGATGCCCTGCAGCCTGGCAGCCAGGTTCGGCGCGTCACCGAGGACGGCATGCTCCTCCGACGCACCGCTTCCGATGATGTCGCCGACAACGACCCGTCCGGTTGCGACACCCAATCGGACTTGAAGAGGAATCCCTCCCGGGCCGTCCAGGGCTTGGACCGCGGCAATGATCTCGAGCGCACTTCTGACGGCGCGTTCGGCATCATTTTCATGGGCTTCGGGGTAACCGAAGTAGACCAGCAGTCCGTCGCCCATATATCGCGCAATGTATCCGCCGAACCGTTCGATAACCGTCGCGCAACACCCCTGGTAATCGGCGATGACATCGCGCAACTCTTCCGGATCCAAGGCCTGGGACAGGGCGGTCGAGCCCACTAGATCGCAGAACATGACGGTCAGTTGCCGTCGTTCCGCTTCCTTTTCCGGGCGTTGGGCCGGTTTCTGTTCGGCTGTTTTCTCTCCGAGGGGATTTCCGCACCCACCGCAGAACTTGCCGCCCCGCGCATTGGCAAATCCGCAGGACGGACACTCGACCGGCATCGGTTGCCCGCATTCGGAACAAAACCGATATCCGTCCGGGTTCTCCGATTCACAGGCCGGGCATTTCACGGAGCGGTCCCCCTCTGGGCTCACGCTTAAGAAAAGAGACTTCGGTAGCCGAACAAGCCGGCCGTACCACCCGTATGCAGGAAAACGACCGTATCCTGTGAACCGAAACGTCCGCTCCGGATCATGGCGATCAGTCCGGCCATGGCCTTGCCTGAGTATACGGGATCAAGGATCAAACCTTCCGTACACGCCGTCAAGGACAGGGCCTCGATCATGCCTTCGTTGGGTTGGCCATACCCAGGTGCGTAATAGGAACCATCGCAAACAACTTGATCCTGGTTCACCTCAAATTCGATCTCTGCCAGCTCGGCGGTTTTCCGTGTCAGATCCAAGACCAGTTCTGCCTGTTCCTCTCCATCACGGCTGACCGTGATCCCGATGACAGGCACGTCACGGCCGGCGGCGGAAAACCCGGCCAATAGGCCAGATTGGGTGCCCTGGCTTCCGGTAGCGACGATTACGGCTGCAGGCTCGATTTCCATCTCCCGAAACTGCTCGGCCATTTCGAGGGCGCAAACGACATAACCCAAGGCGCCCACCGGCGAAGAACCACCGGCTGGGATGAAATAGGTCGCGACCCCACTGGCTGCGATCTCTGCGGCCAAGTCTTCACCAGCCCGGTTGAGGTCGTCACTCGGTGGCCTCTGGTGAATGTTCGCGCCGAACATACGGTCGAGGAGAATATTGCCGTTGTTGGCATAGTCATCGTCGCGCACGACCTCCCGTTCCAGCAACACTTCGCAGCCGAGCCCGAAGCGCGCGGCGGCGGCGGCCGTCTGGCGGACGTGGTTCGATTGGGTGGCACCAACGGTCACCAATGTTTCAGATTTTCGCCGAATGGCGTCGGCGACCAGAAACTCCAGTTTCCGAGTCTTGTTGCCGCCGGTTGCCAAACCGGTGCAATCATCGCGTTTGACCCATATCCGAGGGCCACCCAGTTCCCGGCTCAAGTTGTCGAGCGGTTCCAGCGGAGTGGGAAGGTGGGCGAACCTCAGGCGCGGTTGGTTGAGTTTACTCATGTTCACTTAGCCGTTACGGAAAAAACTGTTCCCCCCTAGTCGCGTTGCTATGATGCCATCCAGAGATCGCCGGAGGGAAGCCCGCACATGATCGATACTGGAGAAAAAGAAGTCGACCTCAGTTACATGCCGGCGGTCGAGCTACTCGATCTCTTCGAATGGCGTACCGTTTCACCGGTCGAGGTGACGAAAGCCGTTTTCGAGCGGATCGCTTCTGTCGAAGACGCCGTCAATGCATTTTCCCACCTCAATGAGGAAGCCGCCCTGGAAGCGGCGGATCAATCCGAGAAACGCTGGCTCGCCGGCGAGGCCCGCGGCCTCGTTGACGGAATCCCGGTGACCGTGAAGGACATCGTCTACTGCAAGGATTGGCCGATCCAGCGGGGCTCGAAGGCGATGCCGGACGACGTGCTCCCGGGAGAAGATTCCCCTGCAGTCGCACGCCTGCGGGAACACGGAGCCGTCATTATCGGGCGCACGGCGACACCGGAATTCGGCTGGAAGGGGGTTACCGACAGTCCGTTGAGCGGGGTCACACGAAATCCCTGGGACGTTTCGAAGACGCCAGGCGGTTCGTCGGGCGGTGCCGCCGCGGCGGCGGCGCTCGGCATGGGGGCCCTTCATATCGGTACGGACGGCGGCGGTTCTGTCCGCATTCCCGCTGGTTTCACCGGCGTCTTCGGGTTCAAGCCGAGTTTCGGCCGGGTCCCCTTGTACCCGATCAGCGCATTCGGCACCCTCAGCCACATCGGACCGATAACCCGAACCGTAGCCGATGCCGGCCTGATGATGAACGTCATGATCGAGCCGGATTCCCGGGATGTTGCTTCACTCCCCTACGACCCGTGGGATTACACGGCCGGCCTTGAATTGGGCGTGCGCCATTTGACCATCGGTTTCAGCCCCGATCTCGGTTACGTCGATGTCGATAAAGAGGTCGCCGATCTCGTGGCGAGCGCCGTCAAAGTGTTTGAGGCGTTGGGTGCTACCGTGGAGGAAGCCGGACCCGGTTTCGAAAATCCGGGAGACTGTTTCAAGAAGCACTGGTACACGGGCGCCCGGCGTCTTGTCGAACAGTTCTCCGAGGCGGACCGCGCAACCATGGATCCGGAATTCCTTGAGATCGCGGCGGAAGCCGAGGCCTACACACTCGACGAATACCTGGACGCCGTCGACGAACGCAATGCTGTCACGGCCGCCATGAACCGGTTTCACGATCGCTTCGACTTGTTATTGACTCCGACCCTACCGATCCCGGCCTTCACCGCCGGAGAACCGGTGGCCGATGCCGTCAACCAGGAGCGGTGGGCCGATTGGACGCCCTTCACCTACCCGTTCAACCTGACCGGCCAACCGGCCTGCAGCGTGCCCTGCGGTCTTACGTCAGAAGGCCTTCCCGTCGGGTTACAGATCGTTGGCCCCCGTCATGCGGACCCGCTGGTGATGCGTGCGGCAGCCGCCTTTGAGAGCGCTAGGCCGTTCAAAATGCCCAATGCCCCGAAAGGCGGCTGAACGGCTCAAAGGTCCGGCTGGCGCTCCGTCCAGTCGTTTTCTTGCTCGTAGGCCCGACCGACCCGATACAGCGTCTTCTCGTCATAAGGCCGGCCGACCAACTGGAAGGACACCGGCAACCCACCGGTCGTAAAGCCGCAAGGGATATTCAGGCCCGGCAGTCCAAGATAGTTCGTGGGTCGCGTGCAATGACCGATCCGCGTGATGATGTCGAGAAACCCGGAGTTGTCGGCAACGTCGGTCTCCTTGATTGTCGGTACCGGCATCATCATCACCGGTGTCAACATCACATCGGCTTTCGAGAAAACCGCATCGGCGAACGCATGCAACACCTGTGAGCGCATGTTGAGGGCCTGAATGTAGCGAGTTGCCGGCACCAGGAGACCGCTTAAAAATCGATTGCGGGTTTGGGACCCGTATTCATGGGCCCGTTCCTGGAGCCAAGCTTGATGAATGGCGGCGCCCTCGCAGACCGTGATCAGGCTGGTAAGCGCATTGGTTGCGTCGATCGAAGGCGGCAAACGTACGGATACGATTTCCGAACCCGTCTTCTCTAGAACCGAGACGGCGGCACGAACGGCCGTTTCGACCTCTCCGTCAATACCGTCGAAAAAGTGGTTCTCGGGCACGGCAATCCTGGTGCCGGCTACGCCGTCCTCGATGCCGTCAAGATAGTCGGGGACAGGGAGCGGACTCGACGTCGGATCGCGCGGGTCGGCCCCGGCGATGATCCCCAAAAGGAGAGCGTTGTCGGCGACCGTGCGGGTCAGGGGCCCGACGGTGTCGAGCGATTTCGACAACGGCATCGCGCCGTAGCGGCTGACGCGGCCATAGGTCGGCTTCATACCGACCAGACCGCAACAGGCGGCAGGCAGCCTGATCGAGCCGCCGGTATCGGAACCGAGCGATCCGAAGACGGCCCGCGAGGCGACCGCCGCACCGGAACCGCTCGATGAGCCGCCCGTCATATGGGCCCGGCTCCACGGGTTTCGCGGCGTCTCCGTCGCCTCGTTGTGACCGGTCACACCGAGGGCGAACTCAACCATGTTGAGCCTGGCGATATCGAGGGCACCAGCAGAATCCAGTTTCTCCAACGCGGCGGCAGTCGTTTGCGGGATGAAATCGCGGCGCACCTTCGATCCGCAGGCGCTGACGCGCCCCGTTCGGTAGAACATGTCCTTGTGGGCGAGGGGTACGCCGTGCACCGGACCATTGGCTTCTCCCTTGGCCAGTGCCGCATCGGCGGCATCGGCCGCATCGAGAACCGCCTGTGGATCCATTCCGGCGACGTTACGCAAATCGGCGGACAAGTCTTCCAGTCTTTCGATCGCCGCCGCGGTGACTTCACGGGAAGACAGCTTGCCAGTGGCGATGGCTGTCGATACGTCGACGAGGGTGAGAGACAGAATATCGTCGCTCATCTCACGGATCTTTCGGAGCCAAGGCGTGAAGGTCGGCGAGGAAGGATGTCGATTCCGCCTCAAACGCGATGGTTCGGTCCAGGTCGTCGATCACTCTGGAAATGGTCTCGGTGGTCCGAGCCGGATCCTTGAGTTCGCTGAACTCCCGCTCCAGGCCTTGAAGGGCCCGAAGCCATTGACCGATGGCGGCGAGTTGCGATTGGTCCATAGGCACCTCCTCGACCGCATGGTACGGTCCACGCCCGGTTCGAGGAAAGGGGGAACGGGATGAGAACCGACATAGTTGAACAGGTGCTCAGTTTTTGGTTCGCCGAAGGCGACAGCCAATCGAGAGCGGTTTGGTTCAAAACCGATCCCTCCTTCGATCACGAAATCGAAGACCGGTTCAAAGCGCATCAAGTAAAGGCGCTGTCGGGGGATTACGACGGTTTGGCCGATATGGCCACCGGCGCGTTGGCATTGGTCATTCTGCTCGATCAGTTCCCGCGCAATCTGTACCGCGGCAGTCCCGAGGCCTTCGCCAGCGATACCAAGGCACTGGCTATTGCGCGGGCTGCTCTCGCAGCCGGTTTCGATCAGGGTTTGACACCGGTCCAACGGACATTTTTATACCTTCCGTTCGAACACAGCGAGGACAGGAATGACCAGGAAAAGTCCGTTCAACTCTTCGAAGAGCTGGGTGACGAAGACAAATTGAAATACGCCATTGAACACCGCGAAATCATCGAACGGTTCGGCCGGTTCCCGCATCGCAATGCTGTTCTGGGACGGCCTTCGACACCCGAGGAGGTCGAGTTTCTCAAGGATTTCGACTCCTTCTGACCTGTGTTCACGTACTCTCGATTGGACGTGACCGCACCTGCGATTATATTGAGAATCATCAGATCGCTACGACCTCTAGCGCGGATTCGATTTAATCCTGGTCGTATCCTGCGGCAGCGAAGAAGTTCTCGCATTCGGTGGGCGTGACTTTCTCGATCCCTTCGGCGATGGCGCTCCACAGTTCATCAATGGT